>ORJL010339491.1_pt1 | contig 38872 bp, 31 predicted proteins | sample 1779941 | NCBI WGS metagenome assembly ORJL01 (sample SAMEA104232317, study PRJEB22302) | groundwater metagenome | biome: forest; feature: aquifer; material: groundwater | place: USA | collected 2011-08-07 | depth 5.8 m | reverse complement strand
TCCTGTCCAACGCCAGGTTCAGCTCGGTCAGCACTTCCTCATTAATCGCATTCAGCGCACCAGGCCGGTTGAAGGTTATCCGGGCCACTCTGTCATCCCTCTCAAAGATAATAGTGTTGAACATAGAACTCCTTTCTGTTGTTTCTCAAGGGCTTTCGCCCATGACTGCAGCAGGTATCTGAATCCCGGGAACGCTATTCTACCCCATACCATCTGACCAGGTTGACGGACGATTCGCGGGCGGACCTGAATTGGTTAACCGGGGCATTCAAATCCGGGTAACCTACTGCAACCCCGCAAATGATCGCTTCTGTATCAGGAATGTCGAAGAGTCTTCTCAACACACCTGGGTGATGGACAGCACGGGCGATGGTGCAAGTGCCCAATCCGTAGCCGTGGGCAGCAAGCATCAGAGTCTGGGCTATTAAGCCGATGTCTACCAGAGCCCTGGGCAATAGTGCTTTCTCCAGGCAAATGATGACTGCATTGGGTGCCCCGAAAAACCTGTCCATCTTCTCCCACCACACGCGGCGCTTGTCTTCGTCATCCCGGCCTATTCCCATCGAACCATAAATCTGTTTCATAAGCGCTCTTCTTCGTTCACGAGTAGCCCCGGTTGGCTCCGGCAACAGCACGTCAGAGGCACCGGCGTCTCCAGAACGCTCCTTGTCCACCAGAGCTTGCTTCAGTTCCTCCATCGGTTTCCCGCCGACAACCACCAAGTGCCATGGCTGGCAGTTCGAAGACGATGGAGAGTATAGCGAATCCTCGATGATTCTGTGCAATAGTTCCACAGGGACAGGATCCGGCCTGAAGGCGCGAGCGCTGCGGCGGTTCCTGATAGCTTCAATCACATCCATGTAATGTTTCCTCTCGCAACGGCAGCCGCGATTCCGTGGAAGACCCAAGAGCATAATCCAACTGCCCAGGCCCGTGCAAACAAGATGACCCGTTCTTCTGGAACTTCACCTTCCCCTGGAAGATGACATTAGAGTGCCTCTTGGCTGCGGAAGGCGCCTGCCGCAGTGCGTTATCCGAACACTCCTGAACCGGAAAGGGCCACGAAATCCTCATCAGGAAACCCGAGCAACTTCGTACAAATGTATTCATTGTCCTGGCCGAAACAAGGAGCTGGCGACCTCAAATCGGCCGGTGTGCCCATCAGTTTGAATGCTGGTGCATCGCAACTGTGCAATCCCATCTCCGGATGGTTGATTATCCAGAAATGTTCCCTGTGCGCGAGTTGCGGGTCTTCATGCAGGTCTTTGCTATTCTGCACTACTCCGGCAGGCACGCCACATCCCTGCAACACGTTCATGATCTCCTCTGCGGTGTGCTGGCTGGTCCATTCACCGAGCAATCTATCCAGTTCGTCTTCGCGCTGTTTCCTTCCCAGGAATGTGCCGAACTCTGGCTTTGCCGTCCATGCCGGATTGCCAATGGCACGACACAGTCCCATCCAGTCTTCGTCTGAGGTAACAGCAATGGCGCACCATCGATCGTTTCCTTTGCAGTGGAACACACCATGAGGAACGGCCCGATCGCATCTGTTTCCTGCTCTTCTAGCGTCTCTGGAGTTGGTCACGAAATCCAGGACAGGGGGAGCAAGGAACTGGAGTCCCGTCTCCATATGTGACATGTCTATATACTGACCTTTGCCGGTCCGACTGCGATAATCGAGGCCAGCCAGAATGGCTGCCGCGGCAAAATAGGGCACAATTGTGTCAGTGTAGGCGCTGAAAGGTATCAGGGGATCTCGGTCAGGCCATCCCGTAAGGTTCACAAAGCCTGCCAGAGCAGCCAGTTGGTCGCCAAAGCCTGGCATCCTCGCCATCGGTCCGTCGTGTCCTTGCATACTGAGACTTATCATGATCAAGCCAGGGTTCAGTTTAGCAAGGTCGTTGTAACCAAGGCCGCGTCTTTCCATTACCCCGGGAGTGAAGCATTCGGCGACGATATCAGCCCATTTGACGAGCTTCTCGATAATCGGCTTCGAATCGGGGTGATCGAGGCTGATACATAGGCTGTATTTGTTCCTGTTGAAGTTGGCGAACATCGCGCTTCGATTGAGCCCTGCCTTCCTGTCCTTGAAAGGCCCTCCCGTGCGCGTGGGATCGGGGCGGTGCGGTGACTCAACGTGGATGACCTGCGCTCCGTGGTCGCCAAGGACAGCAGTCGATGCGGGCCCTGCAATTACCCACGTGAAATCTACCACTTTTACCCCCGCCAGCGGTTGACGCCCTGTGGCCTCGTTGTCGCCTCTAGTCTGATCATTCATATGGCTCCTGCTTCTTTCAAGGCAGCAATGTCTGAGATACTCAAGCCCAATTCGCCATTATAGACTTCATGATTATGTTCTCCTATCAGGGGAGCCCTCCGGTTTGACCCGACCTGGCTTTGCGAAGACTTCAGAAATGGGCCCGGGTAGGTGATCTCCTTTCCCAACTCAGGGTGTTCCACCTGAATCCAGGAACGCCTCGCCTTAAGTTGGGAGTCCTCAAGCAGATCGCCTGTGGAGCAGACTGGATAGATAAGGGCGCGCCTTCGGAGGCCTTCCTGGTAAAGCTCTTCCTTCGTATGCTGCATGAAGAACAGACAGAATTCGTCCAATATGCGGTCAACGGTTGCCTGTTCCTGCTTGTCAATGTCGAAAAGGCTCCAGTCCATTTCCATCAGAAAGGCGCTTGCCATGCCCTCTTCCTGCATCCACTCCACCAGGACACGAGTCTGGTGCCCCAAAGTGCCTCCGGTTAGCCACCAGCAGACCCACCCGTTCTTGCATGACCAGATATATCGCTTGGTCATTCCGTCATGTCGCTGCCGACTGACCCCTGCTCTGCCGACAATGAACTTGTTTGTGTACCAAGCCTGTTGAGCGTACAGCGGTATCCATACAAGGCTATCCTGGATTGACACGTCTACTTGCTGTCCGCGCCCGCTCACCTTTGCTGAAAAGTGGGCTATCAAGGCCCCCACAGCCGCTTGAGAACTGGCATGGAGCCAAGATTGATCAATGCTCATCCTGACCGGGGCCCTGTCCGTATCACCGCAAACATACATCGGCCCTCCCAACGCCATGCAGACAATGTCGGAGGACTTGAAGTCTCTTCGCGGTCCCGTCTGCCCAAATGGCGTTATGGAGACCATGATGACTCGTGGGTTTATTCTCGAAAGGTCGTCGTAGCCCAAGCCAAGGCTCTCCAGATAGCCGGGCGCAAAGGATTCGATCACAAAAACCGATTTCTTTACAAGATTTGAGAATATCTCGCGACCGTCATCCGTTTCGATATTCAGCGTTATGCCTCGTTTGCCCATGTTGTAGGCAAACCAGCAGAGACTCTTCTCTGGCTCCGCAACATCATGATAAAACGGTCCCAAATTCCTGGCGCGGTCACCCCGAGGGGGCTCGATCTTGATAACGTCTGCCCCCAGATCGCTCAGGATTTTACCGCAAAGAAAGCCCTTCTCGTCGGTCAAGTCCAATACCCGATACGGCGCCAACAACTGTCCTGCCTGATGGCCTTCTGGCATCAACGTCCCTCCAGGCATATCCGGCCGTCATTAGAATTCGGCAGAATACAACCAACTTTGCTCGTGACTGGCCACTCTGTGACCTGCCAAGACTCACAACATTTAAGTTTATACCGGATGTCCCCGCAAGGGTGCCTGCACCCTGCGGTGTGGGGGAATGGCAGACAGGTGATGCGGGAGAAACACATGAATAAAACAGGTCAAGAAAGAAAGGTCCGTAACGGGCTACCGACCAACGGAGCTTTCGGCGAGCTCTTTATGGAAAGTCTTGTACGTCTCCGAGAGTAAGTCTGCCCGGCTATATCCTGTGTGAACCCCCGTCGACACTGATGGTCTGGCCAACGACGTGCCTGGCTTCGTCAGAAGCCAGGAATAGTACCATAGCTGCGATGTCTTCAGGCGAAGCAGGTTTGCCCCTCGGGATTTCTGCGAGAAGTTTCCGGTATAACTCCGGTCTGTCCTGTGGAATGAACTGCGTCTCGGTCAGAACAATGCCCGGGCAAATGCTATTGATATTAATGCCAGCGGGGGCGAATTTGCGCGCGATGTTTCTGCTCAACGCGATGACCGCACCCTTAGATACCCCGTAGAGGATGCCGGTTTCCGTTGCCACCAACCCGGTGCCCGAAGCGATGTTGATGATTTTGCCATACTTCCTTGCCAGCATATGGCGCAACACGGCCTGACTGAACAGAATAGTGCCCTTCACATTGACGCTGAGGATATGATCAATGAACGCGTCGTCGGCTTGCATGAAGCCGACATCGGCCGCCCTCCCCCGGACGGCTGCGTTGTTGACCAGGATATCTATCTGGCCAAATCTCCTAATGGTCTCGGCCGCTGCGGCACGTACATCGTCTCCCTTGCTTATGTCGACCTTGAACTCGACAGCAGTCCCGCCGGACCCGGCGATTTCGTCGGCCACGCGCTGGCCCTTCTCTTCATCAATCTCGGCAATGACCACCCTGCAACCTTCCGAGGCGAATTGTTTGGCGATGCATCTCCCGATACCGTTCCCCGCCCCGGTTACGATTGCGACTTTGTCCTCGAACCTCATTGGATAATCTCTCCTGATGGCCAAGGCCTCTGGCGTGACACAAACAGGGTCCTGTGCCACGAACATGATTCAAAGGGATTCCCGACTATTTGCAGGCGATGTGGAAACCATCCCAAATCGCATTCATTATCTTGCGTGGCTCTTTGCAGTCCCCGATCAGGTATGTTTCTGCTAGGTCCGACTTCAACGACTCGTAAAGCTCTCTGTTCGGGCACATCCCCACCGCTAATGCTACGGTGTCGCAGGCAATGATTTGCGGCTCCAGACCCTTATCTATTACCTTCACATGCCCATCCGTGACCTCCTCCACAGTCATGTTGGTCATCATCCGGACCCTGCAGGCTTTGAGCATATCGAGAAGCATGACCTGGATTGCGTGCGCAATCCCCGTGGCTAATTCCGCCAGGGCTTCGATGATTGTGACCTTCTTGCCTTGTTTTGCCAAAAACAAGGCGGTCTCACAGCCCACCATTCCTCCCCCCACAACCACGACAGTCTGCCCTGTCTTCTTCTTGCCCAGGAGAATGTCAACCGCGGTGGCCACGCAGGCGTTGTCAATTCCAGGGATATCCGGAATAATTGGCTTCGAGCCGGTAGCAACAATCACTTTATCTGGACATTCTTTCTTTATGATTTCTGGGGTTATCTCTTTACCGAGTTTGATTTGTACATCGCTCTTCCTCAGTTGCACCTCGTACCAATCCAACAGCCGACGCACGTCCTTTTTGAATTCAGGAACAGACCCTGCAATTGCATGGCCTCCCAAGCTTGTTGCCTTTTCGTACAGGGTTACTTGGCACCCTCGCAGAGCGCTGACTCTAGCGGCTTCCATGCCTGCCAGGCCCCCTCCAGCTATCAAGACCCTGTTCGGCCTGTCGACCTGCTGCAGCGGGTAAAGTCTTTCCCTTCCGCAGGCCGGGTTTACCGAACAACCTGATGGCTTGTGCTCCCCTGCCCGGTTGAGACAGGCATCCATGCACCCGCAGCACGGCCGGATTTGCGCCACATCACCTGCACGAACTTTCTTGGGCCAATACGGGTCCGCCAGCAGCCCTCGACCGATCGCGATCATGTCCGCCTTGCCATCCTTGACAACCTGGTTGGCCAATTCAGGGAGATCGAGCCTGCCCACTGCAATGACCGGAATCTTGACAGCTTTCTTGGCTTTTTCGGCCATATCGACAAGACAGCCATGAGGTTGATAACCCGGGGGGTGAGACCAGTACCAACTGTCGTAACAGCCTGCGTCAACATGGAGCGCGTCGTAACCCGCCTTTTCCAGAAGCCCTGCCATCTCCAGACCTTCCGCAACATCACGGCCGGCCTCAACGAAGTCTTCACCGGGAAGGGCACCGATCCGCGGCCCTTTCATATAATGCTTCAGCCCAAACCGGAAATCCACCGGAAAGTCGATGCCAGCTCGACCCTTGATTTCATTCAGAATCTCGATAGCGAACGTAAGCCTCTCTTCAAGTTCACCGCCGTACTTGTCATTCCGCTTGTTCCAAACCGCTGTAGAGAACTGGTCCAACAGGTATCCTTCGTGACCATGGATCTCCACCCCATCGATGCCAGCTTCCTTGAGCAGCCTGGCAGCGTTACCCATCGCTTTCACAATACCTTCGATTTCCTGGACCGCAAGCGCCCTTGTCATAACGTCAGGTTGCCAGTAGCAAGGCACCTCGGACGCGGAAAAGGGCTTGCCTCCCCAGGCTGCGAAGCGCACCCGACCAAAGCCAGGGGACAACTGAACAAAGACTTTGGTCCCGTAGTAATGTACTGCCTCAGCCATTTCAGCGAACGAAGTCACGCTGGAGTTGTTGATGATCGGCAGGGGCAAAGGTTCCATGTCAGTGACTCTGGTATGGCCGGCGATTATCAGGCCGACTCCACCCTGCGCCCGCTCCTGGTAATAGTCTATGGCCCGCTGCGTGATGCCCCCGTCATGAGCGATGAACACGCTGAAAGCAGTCCCCATTGGGGACATTGCTATGCGGTTCTTGATTTCTACCTTCCCAATCCGTACGGGCTGGAATAGACTCTCGAATTTCAAAGCAGTGTCCTTTGGGTCGCGTCAGCGAGCCCCGTTTTCCTGGCTTCGGTGCCGGACTGGAGTCAGACAGTTATCGAACAAAAGTGAGAGTGTTCATCAGATCTTTAACACTCCCGAGTTCTTCCAGATTGAGAATGGCCTCAGCGGTTTTCTGAATCTGTTCCTCGGTGAGAATGTCCCTGGTAAACTTCACATAGAGCGCCTTTACTTGTCCCGCGGTTAGAGGTTCCTTGGGCGAGCCAATGGCATACGCTCGTTGGCCGGAGAATTCCCTTCCGTCTTTGGTTTTGATCGTGAGAGAGGCCGGGTTGGCCAGCAACGCGGCCGGGCGGTCACGATGAACAATGACCTTCACCTTCGAACGTGCCTCCCGATACTTTGGATCAGATATGATACTGGCTTTGAAATGACTGAAGTTCACATCCCCGTCCAGCAGCGCCGACCCTAGATTGTGTTGAAGACTGAACTGAAGGTCTCCCTCATTCTTGGGCTCAGGCCGATTGCACTTATCGTCAGTCGGACCCGCATGCACCTCGATTGAAAGCACGTTATCGTAAGACAGTTGATACTTCTTCTTCATATCCAGGAGAAGGTCGAGCTGGCGGTGGTTTATGAAACAACACGGGTATTTCTTTATCCATATCTCCTGAAGTAGCCATCGTTCACCCAAAGCCTCCACCATCCGGTTGGGGTCAACCTTATCTTTGCCCAGGATATTGGACAGATACGCTACAATGTCCGGGTTGCTGATCATCCCGTCCCTGGCCATCTCAGAAGCAATGATTCCCTGTAGCGATTGGAGCGCTGATTCCAGGTAGTGCGCGTCCGTACCGAAATTCGGGAAGGCCAGAGGAACCGCCGACATAGCCAACCCCAATGCCGATTTATTCTTCTCAAGGTCCAAGCCAAAAGCTTTGGCCCCGCCTGCGGCAGGACCAATGGCCCCGGGAAACATCCCGATACCCAGCGCCGAAGGGGAAAAGAGACACGTCCTTACGTGGACTTCGAGTCCCACCACGAGCGCCTCTATCAGGCTCTTCCCGGAAAGTCCCAGTTTTTGGGCCAGGGGCAGAAGGAGTGGGATAACTGTGATGTCCCAGGCTTCCCCTCCTTCAAGCTTGTCGTCCTCGAGTTCGCTGGCGTGCGCCAGGAATGCCTCCAACAAGACCGCGTCCCAGAGGGATGTCTTTAGATTGCAGCCAATAGCTCCGACTTCCTCAGGACAGTTCCTTTGCCTGATGATATTGATGAACTGCTTGCCTGATGGCATGGTCGCGCCTGCCAGTATGCCAGCAACTGTCTTCAAGACCAACTGCTTGGTGAAACTGGTCACCGCCGGCGGAATATCTGAGTACTTTGTTTCGACTGCAAAACTTGCCAGTTTCTCGGCAACCGTTCTACTCTGCACAATAACCCTCTCTTCGCGTCAGTTTCTTGCTGATCCAGGGCTTGCTGTTCAGCCCTTTGCCCATCCCTGCGACTTCACAATGCCAGTTCAAGTTGCGCCACCTTCCGTAACCTCGGCGACACAGGTACATCACCCATGGGCCGCATGGCACCGGGCAAACAATGCACGGCATGGCCAGCGGCTTGGGTTGAGTCGTCTCATCGAGAGCATAGGCCCCAGAATCTGCGTGGATGACCCTTCCTGGCTCATGTCCTTCCTTCTGTTGAGACTGTCAGAGCAGGCACAGTCAAAGAAACAGGAAATACCGAATGAAGCATCATTCGGCGAGCCGATAATACGACACTTTACTCCTCTTGTCAATCCCTGCCCGCAAGGCTGGAACACTTCGACCCCGGTTTACAGATGTATTCAGTCACATGAGCCACACTGCAAGGCCTGAAAGTACATTTCCTCATTGTCGGGTCAGCCAAAGACTCCAACGAACAGTCCCGAATCCCGGACGGAGTATAGAGGGTGCAGGCACCCTACACAAGGGGATACGCGATGTCTAGCATGGCATGGGAACATTCGTAACGGATACTCTTCTATGCCTGCTTCACCAACCGTTGGGTCTGGAAGCCGTCCGGCAGTAAACCAGAATCCGAAGAAGGACGTGCATGATGGGAAATTACACTGAGAGGCTTGCCGCGTTCGTTGCAGGAGCCAGAATCACGGATTTACCTTCCGTAATCGTCCACGAAACGAAACGCTCTCTGCTGGACACCATCGGTTGCGCCATAAACGGCCTTACCATGGATGGAGGGAGGATTGCCGCGGAGTTTGCCAGGAGGTTGAGTGGCCCGGGGGAAGCAACCATAATCGGCACGAGAGACAAAGTCGCCTCCTGCAGCGCTGCCTTTGCTAATGCCCAACTGAGCAATGCGATGGATTTCGACGGAGGATCTGTCTACCATGATACTCCCGCAGTTTTTGGCGGCACCCTGGCTTTGGCAGAAGCTTCAGGGTCTACAGGCAGAGATCTGTTGCTCGCGGTTGCCATCGCACACGAACTGGCCACAAGACTACAGTTGGCCTCGAAGTCCAGCGTCTCCGTTGCCTGGGACCGCCCTGACGGGGCAAAAGCGAGCCGTCCCGGTATGCAAGGGTTCGACTTCGTCACCCTGGCTGTTGCCGCGGCGGGGGGCAAACTTCTCGGCATCAAGGAAGATCAGATTCGAAATGCAGTTGGAATAGCCAGTTTCATTCATCCCCCAAATCCTATCGAGCGCTATTTCGACACCTCCCCCGTCAAGATGGTAAAGTACACGGTTTTTGGCCAGATCGCAGAAGCCGGTGTCAGGGCGGCTCTGTTGGCTCAAATGGGTTTCACGGCAGACGCCGAAGCCCTGGACGGTGAAACTAGCCTTTGGAAACGAGGGACGTGGGAACCTCACAAGATTACAGAAGGACTGGGCGACGAGTGGATTCACAAGATAGGCTATAAACTGTACCCCTCCAACCTGGGAACGGCTGGAGCGAAGGACTGTCTCATCAGTATTGTGACAGAGAACAACATCCAGCCAGAAGATATCGACAAGGTAACCGCCCGGATATCCCCGGTCTGGCAACACCGGGCTATGCGAGAGAATACCTTGAAGACCCAGGAAGATTTTCTGTTCAACGTAGCATACCAGTTATCTTGCGCAGCGCACCGCGTCAGTCCCGCTCGTTGGTTGGACGCAGAGGTAAGGAATGACCCAAAGCTTCGAACATTCATGCAGAGAGTACAATTCGACATCGGCTGCGATGAAAAGGAGTATTCCGAGGTCAGGCTGAAAAATCCTGGAGCTGAGTTAATGAGCGCTGAGGTTATTGTGAGGGGCCGAGCATACAGGAAACAGACGCATCACCATCGGGGAGCCGACAGCCCCGTAGAATACCGTCTCACCGACGAAGAACTCATCGCCAAGTTCCGCGACAACGTTTCTCTGGCGCTTTCACGCGATGCAACCAGCAAAGCTGTGGATGCTGTTTTCAACCTGGAGAAGATTGGACGAATCGAGGCTTTTGCGCAACTGTTCGCATCCTAGTTCAGGAACCGCGCAAATCGTGACTTTCGCGGGGTCATCAGGGAACGCAACGATATCAGGGGTGCCTGCACCCTAGGCAACAGGTTGCCTCGCGATTAGTATCACTCAACAGGGGCTGCCTGACACACAATGCTTCACCTGAACCGGGCTGGGCCAAAATGCTGTCACAAACGAGGATCGATGTTAGGTGGGTTGAAAAGCGTCTATTGAAACCACAAGAGGACAACAAATGAATAGTGACGTTTTCGAAGGCCTGAGCACGACTCTTGCCGGTGTAAGAATGCGGTCGCCAATAGGGGTTGGTTCTATCGGCCTCCCGATGGTAAACCCCAAAAGGCTGACTCCTGAAAGGCACGCAGAAGTGCTGTTGCAGCACGTGGCGGCAGGGGCGGGATTCATCAATCTCCCCGGCACAGGTCATATCCCTGACGCTGTACTCGAAGAACTGAAGAAAAGGGCGAGGCCGACCCAGGCTACCACCAGCTTCCCGGGCTGGAAAGGTTGGAGGTTCATGAGAGCCGAGACCGACGGGTCCGGTTCAGACAGTTTGTACATGGCATCAAGTCCAGCGATCGCTCCCGAGACATGGGCCAACAGATTCCGCGACCATGGGATAGCCGCCATGGTGCAAGTAATGAAGCAGAGAAGGCCCAAGGATGTTCCGATCATAGCTAACGTGGTGGGAATCGGAATATATCCTGAGGGTTATGTCACCACGGCGAAAGCTTGTGAAGAAGCCGGGGTTGACCTCATAGAAGTGAACTTCAGCGGCGCCAATCCCGCAGGTCGTGAAGAAGCTGTCAGACGGTATCTGGAAAGAGACTTTGACTTGTGGTTGGGGGGCGGGGCCGTAATTGCAGTCCAATACCCTGATATCGTGGAGAACATTGTCAAAGAGGTGGCCAGGGCAGTCAGCATTCCCGTCGGTGTCAAGATCAGTCCCGAAACGGGGTTTCCCGGGATCGTAGACATGGCCCGGCGCGTGAAGAACGCGGGCGCACGGTTTATCAACTGCGGCAACCAGGCGGTTGCCATTGCACCTCCTGACATATACAACCGGGGCAGGCCGAAGTGGGCATTCATGGATGGCAATCCCATTGTCAGCATTCAAGGGAACTGGCTTTGGCCTATTGTCTTCAAACAAGTGGCATCAGTGGCCAAGTTCGCTCCCGGCCTGGATATCGCAGCTACCGGCGGCCTTTCCAGACCGGAACGGATAGTAGAGGCGATGATGCTCGGGGCAAGGACGACAGAAGTTGCCACGGCAATGCTGTTCACCGGCAGGTCATATATAAGAAAGACTATCGGTTTCCTTTCCAGGTTCGTGAAGGAGCAGGGTTATCGTTCCGTTGAGGACTTCATCGGCCTGGGACAACAATACATTCGGGCTTCTGAGCAGGTCAACTTCAGATCGGACAGGGTGATTGCCGAGGTTGACACTGTCAAATGTAGCGGATGCGGAAGATGCACTGACCACATCTGTCTGGCAATGGTAATGGACAACCGTGTGGCCAGGGTGACAATCGAGGACTGCCTCGGGTGCGGAATGTGTGTGGCCCTCTGCCGCGACGGGGCCGTGGCTCTTAGAGAGAGACCCTGAGCGAAATTGAGTGCGCAGGGAGGCAGACACTGAACATACCTGAGGAAAAGCTGCTGGAAATGTACCGGAAGGTGGTGCTGTGCCGGAAGGTACAGGACAAGATACGGCAGCTCAATGTTGAAGTAGAAGATTTCTCGGGCTGGCTGCACATGCGGACCGGTGAGGAAGCTCCCGCCGCGGCAAAGTCGCTGTTTACGAATCGACAGCGAACGTGAATTTTGCTTTGGAGCACAACTAGAATGGCCAAAGGTGAATTGATCATAAACGAGTCGTTCTGTCAGGGCTGCGGATACTGCGTGCAATTCTGCCCTAAGGGCTGCATCAATCAATCAGGAACGAAGATGTCACTTCGGGGATTCCTGCTGCCTTCCTTTTCCAGCTCTGAGAACTGCAACGCCTGCGGCATTTGCGCGCGGATGTGTCCCGACTATGCCATCGAGGTATACAAAGTTGTACCGGATTGAGGTGAAGAATGCCTGAAACACTGTTTGTCCAAGGGAATGAGAGTCTCTGTATGGGCGCAATGGAGGCCGACTGCCACGCCTTTTTTGGCTACCCTATAACGCCTCAGAATGAGATCACGGAATGGTTCGCACGAGAACTTCCCAAGCGGGGAAAAGTCTTCGTACAAACGCAATGTGAAACCGGCGCCATCAACATGCTGTACGGAGGCGCAGCAACTGGCGTCAGGTGCATTACCTCCACGTCTGGACCCGGATGGGCACTCATGCAGGAGACCATGTCCCATTTGGCCAACGCAGAATTGCCCTGCGTTATTGTCCTCGTAATGAGAGGTGGGCCGGGCCAGGGGACCACAAGGCACTCCCAGATGGACTATACGTCGGTAACGAGGGGAGGAGGGCAAGGCGGCTACAAGAACATCGTCCTGGCCCCGTGGTCGGCCCAGGAACTCCACGATTTCGCGCAACTCGCTTTCCATCTGGCTGACAAATACAGGAATCCCGTTATAATCGCATCCGATGCGATCCTCGGACAGATGGCAGAGCCAATCGAACCAAAGAAGCTCGATTTCGGACCGTTACCCTCAAAAGACAACTGGATAGTAAAGGGGACAGCTTACCGGCCCGACGCCACAATGAGAGCCGTCATTTGCGGAAACGGCACCTCACCAAGCCCCGATTACCCAACATACATTGACTTTGTTGAAGCCCTCGGCAAGAAGTTCAAGACCATTCGCGAAGAAGAAGTCCGTTTCGAGACGTATTTCGTGGATGACGCGAATCTTATCGTGGTTGCTTTTGGCTCCACCGCCCGCACTTCTCACGAGGCAGTGAGAATGGCCCGCCAGCAGGGACTGAAGGTTGGGCTCTTGCGCCCAATATCGCTCTTTCCTTTTTGCTACGACAGGATAAGGGAGCTTGCGAAGTCGGGCAAGAAGTTCTTGGTGGTCGAGGATAACCTGGGGCAAATGATCGAAGACGTAGAAAAGGGCGTGGCTGAACGCCAACCGGTGCACTTCCTCGGCATGCTGGCCCGCCATTCAAAGCGGGAGCAGGGAATGATTTTCCCTGACAGAATCTTAGAGGAGATCAAGAAGGTATATGAGTAAAGCTCTGGTAGCGGGACCACTGAAAGGAATGGTGCGCCCCGCATCGATAGATGAAAAGGCACGCACTTCTGTCGCCGTTACCGCTCGCACAGCCTGTCCCGGTTGTCTGGGGCCAGTGGCCGTGCGAGGAATCTACGAAGCCCTGGACGATCTGCAGCTTCTGGGAAAGGCGATAGTGATCAGGGGCATAGGCTGCGCAATCGGCAGCATTTCAAGAATAGGCGTAGACTCTGTCCTCGCAGCTCATGGCAGAGCTCCCGATGTGGCCACGGCGATAAAGCGGATACTGAAATACCCGTTAGTTTTCACGGCGCAGGGCGATGGCGATTGTTTTGCCATAGGCGCAGGTTCGCTGATGAATGCCGCAGCGAGGGGCGAGAAGATAACTGTGATCATGTTCAATAACACCATATACGGGACAACCGGCGGGCAAATGGGACCTACTACTACCATCGGCCAGAAGACGACTACGACTCCCGAAGGTCGGGACCCAACGGCAAACGGTTACCCCGCGCACGTACCAGAGCTTATGGCGGCTCTGCCCGGCGTGGCCTATTCAGCGAGGGGTTCGGTGAACAATCCGGCCAACCTGGGTAGAGTTAAGAAATACCTCAAGAAAGCCTTTCAAGCACAGATGGAGGGGCTGGGGCTCAGCCTTGTCGAAATAATCATTGCCTGTCCAACTAACTGGCACCTCAGCCCAATAGATTCCTTGAAGTTTGCCGAAGAGAAAGTCTTGCCTGAGTTTCCTCTGGGCGAGTTCAGGAATACAGGCGCCCAAGATTAATGTGTGTCGCATACGAGCCTAAGGAGGTTGCCTGATGGAAAGGCATGACGTGATCATGGCGGGAACGGGCGGAATGGGAGTTCTGGTAGCCGCACGTACCCTAGCCGAGGCTGGCGGTGAGAAGTATCCTTACGTGACCTGGATGCCTTCGTTAACTGCCGCCCCCAGGGGACAGCCTTGTGAAGCTACGGTCGTTCTCTCGAATGAATTCGTTTCATCTCCCCTTGTTTGGAGACCGCAGGCACTGGTCATGATGGAAGCCGCGCAGCTCAAATTGTTTTCCTCGCGGCTTCTGCCGCAGGGCATTATTATCACGGAGAAAGCCGGGCTGGAAGAGGTGGGCAGGCAGGACGTCAGAGTCGTGGCGGTCCCCGCACTCGAGACTGCCCTCAGTATGGGCGGTGATACGATGGCGGCAAACCTGGTCCTCCTCGGTGCCTACATTCAGGCCACACAGGTCGTTCCACCCCAGGCAGCCGAAAGGTTACTGGAGAAGAGATTCGCAGGCAGAGAGCAGGTCCTATCCAAGAACCTGAGAGCCTTTCGAGAGGGAATCAAGATCGCTAAAGAGGTGATGCATGAAAGCTAAGGTGATTGTCAACCTTCCCCGTCCAAACGCCGACTTGCCTAAAGACATCTTCACCAACGCAGGTGTTGACCTGGCAGTAGTAAGCGTCCGGGATGAGGCCGAGTTGATATCTTTGGCCAAGGACGCGGATGCCTTCATTCCAACGATAACCCCTAAGACCTCAGCAGGAATCATCCGCGCCCTGCCCAAGTGCCGCCATATCGCATGGAGAGGCATCGGGGTAGAATCCATCGACGTAGATGCGGCGACGGCAAACGGGATTGTGGTTACGAACAACCCTCATGTTTCGCTGGAGGAGGTTTCGGACCAGGCGATGGCCCTCCTGCTGGCCCTGGCTCGAAAGCTGTTCCCCATTGCCAGGGCAGTCAAGGCCAGCGGCGGCAAATACGACGATGCCAGGCTGCGGCAGCAGATAGTCCGCCCGCTCTTCAGGATTAAGGGGCAAACACTCGGGCTAATCGGCATGGGTAACATTGCGAGGACCCTTGTGCCGAAGGCACAAGGGTTCGGGCTCAGGATAGTCGCCTTTGACCCCTTCGTGACCAGGGAAATCATGAGCGCTCACTTCGGCGTAGAAAAAGTTGGCCTGGAAGATCTTCTGAAGCAATCGGACTACGTCTCGCTGCACATGCCATTAACTCCGGAAACAGAAAGAACTCTGAAAAGGGACCACCTGCGGATGATGAAACCCACGTCCTATGTCATCAACACCGCCAGGGGGGCGCTGATAGACGAGAAAGCACTCATAGAAGCTTTGCAGCAAGGTTGGATTGCCGGCGCTGGGCTGGATGTTACTGATCCTGAGCCCATGCAGATGGATAACCCTATGCTGCAAATGGACAACGTGATCATTACCGGCCATACCGGGTCCTATTCAGAAACCACGCAAAAGGAAGGGTGGCATGTACCTTTTGAGGAGGTACTTCTATCTTTGCGCGGTAAATTCCCCACCTTTGCGGTGAACCCGAAAGTAAAGGACAAGTGGCTGAAGACCTGGTCACCCCTGGGATAGCTCAGATTGTTAAGATGAATCGGTCAGGAACATTCGGAAGCGGGATCGCCGCCAAGCAGCCACAGGCTCCTGGGCAAGCGAAAAGTACGCACCTCTTGCCGCTCGAAGGACTTCGCGCCCTGGACCTCTCCGGCGAAATGGGCATGCTTTGTGGCAAACTCCTTGCCGATCTGGGCGCAGACGTCATCAAGATCGAAAAGCCTGGAGGCGATCCGGCACGCAACATCGGTCCTTTCTTCCAGGACAGCGAAGACCCGCAGCAAAGTCTCTTCTGGTTTGCAGTTAACGCCGGCAAGCGGGGCATAACTCTTAACATTGAAGCCAGAGAAGGACGAGCCTTATTCATGCGCCTGGCCCGCGCTGCCGACTTCATAATCGAGTCATTTGCTCCAGGCCATATGGATAGACTTGGTCTCGGGTATCCAGACCTAAGCGCAGCCAACGCGCAAGTGATTCTCGTCTCAATCACACCATTCGGTCAGAGCGGTCCTCGCAAAGACTACGTCGGCAGCGATATTGTTGCCATGGCGATGGCTGGTTTCATGTACGGAGTGGGCGATGCCGATCGTCCGCCTCTACGAATGAGCGTTGACCAGGCTTATGCGCACGCAGGTTTGCAGGCCGCCACCGCCTCTCTATTCGCCTTGAGGCATCGTGCTCACTCCGGCAAAGGACAGATGGTCGACGTGTCAATACAGGAAAGCCTCATTCCATGCGCCTCTATATCTCCACTGCGCTGGACCTACGAGGGTGCAATCGGCAAGCGAGTCGGAGCGCGGAACCACACAGCCCATTATTCCAGGAAATCTATCTTCAGATGCAGCGACGGGTATGTTGCATGGCAATTGAAGATGGGCAAGCTTGGGCCCAGAACGCGGAGGATGGTGGAACTGATGGAGCGTAGTGGCCTAGCTGGCGACCTGTCGGGAATCAACTGGGAAACTACCGACTATGGGCACACGCCCCCGGAACAGCTCGAAAGATGGGAAGACCAATTCGCCGAATTCTTTCTTACGAAGACAAGAGCGTGGCTCTACGACAACAGCATAGAGTTGGATTTAGCGTTGATGCCGCTCAATACGATCCAAGACCTGCTGGCAGACCCGCAACTGGCAGAAAGGAACTTCTGGCTGAAAGTAGACCACCCGGAGTTGGGCACACATGTCATCTGCCCCGGTCCCCCCTTCAAAACAACACGTGAACTGCTGCGGCCCGGAACGAGGGCCCCGCTCCTGGCGGAACATAACAAGGACGTATACGAAGAAGAGTTGTGTATCCCCGGGGAGGAACTCATCCGGTTGCATCAGGCCGGAGTCGTTTAGTTGGAAAGGGCTAAGATGTCGGGCAATTGCCGGGGCGGAGCTGCGCCCAACCAGAAGGATGGCGGAGCGTTGAACGGGTTGAAGGTCGCCGACTTCAGTTGGGTAATCGCAGGCCCCATGGCAACCAAGTGCCTGGGGGACTACGGGGCAACTGTAGTCAGGATCGAATCATCCCGCAGACCGGACGTCAGCCGTATGGCCGCAGGGCCTTGGGTAGATGGCAAACCAGGATTGAACCATGCAGCTCCCTACCACGTGTACAACACCAGTAAGTATGGAGTGACCCTGAACCTGAATGATCCCCGCGCGCTGACCGTGGCCCGAAGATTGGTCATGTGGAGCGACGTAGTATTTGAGAACTTCACCCCGGGGAATATGGAGCGGTGGGACTTGGGTTACGAGCAGGTCAGACAAGAGAAGCCTGATTTGATAATGATCAGGTGCACGATGCAGGGTCAGACTGGAATCCACAAGAACATGGCAGGTTTTGGGGTAGAGTTAGCATCCATGGCCGGATTCCAGAATCTTGTGGGATGGCCGGACAGGGGACCGGTCGGTACCGGCAGCGCATACACCGACTATATCGTTCCCTGGTATGCCCTTATCGCCACGATGGCTGCTTTGGAGCACCGCGACCGCACGGGAGAAGGTCTTTGCGTGGACCTGTCGCAGTTTGAGGCCAGCTTGTCCTTCCTGTCCCCAGCGATACTGGACTATACCGTGAACAACAGGATAACGGGCAGATCTGGCAACCGATGTCTGAGGGCCGCTCCACATGGGGTCTACAGATGCAAAGGCGAAGACCGTTGGTGCGCAATCAGTGTGTTCACTGAAGAACAATGGAAAGCGCTTTGCTCCGCCATCGGATATACCGACCTGGCCGGAAACCCGAACTTCGCGAGCCTACCCCGGAGGAAGGAAAACGAAGACGAGTTGGACCGGTTGATAGGGGCGTGGACAAAGGACCGTCCCGCCGAAGAAGTGATGTCCACCCTCCAGGAAGTTGGAGTCGGGGCAGGCGTAGTCCAGAATGGTCGAGACTTATGCCAGGACCCCCATCTCAAAGACCGAAAACATTTCCAATGGCTGGAACACCCTGAGTTAGGATCCGTGATGTATGAGGCTCCACCTTTCAGTCTGTCGCGGACGCCTTCAAGGCTGCGCCCGGCCCCGAGCCTGGGAGAACATAACGAATATGTGTGTCGCGAGTTCCTGGGCATGTCCGACGAGGAGTTCATCCAACTCCACACGAACGGGGCTTTCGAATAGGGCAGTGAGAGCCGGAAACTTCTCGACCCTCTTCAGCCGAAGATCGCGAGTATTCCTCAAGCTGTGCCATGTATGTCCTCGACGGGGCGAAAGACATATACCAATGAACAGCACAGTTCAATTGTTACTTCGCCCCGGTTACAGCGAAGGTTCCTTCTAGAATCCATGTTCTGTGCGTCGGATTATCTCATCCTGTATTTCCGGACTCAGCGAGACAAAATACGCGCTATACCCACCTACTCGTACCAGCAGGTCCCTGTATTCTTCAGGGTTCCTCTTCGCCTCTCGAAGCTTCTGTGCATCCAGGATATTGTACTGAAGATACGTGCCGCCACCCCTCATGAACGAGTCAGTCAATGAGACCACTTTGTCACGTGTTTCTTCTGCATTCAGAAGAGGCTGAGGAATCTTCACGGTCATTACACTGGCGATAGACTCTCTGAAATCTGCTTTCAGGGCAGAATTCAGTACGGCAGTCGGACCCTTGATATCCATGCCCTGCATCGGTGAAAGAGAGCCATCAGGCAACGATTCGCCGGACTTCCTTCCACTGGGTATGGCGGCCAGCGCTTTGCCGGCCATATAGTGCCATGCCTGGCCATTGCGATTGACCGCGAAAGGGTAACCGAAAACGTTTTTCTCGGCATTGATCAATCCTGACGTGAACTTAGCCAAATCGCGGAGCATTCTGTCGATCTCATCGTTATCGTTACCATACTTGGGACAGGCGAGACACAATCGTCGTATCTCATCCCCCTTTTCCCCCGCGAAGTTGGTATCCAGTGCCTCCAGAAGTTGCGCCATGGTCAGTCTTTTCTCGTCATACACCAGTTTCTTGATTGCCATCAGTGAGTCGGCTGTCGGGACGAGGCCTCGGTCCTTCTTCATCCATATCCGATAGTGAGGCAGGCCGCCCGCAATAAAGTCCATGCCCTTCTCTATGCAGCCGGGAGCAAGCGCCGAGGAAAGCGGCCTTCGATAGTAGTCTTTCCTGATCTGGTCGACCAGTTTGTCGTGCCACAATTGTCGCTTAATGACATAGTCAACCTGCTTCTGGAAGGCCTCATAGAACTCACGGAAAGTCTGGAAGTTCCTGGGATCACCGGTCGTTGTTCCAAGCCTCTTGCCAGTCTTGTAGGAAGTCCCGTTATGCAGAGCCAGGTCCAGACACAACGGGATATTGAAATAGGATGGGGTCATGCCAGTCCGCTGGTCATCTGGGACTGCCTGCGAGCACCCGTGCGACTGCCAGTTTCTGGCAGCTTTCAAAGACACGCCTCTATTGACCATGTAGCCGACCAGGTGGTCGCCGTTCTGGAACTGCGGAACCCCGCCCCCAACTTTCCAATTAGTCTCGATCGCCTTGCCCATAAGCCAGCGGGGCAGCCCTTTATGCCACTGGATCACAAGATGTGGCTCGGCATAACCGACTAATCCCATCACATGCAGAAAAAGATAACTCAATTCATTGCTGACATCGTTTCCGTTTTCGTCCACGCCGCCCAGGCTGAGCGAGGTAAGCACACCCTTCTGGTTATAATCCCTACGACTTATGTCCACCACCCATTCGAGGCGAACACAATAGAGCAGGAAATCACTTATCAGGTCGGTCGCTTGTTCCAGGGAGATGCGGCCTTCTTCGATATCCCGTTTGAAACAGGGGAACAAATACTGGTCCGGCCGTCCCCAGCCCGTGGGAGGCACATGAGGCGCCTCCAACTTCATTGCCAGGTGGGTCAGCATGATACTCTGCAACCCTTCGCGAAAACTCGTGGCAGGCTTTCCCGGAACATGATCGCAGATACGGGCAATCTCTCGAAGTTCGGCACGCCTGGCAGGGTCGGCCTCTTCATCGGCAAGCTGCGCAGCGTATCTGGAGTAACGTTTTGCCAGGGTAATCGTCCCTTCCAACACCATCTTGGCTGCTTGCCAGAAGTAGAACTTGCTTACATCAGAATCACAGGCCGCCGTCCAAAGTTCCATGCGGCCTTCGATTTCCTCGATCAGACTCTCCAAACCGTCGCTGACCACTTTGTCAAAACGAGGACAGGAAAACACGTTACCTGCGGCTTCATATCGCGTGCAGCCTGCGGCCACAAGTTCGTCGTACCAACTGCCCATGAGAGTGGACACAACTTCTTTTATCTTCTCGGTCGCAACCTTACCCTTGAAGAAGGGCGCAGAATCGATAAGGATTTGCCAATCATCTGCAGTGACCTCGCCCCTTTCCTGGGGTCCACCAAGTGTCATAGTTCCTTTCTGCTCTGACATTATCTTGGCAAGATATGAACTGTCATAGTCGGGATGCGGAAAGCTTCCGCGGTAATATTTGGTTTCGTTTCCCGCCATGAGTTGTCCCGGCCACAAGACAACAGGTACTCCCTCAAGTACCTTCTTGAGGCCCGTCGCCCTCAAAAGGTCGATATTACCTTCGCCGAACTCTTCCCACCCTTCCTTGACAAGTTTCACACGTTCCGCCGCAACCCCTGGTTTTGAGTCGAAGAATTGCTTTCGCAGCCTTGCCGCTCTTTCGCTAAGTGCTATCCTATCAATCTTTCTCAACAACTCTACATCGACTGCCATTGTAGTGCTCCTCTTATGTCACCCGCGCTAACGGGTGCCTGTCCCCGCTATATTCGGTGTGACCCGCCGGACACGCTGATAGTCTGTCCGACAACGTGTTTCGCCTCGTCGGACGCCAAGAAAAGGGCCATCGCCGCAATGTCTTCGGGCATCCCGGGCTTGCCCCTGGGGATATCTTCCATCAGCTTCTTGAAGAAGTCAGGCCTTTGTTGCGGAATGAACATCTGGTATTCAGTCAGCACCAGGCCGGGACAAATGCAGTTAATGTTAATACCATTCGGAGCAAACTTTCGTGCCAGGTTTCTGCTCAAAGAGATAACGGCACCTTTCGAGGTGCCGTAGATAATCCCAGTTTCCGTCGCCACGAGGCCGCTACCCGAAGCGATATTGACTATCTTGCCGTATTGCCTGGGGAGCATATGGCGCAATACCGCCTGACTGAACAAGATAGCGCCTTTGACATTTACGCTGAGCACCCTATCGATAAACGCGTCATCCGAATCAAGGAATTCTACGTCCACAGCCCGGCCGTGGATTGCTGCATTATTGACCAGAACATCGATCTGTCCAAACTTCTCCAGTGTGGCTGTGACCACTTTGTTGACCTGATCGATATTACTTATGTCGACCACAAAGGATGCCGCTCGTCCTCCTGACTCTGTTATTGCCTTCGCCGCACTCTTACCTTTTTCCTCGTCGACGTCGGCTATCACGACCTGGCAGCCTTCCTGGGACATCCTTTGGGCGATGGATCTCCCGATGCCGCTGCCGGCTCCCGTGACAATTCCCACTTTTCCTTCAAATCTCATGAGTAGATTCTCCTCGGATTTCTCTTGCCACTCCGCGTAAACCGGCCCGCACTTCTCCCGGTCAGGCCGCTGCGCCTTCAACTCACCTGGCAGGTATCTTGCTGCGCTTCAGCAGGTCTTTGGCCTCATCGGGCAAGCCCAGTTCGACCATTTTCTCATAAGTCGGACAACCCGTCTTCTTGTCCCATCCCCTGAGTTGATAGTACTCATCGAGCAGCCTGTCTATGCCTTCTCTGGACAAGACTGCGCCCTTTGCAGGCCCCTCGGGCAGGCCCTCGGAGTAGAATCGCTCAGGCCAGGCATCATCCTTCCTGGTTAACCCTTGCCTGACCGTATATGCCTTTAGCAGATTGAATATCCTTTCGCCGTATTTCATTATATCTTCAGGAGTGTAGTCGTGGCCGGTCCAGGCAGACAATACCCTGGCGTAATAGGTCGGCCCCCATGCGAGCCTCGACCCCGACGGGAAGATGCACACTCCCACAGAGTTGACCATGGCAAACAAGTCTCCGAACCATTTGGTCAGCAGGGGCTTCCCCTGCCACGTTGAAGCCACTTCCTGGGGCAACACACCCCCGAACATGCCGGTCTTCACGTCCTCGAATATGTCGTACTTGTCAGTCCACCAACGGGGGTTGTAGAGTTCGGATACGCCATGAGTGGTTTTAATGTTGTCTCCGCCACGAGGATTAGTTATGTCACCAAAAACGAACCCCCTCCAGCCTGAACGTGGGTCGATCGCATTCATCTCCACGCCTTTTATGGCCATTGCATAGTGTTCGGTGCCCTTCCCGATTTTAGTGGCTGCGCCTACAGTGCCTTCGGCGAGAACACCCCCAAACCCTTCCCTGAAGGCTATCTTTCGCAGCAATTCGATAACCGCATCTTCATTTCCCCAGGTCAGGTCCAGCCCATCCGCGTCATTCCTGGTTATTATTCCTCTCTGGAATAGCTCCATGGCAAAAGCAACCGCAGAGCCAGCAGATCCATAGTCCAGGCCATAGTACTGGCACAGTTCTTTACATTTCCATATTGCTGGCAGATTGTCGATCCCACAGCCTGCACCCCATGTGACCGCAGCCCCCGGGGCGGTCGCCCTGGCCGCTTTCACTCCTTTGTACTTGCCTTCTTTCACTTCAGCCAGGTTGAAACAAGACACCGGGCAGGCATGACATGTGCCCTCTTTCCCGACAAGGTACTCCCGGGTAGCCACCGCATCTCTTGTTTCCCAATTCGCCACGACCCCTGTTTGAAAGTTCCGGCCCGGAAGACATCCCATGTCGAGCAGGTTCTGCCTGACATCGGGCGCCTTGCCGAGCAATATGCTGTTAGAGTTGTTGGCCTCCATCAGGCGTTCAGCAGCAACCTTTACCGCCTGCTGGAATTCTTCCGGCCTGGCCGCTTCGATCGATCCTGTCCCCCGTACTGCTATGGCCTTCAACAGCTTGGAACCCATCACAGCCCCTGCTCCACTGCGGGCTGCACAGTGGTGCTGGTCGTTGATTGGGCAGGAGTATTTGACGAGGTTCTCGCCGGCCTGGCCGATAGCCAGAACAGAGGGCACTGAAAGCCCGGACGGACCCAACTCGCGGCAGAGAATATCCGAGGTTTCGTGAGTATCCTTCCCCCAAAGGTGATCAGCTTCCCGTATCTCAACCCTGGAATCATCAATCCAGAGGTACACTGGCCCTGCAGCTTTCTTTCTCACTATGAGAATATCGAAACCAGCTTTCCTTAATGAAACACCCCATGAACCACCTGTATTCCCCGTGCCTATGCTTCCCGTCAACGGAGACTTTGTTGTTATCTCCGTTCGTCCTGAGCAGGGCATGCGCGTCCCTGTAAGAGGCCCGTTCGCAAAGATGATTATGTTATCAGCGCCTAACGGGTCGACCTCAGGACCTACTTCATCGAAAAGGATCTTGACGCCGAATCCCATCCCGCCTATATACTCACTCGCAAGCTGCGCGGGAATATCTCGTTGCTCAACCCTGCCGCTCGACAGGTCTACGTCAAGAATTCTTCCATAACCTTTTGGTGTCAACGAGGGAACCCTCCTTAAGCGGATCGTTTTCCGGCGCGCCGGGGGACTGGCAGTAGAGATGTGACGCCACTCTTGCGCCGCCAAAAATGCAAGACCTTCGCAGGAGAAAACTCGGTGCGACCGTTCCGGTCAGGGGATGACTTGCTCTTCTTTGAGCCCAACGATGTCTTCCCAACTGTACCCTAGTTCAAGAAGCAACTTCTCGGTATGTTCACCAAATTCGGGAGCTTCCTTACCTTTTTTCAGAGGGGTCTTCCCAAAGGAAATGGGAGTGCACAGATGTCTTGTACGGCCCCAGACAGCGTGATCGAATTCTGCAATGTAGTTGTTCGCTTTGACCTGTGGATCTTCAACGACATCAGGAATGCTTTTCACCAGTGCGATTGGGAAATCCTCATTCCGTTCAAGTATCTGCAGCCATTCTGCGGCCGTCTTTGTGGCAAAAGTCTTGTCTAACAGAGCAATAAGTTCCACTCGATACTCCGCTCTCTTAGCGTGTGTACTGAACATGGGGTCAGTCTCAACATTCTGTATCCCCAATGCCATGCAAAAATCATGCCAGTAGCGGTCTGCCTGCATCAGGGCGAGTGCGATCCACCTGCCATCTTTGCACTGGTAATGGTTGTTAAGCGGGTTCAGAATCGCTGTCCTGGGCTGCTTCCTGGGTTCTTCTCCACACATCAGGTACTGGTTCACCCGGAGGCCCTGCAACAGCATCATACTGCCCAACTGAGATACATCCACCTCCTGGCCTGCACCCGTTCGATCACGGGCCACCAGTGCGGCCAGCACGCTGTATGCCAGCATTATGCCCCCCATCTGATCAGCAATAGCCCCTCCAAGACGCTGAGGAGGAATACCCCCCGAAAAGAAGCAGTCCATTATCCCCGAGCGGGCCTGGGCAACCAGGTCGAAAGAAGGTTTCCTGGCATCGGGGCCCTTAGGACCCCACCCCGAAGCCACCGCATAAACGATCTTGGGGTTATATTGAGACAGGGTTTGATAGTCCATGCCCAGTCTATCGGGCACGCCCTGACGGAAATTGTGAACAAAGACATCGGCCCCTTTTACCAGTCCGTAGACAACTTGCTTCCCCTTCTTCTTCGTCAAGTCGAGCGCGATGCTCTTCTTGCCCCAGTTTAGAGTTTCAAAATAGAAATTCCGGCCTTGAATTCCTGTCTTCTGCCCGTAAACCTGTGTGGCGCCTCGCCCGGGGTCGCCGGTGGACCTGTCCTCAATCTTTATTACGTCAGCGCCCAGTTCGCCAAGTAGAGCAGTGCCCAGTGGCCCCTGCTGCCAGACAGTCCAATCTATTACTCGAACCCCTTCTAACGGACTACTCACACAGATATCTCCTTGACTGTCACATGTATTCCAGCGGAGAACTCAGTCAGACCCAGGGGAGGGAAAAATGGTTTCGATTGACTAGCCAGTTTTGCCCAGAGCCACGTCGGCCAGGCGAATTCCTTCTCTGAAAGCAACGAGGCTGGACTTCAATGCCTTCTCTTTTGCCTGGAACGTTCTCTCCAGTTCCTCTTCAATGACTTCCTGAGGAACGCATTTCTCTATCTGCGTATAGGCCCCCAGGAATATGACGTTAGTCATCTGGCTATTCCCGAAGTCCAGGGCAGTCCTCACCACGGGTAGTGTAACCATTCGGATATCCTGTCTCGTCTTGCTTTCCTTCAATCCTGCGGCCTCAATAAGCAGAGTGCCTCCAGCCTGCACTTTGGCCTCGTATGCCCCGAGGCTGGACGGCTCAAACAGTATGACAGTTCCTGCTTTGGACACCCATGGCGATGCGATCGCATCATTCGAGAAACTCACCGTACATTCGGTGAAGCCTCCCCGCCTGGCTGTGCCATAGGATGGACTGAACAACACCTTGCTGAAAACTCTCGCCGCTGCTCTCGCCAGTATTTGCCCGGCCATCAGCACGCCCTGGCCGCCTACTCCATTCATTATCACAACGTATCTCTTAGCCATTGGACCGTTTCACCCCAGTTCCTGCATTCGGTACATTGCCTATTTCTTCTCGGAATGCTCTTCCTTAGTCGACTGGTCGGGGCTGTCCACGTTCTTGAATTCGCCCAGAGGAAACTCCGGGAGCATGTTCTCCCTCAACCATTTCAGTGCTTGCACCGGAGACAGGTGCCAGTTGGCAGGACATGCCGAAAGTATCTCCACAAAGCTCAGCCCCCTGCCTTCTATCTGCTTTGCAAAGGCGGCCTTCAGATACTTTTTCGTCTTCAAATAGTTGGCGGGGCTGTCTACTGCACCTCTTGCCGAGTAGGTGACACCTTTGAAACTGGCCACCATCTCAGCCGCATGGATTGGGTAGCCGAATTCAGAAGGATTCTTACCCATGGGAGTGGTCGTCGTGACCTGTCCGACCAGGCTCGTAAGGCCCATCTGCCCGCCTGTCCTGCCAAAATTGGCGTTATTGACCATTACGATAGTGATCTTCTCGCCATAGCTGGCAGCCTGTATCAGGCCCTCGGCTCCGATCGCCATGCAGTCCCCATCGCCCTGTATGGTGTAAACAATCGTTCCTTTTGGGCTCAACCTCTTGATTGCAGATGCCACGTTAACAGATCGCCCGTGAGCCGCCTGGACACCATCAACATTGACTGCTGCGTTGGCACCACCGCTGGTGCAGCCGATCCCACCCACCTGGATAGTGTTATTCTCGATACCAAGTTCGTCTATAATCTCGCAGAGCAGCCTCTGGGTCATCGGGATGGTGCATCCGGGGCATTCTGTCCCAGCGCTGAACACGCGTTCCCACAGTCTCGGTTTTCCGGTGACTTTTGCCTCTGTCGTTCCTTGTGTCATGCTTTGCATCTTCCCTGTATCTTCTTTATCTCTTCCATGATGCGCTCAGGCAGGATTCGCCCGTGCATGCTCGTGGCATCGCGCGAAAGCACTCCGAGCAAGTCAACCTGGACCATCGGTCCTGCGGCAAGTCTGACATCATCCACCATCTGGCCGAGATTGTCTTCAACAACCAGAAAACCGGCCCCTCGTCCGGCCTGTTTTCGGATGGCATCGTATGGGAACGGCCACAAAGTCATTGGGCGGATAAGCCCAACATTCATTCCTTCAGCGCGGGCGCTATCCACCACTTCCTGACACACTCTCGCCATATAGCCAAAGGCAACCAGAAGCAGGGAGGCATCGCATTCCTGGTATGCCTCGTACCTGACTTCAGTCTTGGCGATTTCCTTGTATTTCCTGTCCAATTCCCCGATAAACCCAAGGTAGGTGTTGCGGGGTGCAACCTTTGACCAACTACCTTGCGAGCAGGTCACAATCCGGCGTTGCCCATCTTCCTGCCGACCCTTGCCTCTTACCGCCCAGAACTTCTTGGGGAGAGGGCCAAATTCAATCTTTTTCGGGTCAAGCGATTCCAACAAATGGGCGATCACCGCGTCCGTCAAGACCACTACCGGGATGCGGTGCTTGTCGGCAAGGTAGAAAGCCAGTTGAACGAAGTCGTGAAGTTCCTGAACCGACCAGGGAGCCAGAACGATAGAGTGATAGCCTCCCTGCCCCCCACCCCTGGTGACCGAATTATAGTCCATCTGAGAGTGCTGGACTGTACCCTGGCCTGGACCACCACGTTGCACCAGGACAATCACGCAGGGGAGTTCCGCATTGGCCAGGTGAGACATGGTCTCCTGCATCAAACCCCACCCTGGCCCGGAGGTCGAAGTCATAACCCTTGCTCCTGTAGCAGCCCCGCCATAGAGCATGTTTATGGAACCTACCTCGGAAGTAGTCTGGACAAATATTTTCCCTCTTGCAGGAAGCTCCCGGGAGAGTGTTTCCGCTATTTCGCTCTGTGGCGTAATCGGATAGCCGAAGTAGGCCTCACAGTCAGCGTTAAGGGCGCCCTCAACGACAGCTTCAATACCTTCAGCCAAAAACCGCTCGGTCACTCGCGCACCACCTTAACTTAAGCTTCTTTATAGACCTCTATGCACATCGAAGGGCACATCCAGCCGCACAAAGCGCACCCCGTGCATTTCTCAGGATGACTGGAGGAAGGCAACAGGTATCCCTGTGAGGTGAACTTGACCCCGTCTATGACAAGGCAACCCTTGGGGCAGAACTCCACGCAGTACCCGCAGCCCTTGCAGTGCTGCTCATCAATTACTACACGGCCCTTAGCCATTTTCACCTTCCACTTGTTTCATAACACAACTTACCACGGGTGAGCCTGCTCTGTCATCTCACAAAAATGGGTAGCTGTGAAAGAAAGAAGTCCAAGACGCAATCATGCTAATGGCCAAACCCCCGGTTGAGTAGGGTGCTGGCACCCCTTTCCATAGAACCCCAACAAGGGGGTCATTCTCCAAACAGAAGGTGATCGAGATACCGCCGCAATCCTTCACCAATCGGCATTCCCGCATCTTGCTCACGTCCCCGGAAATCATTTTCAGGAGTCGGCGCTCACAAATCACCTCCATGGGGGTGCCAGCACCCTTGCAGAGGATTGGCAATATGCTGAAGAATACCAAGGCTCCGCGCTTCTTCGCCAGAGCCAGGGCCGTACAAAAACCACAGAATCGAGGTGTGTATGCAAGAATGGCTTCCTAAGGACAAGGTTTGCATTGTCGGAATCGGCGAGACCGAGTATACCCAGTGGGGTCAGATAACCAGGCCGGAATATCAGCTTGCCTGCGAGGCTATCATGAAGGCCGCGGATGACGCTGGCATCTCCGTGGACGAGATAGACGGAATCTGTTCCTATGCCAACGACCGCAATGAACCCGCTCGGCTGGCGACCACCCTTGGGTTTCGCCGACTGCGCTTCAGCAACATGGTCTGGGGCGGCGCGGGCGGCACTGGTTCAGCCGCAGTGATGAATGCCTGCCTCGCCGTGGCTACAGGATCAGCAAATTACGTAGTCGCATTCCGGGCGCTTGCCCAGGGGCAGTTCGCGCGTTTTGGCCAGTCACCAGCGGCCGGGGCAACGGCCAGCGGCGGTTCCGCTTTCTCCGCCCCATATGGCTTCATGGTCCCAGCGCAGGTCTACGGAATGAAGGCCCGCAGGCACATGCACGAATACGGCACCACGAGTCGCCAGTTCGGCGCCGTTTCAGTAGCATGCTACAAGCACGCTCAACGAAATCCAAGGGCTGCAGCCTACGGCAAGCCACTCACCATCGAGGACCACCAGAAATCCCGAATAATCTGTGACCCCCTGCGTCTTTACGATTGCTGCCGCGAGAGCGACGGAGCCGCAGCAGTGATCCTCACTTCGGCGGAGCGGGCCAAAAACCTGAAGCAGCGCCCCGTGTACATCATGGGGGCCTCTCAGGGCATGGATTTTCGTGGCGGCGTTGGATTCGAGCAGACCTGGGGCAAACCCGACTACCCCACAGCTAACTTCGAGAAGGTGGCTACCGACCTGTATGCCCGTGCAGGCGTTGCGCCCAAGGACGTCAACGTCGCCCAGATCTATGAGAATTTCACCCCCATGACAATAATGTCTATCGAGAATCACGGCTTCTGCAAAAGAGGGGAAGGCGGACCGTTCGTTGAAAATGGTCGTATAGAGTGGCCCAACGGTGAACTGCCCATAAACACCAGTGGCGGCAACCTGGCCGAGGCCTACATACATGGCTTCGAGCTCGTAAACGAAGCGGTAAGGCAGATGAGAGGTACTTCAACCTGCCAGGTCAAGGACGCTGAGATATGCCTCGTGGCGAGCGGCCCGGGGACCATCTTGACAAGCGACCTGATCGTAAGGAGATAACGATGCCGTACATGCCCAATGGTATGCCCCTGCCAAATGTGAAAGAACCGCAGTCCAAGGACTGGTGGGTCTCCTGCAAAAAGCACAAACTGGTGATCCAAAGGTGCTCGGAATGCGGGACATTCCGCCATCCCCCGGACGTCCTCTGCTACAAATGCCGGTCTTTCAAGTCCGAGTGGCATGAAGTAAGCGGGAAGGGCGTAGTATATAGCTTCGTCATCCCTCACCACCCGGTCCATTCTGCCCTCAAAGACAGGGTACCCTACAACGTGGTACTGGTTGAGCTTCCTGATGCCGCTAACATCCGCATGGTGGGAAACCTCATCGATTGTCCCGGCAACGAAATCAAGATCGGGATGCCTGTCGAGGTCACCTGGGAGGACATAAATGAGAATGTGACGCTTCCTCAATGGAAGAAGGCCTCCAAATAGGCTCTAACAAGGACGGTGAAGAAATGGTCATAACACCGGAAGAGATATTGGAAAAAGCGAAGAAGATGATCGGCCAGGAAACGGAGGCCGCCCCTGGCAGGTATCCCGTGGAATACGAGCCGATAAGACGATACTGCCATATGGTGGAGGACGACAACCCCATCTTCCTCGATCCGGAGTATGCAAAGAAGACCATGCACGGAGAAGTGGTGTGCCCCCCTTTCCAGATCTACAACTTCGGATCGCCCGGTCCCTGGCCCCCCGGCGAAGCAATGGACCCCTTCATGCATCAATTGCCCACCACGCCTGGCTCCAGCTTCATGGTAATGGGGAACGACTGGGAGTTCTTCAGAACGGTCAGGGTCGGCGACCGCATATGGATGAAGAACAGGTTTGTCGACATCTATATCAAGGCAATCCGAAGAGACCCGAAGGCGAGGTGGATCGTCACCGAAAGGATGTATACAAACCAGGACGGTGACAAGGTTGCTTCCTGGCGGATGACGGTAGTGGCCGTCAGGTCGCCCGAGGAAGTGAAAGCCTCGGGCGACGCCCCGGAGGGACAGCGATGAAGCCAAGAACACAACTCTACTGGGAGGATGTGGTCGAGGGGAGCGAAATACCCACAGGCTTCTCTCTGAAGATAACCTGGACTCAGATCGCGAAGAACGTGAGCGGCTCCCAGGACTTCTACGCGGTCCACCATGACCCCGATTTCGCCCGTGCACATGGCCACAGGGACCCATTCGTGATGCGCGGATTCATGAACGGTTGCTTCAACCGCCTCATACACGATTGGATGGGGGACGAAGGCTTTCTGCGCAAGTTCCACATGGAGTTCAGAAAATCGAACTACCTCGCCGATACCATAACCCTCAAGGGCAAGGTTACCAGGAAACACATGGACAACAGCGACCATTGCGTCGATGCCGACATCTGGTGCGAGAACGAGAAGGATGGGATAACCACCCCCTGCAAATGCACCGTCGTACTGCCGTCGAGGGATTGCTGACATGCCTGACTCAGTGCCAGGATGGCGCTGCGACCAGGGAGAAGTACTCGATGCCTGAGAATAACAGGGGAATCCCTTTAGGAAAGAGGGAATTCCAACCCAACCCATCGACATACATAGCGCAAAGTCTCAAGGAGCAGGGCGTGGAGGTGGCCTTCGGCGTCCACGGCGGCCATGTCTGGCAGATAGTCGACGAAATGAGCAACGCCGGAATAAAGATCGTGACCGTGCGGCACGAACAGGCGGCAGTCTACGCGGCTGAGGCCTATGCGAAGGTAACCGGGCGGCCCGGCGTCGCCTTCGCCACTGCCGGCCCGGGAACTAGCAACATCGTGAGCGGGGTGCAGCAAGCCTTCTTGAGTTGCTCGCCCGTGGTCATTCTCCTGGGCGGCAATGAGTATGAACATGACCGCGTTTTCACTTCCCAAATGGCCAACGCCGAAAAACTGATGTCTGGCATCACCAAATGGACACAGCGCCTGGTGCACCCGACTCAGTTCAAACATCTGATCACCAGGGCTTTCAAAGACAGCCAGGACTATCCCAAAGGCCCTGTGGTGCTGGAATTCTCTCTGAGCGCACTGTGGCAGGCGATCCCTCCGCTCATCAAACCCGGGATATTCGGCGAGCACACCTGTTACATCGAAGAATGGAGAGGAGAAGAGACCAGGGATCCACTGCCTGTAGGAGGCTCGCCCCGGCTGGTCGAGCAGGCCGTGAAACTCCTGTACGCTGCGAATAGACCAGTCATATTTGCGGGTGACGGGCTGCATTGGTCTGGCGGGTCGAAGGAACTGATCGAATTCGCTGGGCTGGCCCGGATACCCGTCCATTGCCGAAGGATAGCACGCGGCGCCATGCCAGAGGACCATCCTCTATGCTTCAGTCCCGGTTTCTCGGGAAAAGCGCTCGATGGCTGGGACATGCTCCTTGCTCTGGGACTGAAGGTGGGCTCCTATGAAGGCTACGGCCGGGGATGGCCAAAGTGCATCCAGGTCAATGAGTCGTCCCAGCATATCTGGACATTTCTGAAGACGGCTCTCGGCATAGTGGGAAGCCCAAACGTTGTCCTGCAGCAGATGATCGACTACGCGAAGACACACAACCTGCGCCCTCCGGCTGGACGAGAAGACTGGATAAGGCAGGTGATCGACGCCCACAAAACAGGGTACAAGAGGCGACTGGAACGTGCTGACAAATACGGGAGGCGCACGCCGATACATCATGCGTATCTGGCAAGAGTGCTCTGGGACGTTATTGAGGAGCGGTATCATGGCCGGAACAGGATCGTTATTGACGGCTGGACGATGTCGGACTTCGCGCCGTCCTACCTCAGAGCGAGGTATTCAGGCCAGATCATGAATGCGTCTGAACAGGCAGGGATAGGCCACGGCATTGGAATGGCAATCGGTGCGGCATTCGCCGATCCTCATACAAGGGGCAGACCGGTGGTGGCCCTGATGGGGGACAGTGGCGTGGGACTTGCCGGCATGGACATTGAAACGGCTATTAGATTCAGACTTCCCATCGTCTTCCTGGTGAACAACAACAATGGTTGGGTGCCTGCCATAAAATACTCCATATATGGCAGGAATTGGGAGGCCATGGGGCAGCAGGACCAGGGGATCGGACAGGAATGCCTTCCTGACATCAGGTACGACAAGATGTTTGAGATACTTGGTTGTCATGGCGAGTGGGTCACCGGACCTGAAGACATCAGCCCCGCCCTCGGGCGGGCATTTGAGGCTGCCGAAGCTGGAAAGACGGCAGTTGTTAACGTGAAAATGGACCCAACTCTGGCAAATAGTGGCGTGGGGAACTATGGAATGCAGCGCAGTTGGGCACACGTTCCCTGGGATAAGCTGCCCAAACGAGGCAAGGCACTGCGAAGGAATGTGCTGAGAGAATACTTCCCCTGGAGCGAAACAGGAGTTCCTGAAATCCCTATGCCGGACATTTGGGAACCGGTCAGCGAGGAAGAAATGCAGCCCTAGCTCCGTACTCAGAGGATTCATCGTGCGTCCGGCATTCCTTTCGTGATACTAGTAAGGAGATTAGTGACTTTGGTTTCAAAGAAGATAGATGAGATCTATGAAAACCGTGGGCAAAGAGCGGGAGAGCTAAAGCGCCAGGGCAGGAGAATCATAGGCTATTTCTGCTCCCATACACCTCCCGAGATAATTACCGCTGCAGGCGCGGTCCCATACCGAATGCAAGGTTCAGTTGAGGAACCTATTACGCTGGCAGACTCGCAGATTGAAACAATAGTATGCCCGTACGTCCGCAGTTGCCTGGAATTGGTGCTCAAGGGGAAGTATGAGTTCCTCGACGGGCTGGTGATGGCCGACACTTGCGATAACATCGCCGTCTCCTTTAACATTTTCAGGTCCTGCTCGAAGTTGGGTTTCTCTGACTACTTGACAGTCCCACACGTCCTTAACCCTTCTGCTTACGAGTTCTATAAAGGTGAAATAAGGCATTTCAGCAAACAAATAGCAGCCTTTACCGGACAGGAGATCACAAGCCAGGCGCTGCGCCAGGCGATTGATTTACACAACGAAAACAGGGGCCTGGTCAGGAAACTATATGACTTGCGAAAGGCTGATCCTCCGCTCATTTCAGGCAGCGAAATCACTCGCTTACTTGTTGCCGGGGTGAGCATTCCGGCAGACGAATTCAACCGGTTGTTGAAGCAGTTCATCACAGAAGCAGCGGCCCGCCGCCCGAAGAAGGGTACTATCAGACCTCGCCTGATGGTATCATCGACGGAACTGGATGATGACGCCTTCATCCAGTTGGTCGAGGAATGTGGTGCAGAGGTTGTCATAGACGACATGTGCATCGGAACCAAAAACTATTGGTCTGACATTGCCCACACAGCAGATCCCTATGAAGGTCTTGCCAACTACTACCTTGACAAGATTACATGCCCGCGCACCTTGCGCGACAATCTGGACGATAGATTCGGACACGTCACCACGCTTGCGCGGGACTTCAATGCTGCCGGGGTCATTTGTTATACCATTCGTTACTGCGATGCCAAGCTATTCGATTACCCGGACATGAGGGACTACCTGCAGAGTAATGGACTTCCGTCCATGAATATTGAAGACGACTATCGTCTGAGCCATAAGGAAGGCATTAAGACGAGAATCCAAGCGTTCCTGGAGGTCATATCGACCTAGCGACCCCCGAGTCGCCCCGATCAAACGGTCTGGAGTAAAACGCATGGACAACAAGAACACCCAAGTGGAACAGGCCAAAATGACAGTATCTCCCGCCAAGACGAGGAGCTTTGAGACTATTGGCGAGATATCCGGACTTATCCGGCAGCACTATAAGCGCCTTCACGAAGCTGCCGATAGAGGTGAGCCTATCGCGTATGTCATGGTAGGCTACCCGCAGGAGATCCTCAGGGCGATGAAGGTCAACTGTGCCTACACTGAGAACTACGCAGCGGTGTGCGCCTCGAAACAGGCTGCATTACCATTCTTGAACCAGTCCGAAAGCGACGGCTTTTCCCGCGATTTGTGTTCCTATGCCCAGGCATGGATTGGCTATACCTCAGAGTTGGCAAAATCCAAAGACCCAAAGACACTGGGAGCCCCATGGGGAGGCCTGCCGAAACCTTCCTTTCTCCTTGGGCGCGGGCAGTGCGAGGCAGGCTATAAGGGGTACCAGTGCTTGTCACGTTACCTCGACCTGCCAATGTTTGTCTACGATTCTAAGTTGATCGAGCATCCTACTGGCTTTGATTGGGAAGACAAAGAGGTCCAGAAGAGGCACATAAGCTATGTCAAGGGACAAATCCAGGAAGCAGTGACTTTTCTTGAGAAAGTCATGGGCAAGAAGATTAACTGGGATGACGTCAGCGAGGCAATTCAGAAGCATCGTGATGCCAGAAACTACTGGCATGAAATACACAAACTTCGCAAGAACAGCCCCTGTCCAATAGGGACCAGAGACATAGTTACGGCTATGTTCCCTCTCTATTTCATGTTGGGAACACAAGAAGCGGTTGACATGTACCGCAAGTTGTACTACGAGGTCAAGTCCCGTGCGGACGGCAACATTGGCACAATCCAGGGGGAGGAGAAGTACCGTCTCATGTGGGGTGGCATTGCCCAGTGGCACAATCTCGCCTTCTTCACCAGCCTGGAAGAAGCGGGAGCAGTTTTCGTCATCGACCACTATTACAGGGACGCCTATACTGAAGTGGATGCTTCCGACCCTCTGGACGCACTTGCGAAGAGACATTATTGGGAACAGGCAAAAGTAATAGCACGGGCTCGAAACAAACGATTTGGTGACGTTGGTGATGGTCGGACCGGGCTTTACCTCGAGTTGGCTCAGGAATATGGGATAGACGGAGTCATTTTTCACCTCATCAAGACCTGTCGTCCCATCTCTGTTGGTTGGATAAATGTGTACAAAACCCTGAGAGAGAAGCTTGATTTGCCCACTTACCTGCTCGAAGGAGACATTGTCGACAGCCGTCAGTTCGACGAGGAGCAGACCAGGAGAAACGTTGCCTCATTCGTAGAGCTCATGGCCTCGCGAAAAGAGAAGAAGTAATGCTTCGTCGCAGTCTGGCTCCTTCAACTCAGTTGGCCGCAAGAAACTGGCGCGGCGGAGGCCTCAAACCGGGGCTGGCATTGGAACAATGAACAAACTATTTGAGCCTGGCAGGATAGGGAAGCTTGAGATCAAGAATAGGCTTGTAATGGCTGCCATGGGTACCCATTCCTGTGATGCCGAAGGCTTCGTGACAAACAGAGCTCTGCAATACTACGCCGCCAGGGCCAGAGGCGGCGTGGGGCTTATCATCGTCCAGTCGACCGCGGTAACCAGGGGAGACAGCACTCCCAACGGCATGAAGCTCTATGACGACCGCTTCATTCCGGGCTTGCGCCAATTGGCCCGCACAATTCATGAAGCCGGAGCAAAGACACTACTCCAGCTTAACCATCACGGCAAGATGTTTGCCAAACTGAGGCTGGCCGGTCCCCATCCAGAAGAGATAGAAGTATTCGGCCCCTCGGCGGTACCTTCAATAACCGACCCTTTCGTCCCCAACGAAATGTCTCCGGCACAAATACGGACCATGGTCAATGCGTTTGCCGAGGCCTCGCGCAGGGCCAGGGAAGCTGGTTTCGATGGCGTAGAAATCCATGCCGCCCACGCATACTTGTTGCATAGCTTCCTTTCTCCCATTACCAACAAAAGGGACGACGAGTACGGCGGAGACGCCAGCAACAGGGCCAGGGCCGTCTGTGAAGTCCTCCGCGCAACCAGGGCGAAGGTCGGTCCGGACTTTCCCATTGCCCTGCGGGTATCAGGTATGGAGCCTTTGGATGGGGGGATAACAATAGAGGATGTCTTGCAGCAGGCTCCCCTGTTCGTGGAGGCCGGTGCGGACGCCATCCACGTTTCGGCTGGCGCTACTGACTACCCCGTGCTTACTGAGGCCAGCTATCTTGACCCTGACGGAGCGCTTGTCCATTTGGCGGAAGCCGTCAAGAAGGCCGTCAATGTCCCGGTGATAACGGTCGGGAAGATCGGTGACCCTGTTCTTGCAGAACGGATCTTACAGGAGGGGAGAGCTGATTTTGTCGCCATGGGACGACCACTCCTGGCCGATTCTGAACTTCCCAACAAAGCCAGAGAAGGCAGACTGGAGGACATTAACCGTTGCCTCTTCTGTAACAATTGCTTCCGGATGCTGTTTGCCGGTGGGAAAATGTCAGATTTCACCTGCACGGTAAACCCGGACCTGCTCGGGGAATGCGACAGCAAGCCGGAACTTACCAGGTCGCCAAAGAAAGTCATGGTCATAGGTGGCGGGTTGGCTGGCATGCTTGCTTCCCGCAATCTCGCCCAGCGCGGCCACCAGGTTTCGCTTTACGAGAAGAACGACAGGCTCGGCGGACAATGGAACATCGTATGCATGGAGGAAGGCAAGGCAGGCTTCGCCCGCTTCTCCGAATATCTGCAGCGAGGCATGAAGAAGGCTGGCGTCAAGGTATTTCTGAGCCAGGAAGCAACCCTGGCAGTAGTTGAAGACGTTCGGCCGGAAGCAGTAGTCCTCGCCACCGGAGCCTCTCCGGCGACGCTGGACGTCTCTGGAGCTAGAGGAAAGAATGTGGTCCAGGCCGTCGACGTGATATCCGGGAAGGCCAGTGTGGGAGACAGTGTGGTCGTCCTAGGAGGACGCTACCTCGGCATGGAAATCGCCCTTTCCCTGGCAAGACAAGGGAAGAGAGTCACCCTGGCCACGAGGCGGGAGCTAGGCAAAGGCGTCGAGTTGAGCATATACCTCCGCCTCAGGAATGAGTTGATAGGAAGAGGCGTCCAGGTATTCACCAAATGTCCCGTATCCGCCATTACCCCGAATGGGGTGTACGTAACTCACCAGGAAAGGGCGCTTTTCCTGAAAGCGGCCACTGTGGTACTAGCGGTTGGCTCCACAGCAGAGAACGGATTGGCTGAACGCCTCAAAGCTATCGTTCCTGAAATACACATAATCGGAGACTGCTTGAAGCCCCGCACCGCAATACACGCCACTCAAGAAGCGTCCCGGATTTCTCGTCTAATCTGATATCCGCCGGACAGACTACCGCTGCCCCACGCTCCTTGGAATCTTCTTGCGGAGATCCGCAACACGGCGCGCCAGGGTGGCCTGAACCTCAGACGCCTGGATAGGTCCGAACTGGTAAGCCACGCCCGCCCCACGATAGACTCGCCACACGCCCTATGCCTGTCCCGTCGCCACCAGACCGTAGGATTCTGTGCATCGTTGAACGTGAAGTCATCACAGTCCGCTCATTACCGTTTCGGGTCGATCGCATTGCCATGTTATGAAAATGTCATACAACCTCGGGCGTTTTAGATTGGCATGTTACAAAAATGTCACAACACCTTTGCCACACAACCCCCACATTCCGGCCCAACAGGCAGGACTTATCCTACGCGGGCTGTGGTTGTCCAAATATGGTTTGAGATACCGAATCCCCGCCGCAACTTGACTCCGCCTTTGTGCCCACTCACATGGGCAGGTGTCTGCCCATCCATTTGGCGCAACAAGACTGGGCCATTGGGTATGGCGGCAGGGATCGGTCTCAAAGGACAATGACCCTGAGGGTCTACCATGACAGGGAGGACAATATCGTGGGTTGAGAATGGAACAACTGCTGTTGACCTCATGCAATCATAATGTCCAAGTTTCTGGAAGGGAGTAAGAACAAAATGAATCGAAATAAGATCATCGGAGGGGCCCTGGCTACCATTGTAGTCGCGCTGGCGATGCTGGCCATGGGCGGGACGGCATTCGCCGACCAGGGGGGAAGAACCGGACGTTCCGGGAACCCGGCAACGGGCGGCGGAGCGACCTGCTCGAGCTGCCACAGCGGAGGAATCGCTCCAACAGTGACTCTGACCGGACCGACAACCGTGGCCCCGGGGTCCGTGAATGTATACACGCTGACTATCAGCGGCGGGCAGAGAGTATCAGGCGGATTGGACGTTTCCGCGACCGCCGGCACGCTGGCATCGATAGCGGGTGAGGGCACGAGACTGCAAAGCCTGGAGATCACTCACTCCACCGACAAGCCCGTCAACGCCGCGGGCAACGTGGTTTTCAACTTCAACTGGACGGCGCCGGCTTCGGGTTCTGCCATCCTGTACGGGGCGGGCGTCTCGTCAGACGGCGATGGAAGCGAGAACGGCGATGGCGTTGCCAGGACCACACTTGCCATCGCGGTAGCAGCAGCTCCCGCCACCTACACCATCACCGCCTCCTCAGGCGCTAACGGCTCTGTCACACCTTCCGGTGTAACGACAGTGAACTCGGGGGCCAGCCAGGCCTACGTCATCACTCCCAACGCAGGTTACCGGGTGGCTGGCGTGCTGGTGGACGGCGTATCCGCGGGCGCAGTGACCAGCTACACCTTCAGCAATGTCACC
>ORJL010115984.1_pt1 | contig 38917 bp, 36 predicted proteins | sample 1779941 | NCBI WGS metagenome assembly ORJL01 (sample SAMEA104232317, study PRJEB22302) | groundwater metagenome | biome: forest; feature: aquifer; material: groundwater | place: USA | collected 2011-08-07 | depth 5.8 m | reverse complement strand
TTTTCAGCGGGGACTTCCCGGTCTACGCATACATGTACTCGCTTCGGCCGTTCATGCGCATGAACGCGGGCGGGAAGGAGGCGATCGACGGATTCGTCTCGGCGGTGAGCGGGAAGAACTTGAGCATTCGCGAAATCGAGCGGCTGGCCTATGGCTACTTTCGGGGCGATGACCAGTTTCGCGAGCAGCTCCGCGGCGGTCATCTTCGCCTGCTCCTGGAGCGGATGAAGGACGTCGCGGAGCACGCCGAGGGATGCAACGACTGCGAACGGGCGCTGCTGGGCGATCTCGAGATCCTGCAGAAGTACATGCGGCGGGCGAGCAGCCGGAGCCACGACCCGCGATTGCAGACCGCCGCGTTTTGTGCACAGGCCAATCTGCTGACGGCGGGCGTCCTGAGTCGAATCGAGACCCTTACCCAATCGATGAGGCAGCTCCATGATCGGACCGGACAAACGCAGGGCCGTCTTCTTGCTCCACGAGGAGGGGATGGCGATCCGCGAGATTTGCCGTCGCCTGAACCTCAACCGCAAGACGGTACGGACCATCGTCACGGAGGCGGGCGCGATGCCGGCGGCGATTCGGAAAGACAAGATCCGGATCGATCCTGAACTGCTCACGCGGCTGTACGGCGAATGCGCCGGCCGCGTGCAGCGGGTCCACGAGAAGCTGGTCGAGGAGGAGCACATCCCGGTCGAGTACTCGACGTTGACCCGTCGGGTGCGCGAACTCGGCCTCGGGTGCCCACGGGAGACACGATGCGGACGCGAACCGGACCTACCGGGTGTCGAGATGCAGCACGATACCACGGTCTACACGGTCGCTCTCGGCGAGAAGCCCGTGAGGGTCGTCGCCAGCAGCCTGTACCTTCGCTATTCGAAGCGGCGCTATCTGCGCTTCTACCGGAGCTTCAACCGCTTCGCGATGAAGTGTTTCTTCCATCAGGCGTTGACGTACTGGGAGCGCGCCGCCGCCGTGTGCATCATCGACAACACCAACCTGGCCCGCCTGCGGGGCACGGGCAAGAATGCGGTCCTCGTCCCCGAGATGGTGGCCTTCGCCAAGCCGTTGGGCTTCGAGTTCCGGTGCCACGAGGCGGGCCACCCGAATCGCAAGGCTGGGGAGGAGCGCAGTTTCTGGACGGTGGAGACCAACTTCCTGCCGGGCCGCAAGTTCCTGAGCCTGGAGGACCTGAACGCGCAGGCTTTCGAATGGGCCACCGTGCGGATCTACCACCGGCCCGTCGGCAAGAGCCGTCTGATCCCCGCCAAGGCCTTCGAACACGAGCGGGCCTACCTCCGCGCCGTGCCGCCGGAGCTTCCCGGGCCGTATCTCGTTCACGAGCGGTGCACCGACCAGTATGGCTACGCCGCGTTCGGCGCCAACTACTACTGGGTGCCGGGCGACTCGCGCGCTTCCGTGAAAGGGCTCGAGTACGCCGATCGCGTGAAGTTCTACCGGGCTCGGCAACTCCTGGCCGAGTATCCCTTGCCGGCGAACGGGGTCAAGAACGCCCGCTTCAGCCCGGAGGGACAGCCCGCACCCCGGCACGGCCCGCGCAACCGGCGCAGGCCCACGGAAGAGGAAGAAAAGCGGCTGCGCAGCCTCGGCCCTGTCGCGGGCGCCTATCTGGACTTCGCGCTCGAGCCCAAGGGCATCGAGCGGCACGGCTTCGTGCGCAAGCTGTTCGCGCTGGCGCAGCAGATGACGTCCGAGTTGTTCCTGAAGGCCCTCGAACGCGCCCTGCGGTACCGGATCGTCGACCTCGCAGTCGTCCGGCGCATTGCGTTTCTTTGCCTCGGTCAGGGGAGCGAGGCGCTCTCGCACGTGGACGTGGACGAGAACTTCCGCCAGCGGGAGGCCTACCGGGAAGGGTGCCTGACCGATGCGCCGAACCTCTCGGCGTACGATGAACTGCTGGAGGAAGACCATGGACCGGAAGCTGGCGGAGACGATCAAGCTGCTGCGCCTCCCGGGGCTGGCGACCCATTGGGAGAGGTACCTGGAGGCGGCGCGTAAGGGACGGTTTTCGCCGGTCCACTTTCTCCGGTATGTGCTCGAGGAGGAAGCGAAGCTCAAGCAGGCCAATGCGCACCAGCGGCGCCTCCGACAAGCGCGCCTCCCGGAGCACCTGGTCATGGAGACGTTTCCGTTCCAGCGGCAACCGGCCCTGGACCGGAAGAAGATCCTGTCGATCTACGACGCCTTCGAGTACGTGGCGAAGAAGCAGAACATCGTCTGGGTGGGCCCGACGGGCAGCGGCAAGACGGGACTGGCCACGAGCTTCGTCGTCCAGGCGATCGACCGCGGCTACTCGGGACGGCATGTGCTGTTCAGCGACCTGGTGGCGGAGCTGTTCGCCTCGGTCGCCGACCACTCCGAGGACGAGGTGATCGAGCGCTACCTGGGCTTTGATTGTCTGCTGATCGACGAGCTCGGCTACGTCGAGGTGGAGCCGGTGCAGGTGGGGCTGTTCTTCACGCTGATGCAGAAGCGGCATAAGCGGCGGCCGACGTTGATCACGTCGAACCTCGGCTTCGGGGAATGGAACTCGTTCCTGAAGAACGACCATCTCACGGCGGCGCTGATCGACCGGCTCACGGAGAACAGTCACGTGATCAACATGAAGAAGTGCGTGAGCCTGAGGCCGAAGTTGAAGTAGGCGCGATGGCATTCGGCGATCTGCGCGCGGCGGCCGATCGTGCCCGGGAGACTCCCCTCGAGGGAGTCCTCGTGCGGTCGGGCGCGGAGCGCGACCGAGAGGATCCGGCGAAGTGGCGGACGGCGCGGGGGACGCTGTCGGTCAACGGCCGGAAGTTCATGAACTGGCGGCTGGGCGTGGGCGGCGGGGGGGCCATCGACTTGGTGATGCACCTGCAGGGCCTGGGCTTCCGGTCGGCGGTCGAATGGCTCGAGGGTGTCGATCGCGGCCGCCCGGCGTGGACGCGGCCTGCGGCGGCGAGCGGCGGGCGCGAGTTCCGGCTGCCCGCCGCGGACGCGGGTGGGCTCCACCGCGTGATCGGCTATCTGCAGCGGGAACGCGGGCTGCCCGCGTCGCTGATCGATCCGCTGGTTGCGGCAGGCACGCTCTACGCCGATGGCCGCGGCAATGCCGTGTTTCTGCTGCTGGACGCCGAACGGCGACCGGTGGGTGCGGAGCTGCGGGGGACGTCACCCCGTCGCTGGCGGGGCATGGCGCCCGGGTCGCGGAAGGATGGCGGGTACTTTTCGATCCCGGCTCCGGGCGCCCGGGCGCTCGTCCTATGCGAATCCGCCATCGACGCGATGAGCGGCCGCGCGCTGTGGCCGGACCGGCTGTGCGTCTCCACCTCCGGTGCGCGAGCCAACCCCGGCTGGCTCCCGGCGCTCCTTCGCGGCGGAACGGAAGTGTACTGCGGCTTCGATTCCGACGCCGCCGGTGACGAGAAGGGCCACGCCCTGATCGCGCTCCATCCGGCGGTGAAGCGCCTACGGCCGGCCCCGCAGGACTGGAACGACGTCCTGCGCGCCCGCGGGTAAGCGACCGCGTCGACACGCGTGGACCGACGGCAGCCGACGGCGCCCGGTCGCAGCCCCTCGGACGGCCGTGTTCGGTCCCGCCGCGGCGCACCTCAGCACGGACTACTTGGAAAAGAAAAAGCCAACTGCTGGTGTAGCAAAGCAGCGCCCCACGATGCGGATGGGTGGGTCCCTCTAAGTGAGCGCAGGTGGGTCCTTTTATCTGAGCGCCATAGATGCGTTCCTCTTGCGCCGCCAGGGACACCCCCTCGGCGGCCTGTTCCGCTGTCGATACCCTGGCGTACCCGATGGCAGGGTGGCCTCGATCTCGCGTTCCGTGACCGGCGCGACGGGTTCGGGTTCGCGCGCCGCGCACCGTCCCGCGGCGAGGGCCTGCCAGACGGACGCGGGTACGAGCTCGCGCCCCGCGCCCCACCGGAACACGCGCCGGACGCGCCCGACTTGCGCGTTGATCGTCGGCCGCGCCCACCCCGCCGCGATCACTCCCACATTGCAAACCATTTCATTCGATGGCGGAAGATTGCGGGTTGGCGGGCGACATTGCGAACCAAACGGACAAAACGGATAACACGCCGTGCTACGGAACGCTGGGCGTCCACTACGTCGAGACCCTAACTCGCCACCGAAATGTCAGCGACCTCCTTCGCGACTTGAACGTACTTTTCTCTAACGAGGTTGTGCTTCAAGAGGTGTCTGATGAACTCACCGATCTCAAGCATCGTATAGCGCCAAATCTCGAAGGCCTGTTGCGCCAAGATCGCGTCAACGACGTCAGCTCTTTCAGATTCAGATGCTGTCGCGAGGCTTCTATGAGTTTCGTCAAACAACTTGACAACATGCTCCTGAGGATCGTTCTCGACACTGCCATCTATGACCGTTCGAGTAATCCCGATTCCCTCAATTGAAGATCGAGCGACGGCGGGACGGCCCAGTAATGCGAACCGCTCGAAAATGTAAAGAGCCACAGCCTGAAGCTCGCGCGATGCGGCCGGATCACAGGCTTCGCCGACCCACGAGCCGGGATCAAAAGGCTGGCCCTGCTTGTAGCTCCATGCCGACTTCTTGTTCTCGAATTGACGGGGCGCCAATGCCCTGCGGCAGGAGTCACGGTTCCCGGTTTTCCAAGGTCCCTTGGTCGCCTTAACAGCCAGTCGTTCGACCATCTATGCATTCTCACATGTGACGCGAAGATATGCCGTGGCCGCTCGCCTCACATCCCTGTCAATTGTGCTGTCCGAAGCCAGAGATACAACATCCTCTCTGAGCAATCGCCGCCATTCGAGCGGCAGTTCACCCGCAGCAGCAATCGCAGAGAACTGTATCTCTCCATCAGTGCAATGGAGCAAAGCTCGAATCGAGGTTGCTACTAGATTGACATATCGTTTGACCCTGGCCGCCGCCAGGACATCTAGCGCGACGCTTCGTACTTCGGCAGGCAGATCCTCCTGACGCGCAATCCTAAGAAGGCTCGCCGCCAATGTGTCGTCCTGCGATCGAATGCGCTCTTGAATTCTATGAACCAAGGCCTCGAATGCGTCGGGGTCGATCAAGCCCTCACGAAGTGCGCGCACATCGTTATCTTCTGATTCAAATCCGCCCGCTGCTCCCGATTCGGCAGAATACCCTGCCTCAAGGATGGTCGCACTTCGCTTCGCAAACACCTGGGCGATTAGGAATCGCTGTTCTGGCCATCCCATCGGCGAAGCGAAGTACGCGCTCAAGTCCGGTACAGTGAGTCCAGCCGCTACAATCAGTCCACCTGCATCGCCCTGCCACGTAGATGGGGTTAGGTGGCGGAGGAAGTTGAACAGAGGGGGGTACAAGTGCGGCGAAAAAGACCTGAATCCTCCTGCCAGAGTCTGGGTGTTATCAAGCGCCAATAGCCTTCCGGGTGATACCTCGTCACATTCAGACGACCCTTGAGGCTGAAGCGTGCTCTGAAGCAAGAGGAGGTCGAGCCATTGGGGCATCACACCGCTCCTAGGTAAAGTCCCCGAACAATTGTGTGCTGCTCCCACGCGGCCGCGTAGAACTCAGACATCTGTTCGGCATTGAAGTCCTCAGGCCGGCCGGCGAGCGTGTTCAGGTCTGACTGAAACGACACAATCCACGGACTTGGCAGTAGCGCATCTGGATTGAGCAGACTCTCAGTCTTGACCCGCCCCCAGGAATTCACTTCGAACGAACCAAACCTGTAGACCTTGTGCGAATGTACCTCAACCCGTGCTGGGCGATTGAACGGCTCTACAAGCAACTCCTGCCTAAAAAACCTCTTCGCAATCCAGAGAGCAGGTGGTTCATCACAGGACAGTCCCCAGGAGACGAGGCTCGCTACTCGACCAATCTTGACTTCAAAGTCCCTTACAGCCGCAAGAAGTACTCGGCAGGCGAGGGAACGCTTTTCAGCGCAGAACCAATCGTCTCGAATCGGGGTAGGCAGCTCAAGCCACTTCATTGTCCACGAAAGCCCGGTCGCCTCGAATTGAATCGAGTGAGATGGAGCCGAGAACAGCAACCTGGGAACCTCGGGGGGCGCATTCTCGCCAAGTGGCAACAGTACCGCGTTTTCGGATTTCCCGAGGTCACTAGCCTGGACGAATCTTGTGAGTAGCGCGACCCAATCGAATTGCCGGGGGCGAGGGTAGAGTGTCACCTGAAACTGAAGCGGGAAAAGCTGCATCCGGCCTCCAGGCATCTCGGGCGAGGCAGTCGCGAAGGGTCCGCGAGGATCCGCACCCGCGAGCCGAACATTAGCATGGCAGCCCTTGCGAATCAAGCGTCCGCGAGCACAGCACAACCGCTAGTCTCGCCGTGTTGCTGCCCGGACCGGACTCGGCGAAGCCATCCACGCCCCGCGGATCATCGAGCCTTGCCACACGCCATCGGCTCTCACGTCGTGATGCAGCGTGTCATGAACCGGCAGAGTTCAATTCCACAAGCTCGTTTCCACTCCACTGCTCTCGCGCGCTTGAAGGGGCATTCCCCGCCCCCCCTGCCCCACCCCTCGCGCGCTATCCCTTCGCCCGCCCCCCTGCCGTCATGCCGCAGAGCTTGGCGAGCGCAGCAAAGCGCGTCGTCTCGTCTCGTTCCTTGAGCGCAGCGTCGAAGGCTTCAAGCCCCCGCCGCAGGCACTCGCGGGCGAGGGCGTTCCTCGACATGGCGGGCATGATCTTCACCAGTCCGTCCAGCCGCGCTACGTCGGTATCGCTCAACCGCAGCGGCAACGTGGTTCCGAGGATGTCCGCGTCCTTGTCCTTCGCCATGTCTCGTCACTCCCCCTACGCCACGGCCGCGCGGGCCAGGATCTTCCGAATCGTCTCGGGCGCCCACTTCCCGCCGCGCTTCGTCGCCCGCCCCTCGGCGGCCAGAGTGTCGGCGATCTCGCGCAGGGTGCGCCCCTCGGCGCGCAAAACGGCCATGCGGGCCACCGTCTCGGCCTCCGCGGCCACGTTCACGGCCACGCGGCGGCCGTTGGCGTCCACTTCGGTGCTACGGACGTTCGCCGGAGCATTCGGTGGCATTGTCTGGGAAGGCGCGGGAAGGGTGCGCGGCGGAAGGGCGGGCAAGGGTGAGCCCGTTCCTGGACGCGCTACAGGGCCGCAGGACGCGCGCGGGCGAGTCGGGCGAGGATTCGGCCACGCGGGGGCCTGGACGGGCCGCTACGGGGCACCAGGGGCGCGCCCGGGGCCGTCGCGGGCAGGTGGGCACCCGCCACGGGGCACGGGGGGCGTATGCGTCGCATACAGACGCATACGGCAGGTTACAGGTTGCGCAAGCGCGTGGTAACCAACCCCTCACCCCGTCCTCTTCGGGTGCTACTCGCAACCATCGCACCGCGCGGGATCTTGCGCGCGATTCCCGCACGTCGGCGGCGGGTTCACGGCGTCATTCGCGACCGTTCCACCAGAGGCGGGCGGGACGCAGATCCGCGCGAGCACCGCCCGCACGTTTTCACGGGGGCCGTCGTCAAGCGCGGGCTTCGATGCCAACTGCACGGCCGCGCCAACCAACACCCTCGCGGCGGAGATTCTCACTTGCGGAGCGGCGTCCGCGTCGGCAACCACGGCGGCAAGGAAGCGCGCGGCCTGGACGGCGGCGGCGCCGACGATGGCAGCCCGAAGGCGGCGGCGATGGCGGCGAACCCTATCACTACTCGACATCGGCCGGAGTCTGGGCATTCTCGGTTCCTCCCAAGAGCTTCACCAGGTCGCCAAGGGCGCGCACGGCTAGGGCGCCCAGTTGGCCCCGCTGCTTGACGATCAACAACGGCGTCTTGTGCGGGGCGTACCTCCGGGCCTGGGCCAGTCCGGCAATCAGCAGCGCCGGGGGCTTCTTCCTGTACTTGGCTTCGACGGTGAACGGTGAGCCGGGCGGCAGGTCCACGTCCGCCGCAACCTCGGCCCGGTCGGCTCGGACGTGGCGTTTACCCCCGAGGACCTCGGCGGCATCGCGTTCCAGCTGCTTCCAGGGAATCGTCACGGTCACTCTCCTGCGCGTGGTTCGCAGAACGCTTTCACTCCGATCAGGTAGCTGTTCCACCAGCGGGTGAGCACCTCCCGTAGTTCCGCCAGCTGGGCCGGGCCGAAGGGCCTCCACCGGCTGATTCCGCCCACTGCGGCCTCGGCTTCCGCGATCTCGTGCGCCAGGTCCAGCCGATGCTCCATGGTCCAGGCCAGCGCGCCCGGCACGTATCGCTTGCCCATCTCGTTGACCGCCTTCTCCACCAGGGCGACGAATGCGGCTTCCCCCTCGGCCTCCCGCGACACCGCCTCCTGTTCCAGGTCCTCGGCGTCGGGAGGATGCGCGGGCAGGGGGGCGAGAGGCACCCCAAGCCCCCGCCGCTTGGCGAAGTCCCGGGCGACCGCTACGTAGTCGAAGCCCATTTGATGCCTCCCTTCTCAACAACACCCTGCGAGAGAAGCGTGAGAAGCGAAGAAAGCCCCCTCCGGGAACGCTTGCCACCCCTTCTCTCGCTTCTCTCGCTTCCTTCGCAGGGTCAAGTCACCCCGTTGGGGGCGATGCGCCAGGCCTCAGCGGATCTTCCCCCCGTACGCACCATCTCCACCTCGATCTTCTTCTCCAGCACGAGATGATCCCGGAGACGGTCCAGCGTAGTCGCCTCCTCGTGCCCGCCGAGGGCAGCATGGACTTCGGTCCGGGTCCGCCAGCCGCCGTTACCGAGTAGGAGGACAACGCGATGCGCCAAGTGGTCGACCTTTCCCCCGCCGAAGATGTAGGACGCGGAGTCCTCGCAGTATCGCCATGCGGCAAGGGCGGCCTGCATGTCCCCGACCAGGATCTCGTGGTGTCGCCCAAGTAGCGCGTAGACCAGGGCAAGACGGCGGACATAGGCATCCGCGCGGGCGGTCACGGCCCCCAAGAGTCCATCCCGACCATCGGTCAACGCGGGGTAAACCTCCGCGAAGAGGGCCTCCGCATCTTCGGAGAATCGAATCCGGCCACAGGTCTTCACCCAATCGATACTCGCGCGCATCTCGATCAGGAGCGGGGCGAAATCTACCGTGTCGATCCGCCCACCGGAGGGCAGGTGCTTCGACCGCCGCGCGCAGACCCACAAGAACCGGTTGGCGAATCCGTTGAACATCTCCGTTTGGTCCAGTCGCTTCCGCAGTTCTTCCTCCGTGATGTGCGCGACCACGGAGATGTGGGCGTCCGTCGCCCGCAGCGGATTGGTCCGGGTCGGAACAGCAAGCATCCGGCCGTCCCACGCATCGCGGAGTACCGCTGACAGCGGATTCCCGTCGCGCTTCATGACGGTCAGCACCCGCGCGAATTCTCCATCCCGAACAAGCAACCGCTTGTCCTCGACGCCCCAATCCCCATCGTCTTCTTCCGCACCGTCGCCGGGTGGATCACCATCTCGGACGGCGAAGATCAGCCCCTCACCGGACGCAAGACTCGGAACTTGGCGCGTCGGGAACTCGCTGTCGAGAGTCTTCATCACCATCTCGATGTAGCCCCAGGACGTTCCCTTCCGGCCGCCCGCACCGGTCGGACCAACCACACACATGAACAGCAGCGGGGGGTGCCGGTCAGCGCCAACCACGAAGTGCGCGTTGCGACCCATGAGGTTTCCGGTGGCGGTAAGGAACTGGAACAGCAACGCCGCAGGGTCCGATTCCGTCTCGGGCAGGACCGTGCGAACGAAGGCCCCGGCTGGCCCGAATAGAGCCTCATGGGCGAGTGGCGCGGGCCAGGTCGGCGACACCGATGGTCGATGCACGGCGGATGGAGTCGCGGCTGTTGCGGGCACCGCGTCTACGCCGCGCGGCGACAGCCCGATTCCGAGTTCGCGGGCGATCTCGGCCGTCGCCTTGCCGATGGGTCGGTTTCGCCGCCAGGATTCGAGGGCGAGTGCATCCAGCATCACGGAGCCACCAGACAGGCGTGCGCCGTAGCCGTTCACCCCGCCATGGCCGCAGATCAACACTTCGGCGCCGCCCGCCGATGGCGTCCACAGCCACGCCGAGGGGTGTTGGTCGGGCGGGTGCAGCGGGCACGATACCCGGCGGCCCTTGATCGTCGCGCCGCACTTCAGAAGCACGTCCCGGACGGATAGACGGCGCCGAATCTCTTCCCGCACTTCGTCCCAGTCGTTCCCCGTGGAAGTCTGCCTGACGGCCTGTTCGATCTCGCCCGCGATGGGATCGGCCGCCTGCATCGCCGTGATGCGCGTGTCCCAGTCACGCCAGAGTGCGAACAACTCCGGCGGGAGCGGCGGGAATCCCCTCAGCGTCCAAGGATCTCTTCCGACCTGCCATGTGTACGGCTTTCCGGTCTCGGGATAAATGGACGGGGGAAGTACATCCTGCGCTCCAGCGCAGCGCAACTCGAAGACGGTGTAGGCCTCGCCGTTCTTGGCGATCCAATGAAGCTTGCGCGTAGGGAGTGGCACACCCGCAGGCAATTGATACCACCGCTTCGCCCGGCCGAACCCGCCCTCAGTCGCGCATCCGGAAGGTCGAAGCGCCACCAGATCCACACCGCCGGCATCAAGCGCGATACGGGCCTGTTCGAGTGCATCCAGGTCGAACGTGCCTGTCCCACTGGCTTCGTGAATCGCCCCCATGCCTTCCGCTGGAGCGCCTTCCCAATACTCGCCGGCCTGCGGACGATGCGTCCAATCGTCCAGGTGGGGTGCTTTCGTGCGCGGGCGCAGCGGAGTAAGCGCAAGTCCGAGGGCTTGGTACGCGCGCGCCCAGTCGGCGGTGGAGGCGGTGGCGGCAGGCATTGCCTCGGAAGCGGTGCGAGTGCTATCCACGGCGGCACCCCCGGCGCGCGCGGCGCCGCTTGTCGGCGGGGCGATCCAATCGGGCCTGCGCCGGATCGGCAGGAAGGATGCCCGCCTGGCGCAGCACGGTCACGGCTTCTGCAGAGGTTGCCGCAGTAGGCACGGCAACCATGGCGGCCTTCGCGGCCGTCAACGGAGTCGTTCCACTGCACGCGCGCTTGAAGTCCTCGACGGCCGCGCGTTCCAGGAAGAGTCGCCCGCCGATCCGCGTGAGCCGAAGGAAGGTACGTTCACCGGAGGGCGTTCGCGCGCCCCTGGTTGCCCATCGCCACGCCGTCGCCGGGTTCGTCGCCCCCCCGGCGCGGGTAGGCGGTAGCCACTGGCGCAGCGCCATCGCAAGAGGCAGGGTATCGTGGCCCTCTTCCATGTTCGCCATCCTCGACAGCCAGCGCGCCGGATTGGCACGCTTATGCAAGAGACACGAACGTGGCCTAGAAAGCGACGCGGAATCGGCTGGGAGCGGCCAGGCAGGCGGGTTAGCGGGATCGACTCACTACGCTTGATCTTCGCGGGCTTTCGCGGCGTCCAGTGCCAGCTTGGGGAGCATGGCTTTGACGCGACACTCCAGGGCTCGGACGGCGCGGCGCAGGACGCGAACAGGCACGGCCGGATGGCGACGCGCGAAGGCTGCAACGGAGTGGGAACGGGGCAGGCGCTGGCCCGATAGGAGGGCTTCAAGCCACGCGGCGGCGCACTTTGCAGCACGGCGCCATTTACCGCCGCGATCCTCCTCCTTATCGAGTAGTTCACGAACCGCAGAGGGAACGTGCGCGAGAGGCGCGCCTTCGCGTACTCCCACGGCCTCAATGGGCGGCGGCGCCTTGCCGGCGGGCAGCTGGCCTCCCCCCCGGCGTAGGCGCATCCTCTCACGGGCCGCGCGCCGATTTCTCAAGGTAGCTTCCGAAAACGCTTCGTCGTCGGGAGTCTTGAACACGGCGCGGCGAAGGCGGCGGAAGAAATCGGGAAGCGGCAGAACCTCGGCGGGGATCACCTTCGCCTTCCTCCCGCGCCGCTTCACCCATCGCGACCCCACGCGGACCTCACCCCGCTGGCGCGCCCGATCCACGGCCAGCACGGCATTCGAGAGGGCGAGATTGGCTTTCTCGAAGTCCGGCGACTCGGGATCGGGCAAGAGGGCGAAACCTTTCGCCCACCGGCGCAGTGTTCTGACGGCGAACGTGGGATCCTCCAGCGCCGCCGCCGCGAAAGGCATCAGGATGGAATCCTCCGGTGCCGCCCCCGCGTGGAGCATCCGGCCGGCAGACTCCACGAGATACCAAAGCACGGGGCGTAGCTTCCGCTGATCCTCAGCGGACAGGCGAGTTGTGCGCATCCAGGTGTCCAGCGCCGCGTGAGCGGCCTCGAAGCCCTCCCGCACGTCGCACACTCCGAAGCCCAGTTCCAGCTCTCGGGCCTGAACTGCGCGAGTCCATACGCGCATGTCAGTGTGCGGTTCCACGTCGGGAAACATGGCCTGAAGCGCGCCCAGCCACAGTTGCGCGCGAACGTACAGCCGCAGTCCGCGCAGGGCTTCCCGCTTGAATGCCCCGTGCGGATCGAGGGCCGCGCGCCACCGCTGTAGCGAATGGCGTTCGAGTGTCAGCACCACAGTCTTGAGAACGCGCAGGTGCTGCGGCCCTTCGAGCCGTTCATCATCCGTCACGAGGTCGTTGCCCATTCTACTTGCGTGACTTGACCCACGCGTCATATCTACTTTTGGCGCGCCCGCCGCCACTCCTCGAACTTGGTGCGCGCCTTTTCATTGCTCCACTTTCGATCGGCACCAGCGTTAAGCATCAACCCCCAAGCCGAGGTCTGTGCGTCTGTCTCTGACTGCTTCCCCGAACTCTGCAAGCGGATCAGACCGGCTACTTCAAGCTGAAGTGCCGCGAAGTCTGGGGGCCGGATGCCGTAGTCGATCGACGCAAAGGCGGTCTCCACCATCGCGGAAACATCGGCGAAACTCGCCTCCTCCTTGGAGAGGATTTTCACGGGGATGTAGCGCGTAACACAACTTCCTCCGACCGCGAAGATGTTCACGTCGGAAACCGAAGCACCCTGCTGCGCCTCGGCGAAGGGGATCATCCGGCAGTTCTGCACCACCAAGCAAATAAGGCAAAGGGCGATGACGGTGAGAACGAGCTTGATGTACCAGTCCGTTTTCATGGCATTCCTTTCCCCGCGTGTGCGGGCATGGGGAGTGTCTACCCGAACCGTTCCGCGAGGGCGGCGGCCTTGCGTTCCGACGCCTCCGCGTAAATCAGCGTCGTCTTGGCATCCGAGTGTCCGAGTGCGAGGGCCGCCGCCTCGATCCCCGCCTCGGCCCGGTAGCGCGTCGCGCACGCATGGCGCAGGCGGTTCGGCGCCCAGGGCGGAATCCCCGCCTTCGCGCACGCGCGGTTGATTGCCCGGCGCAGGCCCGCTTCGCTGTACGGCCGGGACTCGACGGCCACGCCCCCAGGCGCACGCCCCCTCCGCTTCCGGGCCTGGTGCGCGACGTGCGAGGCGTACAGCGGCGTCTCGCGCTTCTCCCGTCGCTGCGCCAGTCGTTCGCGTGCCTCGTCGGCGGCATCGAAGATGGGGGCGTCGCCGTCCAGCTTGATGAACGGCGCCAAGACATCTTGCGCCCGTGGCCCAACCGGAATCGCGCGCGTCAGGCCGCGCCAGGAGTTTTTGTGCGCGCTTGGCCGGTAGAACCAGACGCGGCCCGTGCGTTCGAGTTCTCGCCCGCGCAGGGCGACGGCTTCACCCGGCCTGCACCCCGTCCACAGCAGGAACTGCACCAGCGCGGCGGCTACAGCGGACAGGTATGGAATCGTGGCCTCGATGTCGCGTTCACCCACCGGGGCGATGGGTTCGGGTTCCGGTGCCGTGGTTCGTCCGGCCGCCAGGGCCTCGACGCAGCGGAGGGCATCGTACACGGTGGCGGGCACCAGTTCGCGCCCGGCGCCCCACTTGAAGATGTGCCGCACGTCGGTAGGTGTTGACGTTGACCGTCGGCCGCGAGAGTCCCGACGCAATCATCTTCTCGCGTACCGCGCGCAATCCCAGCGGGCCGAAGTCGCGGGCGGGCGTCGGGCCGTAGAGTTCCACCAGCGGGCGCAGTGCGTAGCGGTAGCATCCGAGTTCGTTCGTGGACGTGCCGTCCTTGTGCCGGTAGTGCGTCTCCGCAAACGTCCAGAATTCCGCCGCGAGCCCGGCCACCGTGATTGCCGACGCGGCGGGTACCTCGACGGGCGCCAACCGGCGGCCCTGCGCCAGCCAGCGGGCGATGAAGGCGTCATAGGCGCGGCGGGTGTCCGCAGCGCCCCAGGCGCCCAGGTAGTGGCGGGTGCCGTCGATTTCCACGAAGGCGCGTCCGCAGGCGTGCTTCCGAAGCCGGGGCGTGCAGTGAACGAGGCGGGGCATAGCGCGTCTCCTTCCGGTAGCAAACGGACAATTGTCCGTTTGCGATGCCGTTCAGAGCCGCGCCGGGCACCCCGCCCGGGTGACGTGTAACCCACATCCGGCTTGACTTCCAGGGAAGTCGGGGCGAGAGGATTTGAACCTCCGACCTCTTGAACCCCATTCAAGCGCGCTAGCCAGGCTGCGCCACGCCCCGAGGACCGCGTATCCTATGCCCCGCTGGGCGACCCGTCAAGCGGAATCACGCCGCGACCCGGCGAGCCGCCCCGCTCCTGCGTGCCTCGCCCCGCGACCGATCGCCGAATGACCGCGCCCCCAATCACGCCGCGGCTACTTCCCCTCCAGGAGCGCGCGAAACCGCGCCTCGTCCCGCACCGGATCGAGCGTCGTGTCCTTCCGCATCAACTCCCGATCCGCGAATCCCAGGCGATAGGCAACCTCCAAATGCTCGAGCGCGCGCTCCCGGAGCGCCACCCGCGCGTCATCCCCGATCGGAACCGGCTCCGCCGCGGGATTCTCCTTGCCTGCCGATTGCAGCGAGGCGATGCAGGCCAGGTTGTAGTGCGCCCCGGCCAGCGCCAGCGCCGTGACCGGCTCGGCTTCGGAGAACGCCTTGCCCTCCCCTTCCCAGCCCGCGAGCGCCCGCTCGTACCCGGCCCGCGCCCCCGGCCAATCCCCCCCCGCCAGCCGGCGGTCGGCGGCGACGACCTCCCCCAGCCATCCTGGCCCGGCTCGGTCCGCGCCGCGCAGGCGCTCGATCTCCGCCCGCACCGACCCCGCGTCCCCGGGCATCGCCCGCGCGTATTCCTCGAGCGCCCGCGCGGCCGGCTCCGGCCGGCCGAAATCGCGCAGCAGCGTGGCCAGCTTCACCCAAGAGTCCACGCGCCCTCCCGCCGCGGCGGCGCGGTAGTCGGACTCCGCCCGGGCCAGCGCGTCCGTGGCGTCCAGCCCGCGCCGGCGCTGCCCCACCGCCGCGGCATGCCAGGCCATCCCGCGACCGTGCCGCAGCATGGGATCGCGCGTGAGTGCCCGCTCTGCCTTCCCGTAGTCGGCGAGCGCCCGCCGCGCCGGCTCCTCCGGGTCCCCGTTGCGCAGCGCGCGCGCCAGCGCCTCCAGCGCGTGCACCGCGCCGCGCGCGGCCAGGTCGTCGGCGTCGTCTCCGGGCGGCAAGCGCACCGCGACATCGAGCGGCTCCAGCGCCTTCACGCACCACGCCGCCGGGTCTTCGCCGCGCGCCCAGGCGTGCGCGGCGAATTCGAGCCGCACCGCGGCGCGATTGCGCAGCGCTTCCCGGAAGTCCGGCCGTCGCTCCAGCGCCGCCGCGAAGTCCTGCTCCGCCCGCTCGAGCAGCGCGGTCGCATCCTCCCCGCGCGCCGCCGCCGCGGAAGCGAGCTTGCCGCGCGCGCTCCCGCTCATCGCGAGCGCCTCCGCCCAGCCTGGATCGCGCCGGACGCACTCGTCGAAGTCCCGGACCGCGGCTTCGAGGCTCGACCCGCCTCCCCCGCCCCGCTGCCTCTCGATCACGCCGAGCAGCAGCCAGGCATCGCCCCGGTTGAGCGACCCGTCCGGAAGGTCGCCCATCCCCGGGATCGCCGCGGTATAGTCGGCAATCGCGGCGTTCAGCGCCTCGCGCGCCTCCTCGGGCCGATGCCCGAGCGACTCGGCGAGGCGCCGCCAGGCGTTGCCCCGGTCGAATCGGGCGACCGGATTCTCGGGCAGCACGAGCAGCGCCTCCGTGAAGTCGCCGATCGCCTTCTCGTACATCGAGGCAGGCGTGCCGCCCTGCTCGCGTTCGGCTTCTCCGAGCGCGGTCCAAAGACAACCGCGACTCATGAGCGTCCCGGGGGCGCGGGGAGCCAATCGCAGCGCCTCGTCGTAGTCGGCGCGCGCCCCGGCGCGCCGCGCGCGCGCCTGGTCGGCCCGAATCCCGCACGCGTCGGCCGCCGCCGCCCGGACGTCGCCCCGCCAGGTGAGCGCGTCGGGATCCAATGGCCAGTACTGCACCACGTCGTCGAATTCGCGCAAGGCTTCGTCCAGGCGGTCTTCCTGGAACAAGGCAAGCCCGCGGAGGAGCGCCACGGCGGGAACACGCACGTCCGCGCCAACCATTCGCAGAAAGGTCGGCGGACGACCATCGCCCGCCGCGCGCGATTCAACGGACTCCGGCACACGGGGAACCCGGTCGAGGAACTGGAGCGCCCGCCGCGCTCCGTCCTCGCGACTCGAGTAAAGCGCCAGCGCGGCTTCGCCGAGCAGGGCTTCCTGCATCTTCCCCGCCACGAGACGGTCCTTGGCCAGCGCCAGATCGGCGGCCCCTGCTTCGCGCAGCTCGCGCTCCCCGGCCGTCTCCGGCCGCCGCGCAAGGAGACCGCCGTCGGGACCGACTCTCCGTCCGGGAAGCCCGCGCAGCGCCTGGTAACAGCGCACCCGGAAGAGTCCCCGCAACAGCCGCGGGGCGGCCGCATCGGGCGCGAACGCGCAGGCGCGGTCCAGGTCGCGCGCCGCGCCGTCGTAGTCCCGCAGCAGCTCGCGCACCCGCCCACGCAGCGCCAGCGCCTCCACGGAAACGGGAGCCCCGATCAGGTAGACGTCGATCGCCGCGAGGGTCTGCTGCGCCAGCGCGTCGCGCGCCTCCGCCGACATCTCCACGCTCTTGACCTGACTCTCGAATGACCCGACCGCCGCGGAAGCGGATTTCAGATAGTCCGCCACCCGCGATTCGGTCACCCGCCGTACGATCCCCAGCCACCCCAGCGCGCCCACGGTGAGGACGAGCGCGATCCCCGGCACCAGCAGCGCCGCGCGATTCCGGGCCGCCAGCGCCCACAGCCGCGACACCGGGCCCGGACGCCGCACCGCGACCGGCTCGCCCGCAAGCCATCGGCGCAACTCCGCCGCCAGCGCCCCGGCTTCCGGATAGCGCCGCGCCGGGTCCTTCTCCAGCGCCTTCAGGCACACCGCCTCGAGGTCCACGGGGACCCCCGGCCGCAGCCGGCGGGGCGGTACCGGCTCGGCCTGCACCACCCGCGCCAACACCTCGGTGAAATGCACGCCTGCGAAAGGGAGACGGCCGGCGAGCGCTTCGTACAGCATCACCCCGAGCGCCCACACGTCCGACGCCGGGCACACCCGATCATGCGCCGCCTGCGCCTGCTCCGGGGCGAGATAGCTCGGCGTGCCCAGGATCATCCCCGCAGCGGTGCGCAAGGAGTCGCCCGCCGCCGCCGGCCCGACCTCCTTGGCCAGGCCGAAGTCGGTCACGTGCGGACGCCCCGCGGCATCCACCAGCACATTGTCGGGCTTGAGGTCGCGGTGGATCACCCCTGCGCGATGCGCGTAGGCGACGGCCTCCGCCACCTCGGCCAGCCGCTCGACCGTGTCCGAAAGCACGTCCGGACCGTCGATCTGCGCCGGGATCTCCAGCCTCCGCCCCTCGACGAAGTCCATGCACAGGTAGACCTCGCCGTCGCGTTCGCCGACGTCGTGGACCGTCACGATCCCGGGATGGCGCAGCCGCGCCGCCAGGCGTGCCTCGCGGAAAAACCGCGCCCGCTGCTCCGGGTCCGCGACCCGGTCGCCGTGAAGGAACTTGATCGCCACCCGCCGGTCGAGGTCGGGATCGTGCGCCTTCCAGACCACGCCCATGCCGCCTTCGCCGAGCAGGTTGATCAGCCGGTATCGGCCGAACCCGATGCCGACCTGACGGCGCGCGGAAACCGAGGCGACGCCCGGTTCCTCCGCACGCGTGACCTCCCCGCCGCCGAGCCGAGGGGCGGTGCGCGGGGTCGGCGGGCCCGATGGCGGGCCGGACGAACCCACGCCCTGCGACGCCGGAGTTCCGGCCGCTTCCGGGAGGGGGTCAGGATCCACGAGCGCGGCGTCCTACTTCTTCCCCGGGTCTTCGGGCGAGGGAGCGAGCAGCGCCTCGAGCTCCTTCGCGCCCCAGTCGGCCGCTTGCTTGCGCCGGTCGGCGCCGAGCTCCCTCAGGCGCGTTTTCAGCTCGGGCCGGCCGTAGGCGAGCACGGCCTTGGCCGCGGCCAGGTAGATGCAGGGATTGTCCTCGATATCGAATCGCCGGAGGAGGACCTCGAGCGCGCCCTCGGACCGGAGCCGCGCGGCCTCGTCGGCCACCGCCGGGAAGTGTTGTACGTCGGCGCGCGCCAGCGCGTGGTTCAGCACGTCGAGCCCGGCCGCGCCGCGCGCGTCGTTCCAGCGGGCGAGCAGGACGCGGAGGCTGTCCACGTCGATGAGGTTGACCTGGTGGTCGAGCAATTTCTCGAGGAGGCCGAGCGCGCGATCACGGTCGGCGGCCCAGAGCCGGTCGAACACCCGCGCGTCCGTCTTGCCGCGCTCCTCCCACAGGCGGAACAGGAGCGGGACGAAGGCCGGGTCCTCCTTATCCGCGAGCGCCTCGAACACGCGGTCGAGTTGGTAGGACCGCATGGGCACCTCCCGTTGGGGATCGAACGGGGCGCTCAAGAGGTCGAGAGCCGCCGCGCCGAACCCGGCGGCCGCGGCGTAGAACTCGCGCTGGGTCGTGCTGTGGTGCGTTTCGGCGAGGAGCGCAGGGTGCATCGCGCGCAGCAGCGGCAGGAAGTCGGCGTGGGGGAACCGGCGGATCGCCCGGAGCGCGTACCAGGTCGCGTCCACCAGCCGGCCGGAAATCAGCGGCACGTCCTCGGGCCGGCGGAAGCGCGCGAGCGCCGTGAGCGCCGCCGGCGCGGCCGGCGCGCCGGACTTCGCCAGGGTCCGAACGGCCGCCAGGAAGCGCTCCGGCATCTCCCATTCCTCCAACGCGGAGCCCAGCGAGGCGATCGGCGGCCGCTGCGCGAGCAGCACCTCCAGCACACGCTCGCGCGCCGGGGAAGAAAGGCGCCCGGCGATCAGGCCGAAGGCTTCGTCAGCCACCGAGCTCGTGGAGTGAATGCAGCCATCCATAGTCTCCACCGGGGCGCGATCGTCGAGTCGTCCGAGCAGGAGCGGGAGGAGGTCGACCTCCGGGTGCCGATCGACCAGAGCCTGCAGGGCGTAGACCCGCACCACTGGGCGCTCGTGGCCGAGCAACCGGGTGAGCTCTTCGGCGGGGGCATGGTCGCGCAGATGGAGGTACGCGCCCCACGCGGGCGTCTCGACCCCGGCATAGCCCACGGAGCTGCCGTCGACCGACGGCGCGGAGGCGAGCACGGCCACGGCTTCGGCGAGATCCGCGGGCGGGCGTCCGGCTTCCTGCGCGGGCAGACGGCTCGGCGCGGCCAGGAGGACGAGGGGGACGAACAGGGCGGCGGCGAAACGGTGCATGGCGGACTCCCGCGAACGCGCCCGCCGCGCAGGTCGGTTGCGGCGTGCGACCGCTCCAGGATGCCATCGCACGCCGTAGCGTGTCCATGGGAAAGGCGGACCTGCCCGCGCAGAACCCAAGCCGCCGGTCCTTCGACCCGCCGACCGGGTCGAAAGGGGTCGCATCAGATACCCCGATGTATGGTGGCCGTGACCGGGCGGAGGACCAGCACCGGGAGGACCGAAGTCGGAACGCGGGCCGCCTCGCGGCGGCGGTGCTTGACGTATTCGATGATGAGCGGCGTGATGCTGAGTACGATGATCCCGAGCACCATTTTCTCGAGGTTGCCTCGGACCCAGGCGATCTGGCCGAGGAAGTAGCCGGCCGAGGTCAAGCCGACGATCCAGCCCACGCCCCCGGCGATGTTGAAGGCCGCGAAGCGCCGGTATTCCATCCCCGCCACACCCGCCACCACCGGCGCGAAAGTCCGGATCACCGGGACGAAGCGCGCCATGACGATCGTCTTCCCCCCGTGCCGTTCGTAGAACTCGCGGGTCTGGAGGAGGTACTTGCGCTTGAAGATCCAGCCGTCGGGGCGCCGGTAGATCGCCCGCCCGGTCCGCTCGCCGATCCAGAATCCGAGCGCGTCGCCGGCGATCGCCGCCGTGCTCAGGGCGATCCAGAGCGTGACCAGGTCGAAGTGGCCGCCTGCGGCGAGGACTCCGACCATGAAAAGAAGCCAGTCTCCCGGCAGCCAGAAGCCGACGAACAAGCTGGTCTCGCAGAAGATGATCGCGACCAGCACCGGAAGCCCCCAGGCGAGGATCATGGCCTGGAGGCCTTCGGGGGTGAAGAAATGATGCCGGACGGAATCGATCCACTCCATGCCCACACCCTCCACATGGCGCGGACGCGGGACTCGATATGCGAGAGCCACATCTCCCGCACCCCGCGCCGAGCGCGTCGCGCATAGGATACCATCGGCAAGACCCCCGTCCGACTGTTTACGAATGATTCGTAATCCACAGCGCGGTTCCAGCGCAACCGACGGAACTACGGATTATACGGATTGTCCGGATTGCACGGATTGTCCAACGGCAGAGCGTGGGATTCCTCGCCAGATCGTCGAAGATGCGACGATGTTGCCGGAGTGTAACGCAGCGCGCAGGGCCACGATGTTCGCGCAGCCCAACACTCATTCAACCGCCTATGGCGACCGAAGGGGTCGGTTCTCTCATCGGCCTGGCGCACTTCGCGGCAAACGCGCTCGCATTCGCGAGTCCCTGATCGTGCGGGCCGCCGTCGGGCCGACGGGACGGGCGGCGAGACCGTTGCGACACGCGTCGAGCAGGATTGGCCCGTCTCGGAGGGCGTTGCGGGCCGCGCCAAGCGAGTTGCGGGCGCTCCCAAGGCGTCGCGGGCTGCTCCGCGAGCGTTGCGGGCCGCCCCGGGAGCGTTGCGGGCCGCCCCGGGAGCGTTGCGGGCCGCCCCGAGGGCGTTGCGGGTCGCCCCGAGGGCGTTGCGGGTCGCCCCCAGCGCGTTGCGACGGCCACCCAGGCGAACGCATTGTGCGAAAGCACTGTATCGCAACGGGTTACGGGGTGGAGCTGGCGGCCCTTTTCGCGGTCCCACTACGGCGGCTTGCGGGACGGGCGGAGGGGGTGGGCCGGCCGGGCGGTGGCACGTTGCGGGGCGCGACCCGCTGCGAGCAGGGTGGCGTGGACTCGCGAAGGGCGCTGCGGTGACGCGGAATCGGCGAAGACCCATCGTGGCGAGGACGGCGTGTCCGGCGGCACCTGTCCGCGCTGCGGGGAGGCGGCCCGGGAACGCCACTGGTCGGTCGGCCCGGTCTGTGCCGAGAAGCTGGGCATCTGCGCGGCGTGCGCGAAGAAAAAGTAGGGCGCGCTGGCCGGCGGATGGGCGAGCGTCATTCTCCAGGGTTCGCGGCGCAGCGGACCAACCGCTCCTCACAAAACCAGTCGGGGAAGCAGGCGAATTCCGGTCCCCATTCCCCGTGGCAGTCCAGAGCCCGACAGAGCTCGTCCACGGCGGCGAGCTGCTGCCCGCGGCGCCGATGCAACTCTGCGCGGAGGAAGTGGCCATCGGGGTGGCCGGGCAGGAATTCGATCTCGGCGCATACTTCCTGTTCGAGGGCCGCGGAGGCCTGAGTCACGATGCGCAGCCAGAGGGGGAGAAGCCGGCGGCGGAAGGGCCCAGCGAAGGGGGCGGACTTTGCGCTCTCGATGGCGGCGGCGACTGCGGCCTCTGCGGCGTGGGGAAAGCGCGGCCGGAGCAGCGCGAAGGCCTCTTCGGTCAGCGGGCCGCCGATCAGTTTCGCGAGCCGCGATTCGGGGATGGCATCGGGGGCGGCCTCGCGCAGCAACCACTCGTTGGAGGGGGAACGAAAGCGCCCCCCGGGTCCGCGTTCGCGCTGCAACCCATCCCACCAATCCGCGTTCTGGGTCAGCAATCCCGGTCCCGCGATTCCCGATCCGTGTCCTGCGACGACAAGCGCGAGTTCCGCCAGGGCGCGGAGCCGCGGATGCAACTCCGATGTCAGGCGCGCGGCTACGAGGGAGGGCTCCTCTCGGGCGAGCTGCGCCAGGAGCCGCATCCCCGCGCGGTCCGCGAGCAGGTCCTCCCGTGCGAGGAGTTCCGTGAGGGCCTCCGCACGATCCGCCTCGCCGGTCTCGGGCCACCAAAGCCGCCGAAGGGGCAGGGGGGCTTGCTTGCGCTCCGCTTCGTCCGCACCGGCCAGGATCCGTCGGGCCACCCTCGGGTCGAGCAGACCCAGGGCCTCGAACGCCCTCCCCTGACACTCCCGGCAATGTGCGATCCAGGAGCGAATCGCCGGCAGGACGGGAGAGCCGCTCCTGGCGAGCAGGGCGAGACGCAGAGAGGCTTCCCGGCCCCGGGCAATCGCTTCGAGCTGGTGGACGATCGCCGTCGAGGAGAGAAGATCCAGGTCCAGAAAGCCGTCCAGCACATCCCATGTGGCAATGCACCCGGAATTCAGCCGCGAGGCTGCCGGAGGCTTGGTCCGCTGCTCGGCGTCCGTCCAAAGCCAGCGACTGGAAGCGGGCCCGGCCCGCGCTCCGCTCACGAACGGCAGCAACCCTGCGGGGATGACCTGATTCTGTTTCTCGATCTCCGCATCGGCAGCGGGTCCCAGCCGCGCGAGAGCGTGGAGCAGCCCGGTGGAAGGCCGCCCCCCTGCGATGACTCCAATCAGGGCCTTGGCCAACTCGGGAGAGAGTGAGAGACTCGCACGAACCTCCAGGGTTCGCGGGTCGTCCTCTCCACCCTGCAGGCGCGGATCCCGAAGTGCGCCGGTCCCGCGCTCGAGCAGAGCGCAGCGCAGAAGATGGTCGATCCCGGAGAGTTGCCCGTACTGTGAGAACATCCCCGACTTCAGATGCGGGCCTTCCGGAAGACAATCCATCAGGATCCCGCGATCCGCGAGTCCCAAGATCATCCCGATCATCGCAGGCCTATTCTGCACGCCTCGCCGCAAGGCATCGGGACAGCCGCGCCGCAGGACCGCGGGGTCGAGACGTAGGTCGGCCACGATCCGCCGGACCGAATTCTGTAGTGCGCGCGCTGAAACGGCTTGGCCGGGCAGTACACTACCGGGCGGTCCGGTCGGAAAACCGGGTGGGAACAATTCGAGCGCATGCTCCAAACGCGCAGGGGGGATCGCGGGTGCCCGCCAGATCACGCTCCAGTTCACCCACTGGGCGATCCACGGGTCATCGAGCGCGAGGTCGGCGGGATCGCGCGCCAGAGCGTCGGTGAAGGCGCGGTCGAGGGCCGGAGAATACGCGCGACCGGTCACTTCGGCCCGCAGTTCCAGAGGGACGGATCGGCCCAGGCGCAACCGCTCGAGGAACGCGACCAGAGCAGGCCCTTCTCCCTCGAGCAACGAGGGGTCCATGCGCAAGATCAGATCGGCACAGGCTCCTGGGGCCGAATCGGCCAGGGAGCAGGCCGCCGCCCGCCACGCCGGATGGGTCAGGCGCGGGCTGCGTTGCCACATCGCCTCCAAGAGCGATGCTGGGACGGAGAATTCCCCCGTTGCTTCCCCCGCGTCGAGCCGGACGGTCACCTCGGCCCCGAGGCGCCTCGCACGATCTACGGCGACTTCCATCTCGAGCGGGCTTTGCCCCACGCCGTCGATGGCGACGACCACCTTGGCGTCCCACTTCATGCGCCAGCCTTCGCCCAAGGCCAGCAGCGTCCCGATGGCGGCGGGGTCCTCGGGCTCGCCGGCATGGAGCGCGAGGAGGGATTCGAGGACCTCCTCCCGCGCGAACCACCAAGGGTGCCTCCGTACGATGGCGAGCGCGCCGGTCATCACCAGCGCAGAGCGGGCGGCGAGACCGAGGCGCGCAGCCGAGGCCAGCTCGCTCGGGGGAATGCGCAGGCCCAACCTGACCGGCATTTCGGCAAGGGGGCCCGGGGCCAGTCCTAGCAGGGACATGCCGAGGCAGCGCAAGTGCCTGACCGGCTCGGCTTCGCGGGGAAAGGAGATCAGCAGCGTCGTGCCGGCGACGAGCAGCGCCGCCAGGGGCAAGGCCGCCGCCCTGCCGGCCGCCCTCGCGCCGCGGTCGGCACGAAACCGGAGGGCCGCGGGCACGAGGGCGCAAGCCGCCGAGAGCAGGCCTAGCGAGGCGTAGACGGGAAGCCGGTCGAACCCGACCCGGAACAGAAGGGCTTCGGCAACCGCGAACGCGAGGATCCCGGCCACGGCGAGACGACGCCGTAGCGGACCTGTATCCAGGGCCGCGGCAACTCCCCATGAACCCGTGGCCAGGGCTAGCGCCATGCCACCGGCGAGAAACCCGGTCGGAGGCCGTTTCCATGGCTTCGCGCCCCGCACCAACTCCCCGAGCAGCTCGACCGGGGCGAAGTACCGGTACCACTCGATCAGGACGATCCAGCCGATGCCCGCAATCCCGATGGCCGCAAACACCAGCGCGAGGGCGCTCCGAATCCGCGAGAACCGGGCGACCTCGACTCCCTGCCGGGCCGACAGGAGGCTGCACGTAAGGCCGATCGCCAGCGCCACCCCGGCCTGGCCCGCGGTGCGAACGCCGCCGGAGAGCAGCACGAACGCGATCCCCAGGAGCGAAATCAGCCAGGGCCGCCAGAGGTGGACGCGCGCTCGCAGATCGTGCTCCATGGCCGCGATTCTCCCCCTCGTCGCATCCAGGTGCAAGAGGGATCGTGACGGACCGGAGGAGAGCGGGTCCCGATGAGCCCGACCGGCCGACCTGGCTGCGGCCCGCCCGCCGCGACAGGCTCCGCGGGATCCGCGTCCCGAGCCCACTCCGCGCCGCCCCGGGCGGACAGGAGATTCCGAATTGCGTGTCCGTTCCTCGGTAGCAGGCGAGTCCCGTTCCCGCTACCATCTCCCCCATGACGACGCTGCCTTCCGCCGACACGATGTACCGGGCGCTGCTGCGCCGGGATCGTTCCTACGACGGCGTGTTCTTCGTCGGGGTGCGCACCACGGGCGTCTTCTGCCGCCCGGTCTGTCCGGCGCGCAAGCCGAAGCGCGAGAACGTGGAGTTTTTCGCGAGCTCGGAGCGGGCCGCGCGGGCGGGCTACCGCCCGTGCCGCAAGTGCCGGCCGACGGCGGCAGGGGAACGGCCGCCCGCGTGGGCGGAGCAACTGCTCGAAGCGTTGGAGCGGGAGCCCGAGCGGCGCCTGCGCGACGCCGACCTCGAGCGAATGGGGATCGCGCCGTCCCGCGCGCGACGCTGGTTTCGGGAGGCTTTCGGCATGACCTTCCAGAGCTATCACCGCGCGCGCCGGATGGGGCTCGCGCTCGCCGGCATCCGCCAGGGAGATGCGGCCGCCGGCGCCGGCTTCGACCTCGGCTTCGAGTCGTTGAGCGGCTTCCGCGACGCGTTCCAACGGCAGTTCGGAAGCCCTCCGGGCCGCGCGCAGGACGTGGGTTTGCTGCACGCGCGCTGGCTCGGGACTCCGCTCGGGCCCATGCTCGCGGTGGCGGGCGAAGACGGGCTCTGCCTGCTCGAGTTCGGCGATCGGCGGGCCCTGGCGACCGAGCTCGCCGAGCTGCGGCGGCGCCACGGCGCGGCGATCGTCCCCGGTCGCAACGCGCACCTCGAAACCGTTGAGCGCGAGCTCGCCTCTTACTTCGCCGGCGAGCTGACCAGCTTCACCGTCGCCGTCGATGTCCACGGCACGCCGTTCGAGACGCTGGTATGGAACGAGCTGCGCCGGATTCCCTTCGGCCGGACCCGCTCGTACACCGAGCTGGCGCGCGCGGTGGACCGGCCCGGAGCGCAGCGTGCCGTGGGCCGGGCGAACGGACACAATCCCGTTGCCATCGTGGTCCCCTGCCATCGGGTTGTCCGCGCCGACGGCACGCTCTGCGGATACGGCGGCGGCGTTTGGCGCAAGCGGAGGCTGCTCGAGCTCGAACAGCGGGCGATCGCGAGCGCCGGGGCGCGCGAGTGAGCGAACGGGGCGGGCAGGATCCCCGTTGCATCGCCCGGCGATATCTGGCATGGTTCGCGCCATGCATCTCGCTCGCCTGGCCGTTCCCGTCCTCTTCGCCCTGCTGCTCGGGGTGTTGGCGGTGCGGCGCGCCGCGGTCACGGACAACTCGGACTTCGACGGCTTTCACCGGTCCGGCGCGGCGGTGCTCGCGGGCGAGGACCCCACGTCCGACAAGGCCGTCCGGCGCTACCTGCCGTGCTTTCCACTGATGATGGCGCCGCTCGGGGCGCTGCCGCTGCCGGTCGCGGCGGCGATGTGGTATGTCCTCGGAGCCGCCTCATGTTGGGGCACGTGGCGCGAGCTCGGCCGCCTGCTCGGATCGGGGCGGGGGCGCGCCCTCGCATTGACCGCAGGGCTCACCGCGCCCTTCTGGATCGACGGTCTGGTAATGGGGCAGGTCAATCCGCTCCTGGTGTGGGCCATGACGCGCGCGCTGCGTTGCCTCGCCGAGGGGAAAGACGCCGCCGCGGGAGCGCTGCTCGGCTTCGCGAGCGCCCTCAAGGTGACGCCCGCGCTGCTCGTGGTGTACGCGGCATGGCGCCTGCGCGGGCGCGCGGTGGGCGCCGCGGCCGCGGTCTTCCTCCTGCTCGCCGCCCTGGCCCCAGCGGCGGCCTGGGGCCCGGCGCGCACCCTCGAGATGTACCGGTCGTGGGTCGACGAGGCGCTGGTCGGTGGCGTCGCCGGCGGGGACGCCGAGTCCGGCCGCTCCGTCCGCTACAACAACCAGTCGGTGCAGGCCTGGTGCGCACGCCTGCTGACCGACGTCGATGCCGGAACGCGCAAGGGTCGGTTCTCGGTGAACCTGGCCGCGCTCGATCCCGCGACTGCGCGCGGGACGGCGCGCGCGATCCTCGCCGGTCTCGTCCTGGCCCTGCTCGCCGCCTGGGGCCGGCCGGGACGCGCGCCGGCGCGCGGGACCCGCTCCGAGGCGCCGGTCGCGGCCGCGGGCGAGCCCCCTGCCGGCGGCGACCGAAGTCCGCTGCCGGCGCTCCCGACAGGACCGGACGCCGCCGATCCGGAGCGTAAGATCGCCAGTGCGCCGGAAGCCTCGCGCTTGGCCGCCGAACGCGCGCTCACGGCCGAAGGCGCGCTCGCCGTCGCCGGCACCGTCCTCCTCTCGCCGATCGCCTGGACCTCGCACTTCCAGGCGCTCGCGCCCGCCGTGGCGCTGCTCGCCCGCCGCGCCCTCGCCCCCGGGCCCGGATGCACCGCCGCCCGCGTCGCCCTCGCGATCCTCGCCGCGACGCTCCTGGGCATGGCGTCTCCGTGGTCCCGCGCGGTCGGCTGCCCGCTCGTGGGAGCCGTCGCCGCCTGGCTCGTCGCCGCGGCGCTCCATCGCCGCGGCCTGCTGGACGGACGCTCCGCATGAGTGAGCGCGACCCGGCCTGCACGGTCGTCATCGTCGCCTGGAACGGCCGCGACCTCGTCCGCGGCTGCCTCGCCGCGCTGCGCGATCGCCCCCAGGGCGTCCCCTTCGAGACCCTCCTGATCGACAACGCGTCGGCCGACGGCACCGCCGACATGGCCGCGGCGGAGTTCCCCGGCGTCGTGCTGCTGCGGAACCGGGTCAATCGCGGCTTCGCGCGGGCGGTCAACCAGGGCCTGCGCGCCGCGCGCGGCCGCCACCTGGTCCTGCTCAACCCCGACACCGTTCCCGACCCCGGCCTCCTCGGCCGGCTCGTGCAGTTCCTCGACTCGAGCCCCACCGTCGGGCTCTGCGGCGTCCAATTGCTCCACGAGGACGGCACGAAGCAGAACTCGATCGACAACGACCCGGCGCTGGTCAGCGAGATCGTGAGCAAGAGCCTCCTGCGCAGGCTTTTTCCCCGGCACTTTCCCAGCAAGCGGACCGAGTTCGCCGGCCCGGTCGACGTGGAGACCGTGATCGGCGCCTGCATCGCGGTCCGGCGCGAGGCGCTGGAGGCGGCCGGGATGCTCGACGAGGGGTACTTTCTCTTCCTCGAAGAGACCGACTGGTGCCGGGCGATGCGGCGCGCCGGCTGGCGCGTGGTCCACCTTCCCGGCGTGCGGCTGATCCATCTCCAGGGAAAGAGCAAGGACGTGGCCCCCGCGGCGGTGCGGATCGAGTACCTGCGCTCCCTCTTCCGCTGGTTCCGCAAGAACCGGGGAGCCGCGGCGTGGCTCGCGGTCCGGATCACGCGGCTCCTGCGCTCGAAGATCGACCTGGCCTCCGCGTTGATCGCCTGCGCCGCCACCGGCTTCCTCGTCCCGCGGCTGCGCGCGCGGCTGCGCACCGTGGCCGCGATGCTGGGCTGGCAGTTGCTGCTGTGTCCGGAAACCATGGGCCTGCAGTCGCGCGAGTGGTTGAACGAGCGGGCCGGCGACGACTTCTCCGCCGACATTCCCCCGCCTTCGATCGCGGACCCGGACGCGCTCACAAGCGGGGGCGACGCGCGGGTGCTGAAGGACGTGCGGATCAAGCGCGTGATCCGCCTGCGCGACGGCGACGGCGCCTGGCTGGTGAAGCAGTACCGCGAGCCCGGATGGCGGGCGTTCCTGCGCGGAGGACCTCGCGCGGTCCGCGAGGCCGCCTGCGCCCGGGAGGCCGCGCTGCGGGGGGTCCCGACCCTGGTCCCGCCCGCCGCCGGCGTCTGCCCCGGCGGCAGCGCGCTGATTCACCGGGAGCGGCCGCACGCGACCGCGCTCGACGACTTCCTGCGGCGGGAGACCGACCGCGGCCGCCGCCCGGCCGCGATCGCGGCGGACGGGAGGCTCGCCCGGCGCACCCACGAGGCGGGCGTGCACCAGGACGACTTCGACCCCAACAACGCGCTCCTGGAATGGGACGGCGCAGGGCGACCCCGGCTGCTCCTGATCGACCACGAGCGGGTGACCGTGCGCACGCCGCTGACGCTCGCGGAGCGGGTGTGGAACCTCGCCAAGCTGCACCGCTTCCCCGCGGCGACCGGCACGGAGCGGCGGCGATTCCTGCGCGCCTACGTCGGACGCGCTTTGCCCGGATGCCCGGGCGCACGGGACCTGGCGCAGTGGATCGCGGCGGCCCACCGGCTCGTGCTGCGGCGCGACTTCGTGCGCGGGCGACGTGGCGCGGGAACGCGGGACCGCAATATCGGGATCGCGGACGTCCCCGAGGGACGCCGCCGGTTCCGCCGGCTGCGCGGCCCGGACGGCGCGGCCGCCGCGACCGAGTTTCCCCGGGAGGCGCTCGCGAGCCCGACGGTCGGGCGCCGGGAGGTCTTGACGCCCGCCGGCCGCTGGATCGTCTGGCCGGTCGCGGATCCCGGGATGGCGCTGGGCATCTGGGCGGGCGCCCAGGGCCTACTCCGCGTGCGCGCTCCGGTCCTGCCGCTGTTGCATCTGCACGAAGATCGCGCGCGTGGGGTCACGCTGCTCGCCGCGCTCGATGCCTCCGACTCGCGGCCCCTGGCTGACGCCCTTGCGGAGGCTGACGCGGCCGGACAGGCGCGGCTCCGGGCGGCGCTCGAGCGAGCGCTGAAGCAGATCGACGCGCGGGGCGCGGGCTTGCCTTGGCTGACCTGCGGCGCGGCGGTCTTCCCGCGGCTCGACGACCTGCGCGTGGCGGGCGGGGAGGTGCGGTTCCTGCCGACCGTGCCCGCCGAGCTCGCCGAGGGTACGGTCGGCGCGGAGATGCTCGCGGCCTGGCGCGAGTTCACGAGAGGAACATGATCCGCCCGGTGCAGCGGCACTTCACGTGGAAGATGTAGACGCCGAAGACGAAATTCCCGCACTTCTTGCAAAAGCCGTAGCGAAACAACGTGACGTAGGTCCACACGGCGTAGACCAGCCCGCCGACGATTGCGGCCAGCGCCAGGACGATCCCCGAGACGGCGTGCGGGTTCGGGAAGGATCCGCCGTCGAACTTGTATGTGAGCTTCTTCACCCACTCGACGGTCCAGGGAAGCGCTTCCGCGAGCGGGCGGGTCCAGAGGAACCAGCCGGCCCAGCCGACCAGGGCGAGGAACATCAGCCATCCGATCGTCTTGCCGACCGCATTGACTTTGCGCCGCCAGCGCAGGCCCCTGAGGAACTCCTGGAACCGCGGCTCGATGAGCTTATCCGCGAACTTGGCGTCGTTGAGGCAGATGCCCCGGAAATTGCCGTTCTCGAGCATGCGGTGGAATTCGTCGATGTCGTACAACTCCGCGCCCAGGCGGCGTCGCTCGAGTTCGACGACCACGGAGTACTTGCGCAGGCTCTGGTACCACTCCTCGGCTTTCAGCGTGTCGTAGCGATTCATGATGTCCTCCGTGAGCGACGCGAGCAAAATATCCAGGAGGAGCGGAGGAAGCAACGATTGGCGATCTCATTTTGCGGCGGTGCGAGTCGGAAAGCCCAAGGGCGACTCACGGGGCTTCGTCGAGGGAGGTCAATCGGTTCCGGGCCGCGTGGGCGAATGCCCAAGCCGGGAGGGTGTTGCCGAGCAGGGGCAACGCGAAACCAAACATCGCGACGAAGATCTCCGGCGCGCCGCTGAAAGCCAAGCCGATCAACACGAAGGCACTGCCGTAGACGAGGGCGAGTTCGCCCCCGAGCGAGATCACCAGAGCGATCGCAACGCACGCGGGGGTCGTTGAGAAGCGCGTCGCCGTCCAGGCCGCGGCCATGAGGGCGAACAGCCCGGCATTCGCGAACCACCACAGGCCCGCGACGATGCCGATCGCGTCGTCGAGGTCGAGGTTCCGCTCCAGGAAGAAGCTGGAGACCAAGAGGGCCACGGCGCCGGGCGCGAAGCCGCAGAGCCACGGCAACACCCGTCCGCTAAGGAACATGGACCACAGGGCGGCGGGCGGAAGCGGTGCCAGGATCAGGCTCGGCCACGTCCCGCGCTCCCGCTCCTGGGCGATACACGGAGCGAGCGTGACCGCCGGAGCAATCAGGAGCACGCCCGCGGAGCCGAGCAGTTCGAACACGAACATGACGCGCCAGAAGTCCCCGGATTCGTCCCCGAGAATCCCGATCGTCGTGGCGATGCAGAGGAGGCTCCAGAGCCACATCGCGGGACCGAGCCAGCGGGTGAAACGGCCCAGCGTGCTGCGGTAGGCGGCGACGATGTCGGCGGCGACAGGCATGGTCCTCGGCTCGAAAGCTGCGGCAGATCTTGACATGAACGAGGCACGGGGTGCAAAGCTATCGAGTGCGGGGGAGGGCCGAGCAAGCTCCTCGGGCCGGGAAATCCTCCGGCAAAGCCAACGCGCGCGGATAGAAGTTTGTCTGAGGGAAAAACCATCCCGCTGGGAGCGGGGGCCGAATCTGGTGCGGGATCGTGCTCGAGGCAAGGTGAAGTTCACGCGGGGCGGGGAATCGAAGAAACCCGGAGAGGTCTGTGAGCGACTCTACCTACGTCTCGAGCGTCAACCCGTTCGAGGACCGCGTTGCGCGGGCACTGCTCTCGCTCGAGGGCCTTTCCGTCGGCGATGCCTTCGGGGAGTGCTTCTTTCTCGGATCGCCTGCACTCACGGAATTGAGGATCATCGAGCGCGCTCTGCCGGCACCGCCGTGGCGGACCACGGATGATACCGAGATGGCCCTCGGAATCCTGGAGGTGCTGCGTCGCAAAGGGACCATCGCGCGCGACGACCTTGCGGCCACATTCGCGCGGCGTTACCGGCGCGACCCCGGGCGCGGGTACGGCGGTGGCGCGCACCAGATCCTGAGCGAGATCGGCATCGGCCGGAACTGGCGCGAGGTCGCGCGCGCGGCCTTCAACGGCCACGGCTCGATGGGAAACGGCGGCGCCATGCGCGCGGGTCCCGTGGGCGCCTGGTTCGCCGATGACCTGAAACGCGCTGCGGAGGAAGCTGCGGCGTCCGCGGAGGTCACGCACGCCCACCCGGAGGGTCAGGCCGGCGCGATCGCGGTTGCGGTCGCCGCTGCCATCGCATGGTCCTCAGGCGGCCTGGCGCACCCGGCCGCGGGAGACCGGCTCCTCGAGCAGGCGATTCACCACACCCCGGAGGGCGCGACGCGGCGCGGACTCCAGCGCGCCTTGGACTTGCCCCGATCGACCACGGCCCGGGAAGCGGGGGCGGCCCTGGGCAACGGACTGCGCGTCATCGCGCCGGACACGGTTCCATACGCGCTCTGGTGCGCCGCGCGACACGGGGAGGACTACCGGGAGGCGCTGTGGCAGACGGTATCCGCGCAGGGCGACATGGACACCAATTGCGCGATTGTCGGCAGCATCGTTGCACTCTCGCGAAACGCCGAAATCCCAGCACCTTGGCGCGCCGCCCGCGAGCCACTGATCTTCTGATGGATTGGTTCAACTTCCACCAGCGACGGTGATTGCAGCGCCGGAGTGGTCGTACAGGAGCGTTACCGACGTCAACTAACTTTACAAGTTGCGGCCCGCGGTTGGAACGACAATTCGTTGCAAAACCATGTTCCGCAGTATGTTAAGATCGCGATGATGCGAAAAACCCCAGGTATGCCATTTGCGGGCCTTCCTTCATGAACGCGCCGTCCTCGTTTCGGGTTCGCTGCGGCGGAAAGAGCGACGTCGGCGGCCGAAGGGTCAACGACGACGCCTTTTCCCATTCGCGCCTGGACGGGTATTGCGTGGTCGCCGATGGGGTGGGCAGCCACAAGGGTGAAGGGGTGGCGAGCCACTTGGCGGTCGCGACGTTCGTCGAAGCCTTCGAGCGGGTGCCGGAGAACGCGGATCGGTATCGGGTCGCATCGGAGCTCAAGCAGATCTTCGCCGAGGTGAATCACACGCTGCACCAGCGGTTCCTGGCGCGCGATCCGACGCAGCGGCTCGGGACCACACTGGCGGCGCTGGTGGCCCGGCCCGACGGGGTGGTCACCGGGCACGTGGGGGATTCGCGGATCTATCGGGTCCGCGGAGACGCGATCGACCGGCTCACCAAGGACCACGCATTCGAGAAGGAGCGCCCGGGAGCGGCGCCCAAGAAGTACCTGATGCGCGCGGTGGGAATGGGGCCGGACGTGACGGCGGACGTGCAGCTGCGCGAGGGGCGTGCGGGAGACCGGTATGTGCTGTGCACGGACGGGTTGACCGACGCGGTGAGCGAGGAAGACCTGTTGGCGGCCTGCCGGGGGAACGACGACCCGCAATTCGTGGCCGATTCCCTTGTGGGGCTTGCGTTGGAACGCGGAACTCGCGACAATGTTACCGTCCTGACCCTGTGGATCGAGCGGTGATCGGGGGACAGCCATGACGCGCGGCATCCTGAGAGCGCGGCGGAGCGGTCAAACGCTGACCGAGTACGTCCTTCTCTGCCTGTTCGTCGTGATCGCCGTGATGGTGGTCCTCGTCGAGTTTGAAGACGTCCTGCGGCTGATGTACATCAATGCGGTGAGCCTGGTCTTCTGCTCCTTCCCGTAGGGTCGACCATGGAACTCGAGCTCGCGCGCCACGTCGTCTTCTTCCTGGTGCTGATCGTCAGCGCCCAGACCGACATCGCGCGCAATTGCGTATACAACTGGGTCACGTTTCCCGGGATCGCTCTGGGCCTGATCCTGGCGGCGCTCTCCTCCATCGAGTCCGGGAGCTGGGCGCCCTTGCTCGCGAGCGCGCTCGGGTTCGGCACCGGGCTGGTCGCCCTCGGCCTGTTCTGGTGGAAAGGCCAGGTCGGAGCGGGGGATGTGAAGATGATGGCGGCGGTCGGGGCCTTGCAGGGGTATCCCGCGATTTTCGCGATCCTGTTCTATTCGGCACTGGTCGGCTCGGTTCTCGGGATCGGCATGGTACTCTGGAAGGGCGAACTCTGGAAGACGCTGAGGGGCGCGGGCAACGTGCTTCTGCTGCGCGGACAGGGCAACCTCTCGGTCCCGCAGGAGCCGGCAGCGGCCCCCGCCGGCGCGATCGCGGAAGCCGGGGCGGCTTCGGCGCCCGGCGGAGTCACGATCCCGTTCGGTTTCGCGATCGCGGTGGGTGGAATCTGGTCCTGGATCGAGATGCACCTCCGGTGATTCCTCGAAGGGAGAAAAGGCGATGAGAAAGAGCGAACGCGGCGCGGCGATGGTGGAATTCGCCATCGTCTTCCCCCTGCAGCTCTTCGTGGTGCTGGGCATGATCCAGCTGGCGCCCGCCTTCGGCGCGAGCCAGGTGGTGCTGTACAGCTCCTACTCGGCCGCGCGCTCGGCGATCGCGGACCGGAGCGAGGAGGAGGCGTACCGCTCGATGCAGCCGGAAGTGGCCGCGGACCTGGCGGCGGAAAAGGCGGCCGAGATCGCGACCCTCGCGCTGACCTGGGCGCCGGTGTCGCGCGCGGAGACCCGCGAGGCCTTCCTGAGCGAGATTTCCAGTCAGGCGCTGACCCAGTACGCGCGGGTCCAGCCGCTCACGGACAGCACCGAGATCCTCACCGGCGACGTGTGGACCAGCCGCGTCCAGCACCACTACACGATGCTCATCACGGGGGTGGGCGCCTGGATGGTCGGCGAGGAGGGATTCAACTTCGTGCCCAATGACGACGAGCTGGAAGACATCCCCCGCGCGGTGTCGAGCATGAGCGGGGGCTGAGGGCCCACCCCGGACGCAGCCGTGAGCTGCCAGGCCAACCATGTGGAGATGAAGCGCGAGTCGAGCCTCCCCGTGCCCTGGACCCGATTCTAGAGGTTGAGACCATGCGATTCTTCCGGGACACGCGCGGCTCGGCGGGGCTGTTCTCGGTGCTCACGCTGCTCGCGCTCGTCCTCTCCATCGGCTACACCGCCGGGCTGGCCGACGCCACGCTCGCGCGCATGAAGGTGCAGGACGCCGCCGACGCCGCCGCCTACTCGGGCGCGCGCGTGCGGGGCAACCTCTACGCCCTGATGGGCTTCCTCAACATGGCCAAGGTGTGCCTCTACCGGCGGCACCTGGGCATGTCGATGTACAACCAGGATGGAGACTATCGGGAAGGCGAAGCCGCCGTGCTCATGGAACTCGGCCGGATCTCCGGCATCCCCGTCGATCCGGCCCTGCTCTCGGGCAGCGTGATCGGCGTGGGCGAGACCGTGGCGGAGAAGGCCTACCGCTATGCGGTGCTCGCGGACAACCTGCAGCTCTACATCGAGGAGAACTTCCTCGACATCATCGAGAGCGAGATCCAGCTGATCTCCCGGGAGCACGGATGCGAGCTGCTGGTGCTGCCTTCCGACCAGAACTTCCTGGCGGGCGGGAATCCCGCGTTCGGGCCCGAAGATGACCCGAAGCGCTACTGGTCCCACTGGGAGCAGATGGCGCGCTGGCGCGGGTATGACCGGAAGTTCGAGGCGTGCGGCATCTTCCAGCCGGTCTGGTACGAGGAGGATCTGGAGGATGAGGCGCCTGAGGGCGCGCCGGTCCCCGATGATCCCTGGACTCCGCGCATCATCTCGGCCAACAACTCGATGACTCACAAGCGGAACGCCATCAAAGTGGTTCTCGAGGAGACCGCCCACGAGTCCGTCTTCCTCCCGAAGACCTTGAAGAGCCACCATGACACGGTGATGGGCACCGCGACTGCGGGCTGCTTCAGCGAATCGTTGCGAGCGCAACCGGCCTACGAGAACCTGTATACCACCGACTTCCGCGGCAAGCTGCTCTCGCTCCAGAGCGCCCAATTCTACGACTGGCTGTACGAGACCGACCCCGCCCTCCTCAATCGCCTGCCGTACGTCCCCGAGCTGATCGTCCACTAGGAGTCCGGCCATGAACCGCCTCCACGGCTTTCTCCGGGATACCCGGGGCAGCAGCACGCTCGAGTTCGGCCTGATGCTGATGGTCTACGTGATCATCATCTTCGGCCTGCTTGTGGTCTCGGACATGGGGCTGCTGGCCAAGCGGGTCCAGACCGAGGCCCGCGTTCTCGCCTGGAACTCGCTCTGTGAGCCCGAGGGCGATGCCATGAAGGAGAGCATCAAGGCCCGGCTGGAGGTATACCATTCCGGCACGCTGGTCACCGCCAACGCCGCCTTCCGGATCAACGACCCCTCCTCGGTCGAGGTCGACGACAACTCGAGCGCCGAGGCGCAGGCGGTGCTTTCGACCGTGATCCGCCGGATGGAAGGCCACGTGGCGTTCGACTACATGTCCCCGTGGACCCTGGGCTACCCGGGCGTCGAAGACCTGCAGAACGAATGGGTGGTCGAACGCAAGCACCTGGTCGACACGCGCTCGAACGTGATGTTCATGCCCCCGCGAAAGGTCCCGCTGGTCGTCGACCCGGACGGGGACGACGGAGGCGGTCGTGGCGGCGGCGGCAACAACGACCCGCCCCCGGAGCCCGACCCCATGCCGACGCCGTGACGGGAGGGCCGCGCGGCGCGACCGCTCGTGGAAGACACTGATTCCAGGAGAACCGGATGAAGAACGTCATCGCCACCGGGGTCGCGATCCTGCTCGGGGTGGTTTCGGTCTACCTCGTGCACTCCTACATCCAGAGCAAGATCGGCCAGAAAGTCACCACGGTCACCGTGGCGGCCGCCAGAGGGCAGATCGGCGCGGGCACCAAGCTGGGGCTCGAGATGCTCACCAAGCGCGAGTTGCCCGAGAGCGCGCTCCCACCGGGGTACGTGGCGGGGGATACGATGTCGCAGTTGCTCGGCCGCGAGCTCCAGTATCCGGCCCGTGCGGGGGACCCGATCCTCTGGAGCATGCTCCGCGCCGAGATCGAGCGCATTTCGGATACCATCCCGGATGGGAAGCGCGCGGTCACCTTTTCGGTGTCGAGCGTCGGCAGCGTGTCGCACCAGATCCGGCCGGGCGACATGGTCGACATCTATTGCACGATCTCGACCCCCAAGGGCGAGGTCAAGGTCGAGGGGTTCACGGTCATCGGCGAGGCCGGAAAGGAACTCCAGAATATCGAGACCATGATCCTGTTGACCAAAGTCAAGGTGATGTCGACCGACTTCCGCACCAACCGCCGGGCCACCGCCGGATACCAGGAGGCGGACATGTTCGGGTACGGCTCGCTGACCGTGCTGGCGAGCCCGGAAGAGGCCGAGGTGCTCATCTTCACGCAGTCGTTCGCCCAGCTATCGTGCACCCTGCGCCCGCCCAAGGACCACGGCCACCCGATCGACGTCGTGCCTCTCGACTTGAAGATGTTCAAGGAAATGACGGAACACGTGAAGAAGCGACGCTCCCAGTCGGAGTGACGAAGCGGACGGAGACGACGATGCCCTCCCTCCTGGTCAGCGAGCACGACCGCTCGCTCGGCAAGGTCAAGATCAGCAAGTCGCGCTTCATCATCGGCCGCAGCCGCTCCTGCGACTGCACCATGGACCGGCCGGGCGTAGCCAAGTCGCAGTGCGAGTTCTTCCAGTACAACGGCCGGATGATGCTGCGCGACCTCGCCGGCAACAGCACCACGCTGGTCAACGGGGAGGTGCTCACCTCGCCCGCGCCGGTCGAGGACGGCATGGTGCTCACCTTCGCCGGCCTGACGATGACCTATGCGGAGGACGAGGCCGCCGCGATTCCCGGCCAGACCCGGACCTCGATCCGCGCCCCCGGCCAGACCCGGCGGATGGACCTCCCGGGCGGCGCCGCCCCGGGCCCGGGCACCGACCTGGACGAGCGCAAGCGCGCGCTGCGGGCGGTGAAGCAGCGCCTCCACGCCCGCCTGATCGAGAACCAGAAGCTCAAGAAGCTCGACCTGGCCGAGGAGGACGAGAAGGTCCGCGAGATCGCCACCTCGGTCGCCCAGGAGGCGATCACCGAGGCGAGCAACGACATCCCCGCCTGGGTCGACCGCAAGCAACTGCTCAAGGAGGTTCTCGACGAAGTGCTCGGCCTCGGCCCGCTGGAGGACCTGCTCGAAGACCCGTCGATCACCGAGATCATGGTCAACAACTGGGACAGCGTGTTCGTCGAGCGCAACGGGATCTGCGAGGAGACCGCGCTCCAATTCACGGACAACGAGCAGGTGCTCCACGTCATCCGCCGGATCGTCGCTCCGATCGGACGGCGCATCGACGAATCCAGCCCGATGGTGGACGCTCGCCTGCGCGACGGCAGCCGGGTGAACGCGATCATCCCGCCGCTCGCGCTCAACGGCCCGACCCTCACCATCCGCAAGTTCTCCAAGGACCCCTACGCGCTGATCGACCTGGTCCGCTTCGGCGCGCTCTCCGAGGAGATGGCCCAGTTCCTCAAGCTCGCGGTCGAGCGGAAGCGGAACCTGCTGATCAGCGGCGGGACGTCGACCGGGAAGACCACGCTGCTCAACGCCGTGTCCGGGTTCATCGGTCCCAAGGAGCGGATCATCACGATCGAGGACGCCGCCGAGCTGCGCCTGCACCAGCGCCACGTGATCACCCTGGAGGCGCGCCCGCCCTCGGTGGAGGGCACCGGGGCGATCCCGATCCGCAAGCTGGTGATCAACAGCCTGCGCATGCGGCCGGACCGCATCGTGGTGGGCGAGTGCCGCGGCGGCGAGGCCTTCGACATGCTGCAGGCGATGAACACCGGCCACGAGGGGTCGATCACCACGATCCACGCCAACTCTCCCCGCGATGCCCTGTCACGCCTGGAGAACATGGTGCTCATGGCCGAGCTCAACCTGCCCAGCCGCGCGATCCGCCAGCAGATCTCCTCGGCCATCAATCTGGTGGTGCATCTGCAGCGCATGTCCGACGGGTCGCGGCGAATCACCCACATCACGGAGATCACCGGCACCGAGGGGGAAGTGATCACCACCCAGGACATCTTCCTCTTCGAGGAGAAGGAGGTGCTCCGCGACGGCAAGATCGTCGGCCAGTACTCCCACACCGGCGTGATGCCCGCGTTCCTCGACGGCCTGCGGGACCGCGGAGCGGAGTTCCGCTGCATCCTGGAGAAGGCCCCCAAGGTCGGGCAAGGGAAGAAATAAGGGGAGAGCCGGGGACGCCATGCAAGGGCCCATGATCGCGTATGCGATCATCTTCGTCGCCGCCGT
>ORJL011467964.1_pt1 | contig 38997 bp, 43 predicted proteins | sample 1779941 | NCBI WGS metagenome assembly ORJL01 (sample SAMEA104232317, study PRJEB22302) | groundwater metagenome | biome: forest; feature: aquifer; material: groundwater | place: USA | collected 2011-08-07 | depth 5.8 m | reverse complement strand
TTTTCATTTCAACCTTGCGGTCGTACTTCCCAGGCGGCTCACTTAACACCTTCGCTACGGCACTGCAGTATCTCGAAGATACTGCAACACCAAGTGAGCATCGTTTACAGCGTGGACTAACGGGGTCGTTAGTAGATTAGATAGAACTAATTCTATATCTAATCCCGGATAAGCCTGCTTTAACTATACTAAAGCAGTTCGCTCCCCACGCTTTCACCCCTCACCGTCAGACCCGTTCCAGGCAAGCGCCTTTTATGGAACTTATCTGGGTTCTATGGTGAACTTTTTTTCAGAAAAGTCCGCCACAGGTAGTCCATCATGGATTAAAGGATTTTACCCCTACCCATGATGTACTCTTGCCCTCTCCCGGTCTCAAGCCTTGCAGTATCTCCAGCCGTTCCAACAGTTTGCTGCTGGGTTTGGTGTTCGAGAACAGCAAATTTAGAATAGCGCAGCTATTCTCAAATTTCACCAGAGACTTGCAAAGCCGGCTACGGGTGCTTTAGGCCCAATAATCGTGGCTACCACTTGAGGCGCGGTTATTACCGCGGCGGCTGGCAACCGTATGGCATTAGATAAACATTGAATAATTATCATGGTTTATAGTGAATCAACAAAAGATTCAAGATATTATTTTTGTTGTTCGCTATAGGTTAACCAAATTATAATATTGATTATTTATTTGATCGACCATAATTGCCATGAATAAGTTTTTTATAACGCTCTCGCATGACCAGTCAACTTTTGTTTAACTTATTTTTTGAAAAATTGCTTATCTATCCTTGCCCACCTCTTATTCCCAGAGCTATCTAATGACAAACGTAATTTTAGATTACGTCGACCTATTTAGACTCCGGAAAAGGGTTTGTTGAACAAACCCACTCAGGCTTCCCCTGTCACGCTTTCGCGCATTGCAAAGTTTTCGCGCCTGCTGCGTCCCGTAGGACCTGGCTTCATGTCTCAGAAGCCATCTCCGGGCTATCGCTCTCACGACCCGTACGGATTATAGGTTTGTTGAGCATTTACCTCAACAACAGCCTAATCCGCCGCACTCCAATCGTAAGGTGCCTTGCGGCGTTGAGTTCGGATGCGTTCCAGCCTTCCTAACCTATGAGACATTATGCGCAGTTTCCCGCGATTATTTCTCTCCTTACGGCATGTTAACTACGTGTTACTGAGCAGTACGCCCTGTCTTGCGACAGTGACTCGCATGGCTTAGTCGAAACCTGATAATGGTAGCCTCCGGCGGGATCAACCGGAATTGTGGAAGAAAACACACTAAATATGGTGGTTAATTAATTTCCCTGCATATATCACTTACATATATTTGCTCGTCTGCGCCTATATCTGATGAATAGGAACTAGTCATCTTCACTTTTTTCATTCGCAAAAGTAAATTACTTTTGCGTCAATGTTATTCAGCAGTCGGAAACGATTAGTCATGGCGCACAGCAATTATGCTATGCTCGTAATCACGCCAGTGTTTAGTGAACAGCTACGTATTGACGCTTTTGCGTCGGTCACGTTGCTGTTTTAAACACCTGCTGCTGAAAGGCAGAATAAAGGTTATAGAGGACTTTGAATAATATATACTTCATCCAAAGTCCTTATTGTGAACTTTGATAAATTATAGGGTTAATCAAAGTTCTCAATATCATATAATAAGCTGACCTGTATACGAACAGATAGATTCTGTTAAGTAATCAGTGACTTATTTAGCACAAAGCTCGGCTTTGCACCACAACCTCCTATACCGCCGACCTTATCTATAGAGTGAAAAGATTTATAAAGGTTATTTGTCGGTTTTTTTCCAAAAAAAATAGGATTAACTTTTAATTATAAATTCATTTGAAAATATTGTTTCATTAGTTATTGTTATAATTCTATATCTTCCACCATCCATTTGTTGTTTTTGGGCATCATTTCCTACATCACAAACAAAGATTTTCTGCCTCCATATTAAGTTTCTAATTTCTGTGGCTTCAAATCTGCCATTGTAACTAAATTTATCACAAACATAATTAAAATTCTCGCCAAGAGAAAAATCTGTTGCAAAACTATAGTTATGGATATTGTAAATGATTTTTTCAAAGTACATTCTTTCTAAAGGAACTATTTTAATCCATGTATTATTTTCAAATTTTTCTAGAAATCCTAAGAAAGCAGCTTGTCCGTAGTATAACTTTACAAAATTTTCGCGTTCAGTATCGTTTAATGTAAAAAATAAAATAGCATTTGGTTTGTCTAATTTGTTTAGCAATGTAATATTAATTGTTTCGCCTTGTTCGTATTCTGTTTTGTCAGTAGTTATAATTAATGTACCTTTTGTGCGCATACTTTTTTGTGTTGTATCAATACACATTGTAGTAAGCACTATAATGGCAATGACCAATACAGTACTTCCGCATGTGTGTTCCTTCTTCTTAAGCTTGAGCAAAGCGGAACGTCAGAACCGCTCTCAACTATGTATCACATGCGGAAGTACTACAATAGGCTAGCGATTTTCGAATTTGAATTAGTCTGCCGTTTTTTCATATTTTCACTTCGTCAATCCTGCCCCAGAAGAATTCATCATTAGCAGGAGGGAATTTGCAGCACAGCAAAAAGTTTGCAATTTTAGCTCTGATAAACAATTTGTTCGTTAATATGATGATTTGTTAGGCTAGTTATACAATGTTTTTTGCAGTGTTAAAAATCTGCACTTCATCAATATTTCCTTTGAAGTAGGCATTGTTTGCAGCAGGATATCTTCCGAACGTCACTGGCAATGCCTTATCTGTGCCTGCTGCCAATGCCTTCTCGCTCTTGAGCACGCCATTCACATAAATACGAATCTTGCCTTTTGTCTCATCGAAAACTGCTGAGAGACGGCTCCACTTGTTAAGCGGCAAAGCATCTAGCGATGTAGCACTATATTTTGTACCTCTTGACTTCGTGCTTGCCAATGCATAGGGCTTTCCTTGTGAAGTAATACCTAGTTGTCTCCCGCGCTGCGCATCAGTACCGTACTTGTTGATTACTATCATGGCACTGCCAAACTGTGTTGGGTACACCCAGGCTTCGTATGTGGCATCCTTGGAATTCAGTAAAGAATTGTTGGAGATAGTAATATAATCCTTACCAGAGAAACTTCTGCATTTTCCTAATATACAGGCTGTACTAATAATAGTTCCTGCTGCTGTTCCATCATTCTTATATCCGGAGTAATCAAGTACGATACTGCCGCTTGCCTCATCAAGGTGCCACAGGCCTACTGTGCCTGCTGATACCCTCCGTATCTTTATTTGTATTGTCTTTGTAATTTCGACATTTCCCACTGCATCTACTGCCCTAAATATGAGTGTATGGCTGCCATCACTCGTTATCGCAAGGGGATTTGTGTAGCGCACAAAGCTTGCATTGTCTAATGAATATTCAATGAAATTCACAGCAGACTTCTCATCAACAGCTGTAAGGGTGACTGTCACATTGCTAGTGTACCAACCGTCTGGAGCAAGCATGCCATTCGGCGTTGCTTTCGAGACTGGTGATATGTCGTCAATAACTTCAAAAATGACAGTCTTGCTGGCATTGTTTCCTGCCATATCAGTAGCCATGACTATAAAATCATGGCTGCCTAATACAAAGCCTGACAAGTTTATTGTTTGGCCATTAAAAACCGTTGTACCGTCAAGTTTTGTAGCGAGGCTTGCAATTCCTCTGTTGTCCGTTGCATTGAAGTTCAGCAATAAGACTGTGGTGTAAGAATAATTTTTTGCAGCAGGGCTGTTCACAGCAATTAGCGGCAGCGTTATGTCAATTACAATGAATTGAACATATTGGTTTGCAGCATTTCCAGCAGTATCATTTGCACTCACAATAAAAGTGTGTAGGCCCAATGTGAGAGAAGAAAGTTGTATGGTTTGGTTGTTAGAAACAGGTATGCCATCCAATGTGGCAGACACTTTTGCAAGGTTCTCGTCCGTAGCAGTAAATTGCAGAATAATAGTTTCCTCAGATGAATAATTTCTAGTTATTGGCTGTGCAATACTAATGTTTGGCGTTGTTGTATCTGGCTTTACATCATCACTCGCATCAAGCGGGTTCTGGCCATGCATTACTTCATCGCCATCAAACATTCCTCCGCTGTCGCTGTCAGCATTTAGCGGGTTAGTGAAAATCTTGTATTCATTGTAGTTTGTAAGCCTGTCGTTGTCCTTGTCTGCGTTAGCGTCGTTAGCTACAAGGTCTAAGCCTGCCGCCTGTTCCCAATCATCAGCCATTTCATCGCCGTCAGCATCAGAGTTGGTTTTCAAAACATAGTTTTCTGTGTCAATGATCGCTCCAGTTGAATTTATTATTTGCAATTGCATGTAATAACTCTTGTTGACTTCTATGGATGTAAAATTATTTTTATTGGACTGCAGTTCGCTAACGAGTCGCGCTTTCTTAGAAATACGGACTTCGTCAACCTCGCCGTTGAATAAAGCATCATTGGCAGGGTCGTATTTGCCTATTGTGATGCCATACCCATTTTCAGTTCCAGAGTCCAAAGCGGTTTCTTGCTCGAGTTTTCCGTTCACGTAAAGCCGAAGTTTCCCATTCGTTTCGTCAAATACCCCTGCAATGTGCGACCAAATATTGAGGGGAAGCGGGTTTGCACTTTGAATATTGAATGCTTTTCCCCCTTTAGAATTTGGGAGAACGGCAGAAACGACAGCACGACCGTCAGAAGAAATGGAAAGTTGCCTGCCGCGAATGCTGTCATCCCCGTACTTGTTGATTATCAACGCCTGTTTTAAAACATAAGGCTTGACCCAAGCTTCGAAAGTTGCATCGTTCGAATTCAATTCCAGAGACGCCGGAATGCTGATAAAGTCAGTTGAAGCACCATGAAATGCCCTGCAATTCAAATATTTTCCAGCGCAAACTGTCGTACCTGAAATTGTACCGTTAAACTCGTTGCCTGAAACATCTACTGCCACGTTTCCGACCGCTTCATTCAGATGCAATAATACAAGCGTGCTTGCATCAGTTTTATATTCATCACTATTTTTTGATGCAGAAAATACCCACGAAGCCTGAAAAGGCGTGCCATTGTTCAAGAACGACGGGCCAGAACTCCATGTTCCCTGCGTATCTGACAGCATAACATTTCCCTGACTATCAAGGATTTTTACGTTCATAGAATACTGTTGTCCATCATTGCCGCGTGTGACATTAGCCGCGAGATAAAGCGTTTCGCCAGTGACAGTGATCAAGCCTTTTGTTATAGGCGCAAAGGGGTTGAATAAAGGATTCAGGCGTGCCAAGCCGCTTGCCGGTGCAATAAAGGCAGGAAGCGCTTTAACGTCGATTTGTTCGCTATCTGCAGCGCCATTGTTATCAGTCGTCTTGAGTAGAATGAAGTGTTGGCCTGGCGTCAAGAAAGGAGAAAACACTTTGGCTGAACTTGAAGGAATGCTGTCCAGTTGCCACTCGAAGCCACTAATGTTCCCGTCAAAATCAATTGAAGCGCTTGCATCAAAAGCATCGGGTTGATTTTGAAGGACTTTTCTCGGTCCTTGAATTACTGAAATTGGCGGTGCATTGCATTGAATTGCGCAAGCAGAATCTTGGCAGTCTGTAAAGTTGTTTCCATCGTTGTCTGATCCGTCAAAACATGCTGTTTCAATAGTTTCTTCTTTTTTAGGGGAAAGTATTTGTTCAAAAATTCCGTCACCGTCAATGTCCACCAGCATTGTTTTTCCTGTTATTATTTGTAACGCAGTGTTTGTAGTTTCTTTAGACGCTAACTCGAAAACATTTGAAACGGCCTTTCCGTTGCTTGAACGCTCGACTCCAATATGAATTATACCGCCAGCCCCGTTTCCGGCTGGAACAGTCTTCAAGGAATACGAATCGACAGGGTTTACAAGCAGAATGCTTTCAGGACCTGTTTCTGAATACGAATAAAAGGCGTCAGGCACTTTTGATTCAAGCCCTCCAGTAGCGTTCACACCCACATGATTTCCAAGCGAATCATATAAATGCAAGTCTGCCGGCGACCCAAGCGGGTTGCAAACCACTTCTTCTTCAGGCGGTTTTGAAACAAAAAAAATCTTTCGCGACTTAACAGCATTTGTAATGCCGCGCGAAGTCAAATCAAGAATCAAGCCTGCGGGGTTGATCTTTTTGTTTCTCAGATAGTCTAAAGATGTACTACGAATTTTTTCAGAGAATATAGAGTCAACGCTAATATCACTAGTAGATGCAAGCGAAAACACCAGACCCTTGCTCCCGGCTGGCGGAACAGTAAATGGAATTGAAATGTCAGCAGCGTAAATAAACGCAGGCGCAGCAGGAGACTGGGCAGGAACTGGAAGTTTGTAAAAAGCCGTGCGCATTACTGAACCAGACTCCAAGTCTGTGCTTTCAATAATAATAGGATGAACTGAAATAACTTCAGCAGGATAATAGAACGGTTTAATCACCGCGTCGCCCTCGCCAGTAGCATTGAATATCCATACGTAAACAAAAGATTCCACAGGCGCGAGAGAAGGCTCAAGTGAAACGAGATTCAAAGGATTATAATAACCAATATATTGTTCATGAATGTTGACATGACTTCCGGGAGTAAGACGCATTTTCTTTTCATAGTTATTTGGAACGCCGCCTGCGATCATGGGGAGGATAAGCTGTTGTAAACACACTTCATTTCCCCCTTTAATGCTAACGTCGTGCCTGAAAGCATCAACAGCATCAGAGCCCCACATTTCAATTAAAAAATATTCTTTTGCAACGAGTTTGCTGTCAATGTACATCTCTACAGTCCACTTGCCAGAAAATTTCTGCAAATCTGCAAAGCTGAAACTTCTCCCGTCGAGAGGAAGAAGATTGTCGTTCCGAACCCAAAAATAAGGCTCAGCGCCTTCTGACTCGGCATGAATCGGGCGGGTCTGAGAACCTTCAAAATCTCCTTTAGGGTTGTAAAGCATGATTGTTGCGCTCGCTCCGGCAGGAATGTTTTTCAAGCGCGCAAGGAATCGCACTGCGAAATCTGACGGAACCCACGGCATTAATTCAGAATATCCCGGCTTTAGAATTGAATCTGAAAGCGACACTTGAGAAAAAGTATAAAGCGGAAATTTTGGCTTACCATCGTGTCCCAAAAACAAAAAATCAGGCGGAACAGGTTTTGTGCGGGTGCCCGCCATTTGAAAAGCCATATCGGAGCAGTCAATTTTTCCATTCATGTCATTATCCACGCCATCGCTGCATATTTCAATTGCAGTCGGCAAAAGCGCCATGGAATAAACGTTCCCGTCGCTTTTTGGCGCGTCGCCACATTCTGTTAGGCGGTTTTGAAAGCCAATTTTGGCTGCAACTACCTGTTGCAGTATTTTATTATTATTGGGGATGCTTGCTGTAAAATAACCGTTTGTGTCTGTTGATGCCGGATAAAAAAATATATTGTCACCAAGACTACCACACTGGCTCCTCAACTGCATGGATGCTCCTGAAACTGGATTGTTGTTTGAATCGCGAACATAACCGCGCACCAAATAAGCGCCAGCAGGATTTACATACAATGTTCCGTCTTGAATTTGCGCTTGCTGGTATGAAGCTTTCCAATCATAATAACCTGACATCAACTCGCATTTCTCAAAAATGCCTTGCGCATTTGTGACTCCATTCCACTCAATCCCACTTCCACTGCCTGAAACTGATACTCCTGAGTATGGCGTTCCAAAAAACGAAGCATAAAAATGAGCGCATGAATCGTGCACAGAAACTTCGACGTATGGCATCTGGCTCACATTGCAGCCTTCATCTGTTTGTCCATTACAATTATCATCATAAGCATTGCAAATTTCTGCTGCGCCTGGATGAATATTTGGGTTGGCATCATTGCAATCTGGACCAGCGGCGCAAGATTGTCCATAACTATCATGGTCAGCATCAATACAAATTGGTGACACAGCACAGTGATTTGTTATGTAATCGCAATATGTGCCGCAAGTTTGCGGCTGGCTGTTCTCCAAACATGGATCAGCATCGAAGCTCCGGCCACAAACACGGTACTGAGCAGAGCTCGAACAGTATTGGTAATCTTCAGGAAAACATTCGTCGGTGCATGCGGTTGTATCTGTCTGCGTTGTGATTTGTTGGTATGTGAGTTGTTTTTGTGTGTAATCCAAGTTCCATGTTTCAGGAGGCAGCGATGCTGGAGGATTCCCCCAGATTCCAGTACGCACGATTCCTAAGCTGGGGTATGTAATTTGTGTGAAATCGTCTGCCCAATATTGTGCAGTGCCGTCCCACCATGTTACGATCATATAATAGTATCCCTGTTGGAGCGGCCAGCTTATGGTTCCAGAGCTATACCATCCTTCACCTGGCCCTTGATTGGTCAGGATAGGTTCGTATGGCTCACGATAGAAGATTCCTGTTGGCGAGGTGCTTTTGTAGATTGCAAAGTATAGTGTCTGCGGTGCGACGAGGTTCAGGTATGTCTTGACCTCGCGCAGTGCAAGCGAGGAGTCAGTGACTTGGAACATGTTCCCACGACCACCTTGCGTCACCGATGTACTCTGGTATTTTTTCGCCCCAATTGTATTCATCACGGGTGTTCCCTGACCGGTAACGGTGAAGGAGTAATAATTGCCGTTGTTGGTGTCGCGCGCTCTGTTAGAAGAGGAGTCAAACGACTGAACTTCATAGTAGTAGGTGATGCCTGGCTGGAGAGTTTCTTCTGAAATATACGGCAGAACTACTGAATGGCTCGTCACCATTGCGTCATCATGTGAATTCAAATCAATGCTGCTGGGCGTTCTTCCGTAAATCACGACGCTATTGCTCGGCTCATCCGTATCCCACGCAACTAGCACGCGGTTATTTTCGAGCTGTAGGGTGTGCACATTGGAGATTATAGGAGGGGTCGTATCTGCTGCCTGCACAGTGCTAGGAGATATTATGAAGATTAATAAAGAAAAAGCAATTATGATTGCCAGCAGAATTTTGCTTTCAGCCATAGGAGTTACCTATAGTTACTAAGACTGCAAGTTTATTTAAGCTGAATATTAATACTGAAAAACCGCATACTTATTCAATAAACTTCAGTTTAAAAGCATTTATTTGTATATTTGTACAATGTTAAAGCTTGACGACAAGGATATGAAAATAATAGAAGTGATGAAAGATCATGGCAACTGGTCTTTCAAGCAGATATCACTGCGCACAGGCATACCTACAACAACTGTTCATGCCAGGGTCAGAAAACTTGAGAAAGATGATATAATTAAAAAGTATACAATAGAAATTGACCACCAAAAAATTGGAAAAGGATTGCTTGCGCATATCTTAGTAAGAATTAACGTCAATAACTGGAAGATGCTAATAAATTTTCTTAAGCACGAGCTTAAGGGAAATATTGTGCAGGAATTTTCCAAGGTCACAGGCAATTATGATTTTATTATAAAGGCAAGATTTTCAGACATGAAAGAGCTGGAAAAATTTCTTTTCAGGATGGTTGACGAAACAAAAACAATACATCAGACAGTCACTCTAATATCTATGGGCGAGAACTTCTGAGGCATGAAATAAATTAAGGTACTGAAGGCAATGCAACAGCATAAATTACAAAAATTATAATAAGAAGAAACAACAAAAATAAAAACCTGCCAACATCGGTTAGCTTCATGTTAAACGTCTTATCAAAATGTTTGGTGAAGCCGGCAACATATGCGTATACGAATCCAAGAACGAACGAAAATACTATAATATGTTGTGTAGATGACCAAGATAGTTCTCCATCCTCAACATACGAATAAACTCCGCCTCCAACAAAAATATAAATGACAGCCAGTATGAAAATTAACGCTCTAATAAATATATTATATTTTTCTTTCATGTTTATCTTGTATGTGGATGGCGGCGCACGGGCTTTTGATTTCGCAGTTTTATTTGCAAACTTATTGCTCAAGGACAAAATTAGATAAACTGCCAGAAAAGCGCCAATAGCAGAAACTATTGCCTCTAACAATCCGCCGAATATGGCTACAAAAAATCCGCCTAGAAGAACTGTAAAAACCAGCGATGCGACCATACTGATTGCGGCTACGTACAAGGAAACCTTAAGCCTTGTGGGTTTATCAACATGCTTTTTTGTTGTTTTTACATAAATCAAGCCTGTCAAAAATACAGCTAGCAGGAACACAAGAAATCTTATTATCAGTATGCTGTCGATGTCGATAAATGAAGGCCTGAAAAGCCTTAACAGCATCTTTATTGCATTTATTATAATCGCATCTATAAGCAGCAACAAGACTGCCAATTTCCAAGGCTTGTTGAGGTGCTTTGATTCTATAGTAAATGACATAAATATTACGACAAATTGTATGTTATTTTCATACAGCAAGTGACTGATATTATATTTGAAAATTTATGTCACTAGCTATAGCAACTTCACGATTATCCTACCATCTTCTCTTTTATTTCTTTTTCTATAAATAGTTAAGAAAAAGGTAAAGCGCCGAAAATTCAGAAAACTTCAAAAGTAGGGAAATTCTGTAAGTTGTTTCTTTCGGTTATTATCATATTTTCTACTTTTGCATTTTCCGTTCCTGTTTTTATTTTTTCAATGAACTCCTGCATGTTCTGTTCATGCCCTTCGGCAATTATTTCTACTGTGCCGTCCTTGAGATTTTTTGCATACCCTGTTATTTTCAGTGTATCTGCATTCTGCTTTGCATAAGACCTGAAAGAAACACCCTGCACCTGGCCGGATACAATGATGACAAAATACTTCTTCATGACAAATACCATTTTATCATCTTTCCATATAATCTTTTAACCCTTGAAGGTGAACTTCAAAAGACTTTTCAACCCTAGATTTTAAAGGGCGGGCAAGAAATACAAGCCTGCCTGCAAAAACTTCGCGAGAAGTGATTTTTGTCTTGTTTTTACCCACAGATGAAAAAATAAAATCATGAACGCCTTTTATCCCCATCTTGCCAGATCCCTTCCAGCTAAGGAACTTATTTTTCTCCACTTGCAAAACAGTAGGTTGGACATCTAGCGACATGAAAGGTATAGTCCCTTTCAAAACCATCCTAAACTTTTTACCTACTTCCATCTTTCCATCGATCTTTGAACCGATAACATTAGGGAATACATTTGGCCAGTTATTGACATCAACAAAGGTTTGCCAAACTTGTTGGACAGGCTTATTTATAATAATTTCTTTCTCTACAACTATCTGCATATTGTTAACTGATAACAAAAGTTATATAACACATGTGGCCAATATCTAAGAATATGGACAAAACTGATCTAAAGAAAATAAAACTGCTTTTGCTTGTTGTTTTACTTAATTCAATCGGCTACAAAGCTGCGCAGTTTTTCAGGCCAGAAGGATTTTCTGTCATGACGTGGCTTGACTCTTTTATCCCATACATTTCTTATTTTGTAATTCCTTACGCGCTTTATCCGGCAATAGTTTTGCTGCCATTTTATTTGTACTGGAAAGACTACAAAAATACAAGATAATGGCTCTGTCTGTTGCAACAGTCTTGCTGGCTAGCGTTATTATCTTTTTTGCTTTCCAAACTCAGATAGTAAGAGCAGAAGTTCGGGCGGGCAACATTTTTGACGATCTTGTCCTGTTTGTATATTCACTAGACAATCCTGTCAATGCGCTGCCTTCCTTGCACGTATCTCTGTCAACATTAGCCACATTGTTTGTTTTCCTGAGAAACAAAAAACTAGGATTGTATATTTCTCCTGTTACAATACTGATAATATTATCCACAGTTTTCATAAAACAGCATGCTGTGCTTGATGTGTTTGCAGGATTAATTATGGCATTTGCTGTTTTCAAAATAAGGCATGTGTTTGATAAAGTTAATATTTATAGCTGACCAACTATAAATTTAGTTTTTGATTCAAAGCTTGTAATTGAGTAGTCGCTTCTTACAACAGTCATCCAGAAACTTCAAAATAAAATACAAAAAGCGCTGCCTTTTTCAACAACAATAAATTTTTATAGTATCTACAATAAAACAAGTAGATTAGATGACTAAAACCCTGCTTAATTTTACAGAAAAAGACATAGAAGGCATAGCTGATTCACTCGCCATACTAGAACGAGGCAGAAAATATTACTGGGCAGGCAGAGTAAAATCTGTCAAGACAAACGGGAACAACGTTTCTGCCAATGTGGTAGGAACTGAACTTTATGAAGTAAACATCTACTTTGAAAACGGCAAGCTTGACGGAGATTGTACATGTCCTTACAATTACGGCTGCAAGCACATGGTTGCGGTTCTTTGCAAGCTTTTGGACAACAGACACTCGCTCAAAGTAAGCAAACTTGCTTCTGGAAAGGGTAAATCAAGCCTTTTCAGCGGTATAAGCCCGGAAAGCGCAATTAAGCCATTCGTCGAAATAGCTGGCTCTAATTGGATGGAAATATTCTGCAAAGCATATGATATTATAAATTCAAAGAAAATAAAAATAAAGTTAACAAAGCCTGACCGTACTTTGGCAAAAATTTATGATGGCAAAACATACAATGTTGAAATGCGCAAGAGCCATATAGCTTCTTACAGGTATAATTTCCTCAACAGATGCTCATGCAACGAATTTTTGGACAGAAATTTTTGCGCTCATATAGCGTCTGTTTTGTTTTTAATGCTCAAGAAAGCTTACCCTGAAGCTATAGCCAAGCATGAAGCAGAAACAAGAAAGAAGTTAACTGAAGAAAAATATAATATTCTCATAAGTCAGCTTGCAAAAAACGCAGCAATAATAAACAGCAGCAAAAACTACAAGCTAGCTTTTGAATTTGAAAAAAACCACGACAGGCTTTTGTTTCGCCTAAAGAAAGCGCCTGTTCTTAAGGGCGGCAAGATAGGCAACTTTTCTTCAATAAGCGAGAATTTTATAAAAAATAATTACAAAAACTTTTCAGAAGACGAACGGCGTATATTAGACACACTTTTCAACTCGCTTGAAAATAGTGAAGTTTATCATGACCATACAATAAAAGACTCTTTTTCAAGCAGCCGTGACATGGAACTCCTGCAAATTCTAAGAGAACTTTACGCGAAAGAACCGGAACGCTTTTCAGGAATACATCTGCCAGATGAAAAGGCTCTTGTGGAATTTTCTGTAATTAATTTTCGGAGTCATAAGAAAAAAATGTATAGAATAAATATAATGGCCAGAATTGGCGCGAATGTTTTTAATCTTAATAATCAGGACGTATTAATTCTAGGACAAGAAAAGGCGTGGGTATATAAAAGTGATGGCGGGCGGGGCATTCTTGCTGAAGTGGCTACTGAAGGCCAAAGGCTGAAAAGCTTAATAAAAGTTTCCGGAATGGAAATGGATGAAGACTTTTTTCACAAGTTTATTGACGACCATTACCTCAGGCTTTCAGAATTGGGCAATATTGAGCTGCCAAAAGAACATGTTGTGAATGAAATCAGTGATATTTATCCAAAACCTAGGCTCTTCCTGAAAGATTACAGCTCTTATTTTTGCATTGAACTAAGATTTCTGTACGGCGACAAAGAAACGACCTGCAGCACCAACTACGACATAATGTTCCGCGACAAAAACAGCAGGATAATAAAAATAAAGCGAAATAAAGAAGAGGAAGAAAAGCTTGCTTCTATTCTTGCCAGCAACACAACAAGGCAGAATGGAACTTTTTTGCCGTTAGGAGACCCGCTGCTATGGCTTACTGAAACAGCAAACAATTTGATAGCGCAAGGCTTTGAAATATACGGCCATGACAAGCTCTTAAACTGCAGGATAAGGAGCGAAAAACCTTTTCTGAAGCTTGGAATATCAAGCGGCATAAACTGGTTTGATCTGGAAGCTGAGGCAAGCTATGGAAAGGAAAAAGTCTCATTTAAAGAAATAGCAAGCGCATTAAGCAGGCACGAGCGCTTTGTAAAACTTAGCGATGGCACCCTTGGCGTAATACCAAAAAAATGGCTTTCACAACTTTCTGGAGTTATAGGATTTTTGGATAAAGGAGATAATGCAAACATTTTCAGGGCATCCACAGCGCAAATAGAGATCATAGAATCTCTTCTTGGCATTGCAAATAAAGCCAGTATAGATGAAAAATATGAAAGTATAAGAAAAAAGTTCAAAGCGTTCAGGGAAATTAGAAGCGTAGAGCTGCCAAAAAATATTAATGGGGAATTACGACCTTACCAGAAAGCAGGATATGACTGGCTGTATTTCCTAAAAGAATTTTCTTTTGGTGGCTGCCTTGCCGACGAGATGGGCTTAGGTAAAACTTTGCAAGTTCTTGCTTTATTGCTCAATGAAAAGCAATCTGGCAACAAAGAGCCTTCGCTTATTGTTGTTCCTACATCACTTGTTTTCAACTGGGTAAACGAAATCCAGAAATTTACACCGTCGCTTACAAAATATGTCCACCATGGCCATGTAAGGGCTAGCAGCGCCGAAGCCCTTCCAGATGTCGATATAATAATAACAACTTACGGCACTCTTAAGAATGATGAAAAAATTCTAAAAAACAAAAACTTCCATTACATAGTTCTTGACGAATCACAGAAAATAAAAAATCCTTTTGCAAAAGTCACTAAAGCCGCTTACACTCTTAAAAGCAAGCACCGCCTTGTGCTGACCGGCACTCCAATAGAAAACAACTACCTTGATCTCTGGTCGCAATTTGCCTTTCTTAACCCAGGGCTTCTAGGAAACATGGATTACTTTAAGGAGAGTTTTATGAACAGCATGGAAAAAACAAAACAAGAAGAGCGCATGGCGGCGCTACGAAACATGATTAATCCATTCATACTTATGCGGAAAAAAGAGACTGTTGACCAGCAGCTGCCGGAAAAACAAATAACCACTCTTTATTGTAAAATGAATCATGAACAACGGGATGCTTATGAATCATGGAAGGAAAAATATCGCAGGGAAATACAGGAGTCCATAGAGCAGCATGGCTTTATGCAATCAAAACTGAAGATACTTCAGGGCATTATGAGATTAAGGCAGGTTTGCAATCATCCGCGCCTTGTTGATGAAAGCTTCACAGGCGAATCAGGAAAATTCAGCCTTCTTTCAAATCATATAGAAGAAGTTATAGGTAGCGGCCATAAAGCGCTTGTGTTTTCTTCCTTTGTAAAGATGCTGCATCTTTTCAGGGACTACTTTTCTTCAAAAGGAATAAAGTTTTCATATCTTGACGGCGGAACAAGAGACAGGGAAGCTGAGGTTGACAAATTCCAGAACGATCCTGATGTGAAAATTTTTCTTATAAGCATCAAAGCCGGTGGGTTTGGCCTCAATCTAACTGCGGCTGATTATGTTTATATCATAGACCCGTGGTGGAATCCTGCCGTGGAAATGCAGGCAATTGACAGAGCACATAGAATAGGGCAAACAAACAAGGTCTTTATCTACAAAGCAATAACCAAAGACAGCATAGAGGAAAAAATATTAGAGCTACAGAACAGCAAACTTGAGATAGTTAAAAAAGTTATAACAAGCGAGGATGGAATATTCAAACAACTGAATAAAGACGATATAAACAATATGTTTGGCTAATCTTAAAAAATACAAGAGACCATGCTCAATAAACTTATCAAAATGCCAGTCCTGAAAGTTTTTCAATAATTTCTTTACAGAGTATTTTTTTCTTTTCTTTACTAAGCGAGAATAATTTCTTTTTAACAGCATTTTCTACTAAGGTAAAAATGTAATTTGTTTTTATTACGCTATCCTTAACAGAGTACCTCCGAAAGTGAAAGCAGACCTCATGATTTCACTCAGCGGATTATTGTCAGTTTATCGACAATAACCTTACTTTCGGAGGTACTGTAACAGTGCCTTCTTTCTTTGTTAGTGCGATGCCTTTCATTGAAATATTGCTGGTTACGCCGACAACTATTATATTTCCAAGTTCCTCAAATAGAACAACAGCTGGTCTTGTCTTGGTTTCAAATGTATCTGTAAATTGAACCTGAGCAAGCACAACATCACCCGATCTATACATGTTCCCAAGCCTAGTCTTCTTTGTTGTCCCACAACTCTTTAATTTTTTGTTGCTGTATTGTATGCAGATACTTATCATACTGATTCCTTTCCTTTGTTTTTTTGAAATTCTTCAGCATTTTTTCAATAAGCGTGCTATATGTCTGTTCTGGATATTCTTTTACGCAGCTTATGCTATCATGCTGTGCAAAAATCTATAATGTATGCGGGAGACGCGGTGCGAGCATAAGTGGTGCAGTGCGCAGAATTTTCAGAAAAACGTCTTTATTCCCTTTACCTTTTCAAATTCTTTCTGATCGGTGCGAATGTATTTGCAATTGCAGTGAAGCGCAGTTGCAATAACTATACAATCTCCAATACCAAATCTGTAGCGGTGCTGTAGCTTCCCTGCTTCTATTGCTATTCTTGTTTTTAATCCGATTATATTGATTCTTGGAATTTTAAGCAATCCATTGATATTCATTATAGTTTCGTCTATATTTCTCTTTTTCAGAGATTCGCTCATAAATTCTGTTACAACAACTGTTGGGAGAAAGATGTGGCTGCCGATGTCTTTCAGTATGTTTGTGAACCAATCCTTTTGTTTCTGATTGCCACTGGCTATCTCTTCCAGCAGCATTGTATCTAAGCATATGTTCATATTTTTCCAACTTTACTGAATTCTTCAATGGCTTGTTTTATGACAGCAGGGTTTGGTTTTTGTATAAAGATTCTTCCATCTATATCCACAATAGATACTCTGTCGCCTGTTTTCAAGCCCTCTAATTTTCTTATATGTTGTGGTATCACCACAGATCCTGTTGAACTTATTTTCCCTGTTCCGACTTCTACTCTTTCTTCGTCATACTTTTTCTTCATATTTTTCACCATTAAAATTAACTTTTTAAACTATTTAAAGTTTTTAAAAGTTTTAAAGTGCGGGAGACGAGATTTGAACTCGCGTAGGGACTAACCCACAAGGCCCTCAACCTTGCTCCTTTGGCCGCTCGGACTTTGGGATGCTAAAATATTTTTAGCATTACCCCCGCCTGCTCTCCGCAAAACATTTTTCCAGAAAAATTCATTGGACCATTTACTATAGTTTTTACTTCTTTTAAAAAAGACGAAATTCTTTAATAGAAGATTTTTTTCGATCCCTTTGAAGTTACCATTTAAAACTTTAAGACCTTCTACAAATCCGCCAATCTTATTTGGCAGTTATGTTCGAACATACAGAAAATTAGCACTATAATTATTTCTTGAACTGCTCGAGATTGAATTTCTTTATGAGCTCTTCTGAAGCAGACCAGTCGATGTGTTTCATGAAGCCTTCGACGTATGTTTTTCTGCCTGTGGCATAGTCTATGAAATATGCGTGTTCGTATACGTCAAGAATCATCAAAGCTATGCAGTTCCAGACGCCACCCTGGTTATGGACGTCGCAAAGATAATTATGTAATTTTCCATCGTCAAAGTCAAAAGCCAGTACAACCCAGCCTCTTGCTGACAAACCCAATGCTTTGAACTGCTCTGCCCATGCTTCCACAGATCCAAAGTCTTGTTCGATCCATTTTCTAATTGTTGAACCACTCTTGGGTTCAGGAGCCATATTATCAAAATATCCTTCATGCAGTTTTATTGCATTAAGAGCAAAGGTTTCCTCAAGTTTGAGCTCCCTGATCATTGAAAAAGTGCCGTTTGCTTCGTCCAGTTTGGCGTCCTTGACTTTTTGCTGTATCTCATTCCATTTCTTGACATAACCAACATAAAGCACATCATGGTGCTCCTTCAGCTGTTTTTCTGACAAAAAGTCCTTGATTTCCTGGTACTTGAGAGGTTTTGGTATTTTTTCCATGTAAATGCCTTCTTTGTAAAGAAGGTCTTTACAATACTCCAAGAAACAAGGGTTCTTGTAAAGTACCTTCAATATTATTTGATATCAAATGAATGTTTACCATAGTCCTTAAATGCTTTTCCCTTATACTTTCAAGATGGCAACTGTAGATGTCGAATTTGAACCTTATGAAATTGTAGATGTAGCACAACCATTTTCAGAGCTTTATCTTAGCGAAAGGAGTTCCTTAGACAACATATTTGACAACTTCGAGCTTACTGAAGCTGTAGAACTAATTGAAATGAGATATGGTATAAGGTTTAGTGAAGTAGATATATACACAGCTTATAATGAAAGGCACGCACAAAATGAAATGTATGCTGCGTTGCTAGACAAGGACTGGAATGACTATCTGCTTGTAATGCAGGGTCTTGTGGAAAGGACATTCTCAAACAAAAAAGAAGCAAAGCAGGCCGTATCAGAGGAAACAGATACAAGAGATGTGATACTGAATTCTGGTGTTTTTGCTGATAGTGGTTTAAGTTATACGGATTTCAGGGCAAGTTTGCAGGATCTTGTTAAAAGCAGAAATAAAGGGCATCAAAAAAGCGGGCCTGCATACGAGCTTGCAATCGGGCTTCAAACCGAAGTTTCTTCTGGCAGCACTCTGCAACTTGACGCCACAGGAATTTCTGAAGATGTGGCAGCTATTGTAAATGTATATGGTCCCAGCGCAATAACAGAACTTGATATTTTTGACATAAAAATGATAACAGGCCTTGATTTTAAAGACTGGGACGAACCTTACAGGAAAGACACATTTCTCGACATAGTTGCTGGTGATTTTGAAGATCTCCAGCTTGCAGAAGCAGCCTAATCTATAGTGAAAGACATAAGTATTTGAACAAATAGTATGCCTTTCCCATATACCAAGTAACTGATATTATATGTTCAAAATTTTATGTTACTAGGTATATTTATTAACAGAGAACAGATAAATTACAATGCAACTTTACGACATGAATGACAAATTACACAGGCTAGTTATTGATATTGAAAGGCTTGTTGGCGCGCTTGAAGATCAGGCAAAAGCTACGGATACAAGGCAGCTTACAAAAATGGTAAAAGACCTGAGATTTATTATTGACTTGCACGAGCAGAAGCTAATGGATAAAATAGAAGAAATTGGCGCACACCCTGATAAAAGCTCGCTGAATTATCTTTCTTCTGCATTACAGCGTATAGATGATGATATACGAGAGCTTAAGCATATCCCAGGCGCACAGCTGCCGAAGAAAATAGAGACAATTAAAAAGGAGATTACTAACTTAGATGATGACATTAAGATAACTGATGAAGACTTCATAACTGTTATTTCTGATTATAAGAAAAAGGTGCAGCTAGGAAAAATAAAGCCTGTGCCGCAATGGGCAAAGGACGAAAGAAAAGAGGCTTTGCAAAGGCTTGATATGATAATACAAAAAGCTACAGATTTCATGGTTGCGAAAGCGCTGACAAGATCGTCAAAGGCGCTAAACTTTACAGACCTTACTAGGGCTGTTGAAGCTCCACAAAGCGTGCTCAGAAAAAGTTTGGCAAATCTTGAAAATCAGAAAAGAATAATCAAGCAGCAGCAGGGTAAAACTACAGTTTACATGCTAAAGTAACTTTTTTAGCACAAAAAATAAGTAATTGTATGAAAATGTGGTTGGTTGCAGTATTCGCACTTGTTATAATAATAGTGAGCATATTTTTTTCATCAACAGCGACGTCTAATGCAGTGAATAATAAAAATGACATTATAGTTATACCTGTTGACGTTTACATAGTTGACAGCGGCAGCTACAGTTCTGAAAGAACACAGCAAAACATAAAGGATATTTTTTCCAAAGCAAACACAGTGTGGAGGGAAGCCGGGATTTTTTTTCAAATAAAATCTGTCAGCATTGCAGACGTCAATGATTTCATAATAAGAGAAATGATAGATGGCAATGGCGCAGCCATCAAACAGACGCCGTTTTACAACAAAGATGTTTTGAATGTTTACATGTCAAACTTTGTAGGCGGTGAAGCAAACGGCCTGTCAATGCCGATAGACTCAATAATAATGATAAGCGACAAGACCACACTTAATGACTTTAGAACGCTTTCCCATGAATTTGGCCACACGCTAGGGCTCAATCATGCATCACATCCTGAGCAGCTTATGCATGCAGGAACAAATGGCCTGCATCTGACAAAGGAAGAAGTTTCAATATCAAGGGCGACTGCACTTAAGATATTTACCTAGCGCATGTCACAAGTTCCTTTTGCACCATGAACAACACAGTAAGAAAACAAACCTTCTAACAATACAACAATGCCGACAACAACAATCGGCCATGAAATAACATTTGAAAGACCTATGTGCAGCGCTATTGCAATTATCACTAGTCCTATTATAATCCTAGAAAGCCTGTTCTTAGGGCCGATATTCTTTTTCATAACAAATTCTATAGTAAGCTAGTTTAAAAAATCACCGGCGCCAAGAACTTGAAAATCAAAAAGTTGAAAATCAAATTCGTTATTACATACGGTATATAGTCGCCAAAATTATCTCGTGTAAAAAGCAAAGTAAAGAAAATTCCTATTACACTCATCAGGATAGCCAAATAAAAGCCCAATGTAGAAATTTGAAGAGATGTAAATTTACCCGCAAGAAAGCCTGCGAGCGCATATTGCGGAACCACCCATAAAATATACGGGCCCATGTACTGGGCAACAATAAGATGGAATGTAATAAGAGCAAAGCCAACAATTACCCCTGTCTCAGGTCCGTAATTCACGCCAGCAAAAACTGTTGTAAGCAATATGAACTCTATTCCTATATTCCTGATATTGGCTTTGTTGACAAAAATACTCAATACAATACTAATAACTATCAAGCCTGCAAAAACTATAAGATTGCTGACAAAAATCACTATTACAATTGCAATAGCAGCAACTATCAGAATACGCGAAAAATTACCATAAGTGTCTATGTGCTTGCCTATCATTAGAAACCCTCATTCTCCAAGTATTAAAATCTTGCAATTATATCTTGCTTCTATGATAGATGATGTATGGGCAGCCAGAATGGCGCTAAAACACAAGCTGGAAAAGGAGTCTTCTGTTCTGGAAGGAAATGATTTCGAAGACAATATGCTTGCTGGAATTTTTGAAAACAAAGAAAGAAGAATGATGGATAATTATACAAAAGTGAAGGCTCCTAAAAAAGTCAATGATCACATTATAAAGTACAATGCAATCATCAAAAATATATTTTCACAGGAACAGATAAAACTTCTGCTACACTTCTGCAGGATATGCAGTTATGTAGGCGGCAATGGATTGCCTGATTTTATTGTGATAAAAAACAATAAACATAGACTGCTTTTTGCTTCTGCGCTTCCAGAACAAGTAGTTTTTGCAGAAATGTGCAGGCCTGCGGGATTTGAAGCAGAAATCAATGCAAACATATCTTACAAAGACGTTATCAATAAAGCACTTCAAAAATCAGACCTGCAAAGTATGGAGGATGCGCTTGAAGAAGCAAAAAAGTCTTCAAATGAGAGCTTCATAAAAGAAGCTGAAAGGTCCATAGCAAGAAATCCTTTGTTTATTCTTAGAAAGATTGTTGATAAAATTGACTTGAATTTGGTTATAGAAAACATGCAGAGTGTGGAAGAAATAAATAATGCTGAAAAGCAAGAGATGTTAGACTATGAGAACTTTTTAAAAGGCGATGAAGAACTATTAAAATTTGGCAGGAAAAAAGACAACGACACATTAGACAAAAAATCTGACTGTATTTCCAATAAACTAAAAGTAAGCAAATACAAGGCTATGGAAATACTGGAATTCATGGGACAGGTTTGAGCCTTGCTAACTTTCTTTTCGTAAAAGAAAGTTACCGTATCAAAGAAAACAATTTTAAAGACCTCGGGAAAAGAAATAAATATTGAGAACTTTGATTAACCTATAATTTGTCAAAGTTCACAATAAGGGCTTTGAATGAAATATATGGTTATTCAAAACCCTCTATTACAAAGATTGTAGGTTATTTAGTAGAGGTTATAGTGAGCCAAATAAATAACAAGGGTATGATTTATTTGCCTCCTATCTATCTAACCAACAAACATGTCGGGATTCTTATGTTGGTTATCTATAACTCTTTCTTACTGCAACTTGGAACACTCATTTGATTTAAAGCTTGGGGTAAAATTAGATGCATGCTTAATATCGGTCAAGAACTTGTCTGGCAGGGAAGGATTCATCTTGGCGACGAGCCAGGCATTTACGGCGATGCTTTGTATGTAGGCCTTTGCGCAGAGTTGCCTCTTACTATAATGAGCAATGCGTTGGAAACGGAAATGACGCCTAAAGGCGTCGGTCTTTCTGACTCGGTAAGATTTGTATTGGAGGCCGAGGATGTTAGAACATATGAAGGATATCCAGGCCATCAAATAAGTATTGTCGAACATTTTGAAGCAAGTGAAGGCCTATGGCAGGAAAGGGTTATTGGACAGGGTAAACTTTGGGATATGGATAATATTGAGATTACTCTAGACCTTTCGGGCAAACAAATGCCTTTGTTTTTAAGCGTGCGGATAAAGGTTGACACATCCGTGCCAGCAGGCCTCTATGATGATTTTGTAATCAAAAAACTTTCTGTTTACACACACGGAAGCAAATACTACTCTTCTTTTGGATTCAGGCCATTAAACAGATGGAAGGGCGTAATACTCATGCAAAAGGAAGAATAATTACATTGAGAACTTTGATTAACCCCATATGTTGTCTACATGGTTAAGCAAACCTTAACCTGTACAGGCGAAACTTGTTCGCCATGTAAAGCAAAGCTTTGCCGACACACATGAATGCTGTCCACTCATGATGATTTGTCAAAGTTCACAATAAGGGCTTTGAATGAAACATATTTATTCAAAGTCCTCTATCATCTGAGCTTCTTTCTTGAAATCGTATTCTCTTCCTCTCCAAGTTATTGTCTTTTTTCTTGAAGCTAGAAGAATGTTATAGGCCATAAGCCAGTGGCCCAGCAGGTAAGCAACCGACCATTTGAATCTTGAACCTATTTCAATGCCTAAAACTTTTGCAAAATTTTTAAAATCTATATTTGCAATAACCAATTCGATCAGGATAATAAACAAAAGCAATACAGCCTCTATTAAGAATAATATTGTGCCTGTAATTGCATACGCACCTAGCATAATTATTCCTAAAATTATGCTCACTCTTGATCCTCCAAACATAATGACGCTGGTCTTATACGCAGACGGCCAGTTCCAGCGTATTATTGCCATCTGGCGTGTTGTAAATTCTGTGAGGCGGGAAAATTTACTATGGTAAGACAAAGCAATGCATGAAGGCACGAAATAGCTTTTCATTTTTGCCTGTTCTATTTTTCTTGCAACAGCAGTGTCATCACTTATAACTTTTTTCCAAATATCCAAAAGGCCTAATTTCTTAATAAGATCTTTTTTGATCGCAAATCCGCCGCCCCATGCAAAAGGCTGGCTGCGCTGCACAGCTATGTAGCCCACACAGTTCCATACAGAAAGCACGTATGACACAAAAGAATCAGGAACATAAAACCTGAAACCTGTTGACACGCCAACTTTTTTGTTATTTAATGGCGCCACAAGATCAGCAAGCCACGTATCTCTAACACGTGCATCTGAATCGTAGCTTACTATAACCGGATACTTTGCATGCTTTACGCCTGCAACAAGAGCAGAACTTTTTCCAGAGCCTTGAAATAATGTGTTATGAATTATTTTAGTATTTTTAATCTTCGCTTTAGAAATTATCTCCCTGATCTTTTTCCTTGTTTTCTTGTCATCATTGTCTACAACAAATATGACTTCCCACTTATTTTTGTAATCCTGCTGCAACATAGACATAATATTTTCTTCTGTATGCTCTTCCAGACCTCTTACAGGGGCTATTACAGACACGTCAGCTGAGTAGAGTGTGTTTGGACGAGTGTGTTTGGACGCCAAAGGCGTCGTTCCCTGTGCGTCGGTCGCTGTTGCTTTCATTTTATCATAGAAAATACCAAACATTTGCAGCCTTTTTTTAATTATTGTAAGCCCAATTATGATTGTCCCGAAAGCCACAAACAGCAGAAACGCGTGTAATAGTAACAACATTGATAAACAATTATTTCCTGTGTTTAAAAATTGTAAAATACAGCGCTAAATGTAAAATTTTTCATTACCAGATTATTTTTCCAAAGAAAAAACTTTTATCCGGCATAATTCGCGCAAACCATGCTTGCCGTGTTCCCTGCCTATGCCTGATTTTTTATAACCGCCAAATGGATTGAAAGGCATAACATAATTTGCGTTATTGATAGCAACCATTCCTGTCTTGATCTGTTTTGCAATGCGCAATGCTTTTTCTTTATTTGTTGTAAATATGTACGCACCCAAACCATATTTTGTATCGTTTGCTAACTTAACGGCCTCATTTTCTGATGAGAAAGGCACAACGGGCAAAACAGGACCAAAAACTTCTTCTTGCCAAACTTTCATGTTTGGCTTTATGTTTGTAAGCAAAGTAGGGGCGTAATACAGCCCTTTTAATTTCAGCCTTTTACCCCCTGTAATAATTTTAGCTCCTTTAGAAACCGCATCCTTTACCTGAAATTGCAAAGTCTTGAGCTGCTTTTCAGAAACCAAAGGGCCTATATCTGTATCATTTTCTTCAGGATTTCCAACCTTCTTTTGCTCTACCTTTCCTTTTAGCTTTTCAACGACTTCATCAAAAACAGGCTTTTCAGCAAGCAATCTTTTCAAACCATCACACACCTGGCCGCAGTTCAAAAACTTGCTTAAGTATATTGATTCGAGAACGCTGCCAATGTCTGCATCCTTGAAAACTATTCCTGGAGCAGAACCTCCAAGTTCGAGGACAACTTTTATTAGCTTTTTTGAGGCTATCTGATAAATATGTTGGCCTATTTCTGTGCTGCCTGTAAAACATATCATGTCTACATTCTCATGAACAAGCATATTTCCTACTTTTGGCCCTCCATAAACTTCCGAGAATATGCCTTTTGGCAATACAGGTGAAACTATTTCTTCAAGCTTTTTCCCGAATAAAACACACTCTTCAGAGTGCTTGTAAACAACAACGTTGCCTACAACAATATTCTGAATAGCGCCCCATATGAAATTAGAAAAAGGTAACTTCCATGTATATAGAGCGGGTACAACACCGATAGGTTCGTAGTCTACAGTGGCGACTGATTTTTTGTCTTCATGTGTTGTTTCAGGCGACAAATATTTTTCGACATTATCAAGGTACCATTTGAAATAATCCAAACCAGAGTCTATATCGGCCAGGCTCTGTGTGATCGGCATGCCAATCTGCCTTGTTTCAAGCAAAGCAAGCTCTTCCTTTCTTTTTGCAAATTCGGCATGCAGTTTTGATAATATTTTTACCCGTTCTTTGACGTCAAGAGCGCTCCAATAGTTCTCTGCTTTCCTAGCCGAAGAAACAGCGTCATGGACCTGCTTTGCAATTGAATCTTTAATTTTAATTGCCATCTTGAGTAATTTTATTGAGTGTTTATAAAATGCTCCGTACGGACATCCTAAAACGAGTAGTTCCCTGATATAGTATTACATTACCACTATTATATTGATTTCTATACTGCGGCCATAGGTAACGGAGCCTGGATGTTCTTTTCTATTATTTTCCCATTAATTTTCAAATAAAGCACAACTGTTACAAACATTAACTCTCTAGATTGTATCATTTTAAAAGAAGCTTCCATGTTTGACAGAACACTTCTTACATCTTCACTGAACAGATCACTAAGAAACTTAGAAGCATTGTTAACCTCAAGACCTACAACATTACCATCTGATGAGATGTCAAATACATAATTGTCTACTTCTATACTTTCCCTAGCCTTTTCACCACTAGATATATAGAGTATATCACTTTCACTGTCATAGTTTACCTGTGCTTTTTCTTGGTTATTCATAAACTGTTCCTCTTTTGTCAATTATGAACACATAGACAGTGCTCGTTTCAAAATGCACATAATAAAGAATCCTGTAACCGCCTACTCTTACCCTGTATACCTTCTGATCATAGCCTTCGACCATTCTACAGTCTCTTGGAAAAGGGTTTTGTTCAAGCTCGTCTATTTTTGACATCAACCTTTTCCTAAGCTGGTCATCTCTCAATTTATTTAGAAACTTCAATGCCTGTTTCTCTATTTCTGCATTAAACATAGTTACAGACTCTTCTTAGCTTCTTTCCAAGAAACAAAATCCGACTTATCCCCTTTACTTATTTTATTGATCCTCGACTCTACAAACTTTCTTTCTTTTTTAGAAAGCTTTGAGTCTTCGAGCATCTCTTTTATATATTCCACTTCGTTCCTCAGTGTTCTTAGTTCGTGAATAACTTCTTTTTGAAAATCTGCCATACTTACCACCTGTTATGATATTATAGTAAGCTATTTATAAAAATGCCTTTACAGCATGGTCTGAGCATTATACCCTTGTGTTAAGATGCTCCGTACGAAAGAATTAAGCCAACTTCTGATGCTTTTCCTTAGGGTTAATTGGTTGAAGAAGAATTTAAAGTCTATTGCAATTTAACTACACCATTTTTTATGTTGATATTTTTCCTTCTAACCATTTCTGCCGCTGTTTCAAAAATTACACCAAAAAGTGAACATCCCACAGCCAAAATAAAAGAACTCGGTTCTGGCGAATAAACAATAGAATAAAACGCTATTATAAGAAAGATATAAGCCATTACTCTTAAAATGACGTAGCCAAAAAGACGTTTGACACTAAGTTCATCGTCCCCAATTTTAAACGTTTTGACTTTTTCCCGATTTGGCATACTCAATTCTCCAATTTTGACAATAGTCTGTTTTGGTTTTTTGACCATAGCAACCTAATTAACTATTGAATACAAATTATTTATTATGAAACTTACAAAAGAAGTAGTGCAAAACTTTACACAAACCATTATGGATTTACATGAGCATCTTATAATTAACTACTCTGGCGGCGAGCATGGAATAAGAGACCTTGGGGGGCTTGAACATGCTGTAACTTTGATTCTTACTGATTATGAAAAATATAAGGAAAGACCTTTTTATGTTTCTGCAAAAGCTTACCAACTTCTTGCTACAAGACACTACTTTGTGGATGGCAACAAAAGGACTTCACACCTTTTAGCCAAAGTGTTGCTTTTAGACACAGGCTATAGATTTGTACCCAAGTATACAGATGCTGTACAGTTCATAATAGACATCGCTGCTAAAAAGAAAACCTTGAAAGAAATAGAAGAATGGATTAAGGCTAATGTAAGTAAAAAGAAACTTAATGTTCAAGAATATATGAAAGAACTAGATGATGATGTAGAAGACATGAAAAAATGGAAACAGACGCAGAGCTAACGCTTTGCGAGCTCTCTGTGAAGTTTAATGTCTTCTGCCATAGCAGCTTCGCTTGCTTTCTTCATTGTTTCCATAAGATGTTCGATTCTTGACATGGTAAATCATTTTATTTGCTTTTCTTTAGTGTTATTTGGTTGAAGGCGAATTTAAAGATAGCTGCCATAGAATTTTGTATTATGGATGATACAGAACGACAGTCAAAACAACGATTAATTGAAGTACTCCTTATTATATCAGGATTTCTTATAGCAATAAAGGCCACCAGTGAAATAGGAACTTACAGCTACCTATTTGCACTATTTTTAGTTTTTTCTCTGGTTTACTACATCGTTATATCAAAACCAATTCCCATACCTACCAAGCATTTCAAAGTATCTGTTTTTATTTCATCACTTGCTGTATCAGTGCTTTTTTCATTACTGATGGCTATCGCTATAGGAATAACAGCACCGAGCGAACCATTAAGCATACCATATACTTTCTTTTGGTACTATATTTTAGTTCCTATTTTATTATTGTCGTTGAACGATGGTTCTCTTAATAACGACATTGAGACAAAATTAAAGAAAGTCATCTTAAGAAAATGATATCATCGTACATTCCTAAATCTCATTCAAGTTATACTCTAAAAACTTCAGGATTCACATTCATTTTACCTTGCATTTCATCTCTGGTGCACAATTGCTTAATTTTATCCAAAATTGCCTTTGCGTCTTTGTATGGCAGAGAGCAATAGACTTCATTGCCTAAGTTAAAGAAGTTGCCATATTCTTCCTGTTCTTTAGCCTTTGGTAGAGCTTCTTCAAGCGCATAGCAAATGAAGCCCAGCTGTGTAGGCGAAATTCCTTCTAAATCTATCTTAAACGTCTGTTCCATTTTTATTTCCATTTGAATCCTCCTCCCTTTTTTAAGCCAATCATTAACATTTATCACATATCCATAGAAATCCATCTTGTTTACTCTCGTCCTTTACTTTCTTGAGGCTTCCAACCTCTCCACACATCTCACACATCTCACACTTCCCATTACTTTCCCCCACCCCTTTACTCACTATATTCTTTTCAGAAGATATAGTGAGTGAGACTGTGTGGTAGATGAGCATGCGTCTTTTGTCTTCTGGGTCTGGTTCTTCGTAGATTAGTGCTGCTGCCTCTAAAGCAGGCATAATTTCCTGTCTCAGTTGCCAGTCTTGAAGCGGTCTGCCGTATATCTCAAAATGCTTTGAAACTATTTGTTTTTTTGTTATGCCGCTTGGATATTCTTTGAACAATGGGATAAAAATTTCCTCGTATAGCCTGTATATGTAGGGTGGTATTCCGAGTTCTTGGCTCTTTGAAATTTCACTGTAAAGTTTGAACCCACTCTCCACATCCTCATCATTTGCTATTATGTTATTATCTGAGTCTCTGATTCTTTGCCAAAGGTTGAGAAGTGCAAGAGCTTTTATGAAACAAAAAACACGCCCCAAATCTCTTGTGTGTCGTGGTTTGAGCTTTTTTTGCTCTTTCATAAATCTGTCTGCTATGTGCTCTGGATTAGGAACTATTACATTAATGACGTTCTCTTTTTTTATCAATTCTATCCTAATTTTCAGAAGTTCTCTTTGTGGGTCTGCAATCAACTGTTTGTAGTTATGAGGGTCTGATTCTTTGTCTGCTTTAAGATATAGTGCTTCCCTTATCTTTTCTTGTGTCGTCTCTGGACTAAGGACTATATTTCTCGTTGATTCCTGTTCATCCATCTTTAAACTGCCTGTGCAGAATATCACTGACGGGAAGCCAATTATCAAGACATTTTTTGTTCTCAGTCCTTGCTTTTCCTGCTTATCAGTTATTTTATATAAAAGCTCACGTTTATCATGAGACAAAAGAGGTCTCAATCTTTGCAATAAAGCGTCATGCGGCTGGTCTACAAAAATTATGATTTTTCTGCTAAGGTCAATTTTTATTGACTTTGTTGTATCGTCCCATTCTCCTGTATCGTGAAAGAACGATGTAGGGCTCGAATAAGCTATAAGCTTCGCATCTTCTTTTGGAAACATGTCTACTAATTCAAGCGGTATATAGGATTTGCCTGTAGCAGACGGCGCACGGTTGCTTATGTTGAATTGGCTATCATTGGTGTAAGCAGAAAGCATGCAAAGAAATGTTATTGTTTTATTGCTGTTCTCGTGCTTAATCGTTATCCCGAGAATATCCGTCAGCTCATCTAATGTCAGAGATTTTGTCGCTTCCTCACGCTCTTGTGATGTTATAGTCCTTTTATTTTCCTGATTTGTTTTAGCTCTCTCAACATTTTCAGCTATTGCAATTAGGTCTTTCAATTCATCAAGGGCTTGATATGTTTTGTTCTTGCCATCCTGCACACACTTTACTTTGCCCATGTCTTCTGCTACATTCAAAGCTGAGGTTATTGTTTCTATTTGTATCTTCAGTTTTTTGTGTAGCTCGTATTTTGTGTAATTTTGTTTAGAATTCTTTAGTAAGAACCCGTATATTTCTTTAATTTTATTTTTTTTATTTGTCATTTGCTCTCGCTCCTTATTAGTATAACATAGTGATATGGTCTGATTTCTACCAAACCAGCGTGTTGCATTTGTTGTAAAAAAGAGAAGTGCATTTCTCTTGGTATGCGATGAACTGCACCTAATATATAATGAGTTTGAGAAAATTTAAGTTTGTTGTTTATAGGGCTGGTTTTTTGGGCTTCTTTTAACAGTCGGTTATGCAAATGGAGTAAGAAAGCATTGGACTCTCTTTTATGAGCAGTGTGATGTTTATATCTATTAGTGACCACTTGCACCATCTCCTTGATTGTTCATTTGGTCGCTCTTCTCATTTTCTTCATTTAACCATTTCCGTAACAATTCGTAAACTTTATGCATGCAATTCACCTTGATTTTCTTTCTTGACTTGTTGCGACACTAAGGATAGGTCTTGAAGTATACTGATTATACAATATCTTGCAAATTCAGAACGTGTCATTCCCATCTTTTGACACGCTGTAGACATGGCAGCATTAGTTCCATTTCCGAGTCTGAGACCAAGAAACGGTTTTTCTGATATAGGAATTTTAACAGACATTAAATCACCTTTTAATATTTAACCGCTATATACTTCTATAGTAGTTATTATAGTGGTTGTGATTCTAGTGATAGAAATTAGAACAGAAAGGGAAGTTGAAAACGAATTACTGTCTATTTTAAAAATTATGTTAAGAATATGTCCAGAAGGCATATCAGCTAATAAATGGCAATTAGAATCTAAAAAAATATGTTCTCAAGTAACATTTTTTAAACATAAAGAACGTCTTGAGAATAAACGAATTATAATAGTAAAGTCTAATGATAGACATAAACAAATGAAACTGTATAGTATTTCCAGTGACGTAGAAAAGTTAGAAAGCCTGAAAGCTGAATTCAAAAGATATATAGACTTATTTCAGGCTGTAACAAGGTCTAAGCCTCCACCAAAAACATTAAGTGTTCTAATGACCAGATTCAAAAAAGAATTTAAGAAATACCCTTCTAACGATTTAACTGCAATGCAAAAACTATCATCAATAACTATTACTTCTATAGCTAAAAAAGTATTTCTTATGGCAGTTGATTCTGAAATAAAAAATAAATATATTATTCAAGAAGCTTACAATATAGCTATGGATGCTATAATGAAAGTTTTTATTATTCATAATAATGAAGCCTATCGTTTAAAAAATAAAGCTTCTCCTTCTTAAGCCACTAGACTACTGTTAACTTATGCCAACTTGTAAATTTGTTAAGCCTACTGACATAAATTGCTTAGCTAGGGCTATGAAAAATGAAGCCTATTGTTTTTCTCATAGCCAAAGAGAAGAAATTGTGTCTAAAAGGAAAGCTGCTCAATCTCTTGGTGGCAAAAATAGCCGAAGGGTTCACAATCCTTCTAAGAACAAAATTAAACTTAACAATATGTGCGATGTTGTTTCTGCCATTGAGAATACTATAAACGACATCAAGGCTGGAAATATCAGCACGAACGTGGCTAACAGCATGGGCTACCTTCTGAATATCGCAGTCAAAGCTCTTGAACAAAGGGATTGGGAAGCACGTATAATAAAACTTGAGGAGGCGGCTATAAAATATGAATCTGAAAAACCGAATCCAAAAACTTGAAGAGAAGTTTGTTACAGACAGAGATGAGCTCTTTGTCCTTTCAATGATTGGTTGGGATGATGAGGTCTGGGCAAATTGGCTAATGAGGAAAAGGGAAGGCAAGAAAGATGAATTTGTTAAAAATTTGCCTGTAGACATCAATATAAAAAATAAAAATCTTGTCGAATTAGCAAGAACTTAAAATATAGTTGGCTAATTTCCTATTTTGTTATTGCTTCTTGTAAAAAATAACCTTCAATTTTTCAAACTTTATAGCATCTAATTTTTTATTTTGAAGTGCTGCCACTGATATTGAAGCTTTTCCTTGCAACAAGTTAATTATCTCCGCTCTTGAAAAAATCCAGAACATCCATTGGTCTAAATTCATTGGATTTATTTTTGTCAAATCCTTTTCCTTGAGATAACAAAGAACGTATATATCTGCATTGAATTCAGCTTCCTTCGTCAAGCCATTACTTTCCCATGTTTTTCTTGGTTTAATGATAAATTGAGGGTTTGGTCTTTTTGATTCCCAAGCCTGAACATAGGCACTTGATTTTACTTCAATGCGTCTGCCATCTTTAGTTTTCAAGTCAAAAGCGTCCCATGGTTGCCTCGGAATTCTGTCAAGCTCAAGTGCCCATGCAACTATATACTCCGCAAGAACGCCTCTTGTGATGTTTTGAAGAAGACCTGAATAAGCCCATCTCCAGAAATTTAGTATAGTGTGGGACGACTTTCTTCCTTTTATGAGAAAATTTTTAGAGGGTTCTATGAAAGGTTTAATTTCCATAACCTCATCAGTCATTTCCATAGGATATTATTGAACATAACATTTTAAAATGTCATATTCTAGTCATATGCATCTCATGGAAATCGAATAGGCTATAGATATCCAACTCTATAGAATGAAATGGAACAACATAAGTTATCTAATGAGCAGCTCAACAAGTCTGAAGATTCTTAAATTCCTTAATGATAAGCCACCTCAATCTCCTGTTCAGATAGCAAAACAAATAGATGTTGCTCAATCAAATATCAGCACAAAGCTAGGCGACCTTAAGAAAAGAAAGCTTGTTGAATGTGTGAATCCAGAATCACACAAATGGCGTTTTTATAAAATTTCAATACAAGGCAAAAAAGTGCTGAAAGAGATGGAGAAAGTTCAAAAATAAATTTTAAACTACCAATCTAATAAAATTGTATTGTTTAGAATACAAGCCACACATTGAAATTCGCTGTTATAGTCATAAGGATTTATAGTAATCCATGATTTGTTTGCATAAATTTCAACTAAGTAGTTTGTTCCATCAGAATAAACTTTTGATGGTATTCCCAATATCCTCATTAACATGGCATAATATACGGCATATTCAGAAGACGAGCCTTCCTTTTTTCCAAAAACTTCTATAGAAGACAAATTAAAAGTATCATAATACATTTTGTCTTGTGTTTTTAGAGGTACTTTTAGATTAGTTCTTGTTAAATCTAGAATTAATTTAGCTTTTTCCAAATCATTCAATAATATTTTTTTGTCAATTATTAAATGTGAAAGAAAACTATTCATTATTGTTTTATTCCAATTTATTAAATGACTATCTTTAGCATAATTAAATAGCGTGTTGTTGTAATTTAATATCATTGAAACATTTTTTTCTTCTATTTTGTTGTTTCCATATTGTAAAGCAATCCGAACAGTTAAATTGTCGAATTCTTTTTGATTATACCATCTATGATTCCATACATACCAAGGTCTATCATAATTATCTGTTAAATTCAATTCATCTTCATACGTTAAATTAAAGTACCCATAATTGTCTTTCCATTCTGTTATTAAGTTAGCTTTGTAAGTATTATCACTAACAATTCTAAAGTATATAATTTCTGGGCTTCCAGAATAGAAAAAAGGTCTGATAGCAGTTATATTGTATATACAGACACCCGTACAATTTATATAATTTGTATCTAAGTATTTAATTTTGTCATTCGCTTCATAACTAATGAAATTTATTTCCGTTTCTCTGAATATTGGAAACGGCAAATTATAGGGATTATAGGAAATTGTTAAATTGCATCCTTCAAATTCTTCAATAGACTTCCATTGTACAGTTATATAGTCGTCAGGTTGAAACGAATCACATTTAATTGCTATAGATGATAAATCTGAAGCAATTTTACAATCTTTTACTTCATTGTTATCACTTATTTCAGGAGAGTCAAAATACAATATTGAACAATCATAAGAGGTAATTTTAAAATTTATATCATTCATATTCATTGTGCCAACATGACGTAAAAAAAGCGTAATTGTAGGCTGCTCTTTAAACTTGTTTGCATTTGTTTGTATTTCCAAACTATGGAAAACATTAGGCGATAGGATTACAGCATACATGGTCGTTATAATAGCTAAAATTATACCAGCGTAAACTGTAGACTTAACAGCACCCATATACCACATTAAATATTGTTTTTACTTAAACATATCGCTTAAGCCTTTCTTTTTGATTATGTCTACGGCAATTTGTTTGGTTTCTGGGGAGCGTTCTGCCATTGGATTTGTTTGTATTAGTTAAACTATAATTGGAATATAATGTAGTACAATGCTAATCCAGATGAACAACCTACTAAAAATCCTGTCCAACTACGTCTAAAATTATTACTTCTATGTTCCGTAGTTTCTTGAAGAAACCAGTCTATTGCACCTATAGATGGGAGAGTTATAACAATCACAATAGTAAAGACTAAATTTGCTTGTAGAACTTCGTAGAGACTTAGTAAATTTGATGAAATGAATGAGATAACAATACCCGCATATAAAAATATGCACCTATAGCACAACGGGGTATGAATATTTCCTATTTTTAGACAGCGTTCTTTTTTTCCGTGACAAATAAATTTTAACATTATCTATATCCGCCAGACGCCATTAAAATGAAAATTGCTATAATCACAACAACTATTATTAAACCTATACAACACCCAGCACTGAACTTAATTCCTGATAAAAGTCCACCGCCTTCACCTTGCTGTTGCTGCTGTTGTTGTTGAACTATAACTTTTGTTTCATTTTTTGACTCGTTATTTTTATCTTCTGCCTTTGTTGCTAATTCTTCTGTGCATTCATTACAATAATTTTTACCTTTTATTTTATGTAAACATTTATCGCAGAAAAAGTTGCCACAATTAATACAGCCGCCTGTTGCATCTATTTTAGAATGTGTTTTGCATTTCATTATCTCACTTTTTTGTTTTCTTAAATTGGTTTGATGCAGTTGGCTGCTGCATAGATAGTGGTGTAGCACCTGATTTTGGTTTTCGCATTTTAACAATGTAAATAACAAATCCAATAACTATGATTATTATAATTCCTACAATAATTGGTGTTAATGTAGCTGGCGGTATAGAACCATACGGTACAACATTACCAGTAGCCCCTCCTTGATTTGGCTTAACACCAGTCTGTAATTGTGCTTGATACGCATTCTCTGCCTGTGATGAAGCTAAATTTGCACTTTGCTCTGCTTGTTGTATAGATGTGATGGCAGAATCAAAATTACATTGATTAAATTGTGATTGACCTTGTGATAATTGTGAATTGGCTGTGCTCAATAGTGTTTTGGCTGATGCCATATCATAATTCTTGCTTTCATAAGTAGTGATTTTTGATTGCGCATTATTTATTGCAGTCTGTGCAGAAGAAACTGCATTCTGAGCATTTATCTCGCTGTTTGATGGATAGTGATTGACGATTATATTGAAACTTCTTGTTTTTGTCTTTCCTGCGTCAAAGCTGCCCTTTTCGCCAACTCCAGTTATGGTTACTGGTACTCCATCACTTGTTTGCTGTGTTCCTGCTGAATAAGCTGATAATGAATAAGAACAGGTTTTTTGTTCTCCGTTTCCAAGTTTACAGATATAGTTATTATTTGCATATACAAGCATGCTTGAAATTGCGTACGGATTCTTTGCTATTATAGCTAAATTAGGAACCTCACAATTCGTAACAGAAACTGTTTGAGGCTGAATACTAACCTGAAAGTCTATATCTTCAGCAAAAACGACAAAAGAGGAAATAAACAGTATAAATATGGTGGCTAATACAACCTTTTCCATTATTACCATATTATAATTAACTTGCAGAGCCTTTTTAAACCCTTTACCGCAGTTTTAACATATGCAAAAAAGTGCTTTAGTTCTTCTATCCATTATTCTTATGTCAGGGTGCATTGATACTCGTGTTCCACAGGTTCTTAACATAACTACACAAATAAGCAGCCCCTATGATATCAGCCCACAAATATTATACATGAATGTTGACGCTTCCATACAAGTTCCTATACAAAATACAAGGGATGATGCTGTAACCATTGAAATACTCCAAGCAATCCTTACAACTAATTTTAAAGATGGCAGTAATTCTATCATAAATGGTGAAGCAACCAGACTGGAACTACAGCCAAAATCTGTATCCAACCTTTATGTTACTTTTAGACGGATACCTGTAAAATATCAAATTCAGGCGAGTCCGCTTCGCCTGACGCCTTTGGTTAACAGCTATGATATCAACGTGCGCTATAAAGGTACTGCAAAATTATTATTCGGTCTTCTACCTTATTCAAAAGAGGATGTTTATACAAAACATATAACAATGGATGAAGTAAAAATAAACGAAGATGATTTTTTGAAGTTTGAGTGATTATTTAAACATCTCCTGCAAACCTTTTTGTTTGATTAGTTCTGCGGCTATTTGTTTGGTGTCGGGATAGCGGTCTGCAATTTTTAGCAGCATTTCAAGAACTAATTCGTTTAATTGCTGTTGCCTTTCGTCTATTTGCATTGGCTGATAGCACTTCTTGCAGAGCTTGCTTGTTGGGTCATTGATTTCGCCGCAGCGCAGGCAGGCTTTTGGAGCTATGACAGACGCAGAGCCATTTGTGCTTGTTATTATTCCATACTGCTTTAGAACAGCATCATCTATATCTCGTCCGCTTAGATGTGCGTATGTGTTTATTGTTTCGCTCTTTCGCCAGCCAAAGAACTCTTTCATCTGCCTGTCTGTGAATTTGTTGGCAAGAAATGTTGCTCTGGCATGGCGAAAGGCGTGAGGATTTACTGGTTTTGTTATATTTGCCTTTTCTGCACATCTATGAAGCATTGATAGAACCATTTCATAAGTCAAGTGTTTGTTATGGGTGGTACTGTTGCTCCTGACCCATAGATAAGCTTCTGGATTGTTCTTGTGCGGATGGTCATCTATCCAGTCCTTTATTGCAGGTGTAGATGCTACAATTCGTATTCTTCTGTCGCCTGTCTTGCCTGAGACTCTAAAGATTGTGCCATATTGGTCAAAAATTAGATTCTTAATTTTAACCGACAGAAATTCGCCTATCCTTGTCCCTGTCTCGTAAATGGCTAAAATAAAGGCTTTGTCTCTTGAATTATTTGTATTTTGCGCCAGCTTTTTTATTTCGTCTTCTGTAAGAATGTCGTCAGGAAGCTTTGTCTTGGTGCTGTCTTTGGCCTTTATCCATTTGACTTCATCTGGATAGCCTTCTGTGCCTTTGATGAACTTGACAAACATGCGGACAATTATTTTCATGTCTCGCTTAGTCCAGTCTGACCATTCAGAACTTTCTACTTTTGCTATCAATCTTACAAAGTCGTCTTTAGTGGCATTTCTGAAAGGCATCTCAAGCAATTTGGCCATAGTGTTTAGCGTGTATAGAATCTTTAGCATCCTGCCGCTTGTCATGCCAGTGGCCATAATCTGCGTGTAAAACCTTTGCAGGTCTTCTTGGTCTTCCTTAAGCAGAACCGACTGCTCTCCAAAAAGTTTCTTCTCTGTTTTCTTCAAACGACCTTCGTAGTTGTGGACGTTCGCCATACTTCTGTCATCTCCTCGCTGCTCATAAAGGAGAAGCATCAGAAGTAGGGTGGACATGCTCCGTACGGGATTTGAACCCGTGCCATCGGCTTGCTTTGTCAATGATGCATGAATGCATCTCGAATTTTTCAAGTATCCTTTTGGACTCGAAAGGCCGAAATCCTGCCAGCATAGCATCAACATATTTTCATATATTAACTGCTTTGACCGGGCTAGACGAACTTTGCCAATAAACAATTTTATTGTTTATTTGGAGCATTAGTGTTAGCCTTGGAGCTGAATAATGTTATGTTTAAGATTTATATATTGCTAGAAAGTGCTTTCAGAGGCATCCCAAGAGTTTTTGCATTCTGGGTCTTCCAAATCTATTAGCACGTCATCATCATTATCTGCTCCGTCATTGCATTCTATCTTATTTTCTTTTATTGAAGGCAGGTTTGCTAATAGATTCTGGTTTTCTTGGGCCGGACTTGGTGCGCTTGTTGTTGCGCCGCCTGCTAAATTGCCACCTGTTATTTGTGCGCTTGTGTCGTCTACGAGCTGACCTTTATTGTCACCAACATAAGCACTGCCTGTGTTTGAAGGCGCATAGTATGCCAAACCAAATGCGAGCGTTAACAGTATAAGGATTATGACTATTACCTGAATCATTAGATTGTCCCATGGCATTGCCATTTGAGATTTTTTAAAATTATTTTTTTGCATTCTTCTTTTTCTTGGCATGATAAGTAATTGTTCTCCTGCACTATATATATTTACTTTCTGAACAGAACCAAAGTTCCATCTGGAATAGCTCTAGAATCTACATCGTCGCCTGTAATTATTTTTTTATCAGGCAGCCTATAAAGAGTTGAAGGATTATTCCATTCACTTCCTGTTATTTCATAGGCTGATCTTCCCGGGTGTACATGACCGCCATAAACATAACCAACAGCAAGCTGCATGCCCGGTTGAATATGGTCAAAATCAAAGCCTTCTTTTTCAAGTTCTTCTCCAGTTCTTACCCTGCCGTCTGGAAGCATGTAAATTGTAGTCTTGTCATCAAACTCTTCACCTGCGTATCTCCATATTGACTCGCCTGCCTCAACAATTCGCAAAGAGTGATAATCTTCGTCTGTTTCTTCTAGTACAGCAGATGGCTCTATTTCAGGCACTCTTTCATAAATCACGTGGCTTAAGTACGGGTCGGCAACCACCAATCTTCTTGCTTCTACGTCTGGATCTTCTTTTTGTTTTAAAGACAAATCAAGCCTGTTTCTTACACTATCTGTCGCAAAAAGCATGCCACATCTTTTTCTTCCTCTGTGTGATTTACCATGCCATTTATTTGGACGGCCATACGCTACTTGAGAATGAGGCATAACATAGCTGTCTGAAACATGATATGTCTTTTGCAAATCTCTTATCAAATCCTTAAGACTATTATATTGTGTGGGTGTTGGCGGACTGTTGTGTCCTCCAACGACTTCTATATTAATAGCGAAATTATCCAGATTGCTGCGCTTATCCCACATGCTTCTTCCGCAGCCTATAGAAATCTGATCTGGTTTCATAATTCTGTAAACATGACCGTCTGTACCAACCATGTAGTTTGCTTTTCCGCCTGCTGTAAGGCTATTGCGAGAGCTATTGCCGTTTGCTTCTGTTGTATGAAGAATAATGAATTTTGTGCCTTTTCTATCGGGTCTTGT
>ORJL010331820.1_pt1 | contig 39004 bp, 43 predicted proteins | sample 1779941 | NCBI WGS metagenome assembly ORJL01 (sample SAMEA104232317, study PRJEB22302) | groundwater metagenome | biome: forest; feature: aquifer; material: groundwater | place: USA | collected 2011-08-07 | depth 5.8 m | reverse complement strand
CGGCGGGCCCGCCGCAGCACCCGCCGGACGGCCAGCACCAGCTCATCGGGCATCAGCAGCCTCCGGCATCAGCGCCGCGCCCAGCCCCTCCATCACGCCTACCACGCTCTGGAGCAGGTCCTGCTCCGCCGCGCCGCTGATGCGGTAGCGGGTGGCCACGGCCTGCACCAACAGCCGCACGCCCTTCAACAGCACGTCCATGTCCTGCTGCTCCGCCGCCACCACGCTGTGCACCTTCACCCGCAGCAGGGCGATCTCCTCGTCCAGGCCCTTCACCTCGGCCGCCGCGTCCAGACATGCCTTCTCGGCGTCGTTCAAGCCCTTGCGGTAGAAGGTGAGGGCGGGGGTTGTGGCGCTGCGCCGGCGTTCAGCAGCCATCGCCGCCTCCCGCCAGGTCCAGCAGGGCGGGCAGGGCATCGGGCGGCAAGCGCCGCAACGCCCCGGCCGCGCCCAGCAGCAGCGCCAGCGCCACCAGCTCCCACGCCTCGGCCGCCACCGCCTGCCGCAGCGTCGCCACCGCGGGGGCGCTCATCGGCCGCGCTCCCGGCCGGCCAGCACCCGCCGCAGCACCACCGCGCTGGTGGCCAGCGCGCCGCCCAGCACCACCGCCTGCGCCAACACCCGGCCCGCCGTCAGCGGCTCACCGCGGCCCAACGCCAGCAGTTGCACCAAGGCCTGCAGCGCCGCCCCGGCGTTGGCAACCGCCAGCACCTGCGCTCCCAGCCGGCGGGCCGTTGCTGTCGCACCCGCGGCCGTCACCCCGAAGTAGGCGGCGTTGCCCGCCCCGCTGGCCGCGCTGAACACACACGCGGCCAGCAACCCTTCATGCCACAGGTCGGCCATGCGCACCTCCTGCCTGCAATGTGCCGGCCGGAGCGGACGGAACGCCTTGTACTGGTGGACTGCGTACACAACGCGCACCAAGTGGACATTCCCGCCCGCTCCAGGCCAGCCGTTTGCGACTATAGAACGTATGTTCTGTTAGAGGCAAGCGGTGATGGCACAGTAGACTGCCGGGACAGCCCGCGGCATATGCTGGGTACCTGGGAACGCTTGGCACAAGGATGGGGTCACGGCCGCCACGCTGGGCCCGCCCGCGCGCTGTATACTGGCGCGGCCGAAAACCGGGCAATGTCATGTGAGGAGACACCTATGATCTACGAAATCCGCACCTATGAACTGAGGGCTGGCACCACCGGCATGTGGGCCAAGCGCTTCGAGGACGGCCTGCCCGCCCGCGAGAAGTTCTCCAAGCTGGGTGGCTTCTGGACCACCGAGATCGGCCAGCTCAACACCGTGGTGCACCTGTGGCCCTACGAAGACATGAAGCACCGCGACGAGGTGCGCACGGCCGCCGCCAAGGACACCAGCGGCACGTGGCCTCCCAAGGGCGACGACTGCATCATCAGCATGCAGTCCGACATCATCCTGCCCTCGCCCTTCATGCGCCCGCTCGGCGCATCGGTGCAGGAACTGGGCGGCGTGTATGAGCTGCGGGTCTACACCTACCAGAACGGCGCCGCGCCCAAGGTCATCAAGGCCTGGTCGCCCGTGGTGGGCAATCGCGAGCAGTTCTCACCGCTGGTGCTCTCCGGCTTCAGCGAGACCGGCGGCCTGAACAAGTGGTACCACCTGTGGCCTTACAAGGACCTGGCCGAGCGCGTGCGGGTGCGGGCCGAGGCCTCCAAGGCCAACATCGGCTGGCCCGCCCCCACCAGCGAGTGGGTGCAACATCAGCAGAACTGGATCATGATTCCAGCCTCGTTCTCGCCCCTGCGCTAACGTGCGCGTGCGCCCCGCCACCGACGCCGATGCTCCAGCCCTCGACCGGCTGTTGCGCTCGGCGTTCGGTGGCGGGGAAGAGGCCCATCTTGTGGCGCTGCTCCGTGATGACCGGCTCAACCTCGTCGACCTCGTCGCAGAGGTCGCTGGCGCGGTGGCGGGGCACGTGCTGCTCTCGCCCTTGGAGGACGCAGTCAGCGGGACCTTCGCCGGACTGGCGCTGGCGCCCCTGGCGGTGGACCCCGCCTACCAGCGGCGCGGCATCGGCACGGCCCTGGTGCAGGCGGCCTTGATGGCAGCGAAGGCGATAGATGGCCGGTTGGTGGTGGTGCTGGGCGATCCGGCGTATTACCGGCGCTTCGGCTTCACTACCGAGGCGGCGGCCGGCATCGCCTGCATCTACAGCGGGCCGCACCTCATGGCCATCGACCTGACCGGTCTGCCGTCCACCATCGACCGCCATGTCCGCTACCCGTGGCCCTTCGCTTGGCTGGCGGAGGGTCGTTCGCTGGGCCCCTGAGCGGCACGCTGCTGCACGTGTGCGTGACGGTCTCCCCCACGTTGGTACCCACCAGCGAACGACGACAACGTTCCGAGCACTCCGCACCTACCTGGAGTAACCACATATGGACCGCGACGAACTGCTACGGGTGGTGGAGCACGACTGGGCGCAACTCGAGGCGGCGCTCGCCGCAGTACCGTTGGAGGAACTGGACGGTCCGTCCGGCGTGCCCGACTGGTCGGTGTTGGACCTGGTGGGGCACGTGACGGCCTGGGAGCAGGACACCCTGGACTGGGTGTCCTACGTGGTGCGCGGCGTGCGCCGCCCGCTCTACAGCGTCGACCCGGCCTGGACCATCGACGCCCACAACGCCGCGCTCATTGCGGCCAAGCGCGCGACGCCGCCGGTGCTGCTGCTGCTGCAGGCCGGCGAGACCCACCAACGGCTGCTGAACACGCTGCGCGCCCTGCCCGATGCGGCACTGGCCGACCAGGCGGTGGTGGACCACGTGGCCGAGGACACCTTCAACCACTACCGGCAGCACGCGCTCGACCTCGCGTCGCGCTAACGCCGGAGCATCGCTTTGGCCACGCTCCCGCCCGGCCGCCAGGTCGCCCTGCGGCCCGAGATCGCCCGCCAACTGGCCTTTCCGCCGCTCGAGACCGCCGGCCCGCTGGTGATCGCGGTGCATCCAGGGGCCATGAATGCCCCCCAGAGCACGCTGACGCTGGCGGTCCAGCTTGACGGCGACGCCATTACCTGGGCGGGCGCCCTAGACGAAGCGCACCTGCAGGCGCTGCCCCGGCTCGGCATCAGCCCGCGGCCTGCCCTCGCCCAGCGGCTGCTCACGGGCGACCACCTGTGGGAGGTGCTGCTTCCGGGCAGCCTGCTCGCCCCCGGTGTGCACGGGCCGCTGGGCACGGTCTACGATGACCGTGGCGCCGGTACCCGCCCGTGGATCGTGGTGGGAGCGCTCGCCAACGGCCTGGTGCTGGCCGTGCCGCTCAACGACCCGTCCAACCCCAAACCCTACACTCCGGTCATCCGGCGCATCGACCTCGGGTTCGATGCGGCCAAGGACGGCCAGGTGGAATTGCCCCACCTGTGGTCGCTGCCGGTCACGCCGGCCATCGGGCGCGTCGGCGGGCGCGGGCGCCAACTGCTCGAGCCGTCGCTGCACACCTATTTCGCCCTGCCGCCGGCTGTGTAATCATGCGGTCAGGTACTTAGTCCAGCAGGAGGACGCCATGCCCTACGCCCCGGTCAACGGCATCGATCTCTATTACACCGACCACGGCGCCGGTGTGCCCATGGTGTTCGCGCACGGTGTCGGCGGCAACCACGCCAGTTGGCACGACCAGGTGGCGTGCTTCTCCCGCTGGTACCGCGTCATCACCTTCGACCACCGCGGCTTCGGCAACAGCCGCGACCTGCCCGATAGCCCCGGCCGCTCCGCGTTCGTCGACGACCTCACCGGCCTGCTCGACCACCTGGGCATCCGGCAGGCCATCGTGGTAGCACAGTCGATGGGTGGCGGCACGGCGCTGGGCTTCGCCCTCGACCACACCGACCGCGTGCTCGCCTTGGTGATGGCCGACACCCTCGGCGGCATCACCGCCCCAGGCCGGCTGACCCAGCGGCTGGACGAGGTGCGGCGCGCCACCGATGGCCTGTCGCAGGCCGACCGGGTGGTCTCCCGCGCCTTCCAAGAGCGCGAGCCGGGCCGCACCCAACTCTACCTGGAGATCGCCAGCTTCAACGCCGCCAACCGCCGCAATCTGCGAGGCAGCGCCCCCGCCACACCGCCCACACCCACCGACCTGCAGCGCCTGGCCAACACCCCTACCCTGTTCCTGGTCGGCAGCGACGATGTGCTCTACCCGGCCGACGTCATCAAACTGGGCCAGGAAATGGTGCCCAACGCGCAGTACCTGCTGGTGCCCGATGCCGGCCACTCGGCCTACTTCGAGCGGCCCGACGCCTTCAACCAGGTCCTCTACACCTTCCTCACCGAGCACGGTCTGGGCCCGGTGACGGCCGTCCCCGCTGCGGCTGCACGGTGAGCCCCGCCGGCGCACTCAAGCGTATCGGCATTGTCGGCTGCGGCTCCATCGGCCGGTCGCTGCTGCGCGCCGCCGACGAAGGCCGCTTGCCGGTGGCGGTGGCGGGCGTCAGCAGCCGCACCGAGGAGAGCGCCCGCGCCTTCTGCGCCGCGCTGCACCACCCGGTCGATTACCTATCGCTCGACGACCTGGTAACCGCCAGCGACCTGCTGATCGAGACGGCCGGCGGCCACGTGGTGCCCGATCTGGCGGACCGGGCCTTCAGCGCCGGCAAGGACCTGATGGTCATCAGCGTCGGCGCGCTGCTCGACCATCCCGACATCATGGAGCGCGCTCGCGCCACCGGCTGCCGCCTGATCGTTCCCTCGGGCGCCATCGCCGGGCTCGACGGCATCAAATCAGCCAGCAGCGGGCACATCGACCACGTGAGCCTCACCAGCCGCAAGCCGCCGCGCGCGCTCAACGGCGCTCCCTACCTGGTGCAGCACGGCATCTCGCTCGCCGGCCTCACGGAAGCCCGCGAGCTGTTCTATGGCCCTGCGCGTGAGGCGGTGCAGGGCTTCCCCGACAACCTGAACATCTCGGCCGCCATCAGCCTGGCCGGCATCGGCCCCGACCTGACCACCGTCCGCATCTACGCCGACCCCGCGGTGCAACGCAACTGCCACGACATCGAGGTGGAGGGCGAGTTCGGCCTGCTGCGGGTGCACATCGAGAACATCCCCAGCGAGAACCCCAAGACCGGCCGCCTCACCGCGCTATCAATCATCCGCGCCGTGCGCGATGCTGCGGATCCGGTGCGCATCGGCTCTTAACAGAAACGGCCCTCCCAGTTGGGAGGGCCGTTTTAGGGACAGCCTTGGGGCGTCACGAGTGGTTACCGCAGGCTGGAGAGCAGGGTCAAGGTTGCGTTGATGTCCGACTCCACTCCGCTGGCGGTCTCGCGGTAGCCGGCATCAATGCGGTTGTAGGTGATGACCTCACCCACCGCGTCCAGTACCGAACTGGCTACCGAACCTACGAGCCCGGCCACATCCTCGGCGAACGCTACGACAGAAGCCATGTGCGTTACTCCTTCTTCCGTTCTAAGTTTGCAACTTGTAGTTGCTATGGTTATTGTAGTAACTACGGTTTTGATCGTCAAGGGGTTTGGTGGTACAATCCTCGCAATTCTCACCGGGATGTGCTGGAAATGGGGAATGCCATGTGTCCGGTCGCTGAAGCGGCCAAGTTGCTGGGCGACAAGTGGACGCTGATCCTGCTGCGGGATCTGGCGGCCGGGTCCCGTCGCTTCAAAGACTTGGAGCGTTCTGTCGAGACTATCAGTCCCACCATGCTGGCTGCCCGCCTGCGCGAGCTGGAGCGTCAACGCCTGGTAAACCGCCTGTGTTTCAACGAGATCCCGCCACGCGTCGAGTACACGTTGACCGACAAGGGCGTCGAAGCCCTCCCCATCATCGCCGCTCTCCGCACCTACGGCACCCGCTGGCTGCTCCCCGACAGCGAGCCCGTCACTGAGGCCCCCGCCGCCGCCCCCGCCCCCCCCTAGCCCGGCCCCCCTTCATTGGCCCGGCCCCCCCGCCGCACCCCGCGGCGCTCAGGATAGCGCCCGCGGGCGGCTCACCGCCGCGTTCGGCGCGGCTGACGTCTGCCGCTGCGAGATGCTGGGTGCCTGACCCGGCCGGCCCACCGTCCGTCCCCACTGGCCCCAGCGACCTCACTCCCGCCTGGCTGACCATCGCGCTCCAGGCCGCGGGCATCCAGGCCGAATGCACCGGTCTCACCGCCAGCCAGATCGGCGCCGATCAGGGGTTTGTGGGCCACACCCTCCGCCTGCGCCCCACCTACGCCGTGCAGGGCTCCGGTCCGGCGTCGCTGGTGGCCAAGCTACCGTCCAGCAACCCCCGCGCCCGCGCCATGGTGCAACCGCTGCGCTATTACGAGCGTGAGGTGCGCTTCTACCAGGAACTGGCCTCTACCTCCCCGCTCGCCGTGCCCCGCTGCTACCACGCCGCCTACGACGCGCCGACGGGCGACGCCGTGGTGCTGCTGGAGGACCTGGCCGCAGCCACGGCCGGCGACGATCTGGCCGGCTGCCCGCCCGGCCACGCCCTCCCTCTCGCCGAGCGCCTCGCCGCCTTCCATGCCGCCCACTGGGGCCGCCGCGACGGCCGCCACCTGCCCTGGCTCCCCTCGTTCAACCAGAACCAGCCCGACGAGTTCTTCGAACGGGTGTGGCGCAAGATGTCCCTCCGCCAGCGCGCCGTGATGCCGCCGGAGTTCACCGCTATCGGCGAGACGCTGTGCACGCTGCTGCCCGCCTATCGCGCCCGCATGGCCAGCGACCCCGTGACGGTGGTGCACGGCGACCTGCGTACCGACAACCTGCTGTTCGGGCCCGGCCGCACCTGGGTGGTGGACTGGCAACTGGTGGCGTGGGCACGTGGCGGCCTCGACCTTGGGTACCTCACCACCCAGTCGTTCGCGCCGGAAGCGCGGCGCGCCTTGGAAGCGGCGCTCGTGGACCGCTATCATCAGACCTTGGTTGCGTGCGGTGTCTCCAGGTACTCGCTGGACGACTGCTGGCAAGACTACCGCTTGGCCTGCCTCCAAAACGCGCTCACCTTCATCTACGCCGGCGGCTCGCTGGACTTCAGCGGTCCGCGCGCCCGCCAGTTGCTTACGGTGACGCTCCAGCGCATCACGGCCGCCGTGGCCGACCATCAGCCATTCACGCTGCTGTAGGCATCGCGGGCACGTGTCACGCCTTTAGCTCCCTCTGGGCCTGCATTCCCACATCTGTGGACTCGCCCGCCGTGCCATAGCGCAGCACCATCACCTTCAGGTACTTCCGTCGTTCTCCCATCGTCATCCGCTCCACGTAGGCTCGCCCCCTCGGTAACATTCTCGTTAAGTGAATGAGGTCACTTGACAAGATAGTGCGAATGCTTACAATAACGACAAGTTCTGAAGGTGAAGGGCTCGTGCCCGATACATTGAGCGGTATGGTTTCTCCGTCGCCCGCTCACCTCCAGAACGACTATCTCTGGAGGAAAGGAGGGAATACCTATGTTGTCGCTGTTCAACCGTGAGAAGGGCCAGGGTCTGGTCGAATACGGTCTGATCATCTTCCTGGTGGCTATTGTCATTATCGCCATCCTGGTGTTGCTTGGCCCGCAGATCGGCTCGATCTTCAGTAACGTCACCGGCTCCATCTAAGCCACGCCTGTGGTTCGGCACGGGGAGCCCAGGCTGGGCTCCCCGTACGTTTTGGAAGGAGGAAGTGACGACGTCGTGCTTCCGCGCCTAGATCGACAAAGCGGTCAAGGCCTCGTTGAGTACGGACTCGTATTGGTGATGGTCACACTGGTCATCCTGTTTATGGTCGTGATGATGGGACCAACCGTCGCAGGCATGTTCAGTGGCATCACGGGGTCTATTTGAGGCTCGACATCGAGCATGAAGGCGAGCGTCAAAGGGGGAGCCCCGCTAACGGGGCTCCCCTGACCGTTTGTCTGGCAGTGTGATCTCACCTCCCCTGCTTCCCACCCCCCCTTCCCCCTTGCGCCGCTCCTCCCTGCCCGACTGGCTGCTGTTCGCCGGTGTTTGGGCCGCGGCGGCGCTGGTGCTGGCGCTGGCTGGCTTGGCCTTTCAGGCGCCCGGTTTCATGGACGCCTATTACTACTTCCACGTGGCGGCCAACCTCGCGGCCGGGCGCGGCCTCACCGAGGACGTCATCTGGAACTACCTGGCGCCGCCGGCCGCCGTCACCCACCCCAGCAACCTCTACTGGATGCCACTGGCATCGGCGATCACGGCGCCATTTCTGGCCCTCTTCGGCGAGACCTTCCGTGCCGCGCAACTCCCCGCCGTGCTGGTTGCCGCCATCGTACCCGCCGCTACGGCAGTGGTGGCCCGCCGCCGTCTCGGCAGCACCTTCAAGGCCGTGTCGGCAGCCGGCCTCGCGCTGTTCTGCGGCTATTACTTCGTGTACTGGGGCGCCATCGACTCCTTCGGCGTCTACGCGCTGACCGCGGGAGCGGTGTTCCTGGCCACCGGGGCCATGCGGGATGCTGCGACGCCGCGGCGGGCCGCGGCGCTGGGCGCGGTGGCGGGCGCAGCCACCGCGGTGGCCCACCTGGCGCGTGCCGACGGCCCGCTGCTGCTAGCGGCAGGCGCGTTGCCGCTGCTGTGGCCGGGCGGAGACCATGCCCCGCTGCGCCGGGTGGGGCTGGCGGCAGCCGTCGGGGCGTATGCGTTGGGCATGGCGCCGTGGCTGCTGCGCAACGTGGTAGTGGCCGGGTCGCCACTGCCGGGCGGCGGGCTCTCCACCATGCTCCTCACGGACTACAACGAGATATTTTCGTACCAAACGCCCATCACGCTGGAGCACTACTTGGCGCAGGGGTGGGGGCCGCTGCTGGCGGGCAAGTGGACGGCGGCCTATCGCAACCTAGGCGTGCTGTTCGGGCTGGAGTACTGGCTGATCCCCTTCGCGCTCGCAGGGTGGTGGCGGCTGCGCCGCTGGGCGCCGCTGGGTCCGGCCCTCACCTATGGTGTGCTGCTGTACCTGGCCATGACGTTGCTGTTCACCTTCCCCAGCGGGCGGGGGTCTATGCTGCACTCGGGGGTGGCGCTGGTGCCGTGGCTGGCCATTGCGGCGGGGCAGGGTGTGGAGGTGGCGGTGGTCTGGGTGGCCGCCCGGCTGCCGCCTTGGGACCCGCCGGTGGCCACCCGCAACTTCACCCTCATCTTTGTGGCCATCTCGGCGGCCATGTGCGCCTACCTCACCGCCGAACAGGCACGCGACTGGCAGAAGCAGGTGGACGGGTATCGCGGACTGGCCGCCGCCATCGCCGGCCCGGCGCCGGTGGTGATGACGCTGAACCCGCCCGGCTGGTGGTGGGTGACGCGTCAGCCGGCCATCCAAACGCCCAGCGACGGACCGGCGGCGGCTTTGGCGGCGGCAGCCCGCTACGGCGCAACGCACCTCGTGCTGGAGCCGGCGCGCTCGTTGGCCTGGCAGGACTTCGACCCCGGCCACGCCGAGGGTGGACACTTCCAGCGGGTCGCCGAGCGGGAGGGGTTCACCTTGTTCACGGTGCGGCCGTAGGCGCGCTGGCATGCGCCTTGACGCCCCCCAGTGCAGGTATAGAATGGCTATTAACGAGTAGTAGTGTCTCTGGGAGAGCATAGGTATGGGTAAGAAGGGCGGCAGCAAGATACTGATGCTGCTGGGCATTGTCCTGGCAGTCCTTGCCGGCGGCGTGGTATTTGTGCTTGCCAACGGTGCAACTTCCGCCAATAACGAGCCCGAGCCCCGCAAGCTGGTGGTGGTAGCGAAGCAGGACATCCCCGAGCGCTCCAAGCTCACGCTTGAGCTGCTGGACACGGTAAACATGCCGGAGGGCATTATCCCGCCCGGCGCCTACCTCAAGCTGGAAGACATCGCCGACAAGAAGTTCGCCAAGACCCGCCTGTTCCCGCGGGTGCCCATCACCAACCTGCAAACTGCCGATACGAAGCCCGACGAAACCCCGCCGGTGGTCCAGGGGGCCGTCCCGGGGCCCGCCGCTAAGCCGGCGATACCGAAGCTGGTCGAGGCGTCGTTCACGCTTGAATCCGGCCAGACCCTGGTTGCAGTCGATTACCCCGAGGCCGCGAAGCTCATTTCGGCAGGCCTGCTGAGGCCGGGTGACCGGGTGAACATCTTCATCAAGGTGGCCGCCGGCGCGGGCGAGCAGATCGCCGAAGTCTTTCCCAGCAACAATCCGCTGATTCAGCCCCAGCCGAAGCCGATGGAGATCAAAGCTATCGGCAATTTCTCGCAGACCACTGAAGCGGCCGCGAGCACCACGATGATCTTCCAGGTCTCGGCTCGCGAAGCTATTGTGTTGAAGCTCTTGGAGAACCTAAACCCCTTTTTCCTGGTGCATCCGGCAGTGGATAAGGACAATCCGACCATCCGCACGGACGTGATGTCCAGCGACCAGATACAACGGGCCGTTGGACTTGGGCCGGCGGGTGGCGGCGCCGCGCCGCGGTAACGCCGCCCGCACTCCGGTGGAGAGCCACTCCGAGCGGTTTCGAAAGAGGAGGTTGATGTGTCGCTACTGCGCAGACTAGAGTCCACCCCCGGGCGACCGGAGTCCGAGCCGCAGGCGGCCGTGGCTGCGCCCCCACCTCCTGCCCAGGGGACGCAGCAGGCCGCCCCGCCTCCCCCGCCTCCCCCGCCGCCCAGCGCGCGTGAGACGCGCGGCGAGTCCACGCGCGGCTCGAAGGAGGCGCTCAAGGAGTTGCGGGGGCGCGTCCAGGACCGGTTGATCAAAGAGCTTGACCCCAAGATGGACGTGAACGACCACCACAAGATGCGGGATACCATCCGCAAGCTCTACGATCGCATCCTCGAGGAAGAGGGCCAACTGCTTCCTCGAGGCGAGCGGGAAATGATGTTCGAGTCGATCCTGGCCGACATCATCGGCATGGGGCCCATTCAGATCCTGCTGGACGACGACGACGTCACGGAAGTGATGGTCAACGGCCCGTTCAAAATCTTCGTGGAGAAGAAGGGCCGCTTGACGCTGGCCGACGTGCGGTTCGATGACAACGACCACGTCAGACGCATCATCGAGCGCATCATCAGCCCGCTGGGCCGCCGCTGCGACGAGAGCCAGCCGCTGGTGGACGCCCGGCTTGCGGACGGCTCCCGCGTGAACGCCATCATTCCGCCGCTGGCGTTGGATGGCCCGACGATCACCATCCGGAAGTTCCCCAAGAAGCGCCTCTACATTGAGGACCTCATCAAGTTCGGCAGCGTAAATGCCGAGATGGGTGAGTTCCTGCGGGCGTGCGTGATCTCGCGGTTCAATATCGTGGTGTCCGGCGGTACCGGTTCGGGTAAGACCACGCTGCTGAACGTGCTCTCCAGCTTTATTCCAGAGGAGGAGCGCATCATCACGGTGGAGGACGCCGCCGAAATTCAGTTGATGCAGGAGCACTGGGTGCGCCTGGAAAGCCGCAAGCCCAACATCGAGGGCAAGGGCGCCATCACCATTCGCGACCTCGTGATGAACACCCTGCGTATGCGTCCCGACCGCATCGTCATCGGCGAGTGCCGCGGCGGCGAGGCGCTCGATATGATCCAGGCCATGAACACCGGTCACGACGGTTCGCTGACCACGGTGCACGCCAACACCCCCAAGGACTGCATCAGCCGTTTGGAGGTGCTGGTGATGATGGCCGGCATGGACCTGCCGCTGTCCGCCATCCGGCGCCAGATCGCATCGGCCGTGAACATGATTGTGCAGCAGGAACGCCTGCGCGACGGCAGCCGCAAGGTCACCTACGTCACTGAGGTGCAGGGTATGGAAGGTGAGACGGTGGTGCTCCAGGACATCTTCCTGTATGAGCAGACCGGCATTGACGACAACGGCAAGATCATCGGGCACCACAAGCCCACCGGCCTGCGCCCCAAGCAGATGTGGCGCATCCAGGACGCGGGTATCCAACTGGCGCCGTCGGTGTTCGGAGCCGGCGCACGCGGCTTTTAGCGCAGGCTAGGACGGTAGTACCCGGCGGCAGCGGGAACCTATGCTGATCTCCATTGTGCTCGCCCTGATGGCGGCGGCCGGCGTGTTCATGCTGGCGTGGGGCATCAAGGCAACCATTGAAGGTCAGGAGACCTTCGAGGAGCGCTTTGACACCCTGACCGGCCGCCGCGGCGGCTCCGACGCAGAAGCCGCCTCGGTGGGTGAGGGCGGCCCGAGCGCCGGCCAGATGCTGGCGGGCGCGGTGGAACGGGCCTTCGTGCGCCAGGGCTACGGCGACAAGGTGCGCGAGAGCTTGGCCCGCGCCGACCTCAAGTTTACCGTGGGCGAGTACATGATCCTCCGGGTGGGTACCAGCCTCCTCGGCATCGGCGTCGGGTACCTGGCGGGTATCACCAACACCCTTATCACGGGTTTCCCGCTGCCCTTCGCCATCGCCGGGGCCTTCTTGGGCTATTTGGCCCCCCGGATCTGGGTGGGCAGGCGGGCCACCGGCCGGCTGGCGGCGTTCAACAACCAGCTTCCCGACACGGTGTCGCTGCTGGCAAACGGCCTGCGGTCGGGCAACAGCGTGGCGCAGGCCATGTCGCTGGCCGCGCGCGAGGCGCCGCCGCCCACCTCCATCGAATTCGGGCGGGTGGTGGTCGAGATCAGCCTGGGCATCAATCCGGAGGACGCGCTGGCCAGCCTAACACGGCGGGTGCCCAGCGAGGACCTCGACATGATGGTCACCGCCATGAACGTGTCGGCCCAGGTCGGCGGCAACCTGGCCGAAGTGCTCGACAAGATCGGCGAGACCATCCGCCAGCGGGTGCGGCTGAAGGGCGACGTGGAGACGCTGACCGCCCAACAGCAGGGCGCCGGCCAACTCGTCAGTATGCTGCCCGTCATAATCGGCGGGGTGATGTTCCTGCTGAACGGCGCGTACATGCGTCCCATGTTCAGCGGGTTTCCCTATCTGTGCATGCCTATCTGCGCCGGACTGATGATTTTCATTGGGTTCATGGCCATGAAGAAGATCACCGACATCAAGGTCTAAGGCCCAAGGAGACTCCCCATGATTCTCGTCTCACTGTTGCTCGGCATCATGGCCGCGGCCGGGGTGTTCCTGGTCTTCTTCTCGCTCAGCCGGCCGCCGCAGGAAGACGACGTGATGGCGCGTCTCAACCAGTACAGCGCTAAGCCGCCGACGCTGGAAGAGATCGAGATGCAGAAGCCGTTCTCCGAGCGTATGCTCAAGCCGATCATGGCCAAGGTGTCGGCCAGCATCGCAGCGCGCACCCCTCAGAAGACGCTCGAGGACATCCGGATCGCATTGGAGGGGGGCGGCAACCCCAACAACCTCACCGTCGCCGACTTTCTGGGCCTCAAGGGGTTTGCGGCGCTCGTGGTGTTCGGGGGCGCCTTCCTGGTGCTCAGTAACAACGACAGCCTGTTGCTCCGGATATTTGGCCCCATCGGCGCCGGCATCTTCGGTTCGAACCTGCCGAACATGTGGATCAACGGGAAGGTGCAGGCGCGGCAGAAGGCGCTGATGCTAGCCATGCCCGATTGCCTCGACCTGCTGACAATCAGCGTGGAGGCGGGCATGGGCTTCGAGCAGGCCATGCAGACCGTGGTGGAGAAATGGGACAACGCGCTCACCTTCGAGTTTGGCCGCGTGCTGCGAGAGCAGCGTATGGGCAAGAGTCGCCGCGAGGCGCTGCGGGCGCTGGCCATCCGCTGCAACACCCAAGAACTCACCACCTTCACTTCGGCCATCATCCAGGGCGAGCAACTCGGCGTGAGCATCAGCCGCATTCTGCAGGTGCAGTCGGACCAGATGCGCGTCAAGCGCCGCCAGAAGGCCGAGAAGCTTGCCCACGAGGCGCCGCTCAAGATGACCATCCCCATGGTGCTGTTCATGATGCCCTCGCTCTGGATCGTGATTCTGGGTCCCATGTGGCCGAACCTCGTCATCATGATGGGCGGCGGCACCAGCAAGTAGGGCGGGCGCCATCGCAACCCTGCGCAACCAGCGCACCGGCGCCGTGCTGGCGACGGAACTGGCGACGGCGCGCAGCTTCTGGCAGCGTTTCTGCGGCCTGATGCTGCGGAGCACCCTGCCGGCCGGGCACGCACTCTACATCGCCGGGTGCCAGAGCATCCACAGCGGGTTTATGCGCTTCCCGTTCGATGCGGCGTTCATCGACAAGCAGCGGCGGGTGGTGCACGTCATCCACGCCATGAAGCCGTGGCGGGGCACGCGGGTATATTGGCAGGCCGAGGGTGTGGTGGAGCTGCCCGCCGGCACGCTGCAGGCCACCGATACCCGCCCCGGCGACCACCTGCTGCTGGAGTGACCGTGGCCCTCCCCCTACTCCGTACCCTGGCAGGCGCCGTCGTCGAGACGCTGTTCCCCCGCCGTTGTACCGGGTGCGGGCAGGCCGGCGCCATCCTGTGCAGCCGCTGCGCCGCGAGCCTACTGCGCGTGCCGGAGCCGCAATGCGCGATCTGTGGCGCGCCATTGCGGGCAACGGGCGCCGCCTGCCGGCGTTGCGCCGAGCACCCGCTGCCCCTCGACGGCCTGCGGTCCATCTATGCCTACGCCTCGCCGCTGAAGGAGGCGCTGCAGCGGTTCAAGTATGTGGGGGCCAGCGTGGCCGCCGCCGACCTCGCGCCACTCATGGCCCGCGCTCTGGCCGAAACCGGGTTCACGGTGGACAGCGTGGTTGGCGTGCCGCTGCACCCGCACCGGGAGCGCCAGCGCGGGTTCAACCAGGCCGCGGCGCTGGGGAGCGCGCTGGCCGGCGCTGCCGGAGTGCCCTATCTGGGCGACGCGGTGCGCCGGGTGCGGGATACGCCGTCGCAGGCGCGGCAGGCGTCTCGGGGCGACCGCTGGCGCAACGTGGAGGGGGCGTTCCGGGCCGACCCAGCACGGGTGGCAGGCCGCCGCATCTTGGTGGTGGACGACGTGTGCACCACCGGCGCGACGGTCAGCGCCTGCGGGCAGGCCCTGCGCGACGCGGGCGCGCAGGCGGTGTGGGGCCTGACGCTGGCCCGCGCGCTGTGACGGCGTGCTGAGCCAGACTGCACCTGGCCGGCGGGTGAACGGGTAACCCGGCCACCGAAGACTGAGCAGTTACCGTGCCTCAGGCGTCATTGTAAACGCCGTAGCTCAAGCATAGAATGTAGGCGTGTCAACCACTGGAATGTTCCAGGCCTTGAGATGATTTTCACGCTGACGCTGAACCCAGCCATCGACCAGATGGTCCGGCTGGAGGAATTTGTGCCTGGTGACGCCAACCGCATCCTGGCCAGCCGGTCCGACCCCGGCGGTAAGGGCATCAACGTCTCGCGCGCACTGTTGGAGCTGGGGTGCGAGAGCGTGGCGATGGGGTTCGCTGCGGGCGTGCGCGGCCGGTTTGTGGAGCAGACGCTGAAAGAGCACGGCATCTACACCGACTTCACGCACATCCCCGGCCAGTCGCGCACCAACATCTCGATCCTCGACCAAAAGCACAACGTCACCACCACGCTCAACGAGCCCGGCCCCCTCACCGAGCCGCACCACATGAAAACGCTGATGCGCCACCTCAAGAAGCACCTCAGCGCTGGCGACTGGTTGGTTATCGGTGGCAGCGTGCCGCCGGGTCTGCCGCCCACGGTGTACGGCGACGTGGTGCGCATGGCCAACGAGGCCGGGGTCAAGTGCGTGCTGGATACCGAGGGCCCGCCGTTCGGGCACGGCGTTTCGGCCAAGCCTTACCTGGTGAAGCCGAACCGCTCCGAGGTGACCCGCATTCTGGGCCATATGCCCAAGAGCAAAGACCCGATGCTGGACGCTGCTGACCACATCCACAGGCTGGGCGTCGAAATCGTGGTGCTCTCCCAGGGCGAACGCGGTGCGGTGATGGTGACCAGCCACGGCGCGTGGCGGGCCTATCCGCCGGCGCTGGCGGCCAACAGCACCATAGGCACCGGCGACGCGATGGTGGCCGGCATGGTGGCGGTGATGAGCCGTGGCGGGTCGCCCGAGGAGGCGCTGCGCCTTGGCTCGGCGGCCGGCGCCGCCGCAGCGTTGACGGTGGGCACGCAGCCCTGCCGGCAGGCCGACGTGGTGCGGCTGTTGCCCCGGGTGCAGGTGCATCCCATCCAGCGCACCCACGCCGAAAGCGCCTCCGCCCCGGCAGCGGTGGGCGTGTAGCTGGTGCGGTCCAGCCCGCCACACCCCCATTATGCTCCGCCCATAACCACCGGGCAGGAGTGACTCCGGCACTGCTGCTGGCGGCGCTGGTGATGCTCACCCGCCTGCCGTTCCGCTCGGTCCAGCCGTTCAACTGGGACGCCGCCAACTTTGCGCTGGCGGTGCAGCACTTCGACGTGCGGCTGCACCAGCCGCACCCGCCCGGCTACCCCTACTACGTGGCGCTGGGCGCCCTGTTCAACCTACCCACCCACGACGTGAACGCCGCGTTGGTGGCGGTGAGCGTGCTGCTGGAGTGCGTGGCCGTCGCCGCGCTCTACCTGCTGGGGCGGGCCATGTTCTCGCCGTGGGCCGGGGCGGCGGCCGCCATCGCACTCACGGTCAGCGTCACCTTCTGGACCTACGGCGAGATCGCGCTGGCTTACCCCGCGCTGGCGGCCTTCGCCACGCTGGTGGCGCTGTTCGTGTACCAGACGCGCTGCCAGGGCCGGGACCGGCTGCTGGCGGCGGCCGCTGCCTACGCCATCGGCACTGGCTTCCGGCCCGACCTCGCGGCGTTCCTGTTGCCGCTGCTGGCGTTCGGGGCGTGGGGCCAGCCGCGGCGGCGCATACTGCAGGCGGCGGCCGTGGCGTGCTGCGGCGTGCTGCTGTGGCTGCTGCCGGTGATGCTCCTGTCAGGCGGGCCGGCCACCTACCTGCAGGTGTTTGCGGCCTATGCCGGCACCGACGTGGTGGAGCGCTACGCCCCCACTGCGCTGGGGTGGACCGGCCTGCTGGCCAACCTGCGCGATACCGTCATGTACATCGGGTATGCGCTGTACGCCGATGCCGCGGTGGTGATCGGCGTGTTGGGGCTGGCCTGGCGCCGGCCGCTGCGGGATCAGTGGCCCCTGTACGGCCTGTTGGTGGTGTGGTTGGGGCCCATGGCGGCCTTTTACCTGCTGGTGCACATTGGCGACCCCGGGTACGTGTTCGGCCTGCTGCCGGCGCTGCTGCTGGCGGGCATCGGCGGCTGGCGGGCGCTGGCCGGGCCGCGGCCGGGCGAACTGATGCAGACGGTGTTGGGCGGCGGCATGGCGCTGGCAGTGCTCGCGAACACCCTGCTCTTCCTGTTGTACGACCAGCCGCTCACGCTGGCAGGAGTGCGCCGCAACGACGTGCAGGTGCAGGCGCAGGTGGAGTACGTGCGGGCGCTACCCCCCAGCGAGGTGATGCTGGTGACCTACGATAGCCACCGCCAGTTCACGCTGCTGCTGCCGGAGTACCAGCACTCGGTGTGGCTGGACACCACCACTCCGGCGCGGCAGGCGTTCGGCATCCCGCCCGGCGTGCGCTGGCTGGTGTTCACCGACGACTCGGTGTTCTTCCTGCTGCAGTCACTACCGGCGGCCGAGGCCGACTACCTGCCCGGCAAGACCTGGATCGCCAAGCTGCCGGTCACGCCGCCCGGTACGCTGGTGTACGAGGCGGGCAAGCTGAGTTTAGCGCCGTAGCAGTCGGATGAGGTCTATTGGCCCATGCCTGAGCGCGATGAACCGTTCGTCCTGAGCTAGTCGAAGGACGCTCCAAAGACGGCACTCCGAGGGTAGTTCTGACGGCAGGTCAGTCGCGGCGGGCAGGGCGGAAGATGCCGAAGCTGCTGGTGTAGCCGTGCACGTAGGTGCCGCCACCCACCTGGCCGATCTCGCCGTTGCAGAAGAAGCCCCCCAGCGGCAGGGGGCCCACGAACTCGCGGAACAGGTCGGTGTCGTGGTCGGGCACGCCGTAGAGGCCGACGCCGCGGCCCAAGCACGAGAACAGCAGCGCGCCCTCCGCCTGCGCCGGGTCGTGCTCCGACAGGTAGGTCGACAGCATGTTGCGCAGGTCGTCGGAGGCAGCGCCGGCGTCGCGTAGGTGGAACTGCACCGTCTGGTTCTCGCGCAGCATGGCGCCGATGTACAGCGCGCCGGTCTCCCGCTCGGCCCCCATCAGGTTGCGGATCAGGAAGTCACCCATCCGGTACTCGCCCTGCAACTCGTCCATGACAATGCCAAGGAACAGCGAGCCCTGGAACAGCGTCTGGTCGTGGTCGTTGGCGCGGGCGTACAGATCCTGCAGCACCTCCAGCGGCGGACGTCCGTCCAACCCGGTCAGCACGTTGCGCTCGCACGCTGTGATCTGCATGGGCTGGCCGATGGGCCGGCAGCCCTGCGCCACCACGGTATCCACGGTGATGTTGCCGGTAAGCGCCACGCCGACCGCCCCCTGCTTCACGGTCTGGCCGCCCAGATAGAGCGTGTTGACGCCCGGCCGGCCCGCGGCGCTGGCTAACCCGCCCACCTTCACCGCCTTCGGGAACGCGTAGTCTAGGCCCACCACCAGGTCGTCGATGTTGGTGGTGAACGGGTCCGACAGCAGCACGAACTGAGGGTCGCGGTCGGGGGTGGCGCCCACCAGGGCGTGCCAGGCGTCGGGCGGGGCGTCCTGGTTGGGCAGTTGCTCGTTGGTGATGGTGAACGGGTTCAGCTCCACGCCGGGCAGGCTGGCAAGGGTAATGGAGAAGCCGGGCCGCTGCTCCACCTCGCGCCCGCCGCCGATGACGCCTCCTGCGGTGCAGCCCAGCAGCAGCGCCTCACCCAGCAGCGGCTTGAGCAGCCACGGCACCGCCTCGAAGTTGGGCCGGTGGTGCGCCGAGACGAACACCACGGCCAGGTCGGGCGGCGCGCCGTCGAGCCCGGCCAGCGCCTCGGTGGCGGCAGCGGTGACCGCGTTCGGCAGGTCGGACAGATCGGAGATGGCCGACGACCAGCGCATGGCAGACTCCCAATGAACGGATTGTGGCCAGTATAGCGGGCGGTGCGGTTGGGGCGCGGGTTGACACACCCACCCCTTCGGGCGTATCACCGCGACAGACAACACAACGCACTAGGAGACGTCATGAGCCAGATCGCCGTCTACACCCTTGACCAGTTTGTCGCCGACCTGCGGGCTACCTTCGCCAACGGCGAGTTGCTGCCCGCCAAGGCCACCTCGGTGGCGGCCGCGCTGCAGCGGCTGCTCAGCGTGGGCGGCTGGGTGCAGCAGCGTCTGGACGCCGGCGGCTACGACGCGCTCGGCGGCAGCGTCTACACCGACCCCGACTACGGCTACCCCGGCCCCGGCTTCCACATCACCTGCGGCGCCGACACCCTGAACCAGTACCGTCCGCCCCACGACCACGGTGCCGGCTGGGTGTGCTACGGCGTGTACAAGGGCGCCATCGAGCAGACCCGCTACGGCTGGGACTACAGCGCTGGGAACCTGGCGCCGGTGTTCGGGCCCCGTACCAGCTTCGTGCAGAAAGCGGGCGAGGTGGCCTTCTTCCTGCCCGGCGAGGCACACACCACGCGCAACGTGGCTGACGAGCGTTCCGTTGTGGTGCGGGTGGAGAGCCAGAACCTGGCGCGGGTGGTTCGCCACGGCTACGACCTGCCCACCAACGCCGCCGCGCTCATGAAGGCGAACTAGGGAACGACGCCGTGCCGTCGCAAAGGGCGAGCCGAAACGCTCGCCTTTTGCGTGCTGTGTGATCCAGGGCTATCGCATCTAAAAATTGGCGCGCTGCGCACTGGGTACCGTCTGGCAGGTGAGTGCAGAGCGGGCAGCCGCCCGCTTTGCAGGGGGTTTGGGGGGTGTCCTACCGGAAATGAGATGCGATAGCCCTGCTGTGTGATCGATGCTGCTTCTCAAGCGCCGGGTGTTCATGGTATTGATATGGATCACACAGCATATCGGCCTCGTGAGCAGGGCACACAACCATGAGCTGGCTTCCCTGGAAGCGCAACACGAAGAAGGCAGCCGCCATCCCGGTGGTGGTGGTCACCAACGACCTGGCGAGCGCCATCGAACTGGCGCCGGTGCTGGAGCGTGAGGGCCTGAGGCCGCGCTTCCTGCTGATCCGCGACTTCATGGCCCAGGCCGGCGACCTCTACCCCAAACCGGAGGGCCTGCTAGTGCTGCGAGAACTCGCCACCGAAGAGAAGGTGGAGGTATGCGAATTCGCCCACGGCCATGCAGCGCTGCAACACCTGCCCATCGGCGTCGTGTGCTCGCTGCTGGAGGGCGCCGCCGCGATCCCCGCCGACGTGGTGGTGCGCTCGCCCGGCACGCTGGTGGAGGCGGTGCGCGGCCTGCGCGACCTTGTGACCGCTCGCCAGCAGGCGTAACCTACCTCCCGCAAGCGTTGGTACAGAACGCAGCCCCAGGAGGCGTACGCCATGCCACCCACCGAATACCAGGACCCCTCCAAAGACGCCGATCAGGTCGACGTCGAGGGCTGGTCGGCCAACGTCGGCCGCGAACGACACTGGTACAAGCCTTGGACCTGGCGCAACAGCCAGTACATCGTCGAAAAGCACTCCTTCAACCGCTTCCGCGACGAAGAGGTGCCCACGCTGGCGAAACGGCGCGATGACAAGCAGGCGCTCACCGGCCCGCCACGTCAGGTGCAGAAGGATGGCAAATGCTGGACCGAGGGCGCGTTCGCAGTGTCGCACTTGATCACCCGCCACTACATCAAAGAGCGGTGGATCGAATGGTGGCAGGTCAACAAGACCCTCGAGGCATATTACAACTTCGTCACTGGGGCCGGTCCGGGCATTCCGGCCGGCGCCGCTGGCGTAGCTGCGGCGGGGGCGGGCGGCAAAACCATTGCCGGCTATATTGCCGGGGGTGCGTCAGAGGGCGCACTCGCCGGAACCGGTGAGGCGGCGGCCACAGGGGTCACGGGCCTGGTCACCTCGCCCGCGGTGGTGGGAACAGCCACCTTTGTCGCGGCCTTTGTCACCACCACCTACATCATGCAGAGTTACGTCGAGAGCAGCGAGAAAATCTCTGAAGGCTGGGAGTTTCTCAGTAAGTACGACGGCGCGGAGGAGTTAGAGAGCAGGGAAACCGTCTGGGAGCGCATCAGTCCGATTGTGGACTGCCCCAAGGCGATCGAAGAACACTGGACGACACCGCAACCGCCCGCCCAACCGCCCGAGGAGCACTGGACTACTCCGCAACCGCAACCGGTAACCCCGCCGGCATTCGACTGGTTCCGCGGGTGGTGGTGGCTGTGGATTCTGATCGGGCTCGCGGCAACCTTGGCCGTGGCGCTGCTCATTGGGGGCGCTCGGCCCAGCACGGGCGCCACGCCGGCCCAGCCCCAGGCGGGAGCGCCCGCCGAACCGCCTGCTGCCGCTCCCGCATCGCCGGCCCCTGTCGCGCCGGTCTTGCCCGCCGTGTCCATGCTAAGGTCGACCCTGAACGTGCCCGTAACCACCTATGCCGTGACCGCGACCGACCCCGGCGGCGGCGCCCTGACCTACGAGTGGAAGATGGCCGGCGAAGCGTGCGGGACGCCGGTGGTTCCCTGGACGCAAACCGGCCCCGCGGTGCCCTGGAGTCACTCGGACCAGGCGCCCGATCTCTGCCGTCACCTCACCACCGACCATGCGGTTGTCACCACCGTGACGATTACGACGGCGCGCGGCACTGCGGTAACCTGCACCATCGAGGGTTCAGAGACACAAGCGCTCGCCAACCCCAAGTGCCAATAATCAGCCCCATCTCAGGAGTGTGATCATGGACTACCGTACGTTTGGCGGCGCCGGACTGGAGGTCTCGGTGCTGGGCTTCGGCTGCGGCGCGGTGGGCGGGCTGATGGTGCGCGGCGAGCAGACCGACCGGGTGGCGGCGGTGCGCCGGGCCCTGGAGGCCGGCGTCAACTACTTCGACACCGCCGCACTGTATGGCAACGGCCTCTCGGAGCAGCACCTGGGCGAGGCGCTGCGCGAGCTGCGGGCCAACCCGTACGTAGGTACCAAGGTCCGCCTGACGGAGGCCGAACTGGCCGATATCCCGGCCGGCATCATGAAGTCGGTGGATGCCAGTCTACAGCGCCTCGGCCGCGATAACGTCACGCTCATCCAACTCCACAACGCAATCGGCGCGCCGGCCCAAGGCTCCAGCGCCGTGTCGGCCGAGGCCTTCCACGAGCAGGTGCTGCCCACCTTCCAGCGGCTGGTGCGCGACGGCAAGGTCAGGTACTACGGCATCACCGCGGTCGGCGACTCCGCCACGCTGCGCAGCGTCATCCAGCAGGGCGGGTTCCACACCGCGCAGGTGCCCTACAACCTCATCAACCCCACCGCCGGCAATGCCGCCCCTGCCGGCCCCCACGACCAGGACTTCCGGCAGATCATTGGTGTGGCGGCCAGCCAGAACATCGGGTGCATCGCCATTCGGGTGCTGGCCGGCGGTGCGCTCAGCGGTGTGGCCGAGCGGCACGCCATCGCGTCGCCGCCACCCGCGCCCATCGGCACCGGGCCCGACTACAACGCCGACGTGGCGCGTGCGTCCCGCTTCGATGTGCTGGTGCGCGAGCACCACGCCGCCAGCCTCACCGAGGCTGCGGTGCGCTTTGCCCGCAGCCACCCCGGTGTCTCCACCGTGCTGGTCGGCCTGTCGGAGCTGAGCCATCTCGAGTCCGCCATCGCCGCCATCAACAAGGGCGACCTCTCGGCCGTGGCCCTCCGCCGTCTCCAGCAGGTGTGGACGGCCGCGTAGCAGTGCCAGTGCACGCGGCGTCCTCGCAGGGCAGGGGCTTGTCCCCCGCCGCCTGCCCGCCGGCATTCCCGCCTGCTCGCCACGCAGCACCCCCACCCGTATGTCCTGAACGCCGTGGGGCAACGCGTCGTTGCGAGGAGCCGAAGGTGACGTGGCAACCGTAGAGTCGTCAGCATCCGGCGGCGGGCATGCACTTCGAACGGGGCAAGCGGAGGACCGCTAACGGTCCAGCCAGACCTCGCGGTAGCGGGCGTTGTTAAAGGGGGCCGGGTGCGGCAGGTAGTTGCGTACGTAGCTCCACCATACGTCCACCCGGTTCACCCAGTGGGTGATGAGCTTGATGCCCGCCGTCACCGCCGTGCGCTCCAGGTCCTGCACCAGCACGCGCCGCTTGGCGGGGTCGATCTCGCGGCTCTGGCGCTCCACCAGCGCATCCACCTCCGGTACGCAGGCGCCGAAGTAGTTGCGGGGGGCGCCGCAGCCGTAGAACTCGCCGTACACCGCATCGGGGTCATCCAGCGCGAACTCGTGGCCCCACGTCAGCAGGTCGAAGTCGCCGCGCTGCGCCACGTCGAACGCGGAGGCGATGTCGTAGGTCTTCACCGTGGCGGTGATGCCGATCTTGCGGAGTTGGTCGGCCACCACCACCGCCGTCTGCTCGAAGGTCTGGCCGCTGCGGGTGGCGATGACGGTGGTGAAACCGGCCGGGTAGCCCGCCTGGGCCAGCAACTGGCGAGCGCGGTCTTGGTCCGCTGTCTTATCAGCGCCGTAGCCGGGCAGTTTTGCCAGCTCGTCGGCCGAGAGCGCCCACGGCCCGCCGGGCGTCATGTAGCCGCCCATGGATCCGGCGCCCTGCGCCAGCAGTGGGATGTGGGCCCGCCGGTCGATGGCCAGGTTGATGGCCTGCCGCACCAGCGGGTTGTCCAGCGGCGGCCGCCGCGCGTTGAGGGTGAGGGCGCCGAAGCTCTGGGCGACCTGGTTGAGCACCGTCACCTTGTCGCCCAGCGCCTTCTGCAGGTCGGCGGCGTCGGTGGGGAACACGCGGGTAAAGTGGGCTTGGCCGGTGCGGACGGCGGCGGTACGGGGGCTGAAGTCGGGCGCCACCAGCAGTTTCACGCCATCTAGGTAAGGCAAGCCGGGCTCGCGGTAGGACGGGTTACGCTCCAGTTCCAGGCTGCTGCCGCGCTGGTGCAGCTTCAGCTTGAAAGGGCCGGTGCCGTTCATCTCGGTCATCGGCCGGTCGGGGCCGCCGGCCTGCACCCAGGCCCGCTCGTACAGCGCCATCCATCCCACCGCCAGGTTGGCCAGCAACGAGGGCGACGGCCGCGACAGCCGCACCCGCACCGTCGAAGGGTCCACCGCCTCCACGGCGGCCACCGCGTCCAGCGTGGCCTTGCGCGGGCTCACCATGCCCGGTGGGGGCGACTGCACCCGCTGCAGGCTGAATACCGCGTCGCCGGCCGTGAAGGCGCCGCCGCTGTGAAACCGGACACCCTGGCGCAGGTGGAACGTGTAGGCCAGGCCATCCGGCGCCGCCTCCCAGCGCTCGGCCAGATCGGGCACGATGTCGCTGGGAGCCAGCGGGTCGAAGCGGATCAGGTTCTCGTAGGCCGGGCCGGCCGACTCGATGGCCGCGCCCACCGACTCGCGGTGCAGGTCGTAGCTGGGCGGGTCGCCTGCGGGGTTCATCAGGATGGTGAGGACGCCGCCGCGCTTGGGCCCGTTCTCCTGGGTCGGCGCCGGTGCTGCCGCGCTGCTGCACCCCGCAAGGGCCACCACCACCAGCAGCAACAACAGGAGCCGTAGTAGGCGCATCAGTGACGCTCCGGCGCGCCCAGGAACACGGTTGCGCCACGCAGTAGTAACCCCCAGCCCAGTGGCCGCAACTCCGGGCATTCCGGCGGCGTGCACTCCCAGCGGCGCACATGCTGCAACTGGACGCTGCGCGCCGCCACCACCGCCAGTGTCGCCCGCAGGCCGGTGGACGGGAACGCCGCCCGCACCGATGGCGTGAGCCGCGCCAGCCAGCCCGGCAGCGGCAACCTCCCGCCGGTCTCGATGACCATGGCGGGCGAACCGCCCCCGCCGGCGCTCACCGACAGGTGCGGCCCGTGGAGGCTGAACGCCACGCTCGACATTTGCTTGGGGAAGCCGTAGACGTCGCCCAGTTCGATAGGGAGCATCGTCGGAGCATCCACCCATAGGCGGCCGAACTGCAGTGGCAGCGGCAACCCCACCCCGGTGGCCTCGGCCCACGCCACCTCCCGGTAGCGATAGGGCCGCCCGCCGGATACCGTTACCAGCGTGCGCTGCGGCCCGGTACGGATACTGTGGTAGTCGGCTGCGAGCACGCCGCCCAGGGCACGGCCGCGCGGCGCCCTGGGCGGCGATCCGGCGGGCACGGTGACGGGACACCACAGCAGGTCGCCGGTCAGCAGGTAGGGCGGTGGGTAAGCGGCGGCGAGCAGTGCCGTCTGGGGAGCCGTGGGAGTGTCAGAGAGGAGGGTCATGGGCCGTGGGCGCCGAGTGCGCAGTATACTCCGGGTGGTGCAGCCACTATGTAATCATACGCGTTTTTCGTGAGCGAGCCGAGCGTCCGCGTCGCGGTGGCTGGCGGCGGCATGGCCGGGCTTGCGGCTGCGCTCAGCCTGGCCGAGGCAGGCCTGCGGCCGCTGCTGTTGGAGGCCGACCCCGCGCACCCGGGCGGGCGTTACGCCGGCCGGGGTGAGGTGCGCTTCACCGCCCACGGCGGCGACGGCACACCCACGGAGTGGGCCTTCCCCGTTGATCACGGCGTGCACGGCTGGTGGTCGCAGTACCACAACCTGCGCGACCTGCTGCAGCGTCATGGCCTGTTGCCGCCGCTGCTGGAGGCGGGCCGCCAGGATTGGGTCTACGCCGCGCATGGCATGGTGCGCCGGGTCGAGGTTGGGCAGCGGCTGGTCCATAGCCCGATACCGGCGCCCTTCCACTACCTGTGGCTGGTGCTGCACCCTGACTTCCTGCGCATGCTGGGGCCGCTCGACCTGCTGACCGTGCCGTGGGTGGGCTCCACACTGGTGTCGATGCTGGCCTTCGACCCCGCCCGTGACGGCGAGGCGCTGGCGGGCAAGACCGCGCTGCAGGTGCTCTGGAGCTGGCCACCACCACTGCGGGCGTTTGGGTGGGCGCTGGCCCGCAGCGGTCTGGCCGTGGGGGCCGAGGACGCGCCGCTGGCCGGGTTCGTGGCCCTGTTCCGCTTCTACTCGCTGCTGCGACGCGACGCCATCCGTTACCACTACCTGCCTGGCGACTCCGGCACGCTGGTCATCGAGCCGATGATCCGCCGTATCGCCGAGTTGGGCGGCGAGGTGCGCCGCGGCGTGGCGGTGCAGGGCCTCCGCCGCACCGCAGCCGGGTGGGAACTGGCGGTGGACGGCGGGAGCCTCACCGCCGCCCACGTGGTGCTCGCCACCGACGCGCCGGCTGCCCGCCGCCTGCTGACCGAAAGCCCCGACACAGCACTGGCGGCCGGGGCCATGCTGTGGCCGGAAGGCCAGGCCAGCGCCGTCGCCCGCCTGTGGTTCCGCAGCACCCCGGCAATCACCGCCACCGGCGGTATGTTCGGCGGCGAGTTCGTGCTGGACAACTACTTCTGGCTGCACCAGATCCAGGCGCCGTTCCGCCACTGGCACGAGGCCACCGGCGGCAGTGCGGTGGAGTGCCATATCTACGGCCCGCCGGAGCTGTTGGCCGAGAGCGCCGCGGTGGTGCTGACGCGCGCCGCCGCCGACCTGCAGCGCGCGTGGCCGGAGTTGCGCGGCCAACTGGTGCACGCGCACCTGCAGCACAACCCTCCCGTCCACACCCTCTTCGGCGTCGGCGCCACCGGCCGTCACCTGGGCGTCGAGACACCCTGGCCGGGACTGTTTGCCTGTGGCGACTGGGTGCGGCATCCGGCCCCGGCCCTGTTCCTGGAACGGGCCACGGTCACCGGGCTGGCGGCCGCCAACGCGGTGCGGCGGGCCGAGGGGTTGGCGGAACTGCCGCTGGCCGCCTACACGCCGCCGGAGCCGCTGGCCGCGGTGCTGCAGGCGGCGCTGCGGGGCGCGCGCCACGGCATGGAAGCCGTGTTCCGGATGCTGGGGCGCTGAGCCCGCGTTAGCGCGGGGTGAGGCCGGACGCAGGGGGAAGGACACCGCGGGGCGGGCGGCTCAACTGGCGCAACCGCTCGATGTCCAGAATGGTGAAGTGCGGCCAGGCGCCCTCAATGTACCCGTCGTCGCAGAGCGCGGAGAACTCGCGGTTCACCGTCTCCCGCCGGCCCGGCACCATAGTGGCCAGCTCGTACTGCCGCAGCGGCGCGTGCACCACCACCCGGCCCCCTGGCTCCTGGGCCACCGCAAACCGCTCGGCCAGTGTCAGCAGCCGCCGGGCCAAGCGCACCCGCACCGGCAGCGAGGCGGTCTCCACCAGCAGGTCATCGGCCTGGCGCAGGCGCTCGGAGAGCACCGCCATCAGCAGCAGGCGCAGGTCGGGCTGGCGGTCGATCTCGGCCAGCACCTGTTCCCGGTCCAGGTACAGCGCCCGCACCTCGGTGAGCGCCTGCACGCTGGTGGTGCGAGGGTGGCCGTCGAGCACTGCCACCTCGCCCACAATGTCGCTGGGTCCCAGCAGCGAGAGGCTGATCTCCTGCCCGCCCTCCACCTGCACGAAGACGCGTACGACGCCCGCTTGGAGCACCAGCAGGCCGTCGGGGCGGGCGCCCTGGTCCAGCAGCAGGGTGCGCGGCTGAAAGGTGCGCGGTTCCGCTCCAGAGATGCTCAGGAGGGTCTGGAACCATTGCTGATAAGAGGGGGCTAGTGGCATCCAGGATTCGCCTAGGGCGGGCTGGCAGCGGAACGGAGCCGCTCCCGATCGTACGGGCCCAGTGCGCCGGTGGGTTGTCGCGCCAATTCCGACTATAGGCGACAAATCGCCGGTTGGCTATGCGGCAGGGCACACTGCAAACGTTCGTCAGATGTGGCCAGGTGGATAGCCGGGCCATATTACGCCTCCGGTGATGCCGGTGGCTCGTGTCCCGATCGCCCGGCGACCAGCGCGGCCGTCAGCCGGTCGAGCGCTGCCAGGCGCTCGGTGGGGCCGCCCGACAGGTGCAGCCGCAGCGCCCGCCGTCCGTGCTTCTGCAACGACTGGAGGTCGCCCAGGGCCTGCGCCCGCTTCAGCACGCCGAAGCTGAACGGTTGGCCCGGCACCGGCATGTCCTCTGGGTCGTCGCAGGTGAACTGCAGGTACACGCCGGTGGCTGGCCCGCCCTTGTGGAACTGGCCGGTGGAGTGCAGGAACCGCGGCCCGAACCCCACCGTGGTCGCCACATGCATGATGGTGCGCAGCGCGGTGCGCAGCCGCAGCAGCGCGGCATTGGTGGGTGCATCGTTGGGCAGATAGGCCATCAGCGCCAGGTAGTCGCCGGGGCGCACCTGGTTCAGGAACGCCGCCATCGCGGTCAGTGGTGTCGGACCGCTCGCGTCGCCGGCCACCGCAATGCCGTCGCCGGTCACCACCGCCACAGGTTCCGGCAGGTCGCCGACGGTGGGGTTGGCCGGGAGCGCCGCGAGCACTGCGCCGGTATTGTCCTTGCTCTCCTGCACGTTCGGTTCATCGAAAGGGTTGATGCCCAACAGCACGCCCGTGATGGCGGTGGCGAACTCCCAGCGGAAGAACTCGGCCCCCAGGTCACTCACAGCGTCGAGGGTGATGAACACCACCGGGTGCCCGGCCGTGCCCAGCGCCGCAAGCCGCCCTTCGGTGGCAGCATCCCGCTCGGACGCCAGCCCCAGGCACACAAACAAGCGGTCGTTGCCATAGGCGGCGACGGGGCCCAACGGCTCGCCCTCCACCGGCAGCACGCCCTTGCCCAGCTTGCCGGTGCTCTCCGCCAGCAACTGCTCGGCCCAGTAGCCAAAGGTGGCCAGGGCGGGCGAGCATACCAGCGTCAGCTTGTCGCGGCCCTGAAGCGCCGCGGTGGCGATGATGGCGCCCAGCCAGCGGCCGGGGTTGTCGTCGCCGGCCGGTGTGCGGCGGCAGGCATCGGCCATCGCCTCGGCGGCCCCCAGGAAGCCCGGCAGGCCGGCGCCCAGCAGCGCCGCCGGCGCCATGCCAAAGTAAGACAGCGCCGAATACCGGCCGCCGATGTCGCCGGGGTTCACGAACACGTTCCGGAAGCCCTCGCTGGCGCCCAGGCGCTCCAGGGCCGTCCCGGCGTCGGTGACCGCCACGAACTGGCGGCCGGGCGCCAGGCCCAGCGCCTGCAACCGCCCCCAGAAGTAGCGCTGCTGCGACACCGTCTCCACCGTCGTGCCGCTCTTGCTCGAGACGATGAACAGGGTGTGGCGCAGGTCCAGCCGCCGCTCCACCGCCAGGATGCTGGCCGGGTCGGTGGTGTCGAGCACGTGCAGGTCCAGGTGGCCGGGAGCCACGCCCAGCGTGCGACGCAGCACCTCGGGGGCCAGGCTGCTGCCGCCCATGCCCAGCAGCACCGCATCGGTGAAGCCATCGGCGCGGGCAGCGGTGGCAAACGCCGCGAGGCCGGCCGCCTGCTGCTGCGCCCACGCCGGACTCTGCAGCCAACCCAGCCGGTTGGTGATGCTGGTGGCCGCCGCCGCGTCGCCCGGGCGCCACAGGTCCGCGTCGCCCGCCCAGATGCGGCGCACGGCGTCGCGCTGGGCCAGGTCTGCCAGCGCCGCGTCGACGGCGGGCTTCAGCGCCCCCAGGATGGCGGTGGGTGCGGCCATGTCAGCGGCCGGTTGCCGCGGGCTGCAGCTCCTGCTGTTTGGTGGCGATGCTGCGCACCATAGCGTCGTAGGCGTCGGCGAACTGCTTCACGCCGTCCACCAGCAGCTTCTCGGTGAGCGCTGCGTAATCGATGCCCAGGGTCGCCAGCGATGCGATCGTGGCTGCAGCGGCCGCCTCGTCTTCGGCCAGGCTCAGGCGGGCGAAGCCGTGGTCGATGTAGGCCTTGAGTGTCGCATCCGGCAGCGTGTTCACCGTGTCGGGGCCGATGAGTTCCTCCACGTACACCACGTCGCGGTAGGCCGGGTTCTTGGCGCTGGTGCTGGCCCACAGCAGCCGCTGCGGTTGAGCGCCCTGCGCCGCCAGCGCCTGCCAGCGGCTGTCGCCGTAAATGGCCGCCGCTCGCTGCGCCGCCACCTTCGCGTTAGCGATGGCCACTTCGCCCAGCAGGGCCTGCAATGCCGTGTGGCGAGCCGGGTCGGTTTCGTCCTGGAGGCGCACCTCGATCAGGCTATCGGCCAGGGTGTCGATACGGCTGACGAAGAAGCTGGCGCCCGACGGCCCGCCCAGCGGCTCGCCGGCGTGTGCCCGCCGTTCGATGGCGGCGACATAGGCGTGGGCCACCGCCTCGTAGGCGTCCACCGAGAACAGCAGCGTCACGTTCACCGGGATGCCGGCGGTGATCAGCTCGCCGAACGCTTGGGTGCCTGCCGGTGTGCCTGGGACCTTGATCATGAGGTTGGGACGGTTGACCTTGGCGTGCAGGCCGGTGGCCTTGGCATAGGAGCCGGGCGCGTCGTGCGACAGCGCTGGCGGCAGCTCCAGCGACACAAAGCCGTCGCGGCCACCAGTGAGCTGGTAGATGGGCGCAAGCTGGTCGCACGCCTCCTGGATGTCGGCCACCATCAAGGCCTCAGCTACCGCCTCGGCGTGCGCGCCCGACGCGGTGAGGCGCAACAGGTCGGCGTCGTACACGCCCCCACTGCCGATGGCCTTCTCGAAGATGCTGGGGTTGGAGGTGACACCCAGCACCCCCTGACGCACCAGCGCCCGGAACTCGCCGTTGAGCAACATGCCGCGGTGGATGTTGTCGTACCAGATGCTCTGGCCCAGGGTGTCCAGCTCGATCAGCGGGAAGCGGCCCTTTTGCTCCAGGGCGTGCACCTTGGCCAGCCGCTTCACGTGGCGCTCGTCGCCGCTGAACGGCGTGATGAGCCAGGTGTGCACCACGTCCCAGGCCAACTCCTGGCCCACCACGCGTGAGCCCATGGCCAGCACGTTGGCGTCGTTGTGCTCGCGGCTCATGCGGGCCGAGTACGTCTCGTGGCACACGGCAGCGCGGATGCCGGGGATCTTGTTGGGGGCAATGGCCTCGCCCTGGCCCGACCCGCCCAGCATGATGCCGCGCTCGGCCTTGCCCCGTAGCACCGCCACCGCCACCTTCAGCGCGAAGTCCGGGTAGTCCACGGACTGCTGGCCGTTGGCGCCGGCGTCTAGCACCTGGTGGCCGTCCTGCGTGAGGCGGTCGATGAGGAACGCCTTCAGCTCCACGCCGGCGTGGTCGGCCCCGATTGCAATGCGCATGTGCCGTCTCCTCGATCTGTCCCGAGCTTGCCAGGCCGTCCGTCTGTTCCACCCATCACTCCCCCTATCCTACCCTTGGGGGGTGCCTGCTTCAAGGCGCGGGGTGAGGAGTAAGTGCGCAGTGTTCAGGTGGCGAGTTGCCTCGCACCTTCGCAGCGGGGCTTGCAGCATGGATCCGATCACGTCGTATCCCACCCCTCAATGCTGTGCCGCCTTGGGGTCGTCAACGCTCTTCCCATGGGGCGGGTGCAAACACTAGCGGGCGGGCCACATGGCCCGCCCGCTTTCCCGGCCCTGTGAGCCAGGGTTAGGACACTTCGCCGTGGACCTGTGGCCGCGAGCACAGGTCCTTGATGCGCTCTTTCCACTCGTTCTGGTCGAACGAGCGGTAGAGGTTGACGCGGTTGCGGTTGGGGTCGCCGCCGTGCCAGTACTCGTAGATGTCCTGCCGCATGCCGAAGCTGGACATCGCCAGGTCGTGGGCCAGCCGGAACAGGCGGGCCTTGTAGGCCACGTCCACGCCCTTGCCCCGCATGTAGGTGTCCAAGTACGGCCGGATGTCCGGGTTGGCCAGGTCGTTCTCGCTGGGTTGCATCACAATGCCGCTGCCGCAGATCTGGCGCAGCAGCTCCAGCATGCGGCCGGAGGTCTGCGCGAACCAGATGTGCAGGCCGCTGCCGGGGCCCAGGCTCCACTGGCCGCTCGGGCTCGCGAACGCCAGGTGTTCCACCCCCTCCATGGCGTGCGTCCACATCTGGCAGTAGGTGGCCATCTCGCCCAGCTTCGCCTCCACCTCGCGGTACTCGTTCACGCCGATGGCCTCGGCCACCAGGCTGGCGGTGGCGGTGATGAGCCGCATGCGCGCATCGGCCCGGCAGAGGTTGGACCACCCCAAGAAGTTGAAGTTCACGCTGCCGCCGCCCGCCCCCAGCATGCGCACCATGGGCGACGGGTCGTACAGCATGAACACCCGGTCCCAGGGCACCAGCACGTTCTCAAAGAACAGCATGCAGTCCTGCTCGTCCAGCATCTGCAGCGGGTGGCCCCAACTGCCGATCCAGCGGCCCACCGGCTCGCGGCTCAGGATCTTCAGGCCCTTGGAGTTGGTGGGGATGGAGAAGGCCAGCACGCAGCGAGGGTCGTTGCGGCGGGCGAAGGTGGCCGACAGCGAGACATAGCATTCGTTGCTGTGCGTGGCCGCAGTCGAGAGCTGCTTGCCGCCGCTGACGATGATGCCCTCGTTGGTCTCTTCCACCACGTGCAGGGCGATCTCGAGGTCCTCGCCCACCTTGCGCTGTTCGTTCTGGGTCTGCTCGCTGCGGTCCACCTGCGGGTCGCCCAGCGCGTGGGTCAGGAACAGGTCGTTCTGCATACAGTACTTGTAGTAGTTCTCGACGTTCTCACCGAAATCGGCCTTGGGGTGTTTCACCGAGCTGAGGGCTTCCTTGCGGAACATCAGGCCGATGATGTAGGGGGCGAGGATGTCGGGGCTGCGGCCGAGCTGGCCCCAGGTCTCGTTGTTCCACAACTCGCTGTTGCGGCGCTTGCGCTTCAGGTCGGCGGCGGAGCTGGGCAGCAGCCACGACATGCTGGCGCGCACGCCGCTCTCCGGGTCCTGGAAGGTCATCTCATCGCGATACTTGGTGTTCTGCAGGTCGTACACCCGCGCCAGTTCGTGGATCATATCCTTGAAGGCAGGGTGGGTGGTGACATCGTGAACCCGCTGGCCGTCAATCCAGACCTCGCGGCCGTCCTGCAGGCTCTTGATGTAGCGCTCCCCGGTCATGGCGCCCAGGGGCTTGGTGGCTTCCAGTACCATGGTTCCGATCTCCTTTCGGCCTTCCCTTAGGGGAAGCGCCTGCGAACCGCGTTGCTGTAGTGTGCTGACCCAGGATTCCGGGCCAGCTTGCAAGCCGGCCTGGAATTCATGTACCTTAGACCTAAAAGGTTTAGGGCTAAATAGTACATTGCCGTAACGTTAGCAGCCCCCCGGCTCGGGTGTCAAGGGGTTGATGACCGCCGAAGACTCGGGCACGCCTAGAGGCCGCACTCATGACGCTGAACACCACGCCCCGCCAGCCCGCCGCGCCCGACGCCGCACGCGTCACCGCCGACGGCTACCGCACCGCATTCCCGGAGGCCGATGGCGAGGCCATTGAGGCCCACCTCAACATTGTGATGGCCGGCGTGCAACTGGCCCAGGCCGTGGCGCGCCACCTGGCTGCGTACGACGGCAGCTTCACCGTCGCCCGCTACTCCACACTGCGGGCCCTCTACTTCGCACCCGATGACCGGCTGCCCCACAGCGAGATCGCCCGCCGCATGGGCACCACTGCCGGCAACATCAGCCAGCTCATCGACGGCCTGGAGAAGGCCGGACTGGTAGAGCGCGTCGCCAGCCCCACCAGCCGCCGGGTGGTCTACGTGCAACTCACCGCCCAAGGGCGCGCGGTGTGCGACGAACTGGTGCCCTCGATGGTGCGGCTGATGGAAGCGACCTGCGCCATGTTCCCCGCGGATGAGAAGGCCGATCTGGCCCGCCTGCTCCGCACCTTTCGCAGCCACCTGCAGACCCGCTAGCCGGGCCCGCTGCTAGCGTCGCGCCGCGCCGGTGAGGAACCCGTGAGTCTACGGCCACCCTGCCGTGAGCGTTGCGTGAGGGTCCGCGAACCGCCGACCACCGGTGCGGGCATGCCACACAATGCCCGTTCGTGGTGAGCGCCGTCGAACCACGGGCCAGACCTACCCGAGGCCTATGGTCCCGGCCCGCTAACCAGGCCAGTGTCGGCCATCTCACCACGATATGGCCTTGAGCAATCATGCCCAGGCCGATGCCCACGGTTAAGCCGCCCGCGCCTCCCGGCGGTGCAGCACCGCCGCCGCCGTCACGGCCAGCGCCACCAGCACGCCACCGCTGGCAAAGCCGATGGATCCGGCCGCGCCCAGCATGATGCCCGTGGCCACCGGCGTCACCATGGCGGTCGCCTGGTTGATGCCCTCCCGCGCGCCCATGGCCACGCCGCGCTGCTGGGGGTTGGTGTATTGGCTCAGCAGCGCCAGCAGCAGGGGCAGCGTCACGCCCTGCGACGCGCCCACTACGAGGGCTGGCAGGTAGGCCAGCGGGACGCCGGCCACCAGTGGCGAGAGCGCCACAGCCGCCGCTCCACTGCAGGCGAACAGCCCGACGATCAGGTGGCTGTGGCCGGTGCGGGAGAGGCGGCCCGCCAGCGTGGAGTTGGCCGCCGACGCGATACCCGACACCGAGATGACGGTACCGGCCAGCGCCGCCGGCGTGCCGTGCTCCACCAGGAACAGCGGGAAGAACGCGGCCCAACCCGACTGGGCGGCCAACCGCGCCACGCTCAGCAGCATAATCGACTGCACTGCCGGTATCCGCAGCATTGCCAGCGCCGGCCCATAACCCGTGGACGAGGTGGGCCGCACCGCGGGCCGCACGTGCATCTCGGTCATCAGGACGCCCACCACGGTGAACGCCAGGCAGTAGAGCGCCACGAACCAGAAACCGGCAGCGATGCCCAATGCCTGCGCCACCACGCCGATGATGGTGGGGCTGGCGACGCCCGCAATGTTGGTCGCCAGGCTGAAGCGGCCGGCGATGCCCGCCCGGCTACGCGCGTCGCCGAGGCCGGTCACGTAGGTCATTGCGCCCACCCAGCCCATCACCTGGGGGAAGCCGCGCACCAACTGCAGCACGAACAACAGCGCGACGTTGGGGGCCAGCGCGAGGCCGGCCGCCGCGATCAGGGCGGTGACCGCTCCGGCGATGAAGGTGCGCCGCGACCCGAAGCGGTCGGAGAAGGCGCCGGCGGGCACCGCGGTGAGCATGGCAGAGAACGCGCCCGCCCCCACCAGCAGGCCGATCTCCTCCACCGACGCGCCGAGTTCGTGCGCCCGCAACGGCACCAGGAAGCCGCACATGCTCATGTAGCTCAGCCCGAAGGCGCCCGACGCGTAGGCCAGCAACATGCCGGTGCGCGTGAGTTGGACGGGCGCGGGCGCGGAGGTGAGCTTGGTAGGTGTGGCGGGAGGGGAGGGGTTGGGCATGGTGGGCGCAGGGTGCTCACGCAGTATACGCGGGGACGGCGGGGCGGCGGGGGCTGTCCTCCGGCGAGGGGAGGCGGAGCGCACCATGCTAGCGACGCTACGATTGCCACGCCGTCGGACGGCTCGCAATGACGATGTCCTGAGGGCCTTCAGTCAATTCGTCGTTGCGAGGAGCCGAAGGCGACGTGGCAACCGGGGCGTATCCAGCAACCCGAGGTGACCCACCGCCAATGGGGCACAGCCTGGCAGGCCCCTGGAACGCAGGGGCCTGCCCGGGCCCCATGCGCCCGCGCCACCGATGCCCGATACTGGACGCATGCACCGCCAACCCGCGCTCGCCCTGCTGGCCGCCCACGCCGCCACGCCGCTCGGGCCCGGCGAGGCCGCGATGACCGCTGCCACCGTTGCGTTCGCGCAGGCGCACCCCGACTGCCTGCTGCGCACCTGCCTCGCCGGCCACCTGACGGGTTCGGCGTGGGTGGTGGACGCCACCCGGCAGTGGGCGCTGCTGACCCACCACCGCAAACTGGGCCGCTGGCTGCAACTGGGCGGCCACGCCGACGGCGAGCCCGACCTGCTGGCGGTGGCGCTGCGCGAGGCGCGCGAAGAGTCGGGCCTGCCCGATGTCACGCCGCTGTCGGCCGCCCTGTTCGACGTAGACCGCCACTGGATACCCGAGCGGCCGGGCGAGCCGGGGCACTGGCACCACGACCTGCGCTTCCTGCTGCTGGCCGGCCGCACCGCGCCGCTGGTGGTGAGCCGCGAGAGCAAAGACCTCGCCTGGGTCCGTTTGGCCGGCGTCGCGCAGCTAAACCCCGACATTTCGCTCGCACGAATGGTCCGGAAGACACTAGAGTCTATCAAGTTAATTTGATATACTGTCCCTCAGGACCTTTGTTTCCTAGGGGGCAGCGATGGTTGAGGCCGAACTCGCGGCGCCGATGGCCATGCCAGCGGCGTTCTTCAAAGCGCTGGCCGACGAGAGTAGACTCACCATCCTGCGGTTGTTGAGCGCGGGCGACCTGAAGGCCGGCGAGATCGTCGAGCAGTTGGGGGCCCCGCAGAACGCCGTCTCGTACCACCTGCGGCTATTGCGCACCGCCGGCCTGCTGCGCGACCGTCACAGCAGCCAGGACGGACGCGACATCTACTACACGCTGGACTTCAACCGGCTGCAGTACCTCTACGATGCGGCCGGCGAGGCGCTGCAGCCCATGCTGCAGGTGCGCGATCATGCGCCGCGGCAGGCGGGGAACCGCAACGCCCCGTGGCGGGTGCTCTTTCTCTGCACCCACAACAGCGCCCGCTCCCAACTCGCCGAGGCGCTATTGCGCCAGCACGGCGGCGCACATGTGGAGGTGCACAGCGCCGGCAGCGAACCGGGCCGGGTGCACCCGCTGACCTTCAAGCTGCTGCAGGAGTGGCGCATAGACCCCCGGCCGCACCGCTCGAAGGCGGTGGAGCCGTTCCTCGGCCAGCGCTTCGACACGGTGATCACGGTGTGCGACCGCATGCGCGAGCACTGCCCGGCGTTTCCCGGCAGCCCGATCGCCCTTCATTGGAGCCTTGCTGACCCCTTGGAGGTGCCGGAGCCCGCGGCGCAGTGGGACGCCTTCCGGCAGGTGGGCTCCGAACTCTCCACCCGCATCAACCACCTGCTGCGCCAAGCCGGCGTGGCCTAGCCCGAAGGAGCCAGTACGATGACCGTCCGTGTCCTGTTCCTGTGCACCGGCAACTCTGCCCGCAGCCAGATGGCCGAGGGCATGGCACGCGCCTGGGGCGGCCCCGGCCTAGAAGTCCACAGCGCCGGCTCGCATCCAGCCGAGCGGGTGCACCCCATGGCGGTCGCTGCCATGCGGGAGATCGACCTCGACATCACCGGCGGCGTGCCGAAGCACCTGAACCAGTTTCTGGACGAGCGTTGGGACTACGTAATCACGGTGTGCGACCGCGCCCGGGACGCTTGTCCGATCTTCCCCGGTGACGCAGAACGCATCCACTGGGGGTTCGATGACCCGGCTGCGGCCGAGGGCGCCGATGAGCACCGCATGGCGGTGTTCCGCCGGGTGCGCGACGAGATCCGCAACCGGCTGCGGCTCTGGCTGACGGTGGCGCACAGTCGCACCGGGGTCGCCTGATGGCGCGGACTGCGGACCGTGTGCAGCAGGTGCTGACCGACCACCGTCCGTTAAGGGGTGCGCTGGCCGGCGAGTGTATGGGGACCTACCTGATGGTGCTCATCGGCACCGGCGTGGTGGCCGCAGCGGTGCTGGCCAGCGCCCAGGTGGGGCTGTGGCAGGTGGCCGTGGTCTGGGGCTTCGGGGTGGCCATCGCCATCCACGCGTCGGCAGGCCTATCGGGCGCACACCTGAACCCGGCGGTGTCGCTGGCGTTCGCGCTGCTGCGGCCCGGCAGCTTCCCGGCGGGCCGGCTGCTGCCCTACTGGGCGGCGCAACTGGCCGGCGCGGTGGCAGCCGGCGTGACGGTGGCGGTGCTGTTCGGCCCCCTCCTCACCCACTTCGAGGCGGCCAAGGGCATCGTGCGGGGCGCGCCCGGCAGCGAACTCTCCGCCATGATCTTCGGCGAGTACTTTCCCAACCCCGGTATTTTCGGCCCGGCGCCCGCCTCGCAACAGATCGTGGGGCCGCTGCACGCCGTACTGGTGGAAGGTTTCGGCACCGCGGTGCTGGCGTTTGTCATCTTCGCATTCACGTCGCCGCGTAACAGCTCGGCCCCGGCCGCCATGCTCACCCCGTTTTTCATCGGCTTCACGGTAGCGGTGCTCATCAGCCTGTTTGCCCCGCTGACGCAGGCCGGCTGGAACCCGGCGCGCGACTTCGGGCCGCGGCTGGTGGCCTGGGCCCTGGGCTGGGGTCCGGTGGCCATCCCAGGCCCGGGCGGCGGGTTCTGGGTCTACATTGTGGGCCCACTGGCCGGCGCGCCGCTGGGCGGGCTGGTATGGACGTGGCTGGAGCGGTTTACCCCGGCGGCAGCATGAGGCCGCTCACGGCTATGCGGCGCGCCGCGTGCTGCTGCGGCTGGAGCGCGAGCTGCAGGCCGGCAAGGAGCCCTCCGCGGCCAGCCACGGCGAAGCCTACCGCATCCGCCCGCTGGACGCGGTGGACGACGAGGCCGACTTCGGCAGCCTGCTGCAGGAGTACCAGGACCGGGTGCGGATACCGGTGTAGTGCGGGTCAGCAAGCCTGCTAGACAGCCCGCTGCACTTCGGGTAGAATTTCGCCATCAAGCAGAAGGAGGAATTGCATGAAGGCCCAAACTGGTATACGCGCCGGGTACCCGAGCTTCCTGAACCGGTGGCAAGACCTACAACCTGACTCAGGTAACCCCTGGTTCTAGCTTACGCAGCGCCCCGAATCGTAGAGGGCGCTGTGGCGTTGCTAGGGCTACGCAGGAAGCCAGTCATGACGCGCCCGACGGGTGGTTCGTAGTACGGCATGCGCGCGGGGAGAGGTTCGGTGGGCGGGCGCCACACAACCAGAGCACGCTAGGCAGACAGCCTCGGCCTGCGTACACTGTGACCACCAACCAAACGGAGGAATCGCATGAAGGCCAAGACGGGTCTGCGGGCGGGGTTCTCGTTGTTCGGTTCCCTCGGCACCGCGGTCGACTCCGGCGTCGACGCGGTGACCGACGCGGTGAAGGGCCTGTTCTAACAGCCATTTGCACCTAGCTGGCCGGCGGTTTGAGCGCCACCAGCACAGAGGATACACCGATGAGCGTGAAGACAGGCAGGCGCGCCGGCTACTACACCTTCTCGGTGTTCTAGCCGTCCCAGACACATGCAAGGGAGGGGCAAAATCCCCTCCCTTTTGCGTGCTTGGTACCTATCTTAAAACTAAGCATAGCGGCGTTGTGGAGGTTCGGCAGGGGAGTCCAGAGGGGACGGCCGTCCCCTCTGGCAGGGGGTTTGGGG
>ORJL010380333.1_pt1 | contig 39040 bp, 35 predicted proteins | sample 1779941 | NCBI WGS metagenome assembly ORJL01 (sample SAMEA104232317, study PRJEB22302) | groundwater metagenome | biome: forest; feature: aquifer; material: groundwater | place: USA | collected 2011-08-07 | depth 5.8 m | reverse complement strand
GGGGTAAAGCGGGGAAAAGAGGTGTTAGGGAAAAGACATAGCAGAAAACCCGCCTTACCCGGTCCCTATGACTATGAGCATGAGAGCGAGGTAACTCTTTTCGTTATAGCTATTCAACCCCCCTATACTCTTCTTATGTTGAACTCGTATAAAAACTTATCGATGGCATTTGAGAAGTGACTCTATTTAGCTTCTCTTTGTCTTTGCAAGCCATTTTCTCTTTGAACATTTCTGTGGCAATTCTTAAATACTTATATATCTTCTTCTCTTCTATGCATGTAACGCTGTTAGGGGACTTTGACCAGCTCTATTTTGCTAGAGTCTTAAAACAGATTCAAAAAACGCTGTCTGTGCCTAGGAATGCCCATCTGTATATTCTTCGTGATGGCAATAGCTGCAAAACTTTAGCTAAACTACTACCTCCTTCTGAACGGGCTGCTTTTATTAAAGTCTGCGCCTTGGATAATATCTCTTTTTCCTATCAGCATCAACATCAGCGCATGATAGTTATTACCATTACTGACGCAAAACAGTATCTTCTGAAAGATCAACAAGCTTTGATGGGTCTATTGTTGCATGAACTCTTACATCTAGAACATATGCGCAAAGGAACGTATCGCTTTCTCCAGAAATCCTATCGAAAAGTTTTCTTACTGTACACACAACTCCTTACCAACTTGCATCAAAAAAGATTTCTTCCTGTACTTGAACATATCGGGCAACAAGCATTGCTTCTCCTCAAGGATCTGTATGTGAATGGCGCAGTGATTCAACGAGGATTTAGCCATCAATTATTACGTTACTATGAACGTGAATTTTCTCTGAAGAAAATTTGTCCACGACCTGTGTTTTACGATAAACTTCGACAAGCAGTACACAAAGATCCTAAAGTATTAACTATTGTTTTTCCTTTTGAGTTTGCCTTGCTCTCTATCATTCTTCCTTTCAAGAAATATAAAGAACGCCATGCCAAGAAACTATTATATTATATTGCGCGCTGTTATAACTTGAATATGCGTGAGACTTTACGAAAATGCGGTCCCTTTATTGATTATTATCTGGATCATTACAAACAACCAAGCCGCGATTTTCAGGAAAAATATTTTCATTTAATTTTTACAAAAGTGATTGAATTATTGACATAGTAGTGTTTATATAATAGTTCATACTCTTCTTTTCAACAGTATTTGGGGGTGTTTACATTGGATAAGACTACAAAGACTACAGTCAAACAACTCATATTCTATGAGGGAAGAGTTCTTGGTTATGTGGATGGAAGAAACCATTTTCAACCGACTCTTGATGCCACTGAATCCCTTGATTTCCTAGCTAATGAAGTAGATGTAGGCATTAAGATTCATCTTCGCTCACAAGCTCCGGGCCTCTATCGTTTAGCCCAACATCATAACTTGCGACCTCGTGATTATATTACTCCTTATGAAGCTGGTCTCTGGGCAGCAGAACATGCTCGTAATAAAGAAGATTTGAGAAATCATGCTTGTGTAGCCTGGCGTATGCTTCACCGTCTCGGTTTAGAAAATAAAGTTTTTCCGCAACTCCAGCCTGCTTAACCTTTCTTTTCTTTTTTCGGAAACATTACGGTTTTTTCATAGCAAGTTATTTAAACAACGTACCATAGTCTTATTTTATGAAGCGAAAGTTAGAGCCTCTTGACTTGGTTGTTCTCATTTTGATTATCTTGCTTCTTATTTGGTTCTTTATGAGGGTTTTCTAATAATACGATTACAACAATTCTTGTACTGGATGTTTCTTTTGTTTCTTGTCTATCTTGTGTTTGAATTGATTCAAAAACTGTTGGATGGTAGCCTAGGATTTGAAGAATTGGTTATAGGGCTACTCGTTGCAAACTTGGGTTATTCTTACCATATCAACTCAAAACTTTCAGAACATCTAGGTTGGCATAAAGGAAAAGATTATCATCATTAATTTTTTTCACTGTTGCATTACAGCACAGCCATTATAAACTCTTTTTCTCCTTTCTTTCTTATGGTGCACATAGCAGAACGAGAAGTGCAATTGCCTGAGGCAGTCATTTCTAAATTGATTAAAATAGCAGCTGAAGACAAATCTGTTCTTTCCCTTGGGCCGGGTGAGCCAGACTTTCCAGCTCCACAACCTATTGTCGACTTTACGAAACAGTTTGCTGACAAGTGCAATCATTATAGCGCTCCTGGCGGAAGAAAAGAATTGAAAGAAGCGATTATCAAGAAATTGAAAAAAGAGAATGGCATTATAGCACATCCTGATAACATTGTTGTGACGTGCGGCAGTCAAGAAGCTCTGTTACTGGCAACTGCCTGCAGCTGCGATGTCTCTGAGCAAGTGATTATTCCTAATCCCAGCTTCTTAGGCTATCTGCCTTTGTTTGAGCTATTTAATGCGTTTCCTGTGCCCTTACAACTCCATGAAAAAGATGATTGGAATATTAATCCTGATGACTTGAAACACTTGATTGATCCGAAGAAAACAAAAGTGTTGATGCTGAACACGCCTGCCAATCCAACAGGGAATGTGTTGAGCAGAAAATTACTCGAAGAGATTGCAGATATTGCTGTGCAACATAATTTGTATATTTTTGCAGATGAAGCTTATGAAAAATTAGTCTATAACAAACCTCATGTGAGCATGGCCAGTCTTAATGGTATGGAAAAATATACTGTCACGTTTCAAACCTTCAGCAAGAGTTACGCGATGTGTGGCTATAGATTGGGATATGCAGTCGGACCAAAGCTATTAATTGATGCAATGACGAAGACGCATATCTATAGCACTATTTCTGCACCGACTATCAGCCAAATGGTGGGAGCAAAAGTTTTGGGGATGGATGCCAAGTATACAGAAGCCATGCGCAAGGAATATGACAAGCGAAGAAAAGTGATTGTGAAGCGACTGAACCAGATGGGATTACCTACTGTGCAACCGAATGGTGCTTTCTATACTTTCTCGAATATCAAAGATGTGACTGATGATAGTTTCAAGTTTGCTTTCCAACTCTTGAAAGAAGCAAAAGTGGCTGTTGTGCCTGGCAAAGAGTTTGGCACGTATGGAGAAGGGTATATCAGATGCAGCTATGCTACTGCGTTGCCAAGAATTGAGACTGCATTGGACAGAATGGAAAAGTTTGTGCAGAAACACAAACGATAATTATTTCTTTATCTTTGGATTTATTCCAGAAATAGACCTACTTCTTTCATGCCTTTAAAATGTTGATCGCCAGTAATAATTTTAGCACCTAATTTTCTTGCAGTTATTACTACAAATGTATCAGCAAGTCCAAATAAGTTTATCTTCTTTCGTAATTCTGCATGTGTTAACCCCACTTCCTTATAAAAATCAATTGTTCCTTCATACAATTGCGATAAGGTAGTCATCGCTGTTGCAGCAACTTCTGGATTTGATCCTCTTCTTTTAGTAACACTAATCACTTCAGCAAAGCTTACTTTATGTGTGAATATACTGTTGTTTTTATCTGCTAAAATGTCTCTTACTTTCTGTGCATTCTTAGTTCCTTCTAAGTAATCTACCCAAGCATAACTGTCTAGGACATATTTACTCATGAGTATCCAGCTCATCTTCTTTAGTCATTCTCCCTATGCCTTTGAGAACGCCAAAAAAATCTTTCTTTATTTTTTCTACATTAATTTCCACTAATTCCCCCTCTACTAATGTTTCTTCTTTCACGATCTCTTTTGGTATGGTTACTACTAATGAGCCTCCTATCTTTCTTGTTCTTGTGACCGTTTTCATATTATACATAGTGTTATATTTTGTGTTATATAAGGTTTTCTCTTGCATCTTAACAAGAAAGACACTCTTCTTCATTAACTTTACTGAGAAATTTCCAAAAAGTTTACGAAAATATTAGAAAACATAAAATAAAAGAAAAAAAGAAAATAAATTCTTAGATTAAGCCTTGAAGCCAACCCAAGCAGTTACCACACCAATAACAACGTGCAAGACATTGTCAGCAGTGTTTAATGCTAACAAATCAACTAGAGCAGTTACGCTAATGAATCCTAAAATACCGACTAACAAGTAGACGACACCGAAGATTTTATTGTAGGTTCCTGCATATGCACCTGCAGCTGTTAATCCGGCAAGCAAGCCTATAATACCTGATAAGATATGCACCCAGTTATGAGCGTTGTTTACCTGGAACCACAGCAACGTTGATCCGTTGAATAGACCCCAGAGGCCCACTACTAGTAATATTATACCTAACCATGTTGCAAATTGTTTTTGTGAAATGATCTTCACCCCCAAAATTCTTACTGATATAGGATAAATTCTGCTATATAAAATTGAGTTACCACTGGTTGAATAAGACGAATGGACTTTTTTACCCTCTACATTACTATATCTAATTGTAAGGGGTAGTACTTAGAGAAAGATATTCCAGTAATTTTCACTCATTTCTGCTGCTACAAAGTTGACCAGTTGTTTATATACTCCCTTTTCTGTTTTGAATAAATCACTCTTATCTGCTTCACGCAATGCTTGCAAATATACATTTCTTTTGTTTGTTCTGATAACTAAGGGCGGATATTTTTCTGTTAGGAGTATATAATTCATCAGCATTCTTCCTGTTCTGCCGTTACCGTCCATGAACGGATGGATTTTCTCGAATTTATGATGAAAGAGTGTTGCTAATACCAAGGGGTGCAACTTATTTTTCTCTTCTTGGAACCATTTCAGCAATAATTCCATATCTGTTCTTACATATGGCGCTGGTGTTGCTTTGAAATTTGCTTTGATGACACGCACGTCTTCTGTTCGATATCCTTTTCTGGGATCAATATGCTCCATTAACGCTTCATGCGTCTTTATTATGAATTCATGAGTTATTGCTTCCTTACTGTTCATGAGTCCAAAAAATACTTTTTCTGTATTCTGTAGATCATGGATTTCTCTGACTGTTTTATTTATAGGGGTCAAACCCTCTTGCAACAAGCTTCTTGCCTGATTTAGTTTAATTGTATTTCCTTCTATAGCTGTTGTATTAAACGCAAATTCAACTACAAAATTCTTCAAGATTTCCTGTTGTGTTATCTTTGGCTGCTGCTGAAATATAGTTCTGTAATGCAAAGCACACGCTTCTACAGGTATGAGTTGCTCTTCTAACCATGTATCTTGTTTTACTTTTTTCTCTAATATCTTTTCCCTATAATGATTTACTTCAAGAAATCGATGTATAGTCTTGTATGCTTTTCTTATCTGTTCTTTTTGTTTTGGCAGATGTTCTAATGCTTTTTTTACTTCTGGAATTGTACTTCCTAGATATAGAATATCTTTTGCTACTACTCTTTCTCCCTTTCGTTCAGAGGCTCTAAGATAGTAATATATCTTTTTTCCTACTGTTTTTTTATAAATGTAGACCATAACTTCTTCATGTTTTCTGTCTTTATAAAGTTTACCCTCTACATTGCTATATCTAATTGTAAGGGGTAGACCCTCTCCAAAATCCATAAATACTTCTTCTGTTTCTCTTTTCGTATGCACGAACCTAAGATGTGTCCAGTATGTGGTTCCAAGAACATTGAGTTGAAATCTAAAAGCGGGTTTCTCTATGTGTGCTGCAAGGATTGCGAGTATGATGAGGGAGAAGATTATGATGTTAGCCATCCTGGAGAGAGAAGTGCACAGAAGAGTAAAGGAAGCTACACTCCCTATAAACGCGGTGGCAGTCAGAGAAGCAGGAAATAGCGATAGGTTCTTATTCTTGAAAAACACCTTATTTCTATGCGATTCAAACATTTAAGCTTGGATGAACAGTTGCAGGAGACTGAGAAGACTGATGAGAAGACTGTAGCGAAAGCGCAATTACTGAAATCTAAGGAATGGCAAGATCATATAGCAGAACATCATGGCACTGGGGTAAAAGCACAACTCGTCGAAGTGAAAACTGCCGAAGACAGCGACTTGTTCAAGAAAGCTGAAGAGAAGAAAAAGGACGAAAAAGAAGAAACCACAAAACCACAACATACCCTTAATCATGATCAAGTTGCTTCAAGCCCTAGAGCTGGCTACATAAGCAATGCTTCTGGAGGAGCACAACGAGGAGCTGGTGATGACTATTTTGGAGCTGGATCAAATAGATTGAAAGCTATCAGCGGACAATGTAGTTGCGGTATGGAAGTAAGTACAGGCTGGAATCCGGGACCAACGACTGAGCAGAAATTGAAGTCTGGGTATGCAACACCTATGGAACGTGCTACTCCTGAACGTCTAGACCAAGCACAACCATTGTACTCTACTGGACCTGCTCCAAACACTTTAGGTGGACAGCAAGAACGATCACTCTACTCTACAGGACAACCTTCTTTAGGTTCACAGCAAGGTCAGAAACCTAAGCGGACCACTGCTTTATAAATACCCATATTTTTTAACTATTTAGTAGTGACATATCGGAAGCTTTATAAGGATCTATTTCCTTTCTTTTTTAGGGGTTTAGGTACTATGGATCTTCGATATGCTAGGACATTGCAAGAAGCAATCACTGCTCGGGATGCAGGATTTGAGCCTATTGAATGCTGCTTTGGGAAAGAGTCTGTAGTAGGCCGTTATCGTCTTGATCATCATGGAGATTATTCTCATCATTTACCAGTGAGTATACAAGCTAACAATCTTGCTCTTAGACGAGGATTTGAACCTTTGGAACGTCTTGTTGTTTCAGGAAAACCCGATCCAGATTCTACTCATGCTGGTAATCTTATCACAGGAAATGTTCCTCCCTCAACTTCTATCGCCTATGCTGTAGGAGCTCTTGATCTTGATCCAGTTGGTATTGACCAAACTAAAGGTAATTATCTTCGAGTTCCTGCTTTTCGTATGCTTTCTCGACCTCAACGAACAAGAGAGAGTCATCTTGAAGCTTTCGAGATTGGAAAATCTGTGTTTGCTCCTACTTCCTTACCAGATTCTTTACGTCGTGATGCCTGTCGTTATGAATGGGCACGTATGGATCGAGCAAAAAAAGCTGTTCAGCTTGTCCAAGATGATGTTGTCTTAGTCTATAGCGATGAAGACAGTCGTGATCTCTGGCATCGTTTCTGTAGCTCTTTGGTTGTTCAATATAAACCCTTGCAGCATGTCATAACTTTTTCTGGATGTACCCAAAAAGCTGTTCAACGACTTCGTTTTCATGGTGTTCAACGACGAAGCGTTCAAGACCTCTTTGGTCCTCAAGGATTTTTCTCTCTTTACCACGTTCTTGATACACTTTTTCCTCAAGCTGGATGCGGTGGCAGAGCAGATATTGGGGGATCTCCACAAGAAGTTGTAGCGACTGCTGAACAAGCATTAGAATCTACTCGTCTTTTACGAGGTCTACTTCAGGATCCTACTCGTTTTTCACAACGAGCTTCTTAACGATACTTTTATAAATTCTTGACCTTGTTTTTCCTTTATGCCTCCTAAAAAGAGTTCACCTTCTGTTCGTGATGTGATTATTATTGGCGGTGGTATCGCAAGTCATACTGCTGCACTCTACACTGCACGTGCTAGCATGCAACCTTTAGTGATTGCAGGCATTGAACCTGACCAATTAAGCACTACCTCACTCGTTGAGAATTTTCCTGGCTTTCCTGAAGGGATTAATGGACCAGATTTAATTGTCAATTGCAAGAAGCAAGCAGAACGTTTTGGTGCGGAATATCTCGATGGTAAAGCTGATAGTTGTGTGAAGAACAAAGATGGCTTATTTGCAGTTAGTGTTGATGGTAAGAAATTTTTAGGAAGAACTGTTATAATAGGTACCGGTGCCTCTGCTCGATCACTTGGTATTCCAGGAGAAAAAGAGTATTGGGGCAGAGGAGTTAGCACTTGCGCTACGTGTGATGCTGCACTGTTCAGAAATAAAACAGTGGTTGTTGTTGGTGGAGGAGATTCTGCCATGGAGGAAAGTCTGGCACTCTACAAATTTGCTTCCAAGATTTATATTTCTCATAGACGGGATGAATTTCGCGCAAGCAAGATTATGCAAGATCGTGTTCTAAAACTGAAGGATAAAATTGAAGTACTGTGGAATACTGAGGCTGTAAAAGTTGTAGGCAATGGCAAATTGGTTTCTGGCGTTGTGTTACGAGATGTAAACACGAAGAAAGAACGGGAATTGAAGGTTGACGGATTTTTCTTAGCTATAGGGCATACACCTAACACTACTATTTTCTCAAAACTGGTTCAACTTGATGAGCATGGCTATGTTGTGACTGATAAACGATCGAGAACCAATGTAGAAGGCGTGTATGCTTGTGGTGATGTGCAAGATCCTATCTTTAAGCAAGCTGTGACGTCTGCAGGTACTGGCTGCCAGGCAGCTTTAGAAGCTGAGAAATATGTTGAGCACTTGAAGGCACTTGGCAAGTATTGATTACTTAACTTTTTTTATTGCATAACGATAATCTTTAAATAGTCCTCCTTTCTAGCACATCTCAGACGGTGATACAACTTGGTTGCATTTGATGATTTTGGACCTGAAAAAATTCTCGAGGTGTATAATCCTAAAGTTGGTATGCATGGTTATCTTGTCATTGATAATACTGCTCTAGGTCCTGGAAAAGGCGGCATTCGGATGACTCCTTCTGTGTCTATGGATGAAGTTGCTAAACTCGCGAGGACTATGACGTGGAAATGCGCTCTGGCTGACTTACCTTTTGGTGGAGCAAAGTCAGGTATTATTGCTGATCCTAAAACGATTACCAAACAGAAAAAAATGGAGCTTGTGAAAGCATTTAGTGAAGCATTAAAAGCTGTTTGCCCTTCTCTTTATATCGCTGCTCCTGATATTAACACTTCTGAAGAGGAAATGAAAGTGTTTGCACAAGCGAATGGTTCTTGGAAAAGCTGTACAGGAAAACCTGCGAACATGTGTGTCAAACCTGGAGTGAAATGTGGGATACCTCATGAATATGGCAGCACAGGATTTGGTGTGTTTCACTCTGCGAGGGTTGCTGTTGAGTTCATGGGAGAATCTCTTAAAGGAAAGACTGTTGCTATCGAAGGACTAGGCAATGTTGGTACTTTTGCTGCGCAATATTTTTCAGAAGCTGGAGCAAAGCTAGTAGCGATTTCTGATAGCAAAGGTGTTATTTATAATGCACAAGGATTAGACTACAAAAAAGTGCTACAGGTAAAACAAAAAATGGGGTCTGTGACGAATTACCAGCCCGGAAACGTGTTACCGACAAATGATATTGTAGGGTTGGGTGTTGATATCTTAGTAACTGCAGCTATTCCTGATCTAGTCACCTCTAGTAATGTGCAAAGTGTTCAAGCGAAATATATCATTGAAGGCAGCAATATTCCTATGACTGCTGCTCTGGAGCAAATACTCTTCAAAAAAGGCATTCTTGTTGTTCCTGATTTTGTTGCCAATGCTGGAGGAGTCATCTCTTCATATGCTGAGTATACAGGCAAAAATCCTAAGGAAATGTTTCAGCTTGTTGAGAAGAAGATTGTGAAGAACACAAAATTAGTTCTAGAAAAAGCAGCTCAACAAGGGACTAAATTGCGAGATGCTGCCATGCACATTGCTGTAGAACGAGTTTTAAAGAAGTGCAAAACCTGTAAAGCACCTAAATAAATTACACTCTATTTGAGATAATAATCTGCCAAGACCTTCATTGCCGCGGCAGCGTTATTCGGATAAGTAAAACAAGGAATCTGATGTTTTTCCAGAATGTTTTTATATCTCTGTGTGAAATCTCCACCCATGGAAATGACTGCCAAAGGTTTTTTCTTTGCTTTATTGTGACGAATGATAATATCAACAACATTGGTGTCTAATTGTGGTGTCTGGTACAGCACTATAAGCAAGATCATATGCACTTTTGGATCTTTCATGATGGCGTCTAATGCTTTTTCATAATCTGCAGAGTATGCGCTTCCAGTCAGATCAATAGGGTTCCTGACAATATAGGTAGCAGGAAATTGTTTTTTGAGCTTCTTGATCGTCTCAGGTGAAGGCTCTTCTACAGTTAACCCCATCTTACTGAGATAATCTGCTGCTAGAATACCGAAGCCACCACCATTGGTAATAATCTGCACATTTTTTCCTTTTGGAGCAAAGGATTTTTCTAAAATCTTAGCATAATTGAATAAATCTTCTAGTGTTTCTGCAATAATAACGCCTGCTTGTCTCATCGCACCTTTGAAGACTTCGAAAGAACCTGCCAATGACGCTGTATGTGACAACGCTGCTCTTGCACCAGCATTCGTTGTTCCACCCTTGAGCGCAATGATGGGTTTTTTCTTAGCTACTTTCTGGCATACACGAAGAAATCTCTTTCCATCTTTGATAGACTCTGCATAGACACAGATGACTTGTGTCTGTGGATCATCACCTAAATATTCGATCAAATCTGCTTCATTAATATCTGTTGCATTTCCATAACTGACAAATTTTGCAAAACCATAATTTTCTTTCGCCATTAAGTCAAGCACTGTCGAACCTGTTGCTCCTGATTGCGTGATGAATGAAATTTTTCCATTCTTAGGACGAACAAGACGCGACACTGGCAAGAATAAGGTGTCTACTTCTGTATAATTATTCAATAATCCCAGGCAATTAGGTCCAATCAAACGTATATTATATTTTTTTACGGTCTTTCTGAGCTGCTCTTCTGCCTTATGATTACCAATCTCACCAAATCCTGCAGTGATCATGACGACGTGCTGAATTTTCTTCTTTCCACATTCTTCTACAGCTTGAATTGCTATATTTGCAGGAATAGCGATGACTGCCATATCAATAGGCGTTTTGACATCAAGCACCGAAGGATAGCATTTTTCATTGAGCACTACCTTTGCTTTTGGATTGATAGGATATATCTTCCCTCTATATCCTGCATCACGTAAATTTTTGAGAATAACAAAACCCACTTTATGATGATCGCGTGATGCTCCTATAATCGCTATCGATTTAGGGTTGAAGAATTTTTCCATGTTCCTCTTTTCTGCTCTTTACTGTTGTGCTGCTCTTGCTAAGCTTGCAAAGTCTGTGATTACTGATAAGCTAGACTCTTCCACACTTTCGTCTTGGAGGATTTTACAGGCAATCTGTATTTCTTTGCCTTCATCTACACTTGCTTTGATCCTTCTGTAATTATTATAGCGATCTTCATTTGTTGTTTCTTTTCCGAGAGGGAATATCTCTACTGCTTCCTCAAATTCTGCATCATATTCCTTTAGCACATTTATGGCGTCCTGATAGGTGACTCCTGATTTGAATATTACAATTATCTTTCCCTCTTCCATTTTCAAGAGTGGTGTAGTAATATCTGCTAAAGGTTTCCAAGCTTCTTTACATTTTGTCTCTGTAAGTTTTTCTTTAGCCTCTCTTGTCTGTTGCTTCTTTTCCTGTTCTTTTCCTGTTTTTATAGCACCTTCTGCAACATCATTTACAGGTTCTACTTTTTCAACCTGAATGTCATTGACCTTGTTGACTTTTTCTTGCTCTCGCAGAGGTGCAAGATCTTGTGCGCATGCTGTTACTAGAAGAAACAGAGCCAAACTTACTATCATCGTCTTTTTCATTCTTCTTTCCACATTTTTTGAGTTTAATAATCTTACGTTTTTTGTTTAGCACTTCTTAATAATTCTGTAGAAACTTAAGGATGTCTCCCTTTAAAGATGGTTGTTGCTGGATCATGCGTGTACCATGGTCTGCTTTTGGGAATATTTTTACTTCTTTTTGTGCCCTAATCACCATGTCCAATGTTCTTACGGACATAGCGCTATAAGCATCATCTTCTGCTGCTACTAACATGACTGGTACACTAATTTTTTTGCTGTCTTCTTGTGGTTTGATTCCTTTGTAGTTGAGACCTGGAGATAATGCAACTATTCTTGTAATGTCGGGATCATGAGCAGCTGTTATCAATGCAAGGTTTGCACCGATGGATGCACCAATAATAGTTATTTCACTTATTCCTTGCTTTTCCAGGAAATTCTTTGCTGCCTGGATGTCTTTCACCATATCGAGAAAATCTTGCTCATGGAAATTCACATAACTTATTCTCTGATTATTTTTCTGGAGACTTTGACCGTGACCTCGAAGATCAATAGTAAGCACCTGATACTCATTCTTCTGGAGTATCTCAGCAACTTCCTTCCAGCTTTGCCTATTATTACCTAACATATGGATAAGAATAACACCTTTTTCACTGACTGCTTCGTAATATGTTGCAGCGATAGCTACTTTATCTTCAGTCACAAATGTTACTTCCCTTATCTTCTCTGTAGGCATGCTTAAGTCTCCTTTGAGTGTACATGCACTTATGATTAGCAATATAAGGTAGCTTATACACTTTATGGTTTTAGGATGTGTTTAGCTCATCGAAAAGAAGGTTAAATTGACTTCTTTTTTGTTTGTATAACACAAAAATTTTGGAAAAGAAGCGCAAAATGAACCCCGTTCAAAAAAACAGCTAAACACGTACGGTTCTGGAAACCTTAGATGGATTGCTTAATAGCATCTTCAAGAATGTGCATAGCTTGTACAACTTCTTCCTTGGTGATGGTTAAAGGTGGACAGAGACGAATAACACTTTTTCCTGCTTCCAAAAGAATAAGACCTTTCTGTAACGCATGTTTTCGGATTTCATTCACTAGTTCTTCAGCATGTTCTTTTGTTCTCTTATCTTTGACTATTTCTACACCAATCATCAAACCAAGACCGCGGACATCACCGATACATTCATACTTTTCTTTCAATTCGTTCAATATCTTCATGAGCTCTTTGCCTTGTCTTGCTGCATTTTCCCCTAACTTATATTTTTTCATATAGTCTAGTGAAGCACTTCCTGCAGCACAAGCGATTAAATTTCCTCCGAATGTGTTTGAATGACTTCCTTGCTTCCAATCCATGATCTGCTTATTTGCTAAAGTCACTCCCATGGGAATACCACCGCCAATGGCTTTGCTTAAGGAGACTATGTCTGGCTTAACATTAAATTGCTCTGAAGCGAGGAATGTTCCTGTTCTAAAACATCCTGATTGCACTTCATCTGCACAGTAGAGAATACTATGTTTTTCACACATCTTCTTTAGTCGTCTATGAAAGTCCATGGGTGGAACAATATATCCGCCTTCTCCCTGGATAGGTTCTACCATGATGCCTGCGATGTCTCCATGGTGTTTTTGCATTGCTTGCTCTATCTTGTCTAAACAATATTGTGTACATTCCTCTTCTGTAGCAAAAGGCATACGATAGATATACGGAAAGGGAACATGAATAATGGGCATAAAAGGAGCATAGCGTTCTCTTTGGACTGGTTTTGAGTTTGTCATAGACAATGAACCCATAGTCCTGCCATGGAATGCATGCTCGAAAGCGATGAACCATTTTTTATAGGTATGCCAACGCGCACATTTGTATGCTGCTTCCACTGACTCGGTTCCTGAATTGGATAAGAAGGCATTATTGAGATGAGGAGGGACAAAGGTGAGTAATTTCTCTACAAAATGTACAGGCAATTCAGCATAGAAATCTGGAAAGGCACAATGTAATCCTTTTTCCACTTGCTTCTTGATTGCTTTTATTACTTCATCATTCGCATGACCAATATTTGCTACAGCGACAGAAGCAGTAAAATCCAGATATTTATTTCCTTCAACATCATAGATATAATCTCCCTTGGCATGGTCATAGACAAACCCAAAAGAATCGCGATGATAGGACTGAGAAATAATCTTCTTGTCTAACTCAATGATCTTCCTAGACTTCGAGCCCTGTATGTCTTTTTTCATCCTCTTCTTTTCTCCTATATGCTCTATTTCCTTCAGCTATATAAACTTCACCATCTTTTTAGATTTTGTCATTTATTATCATGAACTCTCAGGACGAGGATGCTTGGACCAAAGCAGCAACATCTTATGTACGAAGCCTTCTCGCTCATTTTCAACAAGGTTCTTTTGTTCTCTTTGATTATCAAGGCAGAACTTATGCAGGTGTACTTCAAGAAATACCAGCACCAAAAGCATGTTCTGGTCTAGTTCGGGTGCAAAAAATACAACAACCACTTCCCCAGCAACTGTGCGAGGCAATTGCTCGTTATGATACAACTATTCAACACCTTCGTGCTGATGCATCACTTCCTTTAGAAGGGCGGGTTCACTTTGATGCACATCTTCAAGATCATACTTTAAGACCAATAACGCAAGAACAATATGTTCATCTTATGAGCCAGCCATAAGTATATATACTTCCTTTTCTTCTTTTTTTCTGAAAAAAATGAGAAGAGGTGTTCTTTTTCCTCTATTTGTTCTAGTACTTTTTTTAACGCCAGTTATGGTTTTTTCTCAGTCAGATGATCTCTATAATAATGTCGTTACTGCCTACAGAAACTGGATTACTGGAGGAGCCACGGGCAGAAGTGAGACTCGATCATCAGCACCTATTCTCTATTCTTTAGAACCAAATCCATTGGTAACAAAACCAACAGACAGTATCTTGCTTTTGCATGGTGCACGATTTGAGCAATATGCTTATGTGGAAGTTGATGGTGTTCTGTATCCACTCCAATTAACACAACGGTTAGATGAGAATACCCTTCAGCTCACTATTCCAGCTAATAGTCCTGTTGGCACTTACTCTCTACAAATTGTTAATCCTATAAGTAACACCAGAAGTAATGCTCTTTCCTTAACTGTTGTACCTCAAGATGAAAATCAAGTTATTATTCGCAGACCAACACCAACTCCACTACCAACGCCGACACCTGTTCCAACACCAATTCCTACACCACGACCGATAGAACCAACACCATCTTGTCGTTTACTGAGCGCGTCATGGAATGTCAACAAGGCGATTGTGGGAGACACGGTTACTCTACATGTGGAAGGAACTGACGGATGCTCTGGTCAACTTACTACACTTCATCTTCAGGAATCTGATGCTCCTTTTGGCAATGATGAAGTGGAAACTATCACTACGAAGTTTTTTGGCAGTACAGCGGTTGCATCATGGACAATTGCAGGTATTGAACCTCTTTTCGATTCCTTTTTAGAAGGCGATTTGGAACTCTTTTTCACAGCAAGCCTTACTTCTCCTTCTCTACGGATTGCCACTTCTGACGAGGTTATTTCTCCAATCTTAGAAGTGTCTCCTGCTTCTCAAGGAAGTGGAAGGAAACAACAAGAACCAAGCGCAAGTTTTGTCCATCTTGGCAGAGGATGTACTTTTGCTTTTGGTATTGATTGGGACTGCGATGGTTATGGTCCTGGAATTAAATTAGATGGGCAATATGGTAAGGATAATGGCTATGGTGATAAGCCTGATGCAGATGACAATGATGTAACTGTCAATACATTTCAATCTGTTGAAGCTAAGTATGGTCTTATTCTTCCTACACCAAGCAATCCGCAAGGTAATATTCAAAATCTTAAGGGTTTCCTTAGAGCGCGTGGCTATACTGCCAATCGTGTTCTTCTTGTAGATCCTGATCCTGTGAAGGGTAATGATATTACTGGTACACCAGATGATCTTACCAAGCCTTATAGAACCTGGCGCGAAATTCGTTGCGCAAGTTCTTACTCTGGTCAATGCGCACAATCTGTTGGAGGCAAAAAAACTTTAGTGTTGCAACCTGGCGATGTTGTTTTATTCCGCGGTGGTATATACACTGAGAGAGGCGGGTTGAGCTTTAGTATAGATGATGACGAGCCATCTGATCTCTATATTCAAGGTAGTGTAGCGAATCCTATTGTTGTTATGGGCTTTCCCGGAGAAAATGTTGTTATCAATTATGAGTATAACGCTCTCGGAGTAGGTAATGCTCAATATGTGACTGTTGATGGTTTTATCAGCACGTGTGATGCTCCTGCTCCTGGTTGCGGTCCTGGCAGGAGCGGGGGAGATGTTGGCGGTGTGACTAATGTCATTATGAGAAATATCGAGAGCCTTCATCATACGTTTGGTATCTTCCATTTTTTAAGACCTAAAAGAACGAATTTTGTGATGGAACGGATGGTTGTTCATGACAACGGAGAACATGGGATTTATTTGGCTTCAGATGTCCCTGGAGGCGATGATGGCATTACGCTTAGAGATTCTCTTTCGTACCGCAATGGCTGGACAGGTATCCAATTTAATGGTCTTGAAAACAGAGTTCTTATAGAAAATAATATTATTCATAGCAATGGCATACAGGCTGTTTCTTTCTATAATGGCGTTCAAGATTCAATAGTCAGAAACAATTTGTTTTTTAACAACAACAGACCAGGCATTGTCATCTACCTCAAGTGTGATACAGGCTATTACAATTGTGACCTCTCTCAAAAAGATCCAAGAGCATGCTTAGTTGGTCAGCCTGATTTACCTGGTTACCCAAAAGTGCCTCAAGAATGCCATACTCTTCCTAATGCTTGCGGTCGGGATTCTAATGGCAATTGGATTTATCCTCAATGCGTAGGTAATGGCGCCAACGATCGCAGAAGCAATGACAATAACCTCATTGTCAATAATATTTTTTGGCTTGGCAAATATAACAATGGCTTTGCGACTGGCAATCCCACTGATCAGCCTGCGATTCTCATTCATGCTGTCGATAATACTCCTGAAGGTTTTTATACCTTTAAGGGTAATGTCTTCCGCAACAATATTCTAATTGATTATAGACTACCTATTTTTTCTTTTTATGAACTACGACATCTTCCTTATTCCCTTATTGAGAATAATATTATTTATAGACTAGATGGTGTATCAGAAAATCAGGAACCCTCGGGACTCTCTTCTTATGATACTAATGGCAAACATACACATTGTTTATCGCCTGGTTGCGAAGGACTACCAAATGGATTTGGCTATGGATGGACTTTAGACGAATTCCAAAAGCAGTGGAGCCAAGTTGTTAAAAATAATATTGTTGCAGATCCAAAATTCACTGATGTTTCTGTCGATTATTACAATAAGCCTGGCTCTTTTAATTTTGATTTCAAGGATAGAACCAGCCCAGCTATTGATTTTGGTCTTTTATTAGGAGCACCATTAACAGATCTTAGAGGCTCTTTACGTGTCGGCAATCCTGATGCAGGAAGTTATGAATTCTTCACTGGCGGTGGAAGAGGCAATCCTGAGAACTATATTACCATTACTGAAAAAGACGGCAAGACTACTACGAATTATCCTCTTCAAATAGGCAGACCTTTTATCCAAGCAGAAATTCCACGCTATCCACAAGCTATCCTGGTTCGAGGCAGCACTCGACTTCCCCTCCAGACGCAGGCAGACATTAAGCAGCATTGGCCAGATGGCAGTGTCAAATATGCTATTCTTACCTTCTATATCCCCACACTCAATGCCAATGAACAAGTCACAGTAGAATTCGCTGATCAACCTCTCCAAAGCAATGTTGGTCTAGATAGAGTAGGCATGTTAGACACTAAATTTGATTTCGATGCTGTCATGCAACTTACTGCTAGCGCGAATACACTGACTGCTTCTGCGAGAGAGATGCTCACGAATAATAATTTTGCCTATTGGATGCAAGGTCCAGTAGCAACTTCTGTTATTCTTACTGACCACTCTGTTGCTAGAAGATATGATCTTGGGTTTGATCAATATAGATCATTTAGGCCAATATTCCTTGCCACGTTTTTCCCCAGTGCTTATGGTGCTCCTAGCGGAGCTATTCGAGTTCGTTACATAGGAGAGAATTCCAATACAGAAACTCTACAGGATTTGCGATATGATTTAGCATTACAGTTAGGATTTAAATCACCGACAACTGTTTATACGAAAATGGGAGTACCTCATGCTGCTGCTTCACGATGGACCAAAGAATTCTGGATTGGTGGTGTGCCTTCTACGGTTGATATCAATTACAATCTCGCGTATTTAACAGAAACAACATTTGTTCCCAATTATGATCTTCGCAGAGATAAGAACACTATTCTTAATGAATTACTTAATGGAAGATTTAATAGTTATAGCGGTTATAAAGGCTGGAATAATGGGGCAGCTAAGGATCTTTATGATGTGGGATTCTGGCAACCGTATATGCCTGGTCCTGGTGGTCGTCCAGAAATTGGACCTTATCCTAAATGGGTAGTTCAATGGCTTTTCCTTGGGGATTATAGGGCAGAAGAAATTACTTTAGGAAATGCTGATTTAGCAGGCGCTTGGCCCATGCATTTTCGAGAAGGTGATGCAAACAAGTACTTTGATCGCACGACAAAAATACCTGGTTCTGGTTTAGGTAAACCAGTGTCTATTAGCAATAGGCCCTCTGTTTTTGGTGATTACTTACAAAATGGCGATACTGGAGATGCTGTGGTTCCTGTTGGCTCTATAGCTTCTAATTCCTGGCAACCTGATTCGAGCCACCAGCCAGATCCTTTTTCTGTCGTCTATACTTTAACTGGTGATTATTGGTATTTAGAAGAGATGGAATTCTGGGCTTCTTGGCAAGCGGCAAAAGTGTCTGGAGGAGTATCTAATGACAAACGTTTTTCATATCTTCGTGGGCCGACTGGCGAATATGGCGGTCTTAATGGAGCTGCTTATGAGCCGCGAGCACATGCATGGCCATTGCGCAACCGCGTTCAAATAGCATTCCTAGCTCCAGACAATACTCCAGAAAAAGTTTACTTTACCACTCTTACCAATGATGCCCTTACTATGTGGGAAGGTTCACGAGATGTTCCTTGTTCTCTCTGTGCTGGCAATGCTGAAAATCAAAAACTTTGGGATTGGGGAAATACTATAGGCAAGGGCTGGTGGGGCTATGAAACCATAGTTGGCGGCAAGACACAAGTCATTTGGTTAGATCCACCAACAGTCATTCATTTTTGGCAATCGCCAGGGACTGATGCTCGTGTAATGGCTATTATGGATCCTGCTGAGACTGATGCAGTAGGGCAACCTTGGCAACATTATTACCTTACTTATGCATTAGGAAGAGCGAAGGAATTAGGATTTAAAACAGATAAATTATTGAGTTGGATTGCTCCTTTCCTTATAGGAGAAGTTACTTCAGCAGGATATGATGCTAGACTCCTTACGAGTGGTTCAGTGCCAGAAGTTAGTAAACGAACTTATAATTGGTTTACGACATGGCCAGATATCCAGCGAGGCTATGATCAAGTCAATTGGATAGGCAATGGTGAATATATTAATTATTTCAATACACAGCTTACCAATCCAGATGGACATGGATATATTTACTTGGCACTTTCAGCTGCTTCCATGATTGTCAATGAGCCTGGAGGCTGTGGAGTATGGAGCTTTATGGAGCAAAATAATGTGCCGACAAATCCTGAAATGGATAAAGATCCTAAGTGGGATTTACTTCCAAGAGTAAACACCTGTTCAGGCCAGCCATTTACCTATACTCTTCGCGTCCTTCCCACAAGCGGTTCAGTAGAGCAAGGCAAACAACTTCAGACCACAGTCAGTCTGACTTTACTGAGTGGCACTACAGAAGCTGTCACTTTTTCCATTACTGGATTACCGCAAGGCGTTACAGCAGATTTTTCACCAAAGTTTTGTACACCAAGCTGCTCATCACCACTGACCTTTACTGCAGCAGTAAATGCTCCTCCAACACCTACACCAGTGCAGGTTACTATTACTGGAACGAGTGTCAACAATGTTGTGCAGAAAGCAACTTTTGACTTAACTGTGCGACAACCAAATCCGCCACCAAGCATTACCCGTCTCAATCCGGATGTGGTCTATAATGATGTGGATACTTCTGTGGATATTGAAGGGACGAATTTTGATCCAGCTACTCTGCTTATTAATGGACAAGTTTACCAAGGACCTTGGACGCCAGTGTCTTCTACATTGATCAAAATGACTGTACTCAAGAACGCGTCTCCTGGTTTTTATACTGTTGTCGTTGTTAACAAAGATTTACAGCAGTCAAAAGGAGTGCAACTTGAGGTTAAACAACGACGACCAGCACCAACCTTATTCACACCAGTGCCACAGGTAGTCGTTAATGATAGAACTACGCAAGTTATCATCGATGGACAAAACATTGATGCAGGAGCTAAACTCTTGTCCAATAGTTTGGAAATTCCAGCACAATTCTATACGATTGCTGGCAATAGAATCACCTTGACCATACCCAAAGATACAGCAGTGAGTGTCCATGCCTTGCAAGTACGAAATATCGATACTCAGTTATCTAATAGAGTGTATTTGTTTGTCTTGCGACCTTTTGACTTCATCATGGCACTTAATCCAAGTAGTGTTGTTGCCAAACCTGGAGATACAGTACCAGGCACTGCTACCTTAACCTATATGCCTGACTCATACACTCCTGAATCGGTTACATTCAGTGCTCAGCCTTCAGATCCTAGAATAACTACAACATTTACTCCTTCGTCTTGTACACCAAGCCCTACGTGCCAAGTACAAATGGAAACACAACTTCCTTTGTCACTTCCAGCACCTGCACTATATACTGTTGATGTCACAGGTACCGCATCGAGCAGAACACACACGACTCGATTAACCTTAGACACAATCAGTGGTGGTCCTGGAGACTGTAGCAATGGTAGAAAAGATAGTCATGAGACTGATGTGGATTGTGGAGGGCCTATTTGTTCTTCGTTAGTACCACCATTAACCTGCGCCAATGGGAAAGCTTGCTTGATTAATCGAGATTGCACCAGTATTTTATGCTGGCAGAATGTTTGTGAAGCTGATGAAGACAGAGATGGCGTGCCAGACAGACTCGATAAATGCCCTAAAACACCTTTAAATACGCAAGTCAGCCTGAAGAATGGTTGTCCTTATCCACGAGCAACTAAGTTTGTCAATTCCCTGAGCACAGACTTTATCCAAGTTGATGATCTATTGCGCATCAAGCAACTTGCTTTAGGCATACCAGGCAAGGGAGTGATTCAGTTTGGTCAAGATGAAATTCCAGTACTGCGTTATGATTCTCAACGAGGTTATCACTTGCCCTTTGATTTGGATGCTGCTATCGCGATTGATAGCAATTTCCTTGCTGTAAACTCATTGTTACTTCCTGAGTTCAATAAAGCAGCTACTGTAACATTGTATGGATTGTCCTATCGGGATCCTGTTCTTCTGAAAGATGAAGTACTCTGTGGGAGTGCTTGCAGCATCAAGAGCTATACTGCTGGAGACTTAATTTTTACTGCACCTGGCTTCTCTAACTATAGCAGCCAAGAAGGACGATGTGGTGATACTGTCTGCTCCAGTCAAGAGACCTGCTCAAGTTGCTCACAAGACTGCGGATCCTGTGGCGGCGGTGGTAGTGGATCAGGTGGCGGAGGAGGCGGTGGTGGAGGCGGAGGGCCAAGCCAACGTCTTGTTGTTGACTTAGATGCGAATGTCCAGCAGACTATCTCTCTGTTCAAAGGCAGCCGTTTCACGATCAAATATCAGCAAGTGGAATATGGTGCACGTCTTCCGAAGGCAACGACTGAGGATGTTGTTCTCGCTACTGTTGCTGGCACTTATAATGTTTTTGCAGGACAGAAAATGGGCATCGACTTAAATGGTGATAGCAGAAGCGATGCCACTGTCGAATACGTTGGATTGAGAGGTAATACCATCACCTTAACTTTCAGCAGAATCATCAAAGAGAGAATCCCAACACTCAGAGAACCTCAACCACCAGGAGCTGAAGAACCTTTGCCATCCAATTTCGAAACAGGTGAACCTGTAGAACCACCAGCTAGGGAACGTAGTATCTTGACGACTGCCTGGATCAGAGTACCTTTAGTCTTGTTTGTCTTAGTCTTAGCGTTCTACTTCAGATATGTTCGCTTGAGACGAATGTAACTACTTGAGATAGTATAATCTACGGGAATTTTTAACACAACAGTAGTGTACTTATCTTATGAGTTGATGAATCTAAAGATTTATATAAGATTTCTCTCATAACACTTTCATGCAAAAGAGGCACTATCAAGCACTTCAACAAGCTTGTGCTATCAACGATAAGATATTCTCTGAGATCATTCATCATTTTACTTTCCGCACTGAACATGCATTAGCTTTGTTTATTCGCAAACGTTTTCGTGATTTTAAAGTGAAACCTGCTTATCCACCTATAGTTGCCAATAATTGTAGGATCATCCATCCGAAACCCAGGAAGAAGAAGATGCAGCGAGGTTGGTTATTGCTTGATTTTGGTTGCAAGGTAGCAAACTACTGTTCTGATATGACCAGGACTGTTTTTCTTGGAAGAGCTACGAAAGAAGAACGAGCCCTCTATGCTTTGGTTCAACGTTGTCAACAAAAAGCTATTTCCTATGCGAAACCTGGTATGCTTGCTTGCGATTTAGACTTATATGCCCGACATTTACTGGGCAAGTATAAACCTTTTTTTAAACATGCTTTGGGTCATGGTGTCAGTAAAAAAATTCATGATCTGCCTAGAATTAGTGTGACTGCTCCTGATACTCTTAAACAAGGAGACTTTTTTACAATTGAACCTGGTATTTATTTCAAGACAAAAAATAGAGAAGTTGGCATCAGAATCGAAGATACTCTAGTGATGAAAAAGAAGCCAGAAATTTTGACCAAGGCTCCAAAACGATTCTTAGAACTTTCTCTCTAGTCTTTGTATGCTGTGCCTATAGCTTCACTAATATTTTTGTATCCCTCTTTTCTGAGCAACTTGACTAGTCCTTGATTGATTTCACTGATGAGTTGCGGTCCTTCAAATATCATGCCTGTGATTAACTGCACTAAAGAGGCACCTAACTTTATTTTCTTGTACGCGTCTTCTGCTGAAAATATACCACCACAACCAATAATGACAAACTTTCCTTTTGTCTTTTTGTAAACATAGTCAATCATCTTATCTGCTTTCTCTTCCGCGAGCTTTCCACTGAGACCACCAACCATAGGGACTCCTTTATCTAGTATTTTTTTATCTTCTCTTTTCTTGGAGAGGTTTGCAATGATAAATCCCTGTATTTTATGCTGTTTTGCAACTGTGATAATCTCATCAATCTCTTTCTCTTTTAATTCTGGGGATAATTTGAGGAATACAGGCTTGGTTGTTTTTACCTTCTCTAAGGCTGTAAGCAATTTGTCTAGCCTTGCTTTCTCATTAAATGGTTGACCGCCATAGGCATTTGGGCAACTCAGATTGACAGTAATAAAGTCTCCAATCGACAATAATTCTTGATATGCTTTCACATAATCTTTAATGCCCCCTTCTAGCGTTGCTGTTTCTTTGCAATTTGTTTTTGCAACACTTACATCTATAGGCACTTGGAATACTTTCTTGTACAACCTTCTCTTGACAGCTTCACATCCTTCGTTTGCCAATCCATAATTGACTACCAGTGCTTTTGATTTTGGCAGACGCCAGATTCTTGGTTTTGGATTACCTGCGCAAGGCTCTCCTGTGATTGATCCAATATCTATAAATCCGAAGCCCACTGCTGGAAGAATGTCTGTGAGATAAGCGTTTTTGTCAAATCCTGCAGCGAGACCTACTGGATTTTTGAAGTGCATGCCAAGAATATCTTGCTTTAATATTTTATTTTGATAGTTAAAACATAAGGATGTTAGTACACGTGTTAGTTTGTATTTCCCTAAATGATGACCGAACTTAATCATTCGATCATGGACTTTTTCTGGATCTTGGAGAAAGAATATTTTCTTAACGATAGTCTTGTATATTGCTTTTTCTATGCTATTTCTTATCTTGATACCTATTTCTTTCATTCCTTTTTTAGAACTTCTTATTTCCTTTATAAACCTAGTCTTCTTTGTTTTCAGTGTCTATCTGCGCCTTCTGCAGCTTTCCTGAAACGTTTCATACACCATATTTTAGGTTATTTCTAGTACTTCTCTATTTTCTGCCTTACCTCTTCTAGAAAGCTATCCCACTCAGGTCTTCTGCCTCTTGGTATGTAGTGGTTGGCTATATTTGCCACTATCTTGATCTGCTTTTCTTCTAACAGTATTCTTTTTATTATCTCTTTCTTTTTTTCCTTTAGCTCCTTTATAGGCGCGTGTGGAATATCCAATAAGTAATATACATCAAAAAAATCCTTTCCTTCCATCCTATGCATTATGCAATCAATCTTCTGCCTGATAATCTCCTCAACATCATACACATTCATCAATGCAGGATCTGACGGCACAAAGCCCACATATACTATTCTCTTGCTATAGTTGGAAGCTTCTGAGAGTACCTTAAACTCTACCCGTATCTTGTCTTGGTTCTGCAAGGGGTTTATGTAAGTAAGATCATATCTGATAGTTCCTTTCATGATCCTTGGTCTAGCTATAGTCAATCCCTTTATGTTGCCCATAATCTCGTTGGTTCTAGTTATCGCAGCCTTTATTTCTCCTTTAAAGATAAGATCACAATCGATGTCTTCAGAGAATCTTTTATTTTTTATGTATACTCTGTTGATAGCAGTTCCACCCTTTAAGATAATGTCATTGTTGTTTTGCAGTTTGAGAAGCACTTCGCTTATCACTTCATCTTTAGCTACCATATTCAATGATAACTCTTCTTTTGCAGCAATCCTTCTCATCTCATCCAATTCCATTTACTGCCACCACGACAATATCTTTTCTCTTCCCATAGTATCCTGTATTTTCCATTTGTGATTATATACTGATCTGCCTTTTACAGGCATGAGCTTTACTGGATTTTTTACCCTCTTTGCTAAATACTCAAAAACAAAGGCAGGGATCTTAAGCTTTATATCCTTTTTCATCATTTCTAGAATGTAGCCTGTTCTTTGGCAGAGCGCGCTATTGTCTACTTCCCTAAAAAAAACCATAAATTTATACCAGTTTATTGGTGCGTCATACAATGCCTTTGTTATATTCACAAACCCTATTTCTCTTGGCTTTACAAAACAATCAAACACTGTTTTTTCAACTGTGGAAATAGAGATATCCTCTCTTAGCATATACCCAGTAAAATACTTTTTGAATGGAATGTACTGTATTTCATATTTTGTTCCTTGGAGAGGGATTTTTTTTCTGAAGCTTCTGGTTATTACTGTTATGGTAAAATCCTCATAGTCCAGCAAATTATGATATCGTAACGCGGAGCTTAAACCAATATACCCTTTTTTTATTCTTAACGCGAGCTTATACAAGTTTTTTAGCTTATCGGGATTATAGTAGAGATCTTTTTTTGCTCTTTTGAGATATCCTTTTTTATAGAGCTCATAGAGCAGCTTGTTTTTCTTATTGGGAGGGATCTCAGGAAATATTATCTTTATTAGCTCACTATCAACTATTTCTTTCTCTTTGATATACTGCCAGAGCTTATATGCTTCCCTTGTTAAATAGTTTTTTTCTACCATATTCTTCCTTTAGAAGGAATAAAGTATATAAATCTTTCTATAGCTCTTTTTAATCACTATTGTATACACATCTATCGGTCACTTTTCAACATCGATCTGCGCTTTCTGTAGCTTTCCTGAATAATCTATGTAGACTGTTTTTTCAACCGAAAATTCTTCGATTCCAGTCCATCCTGCTTCTCTTGTGCCGTTGCCAGTTGCTTTGACACCACCAAAGGGCAAATGGACTTCTGCACCGATTGTTGATGCGTTGACATAGGTGATACCTGCTTCGATATGTTCAATAGCCTGGAATGCATTATTGATGTTTTTAGTGTAGATGGAAGAACTTAAGCCATAGTCTATACTGTTCGCGATATGGATAGCATCTTGCAGATCATTTGCTGTGAGGATGGATAGTGTTGGACCAAAAATCTCTTCTTTCGCAATGCGCATATGCGGTTTGACGTTGGTGAAGATGGTTGGCTGATAAAAAAATCCTTCTCTCTCTTCTGCTATTCCACCACACAATAATTTAGCTCCTTCTTTCTTACCTATCTCTGTGTATTTATGTGTCTTGACTACCGCACGTGCATTGATTAGAGGACCAATATCTGTTTTTGGATCGAGACCAGAACCAAGTTTTAATTTCTGGACACGTCTGAGCAATTGCTCTTCTAGTTGTTTCTGCATATTTTTATGCACAATAACTCGTGAAGCTGCTGTACATCGCTGTCCTGTAGTCCCGAATGCTCCCCAGAGAATACCTTCAATAGCTAACTCAAGATCTGCGTCATCCATGACTATGATTGCATTTTTCCCACCTAACTCTAATCCTATTTTTTTAAGACCTGCAACTTTTGTGATAAATTCTCCAGTCTCCCGAGAACCTGTGAAAGAAATGCCACGAATTCTTCGATGCGTGATGATTGATGCGCCAACTTCCTCTCCTGAACCTGTGACCATATTGACTACGCCTGGAGGAATACCTGCTTCTTCAAGTATTTCTATAAGCGCTGCTGCACACAACGGCGTGTCTGATGCTGGTTTGAAGACAACTGTGTTCCCACAGATTAATGCTGGAGCTAATTTCCAAGCTGGAATAGCAAAAGGAAAGTTCCAAGGAGTGATTACACCAACTACTCCTACTGGCTGACGAACAGTGCAACAAAATTTATTCTTTAATTCTGATGGTGTTGTGTGACCAAACAATCTCCGTCCTTCACCTGCCATATATTCGAAAATATCGATAGCTTCTTGGACATCTCCTAATCCCTCTTTCACCACTTTACCCATTTCGAGCGTGACTAATTCACCTAATTTTTGTTTATTCTTTCTCAGAAGACGAGCAACTTCTAATAATAGCTCACCGCGTTTTGGTGCAGGTGTTTTTTTCCAAGAAGGCAATGCTTTTTCTGCTGCGATGACTGCAAGTTCCACATCTTCACGAGTGCCTTGGGAGAAGGTAGCTAGTATTTGTGCTTTCTTTGCAGGATTCAACGTTGGAAAGGTCTGTTTGCTGGTAGAAGGAGCCCATTTCCCATTAATGTATTGTTGATAGTTTTTCATCCTCTTTTCATTTTAGGAATATATATTCTCTTTAATAACCTTTTCTGTTTCGAAATCTTCATAAATGGCATTTCTAGTCTTTTCTAATGCACCTATTATTTTTAGAATATGCTTCTTCTTTTTGCTGGCAGGCGTTGCCCAAAGTCTCGAGAAGTTTTGCCTTAGGCATTCGCTTACTGCCTGCTGGTCTGAAGGATGCTGTCATGATTTCTTATTTACTGTTTCGTATGAGTGATACTATAGAAGACTCTTCTTATTCGCATGCACAAAAACGAATCTTCATCAGATCTTTTCAAACTCTCTTACACTCTTCCTCCTCTAACCAACGATCGATCGACACTTTTGTTGTTTCGCTGGGTAAACATGATTTTGGTCCTGAGACTTTTTTATTCCATCATGCAGCAGATGTTTTCACTGTTTTCTTCTCTCTTCCTCAAGAAGCGCGACAATATATTTGCTCTTGGCTGACGGAAATGAATACTCATGCATGGAAATACAACACCAAGAAAATTCACACGTTCGCTGAGCAAAACAAATATTGTTATCATGTAGCTGGTGTGGTTGGACACTTGCTGACGGATCTTTTTGCTTACTATGAACATTATACTTCACAGAAAAAACACGAACTTCATCTTCTTGCTGCTGATTTTGGTCTAGCACTACAGAAAGTCAATATCATCAAAGATATTTACAAAGACGTTGCAGAGAAGAGATATTATTGGCCATTAACACTTTTGCAGAAGCATAGACTCTCTTATACAACGTTGTTCTCTCCACAGCGTCTTCCGGCTGCCCTATTGGTTCTGCAGGAGATGCTTGCTGATGTTATTCCTTACATAAATAAGGCCGCGCAGTATATTTTTACTCTACCGAAACGGTCTTTTAGGGTCCGCTTGTTTTGCGGGCTGTCCTTATTCATGGCGATCGCTTCCTTGCGAACGTATCGACAACAGGCTTCTGTTCTTTTCATGGGAGCAGTTGTTAAAATGCGGCGACGGCAAGTTTATCTGCTTCTTGCTTCTCTGTCTCTTCTTGTCTGGTCTCGTTTTTTGCTTCTGCGATTTTATACCTTGTATGTAAAGAAGCTCCTTTGAGCATGTCTCTTATTAGCACTAACTTAGGAATAGCATACTGTGACAATGAATGGACGTCAAGAAACCATCTCATGGCCTATTATCAGTGTGCCAATTGTAGAGAAGTCCCTAGATATGTTCTTGTCATAGATCAACAATATGGAGGGCGGTTTGCTGATTATAAATATGATATGCAAGACCCTTGTAGTCCATTCTCTACCTTGCTTGCCATTAAAGATCGCAGAACAGGTTTGAAGCTTTATTCTTATAAGTACTATTTTGAATGACTAGATCAAAGATACTATTTTTTCATACTTTTTATCGCTTCCTGAAATGCCAACAATTCTCTGTCATTTGCTGGTGTCATTTTCTCTACCGTAGCATTTATAAATCAGTTTTTGAGCATCTTTTTATGGTAGCCAGAAAACTTCTCTCTTTAGTTGATCTCCTCCAAAAAGATCATATGCCCATACCAACGAAAGAAACACCCCAAGCAGAGCGCCGGCAGTTTCTCCATTGGATAGCAGAAGCACTTTCTCGCCTTATTGATCGCCAAGGCGCGGTTTTTCGCAGATATGAAGTCGCAGTGTTACAAAGATATGAGTGCGAACACTTGCAGAGAGAAGAACCTTGGTTTTCTGACAAGTATCATATACAAGATAATCAAGCTTTGCAAATGGTGCGACAGCGATTTCCACACATCCGTGATGCTGTCCTGATTGAGGTCTGTCATGCGATCTATGGTGAGCGGACTAAGATTAAGCGTACCACACCATTTCAAGCACGCCATTTTCGTTTATTATATCGAGAGCGACCAGCCTTAGAAAGATATGTACAAGTTATCACTGCAGTGACTCCTGCGCACAACGGCATAGAAGTCAGCTTAGTTGAGCCTTATCTCTCGTTGTTACCAGAACATCCCCTCCCTTTTAATGGTCAGCCCTTTCTTAGTGGACGCGATGTTCATAAGTTTTGAGCCAAGAGTTTCAAAATAATTGCTTTCTGTATGTGTAACCTGTTCTCTGCCTGATCAAAAACAACACTTCTCTTGGAGTCAATGACGTCAGCAGTCATTTCATGACCACGTAACGCAGGAAGGCAGTGCATAAAAACTGATTTTGGAGCCTTATCAAACAATTTCTTAGTCACTTGGTACGGCTTGAAGATTTCTACACGTTTTTTTAATTGTGATTTTGGAACTCTATATGACATCCAGGAATCAGTGTACACTATGTCTGTATCTTTGATTGCCTCTTCTGGATTTTGCGTTATTATGAGAGAACCATTCGTCTTCTTTGCCCACATTTCTGCTTCTTGCACAACTTCAGGCAAGGGTTCATAGTCTCTTCCTTTTGGACAGGCTACAGCGACATGCATGCCCATCTTTGTGCAGCCCATCATTAAGGAATGCGTGACATTGTTATTTCCGTCACCGAGATAGGCTAATTTTAATCCTTGCAGTCTTCCTTTTTTCTCCTGTATGGTTAACAAGTCACCTAACAATTGACAAGGGTGAGAATAGTTTGTCAACCCATTAATGACTGGGATGGAAGCGTTTTGTGCAAATTTGACCACTTCTTCATGATCATGCATGCGTATCATAACAAGATCAACATAACGACTAATCGTACGAGCTGTGTCTTCAATAGACTCTTTACCAACGCCCCAAGGTGAGAACATGGTTTGATAGTTGATAGAATCACCGCCCATCTGGATCATGGCAGTCTCGAATGATAAGCGAGTACGCAAGGAAGGAGCTTCAAAAATAGTCAAGAGTGTCTTTTCAAAGGCTGCATCTTTGTATTTCTTAGGATTTTTCTTGATATTTACTGCTCCTGTTAATAACTGCTTCATTTCTTCAGGACTGAGATCTTTTTCAGACAATAAGTGTTTCATGTCTACCCTCCTTCATTTTCATTATTTATTTTTATGATATTTGCTCTTATCTTTTTTATCTCTTTTTCAGTTAATTTTAATATAACTTCTTTACTCTTTACCAAAAATTCTGGAGCTCTTTTCATCATTTCATTAGATTGCTCATCAGCAACTTCTCTATCAGTATAATATTGTTTATCCACTCTTGCCTGCATTGATTTTTCTAAGAACTCTATTTCTTCTTTATTATAATATTGCTGCACCATCTCTTTTATAAATTCTATACTACAAGTATGATTCTCGCACTTTATACCTATTTTTGTAAGGATTGCATAAATTGAGAAATACATGCTATAATATGCGGTTGCAATAATCCAATCTTGATTCTTAACTAAATTCATTGATTCTAAAGCACTTTCTGCCTTTTGGATATATGCTTCTGTCAGGTTTGTATTTGGCTCTCTCACTTCAATTCCGTTCTTTATACCTAAGCACCATTTGAGTTTACTCATAGATTTTTTTCACACCTTCAACAAATTCTTCTATACCTTTAATTACTATATGGTTTTCCAACACTTCATTGATCAATATATCTTTCTTATTTGCGTTACTAAATATTTCAAGCGGATATTTTTTTACTTGGATGTCTTTATTGTATATATTTGATATTCTCTTTATTTCATTAGATTCATATTCTCCAACTATAAAAATATCAATGTCTGATTCTTTTTTTTGTATTCTTTTTGCAAAACTTCCAAAGATGACACCTATTCCTTTTATTGCGGGAGTTATCTTTTCTATGATCTCTTTGAGTAGGGGATCTTCTTGCATTACTGATATTCGTTTATACAATTCGGAGAAGATTATATACTGCTTTGTGAGCGCACTTTTCTTTAACTTATATGTTTTAATCTTCCCTCTAGTAGTTGATTCTAAAATTGTTTTCCTTTCCAGGTCTTCTAAGATAAGCTGCGCTGTTCTTGGACTCAACCTAGTAATTTGATGGATCTGCCTGATATAGTACTCTTTATTGAATCCCTTAGTAAATAAGCCCATTATCTGCAAGTGATTTTCAGTTATTTTTATTTTTTTATACATATGTATTTTTAATAATACAATAGTATATAAACCTTTTGCTTTGGTACTCTTCAGGAGCATAGACCTTATTTTTCTAGAACTTCATTCTCGATTAATATATCCATCTCTGCTGCAGTTAGCTTATACTTAGGCTTCTTCTTTTCAGCATCTTTGAATAGTTGATTCAAATTTTCATCTGTCTTCATTGTGCAAACCTCTTGAGGATATCATGCAGTGTTGTCTCTCCTAATTCTTCCAAAGTGTAAGAGACTGAGACAATAGGTTTATTAATCTTTAATAGTTTTTTGAGATTCACTGGTGTTCCATCAATAACAAGATTACACTGTGCTCTGTTGATGGTTTCTTCTAATTCTTTGATCTGCTCCGGAGAGTATCCCATTGCTGGTAAGATTTTTTTAAGATGCATAAATTTTTTGTATAACTGTTTTAATGAGCCGACTGCTGCCTCTTGCGCATCTATCATTTTTCCACCATATTTTTGTGCTACCAGGAAACCTGCACCATAAGCCATACCGCCATGCGTCAGCGTTGGACCATCTTCTACAACTAGCACATCCTTACCCTTGATGATTTCTGGTTGATCAACCTGCATCTTGAGATCTGCTTCAATGACTTCTGCTTTAGGATTATATAACTTGATGTTCTTCTTCACAATGTCAATGCCTTCTTGAGTTGCAGATTTCATTTTGCTAATAATTAAGACGTCTGCACTTCTGAAATTCACTTCTCCAGGATAATAGGACATTTCATGACCTGGACGATGTGGATCAACGAGCACTATGTTGAGATCTGGTTTGTAAAATGAAAAATCGTTATTGCCTCCATCCCACACAATAATATCTGCTTCTTTCTCAGCTTGCTTGATAATTTTTAAATAATCAACACCAGCATAAATAGGAATTCCCATTTCAATCCAAGGCTCATATTCTTCACGTTCTTCTATGGTGCACTTGTATTTTTTAAGATCTTCATATGTCGCAAAACGTTCACACACTTCTTCTTTCAAATCTCCGTAAGGCATAGGATGACGGATAGCGACTACTTTTAGTCCGTATTGCTGGAGTGTTTGCGCTACTTTTCTTGATGCTGGAGATTTACCACAACCTGTTCTGACTGCTGTAATGGAAACCACTGGTTTTCTACTCTTGATTTGTGTATCTCTAGGACCTAACAAACGGAAGTTTGCACCTGCTGTCATGACTATTGATGCTTTATCCATAACTTCTTTGTGACTGAGATCTGAATAACAGAGTACTACTTCATCTACCTTTAATTGGAAGATAAGTTCTGCTAGTTTTTCTTCTGGAAAGAAGGGAATATTCTTCTTGTATAATCTACCTGCTAGTGCTTTGGGAAAAGAACGTTTTTCTATGCCTGGAATTTGCGCTTGGGTGAAACCAACGACTTGATAATAAGGATTATTCTTATAGAACACCAAGAAATTGTGATAATCCCTACCTGCAGCGCCTAAAATTAAGACTCTTTTTTTGATAGCAAACACCTCATGTTTTTATACGAAAGTTTATATAAAAGTGTTTCTGTTTTACTCTTATGGCAAAAAGGGTGATTAGTGAGCAGCTCTTCTATAAGTTCTCTATCTTTGGGTTGAAAACTGCCTTTGTCTATAAAACCAGATATAGAACCATTTCCTATTCTTATGCTGATCTCTTACGGCTTTTCCGAAAAACTGCTTCTTTTCTTCATAAACAAGGACTCAGAAAGGGAGATCATATTCTTCTCTATGCCTATAATTGCCCACAATGGAGTGTACTCTTTTTGGCTTGTGCTTCTCTAGGCATTGTTGTTGTGCCTGTTGATTTTTCTTCATTACCAGGATTTGCGCAAACCATTGCCCAGAAGACTAAGGCTAAAGCTGCTTTCTTCTCTTATATGAAACCCTTACGACTGAAAAGAAATTATTTGTTAGAAGATCTTTTCTTTTTCGTAGAAGCCATGCCTGACTATAGCTCCAAGACTTCTGTTCTGTCAGACGATCTTCTTGAGATTGTGTACACTTCTGGAACTACGAGTGATCCTAAAGGAGTCATGATCACTCACAATAATATTATCAGCAATCTCTTAGCTATGGCTACAGCTGCACCTGTAAAAAAGAATACTACTGTGCTATCTATTCTTCCTTTGAGTCATCTGTTTGAACAGACCATTGGATTCCTTGTTCCTTTATTTTTCGGTGCTACTATTGTCTATAGTGCGAGCCTGAAACCAAATGCTCTGCTGCAAGCATTCCGAGATGAACATATTACTACTATGGTGACAGTCCCAGCATTTTTACAGAGCTTACGAGATGCTATTCTCAGAACACTTGGACCAAAAAACACATCACTTTTTTTAGGATTACAACGCTTTACGAAATCATTACCATTACAGCTGAGAAGACTCTTTTTTCAGCGAGTCTACAAAAAAATAGGCCACTCTTTTTCCTCTTTTGTCGTTGGAGGAGCACCTCTTGACCGTAGTTTAGAAGATTTTTGGGAATCTCTAGGTGTTCAGGTCTTGCAGGGCTATGGATTAACAGAAACTTCTCCCGTAGTCTCTTGTAATACGTTTACCACAAAGAAGCCTTATACTGTTGGAAAAGTATTACCAGGAGTGCAAGTCAAACTTAACGCTGAAGGAGAGATTTTAGTCAAGGGAGCATCAGTCACTCAAGGCTACTATGCTAATAGCAAGAAAACGAAGGAATCCTTTAGCAATGGCTGGTATATGACTGGTGACTATGGTATGCTAGATGAGGATGGTTATTTGGTTTTGAAAGGCAGAAAGAAAAATATTATTTTATCCAGCTCTGGATTAAATGTGCATCCTGAAGATATTGAGCAAGTGCTTTTGCAACAACTAGAAGTCAAAGATTGCTGTGTACTGGGCATAGAACGTGCTGGTGTGACTACGATTACTGCAGTAGTGTTGCCTAAAACACCTTCTTTGCATAAAGCATCACTTTTACAAACCATTAATAAAGCCTTAGCACCGCATCAACAAGTTCAGGATCTTGTGCTTTGGAGAGAGCAAGATTTTCCAAGAACTACCTCATTGAAGATTAAACGACAAGAAGTACTAGCAAAACTGGATAAGCAAAAAACTTTGCCAACGCCTCCTACAACGAGCAACAAACTTTATGCTTTATTAGCGCAAGTGACCCATCAACCACTCTCCAAGATCAGAGAACATGCATTTCTCACCAAAGATTTACAGCTTGACTCTTTACGACGAGTCGAGCTCTTATCGGCACTGGAAGATGAATATGGTGTGGATATTGAGGAGTCTAGCATTACTGACAAAACAAAAGTCAAAGATATAGAACAGCTCTTGAAGACTGCACAAAAGAATAATCATGTCCCTTTAATCAAGGAGTGGCAGTTGTCTTCTCCAGTTATTTTTTTGCGAATGTGTTTGCAATCTCTTCTTTTTCCTCTGATCAGCATATTTACTCCTTTACGAGTTAAAGGGATTCTTCATCTTGAAAAGCCATCGATTCTTGTTTGCAACCACACGAGCCATTTTGATACTTTCACTATTCTGAGAACGTTGCCTTTCTCTTTGCGAAGAAAAGTTACTGTAGCTGCAGCAGCAGATTACTTTTTCAGCAATTGGTTTTTCTCTTTCCTCAGCAGACTCATCTTGAATGCCTATCCTTTTTCTAGAACTTCCAATGTCAAAAAGAGTCTTGAAGCTACTGGGGAGCTCTTAGATAACGGCTATAGTATCTTGATTTATCCAGAAGGAACAAGGACGGTTACTGGGCACATGAACCCGTTTAAAGTTGGCATAGGGCTTTTAGCAAGCCAGATGCAAGTACCCCTTATTCCTCTACGATTAGATGGACTGTTCCAGGTGCTACCCAAAAATGCTTCTGTTCCTAGACGATCCAAGGTCACGTTACGTATAGGTGCTCCTTTTTCTGTCAGACAAACAGATTCTTACCTTTTTATTACGAAACACATTGAGCAACAAGTGAAGGCATTATGATCATCAAAAGCGGCATTGATCTTGTTGAACAATCCAGGATAGAACGACAACTCAACGATACAACGTTTATGCATAAAGTCTTTCATCCCTCTGAGCTTCGTGATGCTGATGCAAAACGATTATCGAGTATCTTTGCGTTGAAGGAATCAGTTTTCAAAGCTTTAGAACTTTCTTCCAATCATTGGCTTGATATTGAGATTACTTACAGCAAACAGGGAAAACCCTCTCTCCTTCTTAGCGATTCCATTAAACCTCAAGGGCACTATGCTCTAGACTGCAGTGTTTCTCATGCGCAAGGACTCACTGTGGCCATAGTTCTGCTGTTACAGGACGAGGACTAAATAATAATAGAGAACGACAATGACGCGAGCAGCACTATCAATTCTGTCCAATATACCACCATGACCTGGAATCAACTTGCTGCTGTCTTTAACACTAAAATATCTTTTAAACATAGACTCAGTGATATCACCTGAAACACCATATAACCCTATGATCCCTGCAATGATAATCCAATGATACCATGGCAAGTACTGCTGAATAGCGAAATACATGATCCAGACTCCCAAAGCTGCGCCGAGCACATTTCCTAGAGCACCGACGTATGTTTTTTTAGGACTGATGTTCGATGCAAGCTTATATTGATCAAGGAACTTAATTTTATGAAAGAAATTACCAACGACATATGCTCCAATATCGCTCAGAGGGACTGCAAAGCCAAGCAAAATCAAGAGTGATTTGGTAGAATCCAAGATATTATTTAAATGACCAAGCAGGACAAAGTGTGAAAGACTGAAGACTAACCAGATCAAAGCAAACAACGCTGTTGCTGCATAGAAGAAACCGCGCTTGGGATCATTATTTCTGTTTGCGAGAAAGGTCACCATTCCAAAATACATCAACGGCAGCGAATAGAAATATTCTCTGTGATAACTGGCGATATAGACACTAATGGCTGCTAACAGATACAGAGCAATGACATACTCTCTGGATATTCTTGTTATTTTTGCAACTTCCCAAAGTGCTACGATAAGCAAGATGATGAGAACCACTAAAGCTAAGTCACCACCAAAAAAGACCGTGAACATATATAAAGGACCAATGACTAACCACGAGAGATAACGTTGTCCTACGTTGGTGCTCCAAATATTTTTTAACTTTCCTTTATTTAACAACCAAATTAAGATAAATCCTACAAGATAGAGCAAGATGGTTCTTTTCACTACTGGTAAAAAGATAGGATTGAGGAGAGGGTTTATGTAAGTGTAAGGATCACTGATACCTTGAAAATTAGTATTCATTTATAGAGCTCCTTGCGTGTTGCACTATATCTCTGACCTAAGGTGAGCATTGTTCCTAAACCAATGAACCAGAGAGTTATGTTAACAAGACCCCACTCTTTGAAGATAAAGATGAGCAAAGCCATCAAGCCTACATAAAACATACGATCTGCTTTTCCCATGAAACCGCCATATTGCCGAGAACCGCCTGCAGCTTTGCTGAGAATACTAAGGTAACTGTTGAGCAAGATGACAATGATGATAGTATATCCTAGAATATGATTGACATAGGAAGCCGAAGCCCAGGCTAGACCAAGAAAAATAGCAACGTCTGACAATCGGTCACAAAATTCATTCAAGACCTCACCCCATTGCTGGTTCTTGACTTTTAAGGAACGAGCAACCATACCATCTAAAGCGTTTAAGGCTGTTCTGATGAACGCCATCACAGGAATGTAAAGTAAGAGCGCAGGATTTTGATTAGAGAAAAAGAATGCTAGACCACCTGAAATGGAAATCAACAATGCAGCAATATTAATAGTTGTTGGGTGGACTTTGTTTTTAACGAGTATCCTTTCTATCGGTTTTAAACACTGTTGAAACTTTGGCTTGATGCTATAGATTCCCATATATACCACTTATGTAGGTTGTGGAAAGGTTTATATAAAAAGGTTTGCTTCGTTTTTGCATGGGAAAGACCAAGCAGAGGACTTACCTCTTTACGCTCTTAGTTTTCACTATTCTTATCGTAGCTGGCATTTCCTTTTATGCACAGAACCAAGCGGCAGGAGCGTTTTCTTTCAGAACATCATCACGAGTTATTGACTTAGACGATTATCATACAGCCACCTCAATAGGACAAGCCGCAGCAACAGATGTTCAGGCAGTCGGCGATACTGACGAAGGCTCTTTCTCCCCTTCACGACGAGCACCCTGTATACCAGCGCCACGACCCCCACAGCGGATGATGAGTTCTGACACCATCTGCGCAGGCATGTATCCGTATGGCCTGGAGATAGGAGCGGACAATGTTCAAGTTACTTGTCAGCCCAATACAGTGTTTGATGGCTCTACTTGGACTGGACAAGATGGGTTGACTATAGTTGGCAAGAGCACTATTCAAGTTACTGGCTGTAGCTTTACCAAGTTCCAACGGCATGGAGTATATGTAGCAGGCATTCATGAAGAATCGCCAGCTTCACAGATTATGTTAACGAGAGTTTCTTCAACCAATAATCGCGGTTCTGGACTGCATCTTGATGGTAACACCAAAGAAATTGAAGTTAAACAAGGAACTTATAGCTCTAATCAACAGAACGGTATCCTTCTCAAAGCGAATTATGTCGCCCTAGGATCTGGTGGGGAACCAACGATTCCTTTTCCTTTTCCCAATACTGTAACTCTTGATGGGAATCGCGTTGAAAATAATGTGCAGCATGGCATTCATGTGGATGCTTCAGAGTATTATAGAGAAGCTGTGTATAGCGAGGAGAGTATTCTTGCTATTTTGAGTAATACCATCCAATATAATCATGGTGATGGTGTCAGGAATACAGGATTTTCTGATTATAATCATTTAAGTCAGGGTTCGTATCTCGTTGGTAATACTATTCAGTCTAACAAAGGATCTGGTGTGTCTCTTATTTCCTCTAAAAGCAACTATTTGCATTCCCATGGCATAGGTACTATATCTGCTAGTTTTGACATTATTGCTAAAAATATTATTTCTTCAAATGATGGTGATGGCATATCTCTTACTATTCCTTTTCCTTCGGGAAATAATGGACAACTACTTAAATTAACCTCTAGAGTGTCACATATTTTTGCTAATTATATTAGAAACAATAGGAATGGAATCTTTATCTTTTCAGATTCTGGTGCTTTACGAACGATACAACTTTTAGATGCTTCAATTAAGGTCTATCAAAATGATATTAGCTTTAATCGAGAAAAAGGTATTTATCTTACATCAATAGGAACAAGGCCTCCTTCATCTCTTGACATTATTTTATGCAATGATATTCTCTCTAATCCACAAGAAGGTATTCGATTAGAAAATTTTGATCTTTCGGGGATCTCTGTAGCAGAAATGAATATTATTGAACATAATTTTTTAGAAGGTATTTTAATTCATAACGCTGGCATTTCTAATTTTCTTATATTTAACAACTATATAGGTTCAAACCTCCAGACCGGTGTAAAATTGGCAGGAACATCAACACAAGCTTTTTCATTTATAGATGCAAATGACTTTGACACAAATAACCCACAGGCATACTCTGCAAACCCGATTACTTGGCGGAATAACTGGTGGAGTGACTATAGTCCTGGTTGCATCGATAGACTGCCAAGAGATGGATGGTGTGATTTTCCATATCCAATTCCTATAAATAATCAAGATATTCAACCTAAAGCAGGAGCTCCTTCTGGCTGGAAACAAAGAGGTTATTTAGCACAAGGAACACAAATTCAAGTAAAACCCAGCTGTAGTGTTCTTCAGATACCACCGAGATATGAGAGAAGACCTCCGAGAGACATTATAGATTAATTTTTTATGGTAGTCCCTTCTTTTCCTTTTAATGCTTTCGTCACTTTTTCTGGACTCGTTATTAATACTTTTTTCCCACCATGCTTCAAGAAGGTGATTGCTGACTCTATCTTTGGCTTCATGCTGCCCTCCAAGAAATGACCTTCCTTGAGATACTTTTTAGCCTCTTCCACTGTTAGTCTCTCAAGCTTTTTTTGGTTTTGTTTTCCATAATCGCGATAGACACAAGGCACTGATGTTAAAATAATCAATTCATCCGCCTTAATAGAAGTCGCGAGCAATGACGCCGCCCGATCCTTGTCAATGACCGCCTCTATGCCTTTTAGTTTTTCTTTGTCTTT
>ORJL010434170.1_pt1 | contig 39066 bp, 29 predicted proteins | sample 1779941 | NCBI WGS metagenome assembly ORJL01 (sample SAMEA104232317, study PRJEB22302) | groundwater metagenome | biome: forest; feature: aquifer; material: groundwater | place: USA | collected 2011-08-07 | depth 5.8 m | reverse complement strand
GCATTGTCTCAGCATGGTGGCGAGCGCCCCTCAAAAAATAACGCATAATCCCTTTACCATCTTGATAATTGCACAGCACAAACTTTGCCCTTACTTTGTATGTTTCACTTTCTAGTTGATCAGAACTAAGACCCAAACCACAGATTCTCAACATTTCATTAAAAAAAGCAAGTAATAAATTATAATCCTTTGCTTCTATTAATCTATCAAGATAGCTAGATTTCTCTGGACCAAACGCCGAGGACATCTTAGCGGCCATTGATAATCCGCCTTCTTCACGAATTTTGGTATTACCTAAACAGTCCACAATAGTTTTAAAATAATTCCATGGAAAATTCCGGTGTACTGTACTTCGATACCATTCACCCTCACTTCTTTTTATGCCTGGTGCTTGATGTAAAATGTCTGCCAATTCTTCAGCCCTTTGGTTAGAATGAATAGCGCGGTACCTACGTAAGCCATCTGGGCTGTAAAATTTAATTGGTTCAAGTTGAAACGAATCTGCAATTTGCATTTTTATGTTCTCATTTTAATTATTTATAATATTGATTTCTCACCTTTAGGTTCATTCTTAATGTAGCAACCGGTCTAAATATTTCCCACCGAGTTTATGATACAGCCCTGAACTTGCCTCTCTCAACCTGGTCATTCTCTCTAAGAATTCGACATCACTGGCAATTAACCCATCTAAGTCGTTTCCTTTAGTTTCAAATAACAGAAAAGTATGATACAATCTATTTTTATCTTCATCTCTAGGAAAGTCTTCATCCTGAGGAATGATTACTTCATATTCCGGTTGGTTTCTAGGTACGGCAGGATCTTTTACTCTATAATTGTATCGTACTCCTCTTCCAATGCGTTCATTGGTAGGAGTTCTTTCCAATAATTTTGATTTGACTAATCCCTGCCAAAATTGTCCGCCATGCGAACGTAAGCGAAAATTTCTTCCCAAGTAACCAGTTCCTTCTACTGAAGTAAAGCCTTGAGGAAATTTTTGATTCAAACCGGTTAATACTTCATATATGAGATACTTCTCCCCATAGCGGTTTTCAATAACTTCTTCCAATTGGTATTTATTTCTTAACAAAAGTGTCTGAGCCATATTATTTCCTCTTTATCACTTCTTAATCTCTTTCCAGTGCATTTTCCGGATATCCCAAATTCTTCGTACCTTTTTCAATCTCTCCTAAATTAGGTGCTATCTTACTACTGTTTAATAGATATGCACTAATAATTAAATCTTCCTGGTAAATAGTTTAACAAACGGAAAAATACTTAAACTAGAATGTCTTTTCGTTGAATAATGATCCGAAATGAAGTAAAACTGGACCTCAAGGACAGAAAGATATTGTTTGAATTAGAGAAAAATGCCCGTAGCTCTCTCCCCCAGATTGCCAAGAAAGCGGGGTTAAGCAAAGAAGCAATATTTCATCGTCTAAAGAACCACGAGAATCAGGGAATTATAAAGAGATATGTCACGAATATTAATGTTTACAAGTTGGGGTATTCTTACTATCCGCTACTATTAAAATTTAAAGATACTACCCCTGAAATTGAAAGAGAAATTATCGATTTCCTTAGGTCCAATCGTTACATGGCTTGGATGACCACCTGCGAAGGTAACTGGGATGTAAACCTGACTCTATTCGCTAAAAATAATCAGGACTTAGATTTATTCCTGGATGATTTTCTTAGTAAGTATAGTAAGTATGTAGCAGAGAAAGAAATATTCATTACCACAGACATGTATTATTTTAAGCATAACTTCGAGTTAAATAAAACTACTTCAATTGTAGTTCGTACTGTGGGAGAAAAAAGTGTGATTTTGGAAGAGCTGGACCTACACTTACTAAAATTGTTAGCGGAAAACGCGCGCATGTCTTTAGCCGAGATCGCTTCAGAATTAGGTACCAGCGCTAAAGTGATAGCTTATCATGTCCATAGATTGGAGAAACAGAAAGTTATTACCGGTTCAAATATCCTGGTCGACTTTTCTAAATTAGGTTATAAATTCTACAAGGTTTGGTTTGGATTGCAAGAGATGAGCCCATTTCAATGGAAGAAATTACTTACTTTTTTACATTCTATTCCTAATCTCGTCTGGGCTACTAAATTAATCGGAAAGTACGACTTTTCTATTGAGATGGAAGTTAAAGATCTAGCTGAATTTAGGCAAATATTAAATAGTATCAAAAAAGAATTTTCTGCAAACATCAAAAGCCATGAGTCTATTTTGATTTTTGAGGAACTAGTGCTTAATTACTTGCCCAAGTTTTAAATAAACTAAACTTTTCTCAAACCCAGCGCAATCTTTAAAAAGTTCTTCTCTCGCAGAGTAGTCTATGGCCACTCGCAGACCAATCATCACTGTACTCGGACATGTAGATCACGGCAAGTCCAGCATCTTAGACCAGATTAGAGGTACGGCTGTAGTTGCTGGTGAAGCCGGGGGAATCACCCAAGCTATCGGCTGTAGCTGTGTGCCCATAACCACCATTGAAAAAATCTGTGGCCCTTTATTAAAAGCGATTAAATCTAAAATTACCCTTCCCGGCTTATTATTCATCGACTCTCCCGGCCATGCCGCTTTCACTTCCTTAAGAAAACGGGGCGGATCTCTAGCAGATATTGCTATTTTAGTGGTTGATATTAATGAAGGATTAAAACCGCAAACCATAGAATCGATTGAAATCTTAAAACATAATAAAGTTCCTTTTGTCATCGCTGCCAATAAGATTGATTTAATTAATGGCTGGTCTGTAGATCCAAAAAAATCTTTACTAGAAAATATCAATCTCTTAAATTTCCAGATTCAGGGAGAATTAGAAAAGAAAATGTATGAATTAGTGGGCAAAGTCTCAGAATTAGGTTTCCCCTCAGAAAGATTTGACCGCATTGATGATTATACTAAACAAATTGCCATTATCCCTCTCTCTGCCAAAAGCGGCCAGGGAATTCCCGAATTATTGATGGTCTTAACTGGTCTAGCTCAAAAATTCCTAGAAAAAAAATTAGAGATTGAAGAGAAAGGCCCGGCCAAGGGCAGTATTCTAGAAGTCAAAGATGAAAAAGGTTTGGGCCGGACTTTAGATGCTATAATTTACAATGGCAGTCTCAAAGTTAATGATACCCTAGTTATTGGTGGAATAGAAAAACCTTTAGTGGTCAAAGTCCGCGCTTTATTGGAACCTGCAGAATTAGCTGAGATGCGGGAAAAGAAAAGCAAGTTCAAAAATGTTAAAGAAGTATTCGCTGCTACCGGAGTTAAAATATCAGCTCCTGGCTTAGATCAAGCCCTTTCCGGCATGCCTATCCGAAGCTGTTCTGGAAATGAAAAAGATATTGAAATTCTCAAAAAAGAAGTTCAAGAAGAAATTAAAGATATTGTCTTAGAATGCGATGATTGTATCGGTGTAATTATCAAAGCGGATACTATTGGCGGATTGGAAGCTCTAAGAAATCTACTTCAGGAACAGAAAATTCCTCTTGCTTCTGCTTCCTTGGGCGATATTACTAAAAGAGACCTTTCCAAATTAGAATTTGTCAAAGAAAAAGATGAATTTCAGGCAGTCATCTTAGGTTTTAATGTAAAAATACCTGAAGACTTAACTAATTACATCAAAACCAAAAACTTTAAAATTATTACTAATGAAGTGATTTACAAAATCATTGAGGATTATACCGCTTACCTCAGTTCTCTTAAAAAAGAGCTAGAAATTAAAGAATTATCTGGATTGGTTCGTCCTTGTAAATTCTTCCTCTTAAAAGGTTATGTTTTCAGGCAGAACAATCCTGCCATTATCGGAGCGGAAATTGAAATTGGCCAGCTCAAAAGCGCTGATCCCATCATGAATAAAGAAGGAAAAGCGCTTACTACCATCAAAGCCATGCAGGATGGGCAGGAAAATGTCAGTCTGGCCCTGCAGGGTAGACAGCTGGCTCTTTCCATGGATGGGGTAACTGTAGGCAGACAGATTCATGAAGGCGATTATTTGTATACAGACATCCCTGAAGACGATTTTAAACGCTTGAAAGAATTAATTAAGCATTTGTCTAAGATGGAAATAGAAATTCTCAAAGAGATAGTGGAAATCAAACGTAAAAGTAATCCGGTTTGGGGTGTGGGATAAGTCAACAAAGTGCGGAGCTAAGTCCATTTAAGGTATTATTCTTTACAAAACCTTTAAATAAAAGGTATACTTTTAGTATACTATGAGTGCTACTACTATAAAACTTCATTTTAGCACAAAACATGCTCTCGACGATTTTAGGGGAAATGAAGAAAGTTATGATGAAGTAATTCAAAAGCTTATTTCCGAAGTTAAAAGCAAAAATCTGGTCAAAGAACTTATCGCTGCTTATCAAAATAAAGCCGAAGAGGATAAAAAAATCGTCGCCGAATGGAGTCCATCTTCTCCAGACTGGAGTTAGAGCGAATGGAAGTCAAAAGAGGAGAGGTTTGGATAGTTAATTTAGACCCAACTCTTGGACACGAAATAAAGAAGTCACGCCCGGCAGTAATTATTCAGAATGATATCGGGAATAAATATAGCCCGATTACTATTATTGCTCCCCTTACTTCTCAAGGTTTAGAAAAAGTTTATCCTATTGAAGTGCTTCTTACTCCAAAAGATTCAGGATTAGAACTTGAATCAAAAGTTTTATTGAACCAAATTCGTGCTGTAGATAAAGTCAGATTGGTCAAAAAAATAGGAGAAGTGAATGAAGAAGATCTGGTGCGAATCGACCAAGCTTTAAAGATCAGTTTGGGATTATGGTTTTAGAACAGTTCTAAGAATAATACTTGCCCAGTCTAATCTAAACCAAATTCTATCGAAACTAATAAATAGAAGTTCACCTTTTATTACTATTCTGCAGGTATATGGAACATATAAAAGAAACTTTATTAGATGCTCGAGAAGAGCTGAAACGTCTGGAACATATTATTTACGTAAGCTTAAAATATACTCGTACCGTGGACGTAATTCTTAACGCTTTAAAGATGTTAGTGGATATCTATGATCTAATCATCGAAGCTATGCTGGAGAAAGCCAAAATAGAGGGGAAAACCGAAGTTCTGGCTAAAAGTCCGGCTTTAAGAGCCACTAAGTTATCCGAAGTATATGCGGATGACCCAAAAATGCTCCAATTCTTATCTTTTTACTGGTTCTTGAAAAATATTCTTAAATTACCTCAATCTAAAATATGCGAATATCGGCGTCACGTAGCTTTAATTGTTGATTTAAATAATACCACCGCAGAAATAAACATTGATAATTTAACCAACTGCGAACGTTTCACCCATAAATTCTTTAATTATTCTTGGATGTTAGTTAGCGGAAAGAAAGAAGAAGACGAATAAGTTTATTTTGTTTAGAGAATTTTGAAAAAAAGAACATGAAAAAATATTTATCCCTGAAAATTTTAAGCAGTTGATTATTTTTCCCAGAGAAAACTTAGATTTCAACAGAAAAGAATATTTAGATCAAATCATTAAAATCATCGACTCTTCTTAATCTTAGCCACAAAAAATCTAAGGTCGACTTCGCTATCGCTCGTCTCTCAAGTTTCTTCGTTGCTGATTCTATTTTTTTCTTATTTTGGCAACGAAGAAACCCTCGGTATCATTATCCTGGGGCCAGATTCTTAAACTGTGCTTTACAGAGGGATGATATTTATCTCCTTTAAACTCCATTACCGGAGGAGATGTTTTTAATCCCGCCAATTTAACTGTAATGATCTTGGCATTAGAATATTTCTGTAACAAGTAGTTTACTACTCCCTCATTCTCTTCCGGCTCTACCGAACAGGTAGAATAAACTAATTCTCCCCCTGGCTTCAAATTATTAAAAGCGGTTTCTAATAATCCTTTCTGCTGCCAGGATAATTTAGTAACCACATGCGGATTCCAGGATTGAATTGTTTTCAAACTTTTTCTGATCGTTCCAGTACCTGAACAGGGAGCGTCAACTAAAATCTTATCGAATTCAAAACCCTGAAAACTTTTACCGGACATTAAAGTAATCAGGCAATTAGTCAATAGACAACGCTGTAAATTTATGCCTAAACTTTGCAATCTGCTTCCTTGGTAATCATTAGCGATAATTAAGCCTTTATTTTTTATCATTGCTCCCATTTGAGTAGTTTTACTCCCTGGGGCTGCACATAAATCTAAAACTAATTCTCCTGGTTTTGGTTTAAGAATTAAAGGGGGAATCATGCTTGACCCATCCTGGACATAAATCTGGCCTAAATGGTGTTCTAGAAGATTACCCACATCTCTACGCTCAGCATGTTCAATCCAAAAACCTTCCTTGCACCAAGGGATAGGGTCTAATTTCCAGCCTTTAGCTTCAATTTTCTTTTTGATTTCTTTAACTGTGCCTAACAAAGTATTGACCCGAATACTTCTTCTAGGATAGGATAAAGAATATTTCTGGAACTGCTTCCAATCAGTTAATTGAGAATATCTTTCTATCATAGCTGGCTTAAAGATAATCTTTTCATTTCCGGGAATGGGTTCTGGTTCGGGCATGGTTTAAAGAGAGAATTAGTCTGGTTTAAATAATTTGCTTTAAAAAGATGATTTAACCCCCCTTAGGGTAGCGGGATTAGATTAGATTGATATCTTAACTGATAAATCTTTTTCCCTGGACCAAAAAGACAACTATAGATATCGTAAGTTAAGAGCATGGCAACTCCATCAGAACGATGGTAAGGAACAGTTTCCTGACTAAGCCAGACGGAAGATGCTTCCGGGTTTGGAAAATAATTTGAAGAGACAAGCGATTGTTCTTCTAAGAAACGATGCTCTAAACTTACCTCTTTTTCTGCTACAGCCATTACAGAAGAGAACTTCTTTTCTTTATATATCAATTTGGGAAGATAGTTCTAGAATAGATAGTCTAAAGACTAGGATTAAAGCTCTCCAAAAGACTTATATAACTGCTTTTCTTACTTTAATTTAATTAGCAAAGAGGTGATGATCATGATTAATGTAGCAATTAATGGTTTCGGCAGAATAGGAAGGATGGTCCTGCGGGCAGGTTGGCAGGATAAAAAAATTAATTTTGTAGCAGTAAATGATTTAACTGATACTAAAACTCTGGCTCATCTGTTAAAATATGATTCAGTTCACGGAATTTTCTCTGAAGAAGTTAGTTTTACCAACGATTCCATAGTAATAGGAGAAAAGAAAATCAAAGTCTTTGCCCAGAAAGATCCGACTTTATTACCTTGGAAAGCTCTTAAGATTGATGTAGTAATAGAATCTACGGGATTTTTTTTAACCAGAGAATTAGCCAATACTCATTTAAAAGCCGGGGCTAAAAAAGTTCTCTTAAGTGCAGATACCAAAGATCCCAGCATAAAAACGATTATAATGGGAGTCAACGAGAAAGTTTATGATCCCAAGAAAGACGTTATTATCTCCAATGCTTCCTGCACTTCCAATTGTACTGCTCCCATGGTAAAAGTACTTTCAGATCAATTAGGGATAGAAACAGCTTTCTTTACTACCACTCATGCTTATACTTCAACCCAAAAATTGCATGATGCTCCAGATAAAAATCTGCGCAATGCCCGAGCTACAGGTGTAAACATCATACCTCATTCCAGCGGAGCAGCAGTAGCTATTCCTTTAACTATCCCTGAAGTAAAAGGTAAGTTTGAAGGATTTGCGTTACGTGTACCTATAATTGACGGCTCAATTACCGTCTTAACTGCAATAGTAAAGAAACAAACTACTGTTGAAGAGGTCAAAAATTTATTCAAAAAAGCAGCACAGACCAAAATGAAAAGAATTTTAGAATACAGTGAAGTGCCTTTGGTAAGCTCGGATATAATCGGTAATCCCTATTCCTGCATCCTTGACAGTGAGTTTACTAAAGTCAACGGGAAATTAGTTCAGGTAGTGGGCTGGTATGATAATGAATGGGGCTATAGTTGTAGAATGATAGATATGGTTAAATTGATGGGAAATTAAAACTAGATCTTAATCACTCAAAAAATACTTTAGTCACTCCCCGAACTTTATTCACTCTTTTAACTAATTCTTTGAGATGCTCTAGATCTCGAGGAATGACGGTAAAATTTCCCTGGGCATGCTCTAAATCAATCAATTTCGCTTTCGCTTCTTTAACTTCAAAACCGGCCTGGGCAATCGTATGCAATAAGTCAGCTAATAATCCGCTACGCTCTTTAGCATTAACGAAAAACTTTATTTTCTGGTTAAAAGCCTCTTTCCAATTTACCGGCAGCCAACGTTCTTGTTCTTTTACTGCCTGACGGCAATCTTCTCTATGTGCAGAGATTATTTTCCGTTTAGTTAAAATTCCAATAATCTTTTCACCAGGTAAAGGGTTACAACATTTAGCTAAAACACAGTAGGCAGTAGGAAACTCTTCTGATTCTACCAATAAACCCTGCTCTTCAGTAACCTCTGGCTTAAAAGAACGGAAAAACAAGCTGGGCAGATCTTCTATCTTCTTCAAAGATTTTCTGATCTTCTGCCTGGCTTTTACAGACTTAACTATTTTGATCCAAGCTCTTCGGGGACGTTGGTTTTTGTTGGTTAATATTTCTACTACATCCCCTTGAATTAAAATATGTTTTAAAGGCACGAATTTACCGTTAACTCTTCCCCCTACTGCCTGGTTGCCGATCTCTTCATGCACGGCATAAGCGAAATCTAGCAGGGTAGAATCTGTAGGCAATTCCTTAATTGCTCCTTTAGGAGTATAGCAATAAATGGCATCACCAAAAACATCAACTTTAGCAGCATCTAAAAATTCTAAAGAACCATCTTCTTTCTGCTGATCGAGAATGCTTCTCAGCCAGGAGATCCTTTTCTCAAAAGATTGTTCAGAGACTAATCCTTTATAACGCCAATGGGCAGCGATACCCTCTTCGGCTAATTCGTCCATCTCCAAAGTGCGCATCTGGATTTCAACGATTTTGCCGTTAGGCAATTTCACTCCGGTATGGATAGACTGATAAAGATTGGGTTTAGGATTAGCGATATAATCTTTTAATCTGCCCTCTACCGGCTCGAAGACTTCGTGTAATAATCCTAACAAAGAATAACAATCTTTAACTTCAGGAACAATTATCCTGATCCCCTGAAGGTCATACTGTTGGTGCAGAGGAATTTTTCTATTCTGCATTTTCCGATAAATACTGTAAATGTGTTTAGGCCTGCCGCTAATTTCGATAATTTTTATTTTATTACCAACCACCCGTTTAATTACTCCAATAGCCTCAAAGATATCTTTCTCCCTCTCTTCGGTAGACTCTTTCAGATAATTAACAATCTCAGCATATTTTTTAAGGTGTAAAACTTTAAAGGCTAAATCTTCTAATTCGGCTTTGATTCTGTCTACCCCCAAACGGTAGGCAAGAGGGGCATAGATCTCTAAAGATTCTTTAGCGATACGCTCGCGCTCTTTTTCTGGAAGAAGATTGATGCTGCGCAGATTATCTAATTTATTGGCGAGCTTGATCAGGATCACCCGCACGTCTTTCAGAGCGGTAAGCAAGATTTTTCTTAAGACTTCCGCTTCTAGAAAAATACTTTTATGTTTGAGCTCTTCCATCTCTCCTACTTCCTGGATTAAAAGATGAACTTCCTGGCCAAACTGCTCCTTTATTGAAGGTAATTTTTCTGGGTGCAGATGTCCGTGCAATAATCCGGCTAGAACCACTTCTGGAACTGCTTTATTTTCTAATAAGATAAATCCTACTCGGAGATTATGATCGAAAAAGCTGTCTCCGGAAATTCTTTGCTTATCTTTCAGCTCTGCGGAGATGAAATCTAGCGCTGCAGAGAACTGTTTAATTGCTTTCTCAGTATACTTTAATTCTTTACTTCTGGCGATAAAAGTATCTTTATCCATGGATGGAAAGTAAGAATGGAGAGGTATTTAAAAGTGTTTAGGAGAGAATGAATTAGCAGAATAAAGAATTATACGTGCGGAATTTAATATCTGAGCTTTTTACCCAAATTCCGCCCTATATAGCGACTGGGTAGCTGAATTTAATTGCTCAATTATTTAGTTCCGTCGCTATATTTCATCATCTCCTCTATCCTCAACAAGCGATTATATTTAGCCACTCTCTCCCCTCGGCAGGGAGCGCCAGCCTTAATCATTCCGCAGCCTATACCAACAGCTAAATCGGCAATGAAATGGTCTAAAGTCTCTCCGCTGCGATGGCTGACCATAACTTTCCAACCATGAGTATAAGCAAGCTTAACTGCCTCTAACGCTTCGGTAAGTGTTCCAATCTGATTAACTTTTAATAACAGACAATTACAGCTTTTTTCCCTGATTGCTTCTTCAATACGTTCAGGATTAGTTACCGTTAAATCATCCCCTACAATCTGTACTTTTCTCCCTACTCTTTCTATCCTTTTCTTTAATTCTGCGAAACTCAAAAAATCTTCCTGCTCGAAAGGATCTTCGATGGAGATAATCGGATATTTCTTAACCAGTTTTAGATAATAATTTAATAATTCTTCTTTACTTATCTTCTTGCCATCAAGACGATATTTCCCGTTTTTAAAAAATACCGTTGCAGCCGCATCAATAGCCAGATCCACTTTTCCGGCATAACCTGCATCTTTGATTGCGCGCAGAATCATCTCTAAAGCATCTATTGTCGTTTCTAATTGTTCTGGTGCGAAGCCTCCTTCGTCACCAACATTAGTGCTGCCTTTCCCATACTTTTTATGCAAATCCAATTTTAATCTATGATAAACTTCACTGGCTACCCTCAAATTTTCGACAAATGATTTCAATCGAGGAGCAATCATAAACTCTTGAAAACTTAATTCGTTATCAGCATGCTTACCTCCATTAATGACATTGAAAAAAGGTCTGGGTAAAATCATCTTTCGGTTTACAGTGGAAAGCTGATGGAGGTACTTGAATAGAGGCTGGTTTTTAGCAGCTGCTCCTGCCCTGGCGCAGGCTAGAGAAACTCCTAAAATTGCATTTGCGCCTAATTTACTTTTATCTTCAGTTCCGTCCAATTTTATCATTAACTGATCAATTTCTTTTTGTTTGCTGGGATCTTTTCCGATCAAACGGGGAGCGATCTTTTTTTCTACATTTCTTACTGCAGTTAATACTCCTTTTCCTCCGTATCTTTTATTATCTTTATCTCTTAACTCTAGAGCTTCATGTTTACCGGTAGAGGCTCCGCTGGGAACTGCAGCAGTAACAGAAAAATTTTTGGTAAATAATTCTACCTCAACCGTAGGATTGCCACGGCTGTCCAGGATTTCACGGGATTTGATTGAAGTTATCGTGTGCATGTTAATCCTCCTGCCAGAAGGGTATAAGTTCATGTTTAAATTTATTTTTAATTAAGAACGAACGAATTTTAGGCAAGTGCCCAGCTGGAATAATAAACACACCATTACCCAGTTTCCTTCCTTCATACCGGCGTACTAAGCCCTCCTGAATATATTTCTTCCTGCCCCTCTTCTGAATATATCCATACAAGGCCCTCCAGACTACCAGGTTCTGGTTACGACTCTTACCGGGAGAGACAATAAACAGGTAATAGGGTTTTGTTTTAATCTTTCCAGAATATTTTCCGTAGAGTACAAAGCCATTAGCTATTAAGCTTCTCTTAAGGCTATCCCATTCTTTCAACCTGCCCACAGTACAGCTTATCTTGTTTCTAACCCCCAATAGCGACCAATATCTCTTAAATTTAATACTTTCATAAAACTTTTCCACCGCATCCAATATCTTCGGTTCGATTATTTCATCAGTTACATCTACAAATAAATCGATATCACTATTTTTGCCTTCTTCCCCCCGAGAAACTGATCCAAATAAAACTAATTGAATTATTTTTTCAGCATCCTGATTTAAACTCTGGATTAGAAAAGAAGCAAAATCCTGAGCATAGGCTATCCGTTTATAATTCATGTCCGGTAACCTCAGTAAATATTTCTTTTAAGGAGTTAAAGTCTTTAATTAAATTTCCCAAAACCTCTTCACTCTGGCGCTTTCCATAACATAACTTGTTTCTTTGTGCTTCAATTTTGGAAGCCAAAGAAATAATCTCTGATTTATGAGGAAAATCAAATGGAAACTTTTCTTTAGTTTTCTTGGGCGAATTTAACCATTCGTGTTTAACCACAAATCCCGGGTCGACCAAATTGCGTTCGTGAAAAACTATCTCTAACATATCTATAGCTGCTGCAGAAGCATGAAACCCCAGCGAACGTTGTTTAACCATGAGCCCTTTCTTAACTGCCTCTTCTATCTCATCCACACTTTCTTTCAAACTTTCCAGATGGCTTTGCACGTTCATAGGCTAGTTTACACGACTAAGTATATAAATTTTTTGCTACTAAGTAGCGTAAGAGTTTGTTGGGGAGTGGGGTGGGGAACACTTACTTCTAGAGTGGGATTCCCGCGCGAATCCAAGATTTCTCTGGCTTTGATTTTGGTGAGGGGGGGCATTTTAGATTATATTAATGATTGAGTGTTTAAAGTATACTCGAAGCATTAAATTACATTCGACTAGTCTCGTAATAGCAACCTTTGCTATATCGAACTTTTAAAGAAAGCTGCTGCTTTCTAATCTTGCTAACTAGCAAGATAATGCTTCTCCTAATATATTAAACTGAAATAGTTTAATATTAGGAGACCGCAGTCGAGTATAGTAAAAGCAGATTAAACTCGTTGCGACTCGTAATCTCAAAAGCGTTTGAGATATTATGTTCGAATATTTAGTGCTTTTACTATAGATGAATTATGAACTGCTAAAAAATTGTTTAGGTTGGAGTTGGGCATTGTAAATAATATAATAATCAGAGATTTGAGTAACATATTTAGTGATAGCCTCTTTATAAGTTTTCCCTTTACCTTTATAAGTGGCACTAGCAAGATTATCTGTAAACATCTCCCAGGTTAAAATCTGCCCGGAAAGATCTGCTTTACATTTAGAATTTTCCCAGTTGGGGTTAAGCTTATTCCCTTTAATACAACTCTTTATCCCTCCTAATCCGAAATGATGTGAAGCAATAGTTACTTTCATCAAATCTTCAGTGCTGGCAAAATTGAATTCTTGATCTAATTTATCATAATTTCTCTTGATCACTTCGCATCCGGCTTTAATATTTAAGTCAGGATTAAAGCGGTCATCGTTATCAGGAGTGCATAAGTAAGGATTGTTGCCTTTGCCTACACCCCAGGTTTTCCCATAAGAATTATGTTCTTCACTGCAAGAATAGCTATTCTTTGATTTTTTTTCTTCTGCACTGTAAACGCAGCATTTTGTGAGCTTAGAGAAAAAGCTGGTTGCCGCAGAATTAAACTGCATGAACCCAATCTCTCCAGCCGGACCGATAATGCTCGGACTTATACCTGATTCTTTCTTGCTGATTGCTTTTACCCAGGCAGGAGAGATTCCCAGCGGTTCACAATACTTGATGAACAAAGAATCATAAGTGCTTTCTCCAGCGGAAACCGTCGCGCTCCCAGTAGCTGCAGTCGAACTTGGACACTGCTCTAATATTCCATCTCCGTTAAAATCTCCTTTATTCCCTTTCCAGACAAAATGCATGTAATCTTTAGCTCCTTCCCAATCTCCGCCCCAATCGAAATCATTATTTTTGAAAATATTGATTACCTCTTGAGGTAGATCATATAATTTTGCACTTTTACAATCTTGATCAGGAATTAAATTGCCGAACTTATTGAAACTACAGAAGGGATTCGTAGCGGGATTAATATCTATCGCCGTACCATAACTATGTTTACTACGGTGAACTTTGCCATCTGAACCCATACAAGTATTCTGATTAACAATATTAATCTTAGGAGATTTAACGCAGCGCCAGCTCCAAGTGCCCACGCTGCTGAACTGGTAAGTTAAATGGGCCTGGGTTATTTCTTGGTTAACTTTTTCAAACAAAGGGGCAGTAAATTTGTGCACTCTTACAGGAGTTCCTTGGAAATTAATTGTTTTCAGATTTTGTTCAGCCAACTGATTACTAGAAGAAATTGCCTGCTGATAACAAGCTCCCACCCCTCCAGAAGATGTCCCACCCTCACCCAAGCCAAAAGTAGTATCTGGAGGAGAAGTATAAGTTGGCGCTGCAGCAGCTGCGGAAGGATACATCTCGGCAAAAGTTTTCCAGCCACCTATAGAGAAGTCCCAGACCATTCCTGCGCCACCCCCGCCCACTTTATAACTAATCTTGCTGCTCCAGACCTCGTCAATCTCTTTGCATCTCTGCTCATTCTGACAGAAAATGGTGCCAATAGGAGCTGCCCCAGTCTGGCCGGAAGGGTTAATCACTGCAAATACTGAAAAAGATAAACTAATTATAATTATCATAACTAAAAACATCATTAAAACTATTCTTCTTCCGGTTAATACAGGTTTCATATTTTCACCTCTTCTTCAGAGAAAAACTCCTCAGGCACAGATGCTTCAGCAGCAGATTCATCATAGGCAGGCAAATAAACAGTTTCTTCCACCAGAAAAGTTTTGCTTAAGGTGGCTTTCTTATTCAATAAAGGATTCTCTAAGACTAATTCTAAAGTATATTCTCCCGGTTCAGAATTATCCGCAAGAGTAAAATAATCTTTAAATGAAACTGTTTCTTGTTTATCCTTACTGCTCATCTCAAAATGATAATTATTCTTAGCATCAATATCCACTAAAACTTTCCCGCTAGGGTCTTTAAGGCGATAATTTTCAATGAGCATGATCTCACCATTAGCAGTAGTGCTTTCTACTACAAAAAAGAAATGCACTTCATCTTCCTGAAAGAAACTATCTTTTTCCAATAGGCAATTATAATTGTCATCTACATAAATGCAAAACTTAAACTCTTTTACTGCCAGATAACCCTCTCTTCCTAAAGGAATGAATTCGGTGTTTAATATCGGGGCTTGTTCCCCCTCCGCTTTAACCGTAATCAGTCCGCTTTGCACTAAGAAAAGGATAATTGCGCTGGTTAGAACTATTACCATCATCATGACTAAGATTTCGGTGACGACTTTTCCGCTTTTGTTCATTTTTTATCTTTTGATTTTATTATTTTTTTAATTAAGGTGTAGTTGGTCCATTCGCTTTAGCAGCATCACTGCAACAATAAAATTGATTAACTGATCCATAACATTTTCCTGGCTCGCATTGGTTACCAGAATTACAATTAGCACTGGTCCATAGACCATTTCCGCCCCAGGTCATTGCAGGAGAAGATTCGCACTGACAACTCCAAGCGGAATTATAGGATTTACATTGCGCATTTGAATCCACAACTGCTCCTACACTGGCAGTAGTAGTACCAGCAGCTGCAATTGCATAAGCTAGATTTATGTTGCATGAGGCTGCCTGGCTGATTAAAGCCAGGTAATTATTAATTTTTTGATATTCACCAGTATTTTTAACTACAATAGGATAATCTTCCCATTGCTCTAAGGTAATATTACTTTGGCGATTAAAGAAAATCGAGCCTAAATTACAGATGGGCTGTTTGTTTACCGCCAGCCAATTTTCCGGCATTAAATAACAAGCTGTAGCGTAATACAATGATAAAGCATCCTCTAAATCCCCTTTCTTGCGATTGATTATTTCATTTGCATTATTTAAAACGAAATTACAATTATTATTCATAAATTCCTGATGCATCTTGCTGGCAATCTGCATGGTAACCGGCTCAAGCTGCAAGGTAATATGCGCTTCGTGTTTAGGCTTGCCGAAAGCAGGAGCTTTTACTGGAATATTAGCGTTAAAGCAGCTGCCGCTGGCGTCTGGCAATAATAGTTCAGTTATAACGGTGATAGTTTTCTGATTCTGGGCATAGCTCTGGCCGGCTGCAGGAGCTATTTGGTAGATGCAAGAGCTAGTTTTATCTCCCTGAGGTGCGCCCACTAAATTGGTTGCTTTCAAGCCGTTGAGATTGAAGACCGCTTTACTGATTTCTTCAGGAGTTAAAATATCTTTTCCGTTTAAGGTTAGATCATTGATAGAATTAACTGCATAAGGGGCATTTATTACAGAGACGCCTTGTGCAGTGGGCACTTTTACTTTATATTGGCCCGGACTGACAATCTGATAATTAAAAGTAAAACTCATTGCTCCCAAAGTTGTTTCCGGATAACCTTGCATGGAAGGCTCAGAACAACCAGTATCGCTATTAAAAGATTTAGTTAAAGTGGTTACTGCCCCCGAAAACATTTCTTTAGTTACTGTACCTAAATTAGGCAGCTCAAATGCAGATGGTCCAGGAATATTTTCCGGCAATTGTTTAATTCCTAAGACCTGGCCGCCGTAATTCATTCCCGTATCGTACATTCCCGTGCCATAGGCCATTCCAGAACCATAAGTCAATCCTGTAACTGTATTCTTAATACAATACTTTCCACCGTCAGTAAAAACATGCACTTTAGTCCTAATCTGATCTCCCTGAGTAAAGATGTTAAGTGTATCACAACTCATCCAGGATTGACTATTCTTATCATAACAGCTGAGATAAGGATCTTCCAGATAAACTCCCGTACCTCCGCCAAACATGCTCTGCACTTCCGGACAGAAATACCTTCCGGTAGCAAATTGGACTTGACAGACTAATTCTGCAGGAGCAGAAGTGTCGATAATAGGGAAATAAAATTTACCGTCACGATAGCCCTCATCAAAACAATTATCAGCGCTTTCGTAAGGATCTAATTTTAATTCTACCACGACATGATCATAACGATAATTAGAATCTATCTTTTGAGGTGCAGGCATCTTAAAATCTATCATCGAGCCCTGTTTCAAATCAAATAATCTTCCTCCCTCCAGATAACGAATCTTTTCACTCTCTAAAGCTGAACTGGGCTGGGTAGCTTTCAAGCAATCACAACCTTGGCTTCCGCATTGTACTCCTGGAGCTTTCGAATCTTCAATGCCAACACATTTCAGATAAACGTCTGCACTACGAATATTACAGCCAGGCAAGACCAAAGCTCCGATATTATAATTGAAAATTGCTGTACCTTTCTGAGGATTGAAGGTAGCTAATTCCCTTTCTGCAGGGAAAACCATAGTAGTGGTTTTAGTAGGGAAGGCATAAGCTGCATCTAAAATAAAGTCCATGCCCAAAGGCCAATCATAGCCGAAAGCAGCCATACAAATAGATTGGGCGAAACCTTTTGCACCAGTAGCAAAAAATTGGTTTAATTTAGCATTACCATAATCTGATTGGATATCGTCAATAGAAGATTGCATCGCTTCTCCGATAGAGCCTAAACCGGCATCAAAGACTGCTCCTACTCCTTCCAGAGCTCCTCCTTCTCCTTTAGCTTTATCGAAGAATGAATAGGGGCTGCAGCCGGTAAAGAAATAAGCGATAGATTTATACATTAAACCACAGACCTGCTGAGTGAATAAAGTTTTGCATACACCGGCATCTTTCAATCCGGTAATCTTTGCTTCTTCAATACAAGTCTTTAATCCCAATAAAATGCTTCTTAAGGTAACTAATTGCGCTCTGACTCCTGCCAGGCAAACTGTTTGATATACTCCTAAGAACTGAGTATGGGGATTGATCTGATGAATCTGTTTGCTTCCTTCAGGTTGCAGATAATCTGTTAAGTAATCAGCACCGAAAGCAGAAGAGAAATCCCTTCCTGAATAATATCTCCATTCCGGGTAATAAGTTCCAGCTACTCCTTTACTTTCTTTGAAAACTTGGTTTTCGCGATAGAACCATTCCTCGGCAGTACCTTTCTTTTCTTTAGCTGCGGTTCTCGCTCCGTAAGAAGCTTTTGCTTCTTTATCTACGGCGCAGACACATTGGAGCAAGCCGGTTTCCTCACCTGTAGATTGAATTTGTTTTCCTTCTGAATCAACATCAACAAAACAATCCGAGGTATAGCCAGCAGCAAATTTTCCACTACCTTTCAATAGATTTCCACTATTATCTTTCCATTGCACTTCTCCAGTTAAGCTGCGTACTTCTTTATAACATCCTTTTTTAGTACCTAATTCAACATCTGCTTTATATCCCTGCATTCTGGGATTTTTGCAGGTATAAGCACAAGATTGGTCTGTTCCGATAATAAAATCTTTTGAACCAGCTGGTTTGTAAACTAATAAATCTGCCCCCTGAGCGCTAAAGGCTTGGTCTATAGACATTCCGCCAAGAGGACTAAGCCATTGCAGAGGAACTATCTGGGGTTGATCTACCTCTCCTTTTGCCGGCTCATTGATATAATATAATTGATTATTCAAGGTGTTACGATAGCAAGGGAAAGAGCCTTGATTCTGTTTTAATTCTACTGCTTTATCGCTTATTTTTACGGTCGGATCTTTCCCCACCTGCTCCTGACAGTTTTCTATGGTCTCTAAAGGAACTCCACGACTGGAAACCGTACATTGCTGCTGAGATAAAATGGCAGTATCCACTTCGTTCTTCTCTGCGCTGGAGGTCCAGCCAGCAGGTACTGCCCGACAGAAGACCCTATCGCAAGTCCATTTATAGGCTTGATCTAAGGCAGCTTCCGCCTTCCACATGCTCGCAGTCATAGGACAGCGCTTATCTAAAGATTTTTCTGGTGCATCCCAATCGTCTCCATATTTTACTTTAGGATGACTGGCTGCATCTGCATCAACAAAAACTTTGTCTGCTATTTTGGTCCAGGAATCAATAGTACTTTCCATCAACAAGCCATTTTGTCCAGCAGGACATTTCTTATTTTCGTCAGGTTGGGCTTTAGAAAAATAAAATTCTAATTTTGAAACTACGATTCGAGAATAACGAGTAAACATTCTGATCATAAAAGAAGTGATACAACTCACTCCGGCCACTAAAATAGCTTTCTCCAAATAAGGCATGACCTCATTGATCCGATCAATGGTCCAGATAACTGCATCCAAACCTTCATCAGCAATAAAATCAGGAAGCATGTCTTTACTGTCTACAGGAAGGTCCACATAATAACCTAGATCGGTACAAGAAGATTGGGTTTTGGCTGCTCCTAAATTTCCGTCCGCTCCCCTCTCCTGATAACTTATCCTTAATTTTAGAGGGAAAACTAATTGGCGTTTCTTTAGTTCATTCCAGAAACTTTCTTTTCGGTCACTAAATTCTTCGGTGCTATGTAAATTGTAAGTGATATACCAGGCAGTCTGGTCATTATTAGCAATAGTTTTCGGCTGGGAGATAATATTACAGGATACCTTAAACTTATCATCTTCCATCATTCCTTGAGTACAAGCACGCTCAAAAACTACATTCTGAATTTTAAAAGCTGGCTCTAATTCTACACCGGTAGCAGGATCAAGTTTAGCATAACCTTTTCCACGATAACTTAAATTAAAGACGGTAGTGATCTGTTCCCTGCCATCATCTAACAATCCCGGATCTAATTTTAAAGGCCTCTGGAACTGAGCGATGGATTGAACATCAAAATCCCAGTCTGCAGAATAACAAGTGTTTAAATTTACGGTAGATTGAGCATAGCCGGTCTTACCGCTTTTATCCTCGGCGATGACAAAAACATAATAAGTAAAAGATTGCTGTTCAGAAACCTGGGGCAAAGCAAAGATAGAATATTGCAATAATCCAGAGGGAACTTCTTTAGGAGCGAAGGTATCCAGACTGATCGGCTCGCTCTCGAAATCAACTTCACTGAAACTAAAAGTTCCGTTTTTATCGGCAGTGGCCTTAGCCCAGGCCCGATCGAATTTAGGAGTATATTCATAAGGTAAAGGACGATAAACATAAAGATAGACTGTAGCGCCTGGCTCAGTCTCTCCGTGCAGGTCTGATTCTGCTCGGCCCTGGTAAAATTCGTTGCCCTTAGCAATCTCGAAAGAGACTTGCGGTGGCTGGGTATCAGTACTTACGCTAAATTCTTCTACTACCTCCCAGCCGGCTGCATCTTTAGCTACTACTTTAATTAAATTATCTCCCTCGTTAAGATTAATGGATTCTTTTATTTCCGTGCCCTCCCCTTTGGCCACGGATTTCTCGTTTATAAAAATTTCGTAAGTAGACTTTTCAGAGATAGTGCCTTTAATTTCTAAGGAAGTCTGATCTGAAATTTCGGGAATCTCTTCTAAGGTTAAAACCGGTTTGCTGGAATCTGAAAAAACTTTTCCAGACCATTCAGCTTTATTTCCTGATGGGTCAATGGCTTCAATTTTAATCTGATTTTCAGTATCTTTTTCTAGGAAGATATTTAGGAATTCGAATTTGCCGTTTAAGGTCTCAATGGATTTAACCTTCTTAATAGAGGTAGCCTTACCAGAAAGTGTTTCTAAATAAACAGAACTGATGGCACTTCCAACCAAGGCTTTATTCTCAGTATAAACTTTATCAGTAAATTCTTTTTTGTTTTTAAAACCAAGAGACCAGAAATCTATTCCCTTATCATAAATCAGATATGAAATTTGTTGGCCCTGCTCTTTTCTGAAATAACAGCCGTTCAAACCATCAAACTTTTTATTATTGACACATTTAGAATCCACAGAAGTAAAATAACCCCCAATAGGATCAACCGCGACCCATTCTCCGTTAAGGTAAAGGTCAGCGAAAACATGTCCGATAAAAGATCCCTCAATTTTTACCCCAGACTTAACTTTTCCTAAAAAATCTTCTTGAATAGTTTCAACATAAATTGTGGGAATATTTTTAGCGCGGGCTAAAGTTATGAAAACTAAAGCAAAGTCGGTACAGCCGCTGAACTCTCCTTTTTTAATTATTTCTTCTGCAGTGAGGGTGGCCTTAGCAATAGAATCAACATCTTTGTTTTTCAAGTTGCTTTTGATCCATTGGATGATATTTTCAGCAATTTCTTGGTCGTCTTTCCCAGTAATGGTGGCGGCAATCTCTTCTATTTTAGGAGTTATTTTAGTCTGGCTACCGGACTGAAGATATTTCTGGGCAATCGGAGGTAATTCTTTAATTTTTGTTTCTTCATTGGAAAGATCAGCAGGAATGTTTTCAGCACTATTAGTCTGTTCAGAATAAATTGCTATGGTCGAACCGGCTAGATTACCATTAACATAAAGAATAACTTTAGAGTTAACTTCTGTCCATCCGACCAGATCTAAATTTACCCCGGGAACCATTTCCGGTAGTTTTACTACAATTTCCGGGGGACTTGTATCCGGAGCAAGGGTAGTGAAAGAATAATATTCACCGGAATTATCGTTGATTAAACCATCACTTTCAACATTAAAATAATATTTTGTGCTGGGTTTAAGATTAGTGGCAGGCAGCTCATGCTCAGTAACTTTCTGGGCATCGCCTACTTTAATTAAAGTTTCTTTACTTTCTCCATAGCCTACAAAACTGTCTGCAGGCTGGTCCGTATCCCAGCGCACCATAGCGCTATTTTGGATTATTTCTTCGGCGCGCACATTGGAAATCTCTAGAGCGCTAATTAGGGGTAAGTTTAAGATTAGAGTTAAAACTAATAAAACTAAAATCTTCCAGCTCCACTTCTTTTTTGGGATTGAATTCATTTTTGAGTTATCTTTTAATAATTATTTAATCTCCGGAGCAGGCAATAATTTGCTTTGCTCTTCTACTCCCAGGATTAGTTCGATCATCTGCTCTTCAGTAGGATTAGGAATATTAATCACGGGCAAGATGATTTCTTGCGCTGCATTTAGTTTGTTCCAGGGAAGGTTCCAAACTCCTTTGTATCCCCCCACAATATCTTGGCCGTCTAACAAATTAATTTCTAAAAGATAATTATAATCTGCTTTAGCTAATAATTCCAGCCCTTCTTCTGCCTCTAATTGAGATTCTAGTTGTTTAGATTTTACGATACTAGTCTCATGGACAATTTTCTTTTCAGTTTGGTTAGTATCAATAAAAGTTAATTTGATTAAAGCGGTTTCCTCTTTGCTTAATTCTTTTCCCTGCGCTTCAATTTTGTTTTCAGCAGTTAGAGCATATTTCATAATCTTAATTTTTTTAAGAGGAACTTGGATTAAAGGCACTAATTGTAGATCTACTTCTTTTGCTGGTACAGTTACTACTCTAGCCCAATCTTCTTTGTACCCGGGCTTCTCTCCCCTTAAAATTCCGCCCACACAATAAGGGAAATTAGTAATTATTCCGGCATAACCTAAATTAGCATAATCAGAATCGCTTGCCCCTAAATCACATCTATAACGTAAGCAGGTGAAACTTAAATTTACTTTTCCTAAATCCTCACTATAACTTACTCCTTGACCATTTTCTACATATTGGTAAGTTTTAACCGTCATGGGCACGTTTTTATTCTTACAATATTCCTCATCAGTAAAGGCAGAGAGGAAATATGAAGGTCGGGCATAAGATTCTCCCCGATTGGGAGTGTTCTGGACCAGATGAACTGTAAAAGCAAGATTGAAATCATAGCCGGTAGTTTCATCTCTTACCCGCACGGAAACTGGATAGATCATATCATAGCTAAATTTCCAGGTTTGGATGCATAAGAAAGACAAGAGGTCGCTTCCTCCCAGCTGAGAACTTTTCATCTTCTTTCCGGTTAAAGGAGTAACTGCAAAAGTGTAGGGATAGGTCTGATCGAAATTAAAGACTACGCTCAGTTCCGGCTCAACATAGCCTACCCCTAAATCCCAGACATAATGATTTTGGTAATAAGTTAACTCCTCAGGGAAATTAACATAATCTGTACCCTTAACTTTTAATTCCCGGATATTTATTCTGAGCATATCGAGCAAAGTCTGTTTAGCTTTTTCCGGGTCCCAGGTTTTCTTACTGCAACTAATTTCTATTCCGGCTGCGGGAAGGTCAGGATGCTCTAGAGCAACCAAGTCTTGGGTAAGATCTTCTAATTTTAAAGTTTCCAGCTCCATCTCCACCAGATGTTTAGATAATTCATACACTTTTTTGAGTTTGACTGGAGATTCACTAGTATGGTCTATAACTTCAGAAATAACCTCTCCGGCTTTGTTTCTGACTTCAATATTCCAATGAACATTGAAAATGACTTTACTCTCCACTATCTGAGTATCAGAAGTTAAAGCGCTCTTTTCCACTAAATCGTAAGTTTCTTGGAAAGCTTTCATCCCGAACAAACAAGGACGTAAGTTCTGTTCCATATAAGTATCAATCCTGACTTTAATTTCTTCTAATTGAGGGATATTAATATTCTGGCCGTAGGCCCAATAAGGAATTACATTCATAGGGGATAATTTCAGGCTGATACTGGCATCAGTAAGCTCTTTAGGCACTTCGATGTAACCACCCTGAGTTCCGATTTTCAATAAAGCTTCCTCTCCCAACTGATCCATACAAGTAGTAAGATAATTCTCTACTTTACCCTTTTGGGTAGGGAAGAGTTCTTCAGGTTTTAAAGAAACAATCTCTTTTTTCATGAAAATGACTAAAGTTAAAGCTAATAAGAGTAATATTCCTAAGATAATGAAAACGGTAACCTGGCCGCGTTTGGAAAGTTTGGAATTCGGTTTGGAGATAGAATTGCTCGGAAGGACTGATTTAACATAAAAAAACCTATCTAAATCTAACCCTCGCCTCTTTTTTTCCATTGCTTAAAAGTATATTATATTTATTTATAAAGGTTATTGTTTGGCTTAAACCGAAGTTTTAGCCTAATTTTCAAAAGAAATTTAAGAAAATGAATCTATTTCTTCTTTCGATATTTGTTATCCACTAATTTGTATAAAGTAATAATGAAATAAGGTATAATTAACACAAACAAATATTCTTCCAAAGGCATTAGACCAATAACTATCCCTAAATTTTTATCCGGAGGAAAAACCCAATGACCTCGCCAGATTGCAAAAGTATCCCAAATGATCCCAATCAAGAAAAAATCCCCACCACTTCTAATCTTTCCCTACGGCTTTTATATAAAAAGATATGATGAGTTTTTTCTAAGATGAAAGTAGCTATAAACATTACAATTAAGATTATAAAATATTCCATCAAGGGATTAGAAAAATAACTATCTATAAAAAAGTATCTTTTTTTATAATTTTTCTAGAATAACTTATTCACCCAATATATCCCACTTCTTTCTGCCTGAGCTTGGCCCCAGCAGAAGAGGCTGCACCCATCTCATTGGCCCATTCTTTGGTACGCTTGATTAATTCCGGCATTACTGCGGTGATCTCCCTGGTCATTCCATTTTATTTCCCTTGTTTTTGAAAGTGTGCAGTACTAATATACAAAAGTGTGCAGTACTAATGCACAGATAGAAAGGTTTATATATCCCGGCTTATTATAAAAGCTATGCTCTTTAAAGAAACTATTGAAAAAGCCCTGCTCACCCAGAAAGAGGCTTTCGGAAGATTAGAAAAAGCCGTTCCCCGGGAGTTAATGAAACAAATCCTAGTCCAGAATAAGTTTGCCATCATCATCTCAGGGATCAGAAGAAGCGGAAAAAGCACTTTAATGAAAATTATGGCTAAAAAAGTAAAGCGTTTTTATTATGCCAACTTTGAAGATTCCCGCTTAGCCGGATTTGAATTAAAAGATTTTGAAAGATTAGAGGAAGTTCTTAATAAGGTCTATGGAAAGTCTGATTTTTATTTCTTTGATGAAATTCAGCTGGTCGATAAATGGGAATTTTATATCAGAAAGCTGTTGGATCAAGATAAATATGTAATTATTACTGGTTCAAATGCCTCTTTACTGAGCCGAGAGCTGGGAACAAAATTGACCGGCAGGAACCTAAGATACGAACTATTTCCTTTTTCCTATCCAGAATTTTTGTCTTTTTCTGATAAACAAGCAGGAATTAATAGTTTCGAAGAGTATCTAGTTAAAGGAGGATTTCCGGAGTATCTTCTTCTAAAAGAGCCAAAAATCTTACAGGATTTACTGACTGATTCTTTATTTAGGGATATTGCCATTCGGCATAAAATCAGGAATGTTAAACAGCTGCACGAACTGGCTGTTTTCCTAATTACTAATGTGACTAAAGACTTCTCTTACAACAATTTGAGGACTATGTTTAATCTTGGCTCTACTAACAGTGTCTCTAAGTTTATCTCTTTTTTTGAAGAAAGCTATCTCTTATTCAGCTTGCCGAAATTTGATTATTCTCTTAGAAAGCAGATTGTAAATCCCAAAAAGATTTATGCAATAGATAACGGATTGGTTGTCCAGAACAGCAAATCTTTTTCTAATGATTATGGGAAACTGTTGGAAAATATGGTATTTATCAGCCTAAAATCAAAGCAAAAAGACTTATTTTATTTCAAAGAAAAAAATGAATGCGATTTTTTAGTGCGAAATGGCTCTAGTATTACGGAGGCTTATCAAGTTTGTTATCTGCTTGATGATTTTAATCAAGAGAGGGAAATTAAAGGGTTGATTGAAGCTTTGGAAAAATTTAATTTAAAAGAAGGAAAGATTTTAACTTTAAACCAAAGCGATAAGTTAAAAATTAAGGGTAAAAAAGTGATAATCCAGCCAGTATGGAAATGGTTACTTGAAAAGTAAAAAAGATAAAATATTTTACCCAATATACCCAGCTTCCTTCTGCCTGAGCTTGGCCCCAGCAGAAGAGGCTGCGCCCATCTCATTGGCCCATTCCTTGGTGCGTTTCATCAACTCTTTCTCTACGGCAGTGATCTCTTTACTCATCTTCTCCAAGTCAATCTTGAAATTGAATTTCTTATCCAATACTTTAAGAATCTCTTTTGCCCCTTTAATTCCTAAATACATGGGATGGCCGAAAGTTTCTGCCAATAAGGCTACTCCTTTTATCCCCCGTTTCTGTCCCAATCCTAACAATACTCCGGAAACGCCGATGATCGGACCGACAATCCCAAAAATCTTTTTTTCAGTAATCATCCCTTTTTGGAGATACTCATTAAACAATTGCTTATCATTAGCAGTGCAATAAACTTTAGGGTTATCCGGAGGATGGGCTAATCCAATTCCGCCGGTAGTAATGATCTCAGTGCATTGATATTCTTTAGCGATTTTAATTATTTCTTCACAGAAAGTAAAACAGCTTTCCTCGTCGATAGGCTGGATGTCTCCCACTAGAATTAATAAATCACTTTTTTTCCCATCGAATTTTTTATAGTACAACTCAATCTTAGGCATATTAATGAGATTATTCTCTCCTACGAAAACTGAATGGGGAAATTTATAAGAGAAAAAAGAATATAATTTTACTGCTTTGAATTCCTCTACCAGAAAATCGGCAGCAATCTTTCCCACATTGCCTATTCCCGGAAGTCCTTCAATCAAAATAGGATGATGCAATTTAGGTATAGTTTTCGTTTCCGGAGTTATTTGCCAAGTTACGGTCATGGGATTTAGGAATTCTTCTTTATTTATTAAAGTTTTTGGATTTTAATGCCACCGTCCGGTTAACTGTCCGGCTAACTGCTGGAAAAAACTCCTCGCCTCTCGAAAGTTTTTCTCAGCAGCAATGATACGATCAACCAGTTTGTCTGGAACCTCTATCTCTCCCCCATATTCTGCCCAGCGCCCGTAAGTTCTATTTTGTATTTGCTGCAGGGTTTTTTCTGCATCTCTGAAACTAGATAGATCAGTAGTTAAAAAAAGAAGCCCATCTTCAGTATAAGCGATTAAAGCTTTGTTGGGAAAATAAAGCCTAGTTTCTACTGAAAACTCTCCTCCGTACAAAGTACTACCTCGACCATTAGATGCGGGAAGGAGATATTTTTGTGCTTTCATAATTAATTTACTATCAACGCATATTTGTGAAAACCATTCTTCTATGGAGACTGAGTAAGCAAAACATCTTAAGTTTTCCCGTCTAGTGGGGCTGAACGTAGCGAAGGCCGCACCTCTTTTTACCAGATTTTTGTAAAAATCTGCGGGGGACGTGACTTTCTCACTGACGTTCGAAGCATTGCCGCTCGAGCGTCAATATTCGAACACGCGAACCCACTTAGGGACTACCCCCTCAAGGTAGCGGATAAAGTCGAGCAAGCAATCTGCCCAGCTCTTTGACCACTTTCCTACCCCCGCAATACCTTCTCTAAAAAGGGGGTTTATTTATTAACTTTTACACTACTATCCGCACTAAAGAATTTATCTTACCAAATTAAAGATGTTTCAATCTTTTTTTATGATCTTACTGCGGATATTATTTAAATCTAATTCATTAAAAGCTCGGGTAATCTCTTCTTTACTCCAGGCAGTATGTTGCAACAATATTTTGATGACTTGTTCGTCTGAAATTTTCATCTTCTTCTCATGCCCAATCCATTCTTTAAGTTCTTCTAGCGAAGACTCCTCTCGCCGAGAAGGGCGCTTGATCAGTAATAAAACCAAAATGATTAGAAGTACAAAAAGTAATAACCATAATAAATTATAGATATATTTTTCGGAAGGCGATTTTAGGCCAGATCCAAAAGCTTCTCCGACCAAAGGTCTATTTTCAGGAGGAACGATTTCCTCTGGTTTAGGAACCGGTGGTTCTATCTCTGATTCAAGTGAGGGCATAATTGGTTCTTTCTTCAATATTTTCTGAATTAGTTGGCCCATCCAGGGAGGAAATATTTTGACTAATCCCGGAATTGGTTTTTCTTCTGGAGGTGGAGGTGGTGGAGGTGGAAGTATAATTGGATTTATCCCTTCTTCACAAAACTGAACTAACTTTGGTCTTAATCCCATCGTTCCACAGTTATGATTATCCTTACAATTTCTAATTTGGGTTTGGTTAAAACATTCGGACCAAGATGAGCAAACCCAATCCTCTACACATTTAGTACATTCTCTCTCATCAAGATAACTTTTCTGACAACCATTAAAATCGATACAGGTACGAGTCTGCTTTAATGACGATAAACAGGTACTCCAACTAGTGCAACCCCAAGAAGAAGTGCAACTGGGGTTGCCCCCATTAGAAGGGGGTGGAGCGGATATTGCCGCAGCTACATTTATGGTAAAACTACGATTGATTCCCCAATCCTCTTTAGAAGCATTATCATTAACCAGACAATTCCAGGTGTAATTCCCTCTTCCCAATTCTATGGTCCAGTTAGAGCTATTGGTTATTCCACTAATATTTGTACTTTGATTAAGAATAAAAGATTGATTAGTAGAATTGGTCAGATAGAGAGAAACATTTTTTAATAGGTAATCATCAGTAGTATTACAAGAGAAAATAATATTGGTTGATGATTCAACCTCAATACTATAACCTGCTGCTGGAGAACTTAAATTTACCTCTGGAGAATTATCTGTTCTAAGGACAGTAAGATTATTACTGCAACTTTCAGTTCCGTCGACAGTCCCATCGTTAGGTGTGACACAAGTTTTCCAGATATCTCCTGCAGCTAGTTCATTAGAAACGATAAGATCGGTCCGGTTCTGATACAAAGCGGTAATTTCTGCACTAGATAAGCTGCGATTATAAATCAGCACTTCATCGATAGAACCATTAAAATGATCAGTAGCTGGATTATCATTAAATGCGCCAATAACAGTATTAGGATAAGTACTAGATTTTCTAAAACTAGAGGTCTGGCTTTGTAAGACCTTATTAATATATAAAAATCCAGTCTGCCCATTGAAAGCCCAGATAATTTGGGACCATTGATTGGTGGCATTGAAAGTGCCGCTAGTCTGTCCAATAAAATCAGTTCCATTATAGAAAACAGCTCTTAATACTCCTGAATCCACAAAGAGATTAAAAGAACTTGTTGAGCCCCCGGCATGTCCAGAAGCAACTATGGTCTGGTAGCCAAGAGTATTTTTAGGATTGATCCAAGCTACAATAGTACCTCCCCGGGTAAGATTTATCCCTGAACCAGTAGCAATATAACTGGTATTAAGATCAAATTGGTATGCTCCTTTTCCATCATATCCTCCAGTAGAATTCCAGGTGGCATTTACAACTGTTCCATTCTTCCCCTGAGCATAATCTCTGGTCCAGGTAGAATTACTTCCTCCTTCAAAAGGAAAGTTAAGAAGAGTTATAGAAGTTCCATTAGCGTACCAATTGTAGATGGATTTAACCGAATCCCCATCAATATCAGTAGTGATAACATAAGCGGTTAAGTTTTGGGTGGTTGAATTGCTAGAAAGATTAGTAGTATTAAGAATTAAAGAACTTATTGAAGGAGCAGTATTCAAGAGGGTAAGATTATTACTGCAACTTTCAGTTCCGTCGACAGTCCCATCGTTAGGTGTGACACAAGCTTTCCAGATATCTCCTGCAGCTAGTTCATTAGAAACGATAAGATCGGTCCTGTTCTGGTACAAAGCGGTAATTTCTGTACTAGATAAACTGCGATTATAGATTCTAACTTCGTCGATAGTTCCATTAAAGTATCCAGGACCGCTAGAACCATAAGTAGTTCCCATCAATAAAGCAAGACTATTGGTGGAGGGAATTATAGATGTAATAATACTATTCTCTAAAACTCCATTTAAGTATAAGGATAAATTAGTTTGATTGTAGGTAATCGCTAGATGCTGCCAAGTAGTAGAAAAGTTATTGGTAATAGAAGTTATTTCTTTTGCTCCGCTGGACCATCTAGCGGAATAATTTGCACTCACGCCTCCCGCTGAAGTAAATGCCCCCCCCACATATAAATCACCATTATAAACAACAGAGGAATAAATAGAACTGTTCGTTCCTGAACCAAGTGCACTCCAATCGGTACCATTCCATTTGGCGATATAATTTGCACCTAATCCACCGGCAGAGGTAAAAGTACCTCCGGCATATAATTCGCCGTTATTAACCGTTAAAGAAACAACAGTGCTGTTTACTCCTAAGCCCAGCGCACTCCAATCGGTACCATTCCATTTGGCAGTGCGATTTGCGCTTACACTACCAGCAGTGGTAAACATGCCTCCAGCATATAATTCTCCGTTATATAGAACTAGAGAATAAACAATATTGTTCATTCCTGAACCTAATCCACTCCAATGAGTTCCGTTCCATTTAGCAGTGCGATTTGCGCCCACTCCTCCCGCAGTTGTAAACGAACCTCCGGCATATAAATCACCGTTATATACTGCTAAAGCATTAACTACATTATTCGTTCCTGTACCCAATCCACCCCAATTAGTATTATTCCATTTAGCAGTGCGATTCGCACCAACACTGCCTGCAGTTGTAAACGAACCTCCCACATATAAATCACTTTTATAAATTGCTTGAGATAAAACGCGGCCATTACCCATCCCTGAGCCTAAGGCGCTCCAGCTCGTACCGTTCCATTTAGCAATTTTATTTGCACTAAGACCGCCTGCGGAATTAAACTGTCCCCCGGCATATAATTCATTTTTATAAACGATTAAAGCATCAACATTAGGAGTACCTTCATCAGAACTAGTTCCCAAACCGAGCGTACTCCAATCTGTACCGTTCCATTTAGCAGTATAATTGGCGTTAATTCCGCCGGCAGTAGTAAAAGCGCCGGCAGCATACAATTGACCATTGAACACTACCAAAGAAGTAACATCCAGATCCATTCCTAAACCTACCGCAGACCAATTCTCAGTAGCATTCGAATCCAAATAGAACTTTAACTTTCCGTCAGATTTATCTAGATAAATTTGATAAGTTCCTTTGTCTAATAAACCTTGGTAATAATCTGTGCTGTGATTAAAAGTCTGGTTAGGCATGAATCTGAATTCAATAGTAAAAGGGGAAGTCAAATCTAAAAGATTGCTGTCAGGGATAGAAAGATAATCATTAACCCCTTCAAAAGTATAAGCTCCAAATCTAGCATAGCCGCGAGAAGCATTCCAAGCTGCTCCTGCCACAGTAGCATTATTTCCAGAACCATAATCTCTGGTCCAGGTAGAATTACTTCCTCCCTCAAAGGGCAGATTGAGCAGAAGAAGCGAATTACCATTGAGATACCAATTAGTAATATTTCTGAAAGCATCACCATCAGCATCACTACCGGTAAGCCATAAAGTAAGATTATGGGCAGTATCATTAACGGAAGTGCTGGAATTTAAAATTATGGAAGTAATACTGGGAGCAGCTGCGAGAGAGATTTCTGCTGGTGAGGTTGGGGCAAACCGCTCTGAAGTAGCTAGATCAACTGAATTATCTCCCACCAAAGCTCCGGTAATCAGACTATAAGACAAAGAATTCATCCCAAAATTTTCTCTCACTAATATCCCTAAGATTAAGACCACGGAAATGATAGCGATTGCTCCAGCTATTTTACTAGATAAGTTCGCTTGTTTTTTGGTGCAGTTCCTTAGCTTTCTTCTTTTATTTTTCATAGTTTTTCAATTATTTGATCATACTCTTCCAACAGAGTTTTCATCTTCTTGATTCGGAGCGAATAGTACTTGAATGGAGATTGTACCTTTGCTTCGAGAAATCCAAAGTCAAAAAGAAGTTTTAAATGACGAGAGGCCAGGGATTTAGTGATTCCTACTAAAGAGGCCACTTCATTGACGGTTAACTCTTTCTCAGCGAGAAAACGTAAGATTTGTCTACGGGATAAGGCATTAATCGCTTTAGATAATTTTAATTCTAACTCCTGCAAAGAATCTGTAGAAGATGAAGATAAAGAGGAAACAGTTTGATCATATTTGATTAATAGTTTTTCGATTTTTTTATTTTTTAGAGAATAATATTTGTAGGGAGATTCTAATTTAGCTTGTAAGAACCCAGAATTATAGAGTAAAGCCAGATGTTTAGAAGCTAGGGACTTAGATTGGTTGGTTTTAAGGGCAATTTCATTCACGGTCAGCTCTTGCTTAACCAGAAGCCGAAGAATCTGCCTACGAGAGAAAGCACGGATAGCTGTAGATAGCTGCTCTTCCCGAAGGTCCAAAATCTCCATTTAAGCTCATAAAAGCAAGATTATTTATAAAGTTTACTTGTTGTTCAGTTGAATGACTTAGAAACCATAAACCCATAAATAAATTAAGCTTTTATTAGTGATATCCCACTAAAAAGAATTATTTCATCTTACTCACAAACTCATTCCCCTCAATAAAGAATCTCCACTGCAGATCTTGAGCATCTTTAATCCCAATGCGGGAACTCTTTCCAATCTTTCCAGCTTTAAAATCATCATCATAAACTTTTATCTCTTTCCCCAGCTTTAAGCCGTTATGTTTTTTATCAATCCCTAAAGCAGAACATAGTTTTCCCGGACCGGAACAGAGATTAGTTACTTTATCTGTTTTTCTTCTCTTCTTCAACTCCTCAATCTGATTCAACGGCTCTACTGCTCGGATCAATACTGCGCCAGGCTGGCCAACTTTTTCGGTAGTAAAATTTAGGCAATAATACATCCCATAAATCAAATAGACATAAACGTGTCCAGAGGTATCGAACATTAAGGCGCTTCTTTCTGTACGGGTAAAAGCATGCGAAGCTGGATCTTGGCCATAGGCTTCGGTTTCTACGATTCTGGCCTTACAGCCATTCACTTCCATTATCTTGCCGAGAAGCTCTTGGGCTACCTGTACTGTATTCCTGGCGAAAAAAGTGGAAGATAAAAGTTTCATAAAGGAGGAAAAAACAAGAAATAATAAAAATGTAACTGAAATTTACCCCAATTCACGGGGCCGATGTTTAGTTGTTAACCAATTTTTTGCCAAACGTAGTTGCTCCCTAGTCAAGTTCTTCGCATCTTTAAGATTAACTTCTTCAAGATCAGCATCTTTAAGACGTACTTTCGTTCCAAAGTCAGCTCCGCTAAAATCGGCCCAAGACAAATCTGCGGAGGTAAAATTTGCTCCACTAACAAAAGCTTTAACAAAGATTGCATTCTGAAGGCTCGCTTTGTAAAAATTAGCCCAATATAGATTAGCTCCTGAAAAGTTGGCATGATTTAAAATTGCCCCGGCGAAATCTCCAGCAGAAATGTCACTTACTTCCATTTCTCTTAAATCTGCTCCAGAAAGATCAGCGTTTTTGAAGCTAGGAGCAGTTAATTTGGCACCTCTTAAATTTGCTTTTTTAAAAGAAACATCCTCGAAATGGATCAGATATAATTCTGCTCCAGCTAAGTTTGCTCCGTCTAGATTTCCAGAATAAATTCGGATGTCTTTTATAATATTTTTTCTTTCTTCTGGTGAAAGATGTTCGTAGTAACCAGAACCGGTTAGTAACAGTATCAATTGTTTCTTCATTTCTGGTCTAATATCTATTCTAGATAAAACTTTTGGATTTATCCAAGGCTCCTTTTTAATAATATCCACTGCTTGAAATAATACTGAGGTTAAAATTTTAATACTATTTACTATTTTTTCTTGATAACTTTTCTCTTTTTTCTGAATAGCTGCTATTACCTCTGGTTTTTTCTCCCCTTTTTTGTTCAACTTTTTTAAATAATCTATAAAAGATCGTGCTTGTGCTACCGCTGCCCTCGCTTCAGTAATATTTTTTCTCAGAGCTTCAACCTCTTCCATCTCCGGAAGGTGCTTTAAACCGGTTAGGCCTCCACGCCATTCTAACTTTTTCCCCTGGTTGTTAATATCTCTTAACAGCTCTTCGATGAGTTTATATTCCCATTCTCCTTGTTCAACCTTTTTTTTAGCTTCAAGCGCAAATTTTTCCATTGCTGCAACTTGTTTTTGAATAGATTCTTCTTCTGCCATATTTAACACCTCGTTTTTAATAATCATCCTAAGATTTTTCTGCAGTTTTTATAATTATCTATGCTCAAACGATGAGATTATCAATTCAAAACTACCTGACACTCTTTCTCTATGCACTTAATCTCCCCTTGCCCGCAGTCAATGGTTTCGGGAACACATTCCTGGCTGCAAAGCTGCCCGGCACAGTTGGGACCGAATTCTTGGTTGATTGCATCAAGAGCATGACAACAAGTTGTACTAACGCAATCGGAATCTAGGGTGCAAGATTTTTGGGTATTGGTGCAAGAAACTAAAAAAAACAAACCAATTAAAACTGATACGAATAATAGTTTTTTCATCTTCAATCACCTTTCATTTTAATTTATTTATTCTATAAAATCTTTTTGGTAAGTCCGGGTAATATTAATCTCTCCACGAAGATTAACTGCCATTAACTCTTTTACTTTTTCTTTAGGGTAATTGCCTAATAACCAGGCTAGCTTAATAAAAGCAGTTTCCGGAAGCATATCTTCGCAAAAGATACAGCCCAGCTCAGATAATCTTCTTAAATTAGTATAAACTGAAGGATGCACTGCCCCATACAAGCATTGAGAAGTGATGGCTACAATTCCCCCTTTCTTCACAAACTCTTTGAGAATCTCGTAATTCTTTAAATTTTTTCCCAGATTGGTCGGAGCATGACCTAATCCCGTCCCTTCCAAGACAAAAGCATCATAATTTTCAGCGAAGAACTTAAATAATTTAGGATCCATATTGGGGTGGACTTTTAACAATCCTGCTTTCTCGCTGAATCCTTCTTTGAAAATTATTTCTTTATCTTTACTTCTTTTAGAATATTCTTTACTGATAAAATTAATTTTTCTTTTTTCATAGTCTACTAAAGCGAGGGGCTGGGCATTAATGGCTTTAAAGGCATCCCTTCTGCTGGTATGCATCTTTCTGGTTTTAGTTGCAGGCAGAATCGCACAAATATCATCACTTGCTGAATGATGCATGCAGATGGCTACTCCCGAGAAATCTGTTTTAGTAATGAATTCCGCGGCGCAAATTAAATTCATGGCTGCATCTGTGCTTCCTCTATCCGAGCTTCTCTGCGAGCCGACCAGAATCACGGGAATATTTATTTTTTCGAAGATAAAAGCTAAAGCTGCGGCAGTAAAGCCTAAAGTGTCTGTTCCATGACCTATAATTATTCCAGCAATATCTTTTTTGGCATGATGGGCAATACTTTCGGCTATTTTCTGATAATTGCTGAAGAGCATATCCTCTGACATCATATTCGAGACTAGCTCAGTTTCAATATTAGCAATCTCTCCTAGCTCCGGAAAGATGCCTAAAAGATCTTCTGCGCTGAATTTTGCGGTAACTGCTCCGCTTTCATAATCGACCTTAGAAGCGATAGTTCCTCCGGTATGCAGGATGACGATAGTCTTAAGATTTTTTGGTAGTATCTTTAAAGTATTTTTTTCCGAAGTTCCTGCTTGAATCTCTTTTTTTTCGTCTATTAATTTTATGCTTAAAACGTCTTTTCTCTCAAAACCTAGATTGTAACCATTATCTAACTTTAAAAGAACTACTTTTTCATCCGGACTGGGCATTAAAATGCCCTTTACAGTTTCAAGGATAGTTTTTATTTCTACTAAGTCCCCGGGTTTGGTCATAGGTATAAGATAATTCCTAAATATTTATATAGGTTATGTTAAAATAAGTTTTCTACCTAGAAAAAGGAGGAACTATACCATGAACATTACTAATAATTATGCGATAAAAGATTTGAGTTTAGCAGAATGGGGCAGGAAAGAAATTTCTATTGCTGAAAAAGAAATGCCAGGATTGATGGCCTTGCGGGAGAAATATTCTAGACAAAAGCCACTGAAAGGAGCGAGAATTACCGGCTCTTTGCATATGACCATCCAAACTGCAGTATTAATGGAAACTTTAACCGCTTTAGGAGCAGAAGTAAGATGGTGTTCTTGTAATATTTTCTCCACTCAAGATCATGCTGCTGCGGCCATGGCTCAAGCAGGAATTCCTGTATTTGCCTGGAAAGGCGAAAACACAAAAGATTATTGGTGGTGCACTTTACAGGCTTTGAATTTTTCCGGAAATAAAGGGCCCACTCTAATTGTAGATGATGGAGGAGATGCTACCTTAATGATTCACAAAGGAGTAGAAGTAGAAAAAAATCCGGTCATCTTAAATAAAGATTACAGTAAAGAGGGAGAAGATTATTTAGAATTGATGAATTGTCTGAAAATTACTTATTCAGAACATAAAGATAAATGGAGCAAAATTGCCCAAGAAGTCAAAGGCGTTTCTGAAGAGACTACCACTGGTGTGCATCGCCTCTATCAAATGCTGGCAGAGAAGAAATTATTATTTCCGGCGATAAATGTAAATGATTCGGTAACTAAATCCAAGTTTGATAATCTTTACGGCTGTCGAGAATCTTTAGTAGACGGCATTAAAAGAGCTACAGACGTAATGTTAGCAGGAAAAGTAGCGGTAATTGCTGGTTATGGAGATGTGGGCAAGGGCTGCGCTCAATCTTTACGCGGATTTGGATGTCGTGTAATCATTACTGAAATTGATCCGATTAATGCCTTACAGGCGGCGATGGAAGGTTATGAAGTGAAGAAAATGGATTCTGCAGTAGGTCGGGGAGATATTTTTGTTACAACTACCGGCTGCCGAGATATTATTACTTCCAAACATTTTCTGGCTATGAAAGATCAAGCTATCGTTTGCAATATCGGACATTTTGATTGCGAGATCGATATGGACTGGCTGAATAATCGTTCGGGGGCAAAGAAAGACACTATCAAACCTCAATATGATAAATATACTTTTCCTAACGGCAGAGAGATTTATGTTCTGGCAGAAGGGAGACTTGTTAATCTCGGATGTGGGACAGGGCACCCTAGTTTCGTGATGAGCAATTCTTTTTCCAATCAAGTTTTAGCACAGATAGAATTATGGAGGAAGAATTATCCGTTAGGGGTGTATATCCTGCCTAAGAAACTGGATGAAGAAGTAGCCAGATTACATCTGCAGAAGATTGGAGTGGAGATAGATGAGCTTACTCCTGCGCAGGCAGCTTATTTGGGGATACCTAAAGAGGGACCGTATAAAGCGGAACATTATAGGTATTGATTTTGAGGATGCTTTGATGACCCACAAACCTAACGACGTCCTCGGACTGGGAAACGCTTTAATGGACTTCTTGATAGAAGTAGATGAAAATAAGCTGCTGGAATTTGATCTAAAAAAAGGAGAGATGCATCTGGTAGAAGAAAAAAAAGCTAAAACAATTCTGGAAAAGATTGAGAAAGAAGAATTGAAGATAGAATTTGTTCCGGGGGGCTCGGCAGCAAATACCCTCAAAGGGGTGGCTTTCTTAGGTGGTAACGCCATGCTTTATGGTAAAGTGGGTAGAGACGCTCAGGGTTTAAGTTACATTGAACAGATGCAAAATCATGGAGTTAAAACGCGGATAAGCCATCATCAGCATAAACTAACCGGGCATGCGCTTACTTTTATCACCCCTGATACCCAACGCACTTTTTCGGTACATTTAGGAGCGGCAGTGCATCTAGAAAAAGAAGAGATTCTGGAAGAAGATGTTCAAGAAAGCAAAATCCTGCATTTAGAGGGATATCAATTAGAAGGAGAGACAAAAGAAACAGTGTTGCAGGCGATGGAATTAGCTAAGAAACATCATACTTTAATCTCTTTGGATTTAGCCGATCCGGGAGTAGTACGCCGCAATCATAAACTTTTACAGGAGATTGTACAAAATAAAGTAGATATTCTTTTTGTGAATGAGAAAGAAGCTAAAGAATTTACCGGCAAGGAAGAGGAAGAGGCAGCAGTAGAATTGGGAAAGCTGGTTAAGATTGCTATCGTGAAAATCGGCGAACGTGGTTCGATTATTGCCGGCGATGGACAATTGCATTATGTTGCCCCTTTCCCGGCGAAAGCGATTGATACTACCGGCGCAGGGGATACTTATGCAGCTGGATTTCTGTATGGATATTGCTGCGGCTGGCCCTTAGAGAAAGCCGGAAAGTTAGGCTCATTATTCGCTTCTAAAGTAGTAGAGCAGAAAGGGGTTCGGATAAAGCATCTAGATGCGGAAGAGATGAAGAAAGAAGTAAATTAAGTGGTTGCAGTTACAAAATTATTATAAATCCTCTTGAGTTTTTTTATTCTTATGCTCAAAATTGGTATTATTGGGGGCTCGGGATTAGAAAAACAGGAGATGCTTCAGCAAGCAATAGATATTGAAATTAATACTCCTTACGGAAAGCCTTCTTCACCGCTAAAAACAGGAAAAATTTTGGGAGTGGAAGTCGTTCTATTATCCCGGCATGGAAGAGAGCATACTATTCCACCAACCCAGGTCAATAACCGAGCGAATATCTGGGCCTTAAAAGAAACTGGTTGTACTCATATTTTAGCAACTACTGCCTGCGGCAGCCTAAAAAGAGAAATTAAGCGCGGTGATTTAATTATCTTAGACCAATTTATTGATTTTACTAAACAAAGAAAAATAAGTTTTCATGAAGAATTTTTATCGGGAAAAATTGTGCATACTGCGATGGCTGAACCTTTCTCAGAAGAGCTCAGAAAAATCCTGATTCAATCCTGTGCAGAATTAAAATTGAGATATCATCCTCAAGGAACAGTTATTACCATCGAAGGCCCTAGATTTTCTACTAAAGCAGAAAGCAAGATATTTTCTTTATGGGGTGCAGATGTAATTAATATGAGTATTGCCCCAGAAGCAATACTTGCTAACGAGATTGGTCTTCCCTATGCAGCCATAGCCATGAGCACAGATTATGATTGTCTGTTTGAGGATGTTATTCCCGTAACCTGGGAAGAGATTCTGAAAGTTTTTAAAGAGAATGTAGAAAAAGTAACCAATCTAATTCTCCATTCCCTTTCTAAAATAAATCTTTCTAAAAAAGAAGAGATGATTACTTCTGTTCATCAGGAGGAAAAAGAATTTGACCTTAAATCTACAATTCGTACTATTCCTAATTGGCCCAAGCCAGGAATAATGTTCCGAGATATCACTACTTTAATCCAAGATCCGCAAGCGTTTAGTTATGTAATTCAGCAATTTGCCGAGCATTATCGAAATCAAAATATTGACAAGATTGCCGGAATTGAATCCAGAGGATTTATTTTCGGTGCAGCCTTAGCATATAAATTAAATCTGCCGTTTGTGTTAATCAGAAAGAAAGGGAAGCTCCCTGCAGAAACAGTTTCACAGGAATATGCTCTTGAATATGGCACGGATAAGATTGAGATGCATAGGGATGCGGTAAGTTATGGAGAAAGTGTTTTGATTGTGGATGATTTGATTGCTACAGGAGGGACGGCGATTGCCGCTGCAAACCTAATTGAAAGGCTTGGGGGCAAAGTGGCTGAATGCGCATTCGTAATCGGGCTCCCTGACCTAAAAGGCATGGAAAAATTAAGCGCGAGATATACTGTCATGACCTTGGTTAATTTCGAGGGTGAGTAAGGTT
>ORJL011610794.1_pt1 | contig 39090 bp, 39 predicted proteins | sample 1779941 | NCBI WGS metagenome assembly ORJL01 (sample SAMEA104232317, study PRJEB22302) | groundwater metagenome | biome: forest; feature: aquifer; material: groundwater | place: USA | collected 2011-08-07 | depth 5.8 m | reverse complement strand
CGGGGCTTTCCACGTCAGAATCTCTGTGCATACCTCTCGGAATTCATGTTTCGCTACAACATTCGTTGCTACCAGACTCGTCTGAACGTACTCTCAGCCCTGCTCTCTCGAAAATCCCACACACTACTGGTGTAGTCCCCTGATTGATTGCCTTGGGAGCAGGTCTTAGGACCTGCGAAAGCGCAATACTCTTGCCAATCGGAAACTGTACCTGTACCCTAGGTACGGGTATATTTTTCCATCCTTGATATGGGTTGCTGCATGAACAAGCGCATGCTTATCTTCGTCCTCATCGGCGTTGCGGTGTTCGTCGGACTTGCGTATGCATTCCAATGGAAAGCGGTCCTGGGTTATGCACCGTTCCTCATCTTCCTCCTCTGTCCTCTCATGCATGTCTTCATGGGGGGGCATGGAGGACACGGGGGGCATGAAGACCATGGGCAACACCGCGATCGGCCGACGAAAGACAAGGAGCAGCCTCCATGTCACTGACGTTCTCCTCTTTCCATCATGGAACTCCTCATCGGAACATCCATCGTCGCGGCGTTCATCACGGGAGTGGCGGCACTCTTCGCCCCCTGCTGCATCACCGTGTTGCTGCCATCGTACTTCGCTTCCATTTTCCGCGAGCGAACGAAGGTGTTCCTCATGACGTTCATCTTCTTCCTGGGGATGCTGACGGTGTACTTCCCGCTCGGTCTCGGGATTGCGGCGCTCGGGCAGGTCTTCAGCCGTTTCCATAACATCATCCTGTCCGTCGGGAGCGTTTTCCTCATCGCGCTCGCGGTGATGCTGCTTACCGGAGTGCGTGTTTCGCTGCCGATGTTCGTGCATCCGTCGCTGAAGCGGCACAACGCGCCCTCCGTGTACTTCCTCGGCATTCTGTCGGGTATCGCCACCACCTGCTGCGCGCCGGTGCTGGCCGGCGTTCTGGCGCTCGCGGCTATGCCCGGTTCCGTATTCTGGGGAAGCGTCTACACCGTGAGCTACGTTCTCGGCATGGTCGCGCCTCTCTTCCTGCTCTCCCTGTTCCTGGATACGGTCGGCTTCGCGCAGAAATTCCGGCAGGTGTTCCGAAAACCCATCACCTACCCGCTCTGGCACAGGCGTGTCAGCATCACGTTTGCCGATGCGCTGTCGGGAGTCACGTTCCTCGTTATGGGCGTGCTTACGATCACGCTGGCGCTTATGAATCGCCTCTTCGTTCACTCCGCGTACCAGATCGAGGTCAACATCGCCCTCACGCGGCTCATCCGGTCCCTTCAGGGCGTTGTGTCGGCCGTGCCCCCGCTCGTGTGGGCGTTGGTCATCTTCCTGATCCTCGGACTCATCATCGTCCGTTCTCTTGTTTCTTTCTCCAACGATTCCCATGAAGAATAACGCATCCGTTCTCATCATTGCGGTCACGACGGGTATCCTCGTCCTCCTGGGGTCGGTGATCGTGTTCAGCTTACTGAATCTGGGAGCCGGCAACCAGAGCGCAGGCACGGCCAATCGGGGCAGCCCGCCGGCTTCCCTGCAGGAACTTCTGAACAAACCTGCGCCATCCTTCTCGCTCACCGATTTACAGGGAAAGGTCTACACGAATGAGACGCTGCGCGGGAAGAACGTCATCCTGTTCTTCAACGAGGGCCTGATGTGCTATCCGGCCTGCTGGAACCAGATGATTTCCCTCGGTGACGATGCACGATTCAAGGCTGACGGGACCCTCGTATTCTCCGTCGTGGTGGATCAGAAGGATGAATGGCGGCGGGCGATCGACAAAATGGCGGATCTCGGGAAAGTGACCGCGCTGTTCGATACGGATAAGGCGGTATCGCGCTCGTACGGGGCGCTGAATGCTCCATCCTCCATGCATGCGGGCTCCATGCCCGGCCACACCTATGTTCTCCTGGACAAGGACGGGATCGTTCGCTTCACTCTCGACGATCCGCGGATGGGCATTCACAACGACGAGCTGGCCCAGATGCTCGGGCAGCTGAATACGGCGAACCTGTAGCGCCGCTTTTCCTCCAGTAAACGCTTGTCTCCGCGCCATTCCTCTGCGACCATACCTGCATGGAGTTCGACTATACCGTAACCACCGCCAAGGATTTCGCTGCGGCGTCCTCCAGTGTCCTGGAGGAGATCGCGAAGGCGGGGATGCGCGTACTCCACGTACACGACCTGCAGGCGAACCTCGCGGAGAAGGGCATTCACCGCGATCCATACAAGATCGTGGAGTTCTGTAACGCCACGTACGCAAGCGAGTTCCTCCGCGCCGATCCCAAGATCGGTCTCTGCATGCCGTGCAAGATCAACGTGTACGTCCATGAAGGCAAGGTCTTCCTCTCCGGGATGCGACCCGTCGTCCTCCCGCAGTTCTTCCCGCACGCTGATCTCGGAAACAAACCGCAGGAAGTCGACGCTATCGTGCGGGCGATCATCGACAAGGCGAAGGGGGCGTGAGAGACGAGGAAACTTTCGCTGCATGGATACCTGTTGCTCCGTTCCGCATCGGCCATCTTCTTCCTCTGCTCTGGAATGGAAATTTATCTGGGCATTCATTCTCAACGGAGGACTTGCGATGGCGGAAATCGTCCTGAGCGTGCTCACGGGCAGCACTGCGGTGCTGGCGGACGGCCTCATGAACACCGATGACGTCGCTGCTCTCGCCGTCAGCATCTACAGCGAAAGGAAAATCAGGCAAGCCCCCGATGTGCGGCGCACCTTCGGCTACGGACGGATGGATGCGCTTGCGGGTTTCGTGAAGGGATGCCTTCTGCTCCTCTCTGCTTTGGTCGTCGCGCTGCAGGCGGGAAAACTCTTACTCATGCCCGAATCTGTTGCCGGGACGACGGTTCTCATCGTCGGTGTCATTTCTCTCGCTGTGAATTTCGTCTCTTCCGTGATGCTCAAGGCAGATGCCTGCCACAGCCTGAACGCGCGAGGGACATACGCCTGTATGGCCTACGATATGATCGGTTCTGCTGCCCTGATCGTGAGCGGTCTCCTCTCACGATATTTCAGCGTCGTATACTTCGATGTCGCCGCTGCACTGCTCATTGCCTTCTTCATGATCAAAAGCGGCTGGGGCATCTTCAGAGAAGGCGCGCGTCTCTTCCTGCAATCCGCTCCGCAGAGTTTCGATTACGATCTCTTCGAAAAAGCGGTCGGAAATGTCCAGGGCATCCTGTCCGTCGGGGATATTCACGTCTGGAGCCTGACGTTGAATGAACACCATTTGACCTGCAAGGTCACGCTCAAGAACGGAGACGTCTGTAAGTGTGATGCGGCGATCCGCGACGTCGAGCACATCGCCTCAAAGATGGGCATCCATCATGTAACCGTCCAGCCTGTCTATACTGAGGAGGTGCTGCAACGTTTCTGCAAAGTATCCGCATGATGCTGGCGCAGAAACATTGCTGGGTACCTCAGCCGAATGACAACACCTTGTCCGATTCCTCAACGAGGCGCAGCAGGTCTGCCATGGTTGAAAGAGAACAGACCGCGCTTCCGGACTTCGACCGGTTTTTCAAACAGCTCCCGCAGGCGAGGATCTGACCGTGGAGTTCCGTGAATTCCCGCGTCTTCTGCGATAGGTCGAAGTGCCCGGCGTCGGGAATGCTCTCAAGCTCCACGTGCAGCTGTAGCGGAATTCAACTATATCCCGCAACCGCCTTTGCTCGGGACGTTCTGCGGGGAGATTTGCGTCAGTAACTGGCGATAGCCCTGGGCGGAAGAGTACTGGGACGACAGGACGGCTTGAGGATCCACCTGGCTCCAATCCGTGCCTTGAGCCTTAAAGTAGGAAGCAATGGTTACGTAGGTATCGGGGAACCAGTAGGAATTGACCGCCAAGGCGGCACGGTACATCTCCTGCTCGCTGACGCCCTGGGAAGCCATGAGTTCGAGCAGGCCCAGCATGGCCATCCCATGATTGCAGTCCGGGAAGTGCGTGGAGTTCCCGCAGCAGGGACGATAGATGTTCTTGGACACTCGATCCACGATGGCTTGCTGCTCCGGTGTTAACCGTATGAATGCATGCTGTGAGTAGTGCTGCATGGCAGAGCCTTGTGCCAACGTCCAGCCACCCGTCGAAGCGAATTTGCCGGCTCCGCCAAACTGCTTCTCCTGCATTTCGCCCTTATCCAGGATGTCGTTCTTGTTGCCCAAGCCCAGAGCCCACAGCATATTGAGGATTACCGGGGCATTCTCCGGAGTGATGCGTATTTTGCCGTTACCGCTTTCTAAGAGCATGCTCTTCATTTCCGGCGTCAAGCCGCCGCGCTGGGAATAGAGGGCTTCGAATTTCTGCTGATCAATAACGCCGGCTTTCACCATCTGCTCTCCGAGGTCTCCCCAGGTGACGGGCAACTCCACGCCTTGCGTGGGCAGAACTTTGGCAAGCAGTTCCTGATCAGCCGGGGCCGCTTGCTGCTGCTGCTGCTGATTGGTCCCTCCCTTCGCCGTTCCGGCCGTGTTCGCCGGGGCGGAACGTGTAGCAGAAGTCGCTGTCTGCCCCGTACCTTTCATCGACCGCTTCGTCACGACCATGCCCGCAGCAAACGAGGAGGCGATGATGACAAACAGTATGGTGCCAAGCCCCACGCTCTCCAGAAAGGTAAACCTTCGTGTCATCACATGCGCATTGCGGGCTCCGGCCGAAGCTTCATGCCTGGAAGGGGGAGTTGCGTCCGCTGTCTCTCCGCGAGGCGTACGACGGTGAGCGTGGTCGTCTCTGTGCGGGGGCGATTCCATATGCTATGGGGGGTATTATGTTGGCGGATGTTAGATACTTCAGCGGAAGAGTCCAGCGTATTCGCTTTACCCATACCCATGGTATGGGTATAATCACCGCCAGACTTTACTTGAGTTTCCATGCCATCCACAACTGTTTCCATTCCGGGGATGCACTGTGCCTCCTGTGCCACTCTGATCCAAGATGTGAGTGCGGATTTCTCCGCAATCCAGCGCGTGGAGATCGATCTGCAGAGGAAGACCGTGACAATCGCCCATGATGCGTCGTTCGACTTCCATGCATGGAAGCGGGCCATCGAGGAACTGGGTGATGCGTACAAGATTGCGGCTTGATGTGTTTGGATGTACCCCCACGCATGGGAAGAGTATAATATTTTGGCTGTGCGTCGCCTTTTTCCATGTTGAACACTGTTCCAAGCGAACGGCACGTGACCATCCGCATTGAAGGAATGCATTGCGGGAGCTGCGAGATTCTCCTCGAACGAAAACTTCGCGCAGTGCAGGGGGTGAAGCGGGTCTCGATCCATCATAAGACGGGCATCGCGAAGATCGTCGTGGACGCAGATTGCCCGCCCTCCCCGGAAGACATCCAGTCGACAATTGAGAACGCGGGGTATCGGCTGGCCGATGATACACATACTCACCATGACCGGACGAGGGGCCTCCTGAAAGTCCGCATCGACGGGATGACATCGAGGAGCTGTGAGCGCCTCCTCGAACCGCCTCACCGCAAGTGGATGGAGATCGGCGCCGCGTTCCTCATCATCGTCGCCCTCTACAAAGTCCTGCAGGCATTCGACCTCGTTTCTCTCGCGCCGTCCGTGGCAAGCGTCTCGACCATCGGCGGCATCTTCGTCATCGGTCTCGTTGCGGGGACATCGAGCTGTCTCGCCGTTACCGGAGGCCTCCTCCTGAGTGTCGCCGCGAAGTACAACGAAGTGCACCAGTCCCGGACGCGTCTGGAGAAGTTCGAGCCCCTGCTCCACTTCAACATCGGAAGACTCGTTTCCTACTTCTTCTTCGGCGGGCTCGTCGGTTTTCTCGGGCAATCCATCATCCTCACGACGAGGCTGACGGGGTACATGAGCATCATCGTCGCTCTCATCATGCTCTCCCTCGCCCTCTCGATCCTGAAGATCATCCCGAAGGGGAGCTTCGGCATTCGTCCTCCCAGGAGATTGTCCCGCTGGGTCGCCGGGCTCGCGGAGAGCAGGCATCCTCTCGCTCCTTTCTCGCTTGGCGCTTTGACGTTCTTCCTGCCATGCGGCTTCACGCAGTCGCTCCAGCTCATCGCACTCGCATCGGGGAGCTTCCTCACCGGTGCCACGGCGATGTTCGTTTTTGCGCTCGGAACGCTGCCCGCGCTCCTCGGCATCAGCGCGATCTCCTCGACGGCGAAAGGCGCGTTCTCCCGTATTTTCCTGCGCTTCTCGGGCGTTCTCGTCTTCATCCTCGCGCTCTGGAACTTGAACAGCGGGCTGCTGCTGACGGGAGTCGATGCCGCAAGCTTCCTGCCGGGCATCGGCTCCTCCGCAGTCGCCTACGCGGGGAATGACCCGGCTGTCACGGAGTCTCGAGACGGCACTCAGTACATCAACGTGCGCGTGAGGAACGGCTACCAGCCGAATTCCTTCACGATCAAAGCGGGCAAGCCGACCGTCCTGAGGGCGACCGCCGATCCCGGAAATGGCGGCTGCACGAGCATCCTCACGGTGCCTGTTTTCGGCCTCACGAAGTTCCTCCGGCCCGGGGAGAACGAGCTCGGTCCCTTCACGCCGACGCGGGACTTCCTCATTACGTGCGGCATGGGCATGGTGCGCGCGAACGTCAGAGTGGCGGGAGAGGGCGCTACGGCCGCGGTACCCGCGGCGGCCAGCGCTCCGGCGGCGAACGGCGGCCTCCCCGCGAACGCACAGGTCGTGGACCTCACGTTGACGCGTACCGGCTACGCACCGAACGTTCTGGAGGTGGAGCACGGACGTCCCACGGTCGTGCATGTCTCCGCCGAGGTACCCGCGGGAGGGTGCATGGGCGTCATCGCCTTCCCGACTTTCGATCAGTCCGCCTTCGTTCCCGCCCCCGGCAGCCCACCGGTGAGCATTCTCCTCGCAACCGACCGGGCCGAACCCGGTGACTATCCCATCACATGCAGCATGGGCTCGCGCATGGCTGTTCTCCGCGTGAACGCAGAGTCTTAGTTTCCCTTTCCCCCCGTATGCTTGCGCCCGGAGGCGTATAGCCATATCCTGAGCGCAGGTCTGTACCCCCCTGCGTATGGCGATGCAGAGAGAGAAGAAGCTCATCGGACTCAAGAAGGCGCACAGCCTCCTCGGGAAGATCCTGAGTATGGTGGAGAACGATCAGTACTGCATCGAAATCATGCAGCAGAATCTCGCAGCCATCGGCCTCCTGAAATCCGTCCACAAGCTCCTGATGGAAGATCATCTCCAGTCCTGCTTCCGGAACGCGATGGCTACGAGCAGTGCCGCCAAGAAGCAGCGGATGATCGCGGAAATTCTTGCGGTGTCGAGACTGGCGAACAAGTAATACCACTACCTATACCCTAGGTAGAGGTATGGGCGTAGACTTCTCTCGCCCCCAAGAAAACAATGGTGCGTTTTGATTTCAGGATTTCCGGCATGCACTGCGCGTCCTGCGTGAAACTGATCCGCAGCGAGCTCGAGCGGGTACAAGGCATCCGCGATATTTCCGTCAACCCGTCCGGCGTTGCTTTCGTCACTGCCGATGCGGCGGTACAGCCGGAGGCGATCCTCCAGGCGGTCGGCCGGGCGGGTTACACCGCGGAGATCGTCTCCAGGCGGGAAGAGGCAGTGGTGTCCGCTTCTCAATCCCGGACGCGGCAGAAAGTCGCGCTTTCGCTCGGCGGTATGCACTGTTCCTCCTGCGCTTCCATCATCGAGCGGTCACTCAAGAAACTCCCCGGTGTCGTCGCAGCGAACGTGAACTTCGCCGCCGAGAAAGCATCTGTGATCTTCGATGCGGCACAGGCGGGTGTTCCGGATCTCATCCGGATCATCGAGAAAGCAGGCTACAGGGCTACGCCCGTGGATGAGAAAGATCGGGACTTCGACCGTCGCAAGCGCGAGGCCGAGATCCGCCGTTTCGGCGAACTGTTCCTTTTCAGCTTCGTCCTGAGCGCGCCGATGCTCTACTTCATGTTCCTGAATTTCTTCCCGTGGCTTCCGGGTTCGGAATTCCTCTTCCCCTTCGTCGGTGTTGTTTCATTCATTCTGGCGACCCCCGTTCAGTTCATTGCCGGTGCGGGTTTCTATCTTGGCATGGTGTCCGGTCTCCGGATGCGGACATTCAACATGGACAGTCTCATCGCGATTGGCACATCGGCTGCGTATTTCTACAGTCTCTTCAACTACATCAGCTATGCCGCAGTCAATAGTACAATCCTGGGTCTTCAGGGCGCGCAAATCTCCGATCTCTACTTCGAGACATCCGCTTTCCTCATCACCTTCGTTCTCCTCGGCAAGTGGCTCGAAATGAAAGCGAAGGGCCGGACGTCGGATGCCATCCGGAAACTGATGGGGCTCAAGGCGAAGAGCGCGCGTGTGGTCCGCGCCGGCAAAACGATTGACATACCCGTGGACGATGTCGTCGTGGGCGACATTGTCCTCGTCCGTCCCGGCGAAACCGTCCCGGTGGACGGGACGGTCGTGAGCGGCCGTTCTTCCATTGATGAGTCGATGCTCACCGGCGAGAGTATTCCGGTGGAGAAGAACGTCGGCGACCAGGTCATCGGCGCCACGATCAACAAGACCGGGAGCTTCGAGTTCAGAGCCGAGCGGGTGGGCGAAGAATCCACGCTCGCGCAGATCATCCGGCTGGTGGAGGAGGCGCAGGGCTCGAAAGCGCCCATTCAGGCTTTTGCGGACCGCATTTCTTCGTGGTTCGTCCCGGCGGTCATCCTCCTCGCCATTCTGACATTCCTCCTCTGGTACTTCGTCTTCGGCGCGACCCTCTCATTCGCGCTCATGTCGTTCACGGCTGTTCTCGTCATCGCGTGTCCCTGTGCTCTGGGTCTCGCGACACCGACGGCCATCATGGTCGGGACGGGAAAGGGTGCGGAGCACGGCATCCTCATCAAGGGCGGCGAGCCTCTCGAAGCGGCGAGCCATGTCAACACGATCATCTTCGACAAGACCGGCACGCTCACGAAGGGCAAGCCCGAGGTGACCGATGTCCTGCGTTTCTCCGCGACCGGTGAGGACGACGTGCTCCTCATCGCGGCAAGTCTGGAGCGGTCATCCGAACATCCGCTTGCGGAAGCGATCTACGCGCACGCTCTGGAGAAGAACCTCACGCTGAAGGATGTCCGGGGATTCCGGGCGATCCCCGGCCACGGCATCGAGGGGGCGATCGATGGAACGACCTATTTCTTCGGGAACCGCGCCCTCATGACCGATGTCGCGCATCTCTCCATTGGGCGGGAGGATCCGAAAATCCGTGTGCTCGAGGAGCAGGGGAAGACCGTGATGATTCTGGCGACCGGGGATACGGTTCTGGGCGCCATCGCGGTTGCGGATACCGTGAAGGAGACGTCGCGTGACGCCATCGCGAGGCTCAAGGCGAAGCAATTCGGGATATACATGATCACGGGCGACAACGAACGCACTGCCCGGGCGATTGCGAAGACCATCGGCATTGCCGACGTTCTTGCCGAGGTTCTCCCGCAGGACAAGGCAAACGAGGTGAAGAAGCTGCAGGAGAGCGGAAAGAAGGTCGCGATGGTGGGGGATGGCATCAACGACGCGCCCGCCCTCGCGCAGGCGGATCTCGGGATCGCCATGGGCTCGGGCACCGATGTCGCCATGGAAACAGGGGGCATTGTCATCATCCATGACGATCTCCAGGACGTCATCACGGCCGTTGATCTTTCACGGGAGACCATGGCGAAGATCAGGCAGAACATGTTCTTCGCGCTCTTCTACAACGTCATTGGCATTCCCATCGCCGCGCGCGCGTTCTACACGACATTCGGTCTCCTTCTCCGGCCGGAGCTCGCGGGGCTCGCGATGGCCATGAGCTCGATTTCCGTCGTGACCAATTCCCTCCTCCTGCGCCGGTTCCGGCCGCGACATAGGAACTGGCTCTCCATCGTCGCCCCCATCCTGATGATCGTCGGTTTCACGGCGCTCTTCCTCGCCTTCGCGCGGTTCAGCTCGGGTACGATGAATCCGTAACTTGTAGAGGGTCATTCTATCCTTTACCGTACTCCTCCGTATGAGGACATCTGCTATTCTTGGAGGGATGCTCGCGCTCTCCATCCTTCGCTTCACGGACGCATGAACCACGTTGCCGTCTGCACCGATCTCCTCAAGCAGAAAGCGAAGCTCGTCGCGATGCTCGCTCCGTCGTTCCCCATCGTGTACGAGTATCCGCGCATCGTCGCCAGGCTGAAGGCGCTTGGTTTTCCGTACGTTCTGGAAGTCTCGGCCGGGGCGAAGCGGACGAACGAAGCCGTTTTCGCCTTGTACAGGGACAATCCTCAGGGACGATACATCACCAGCCCCTGCGCGGGGTTCGTGAGGATGGTGCGGACGCAGTACCCGCGTTTCGTCCCGTACCTCGCGCTCAAGGCCGATTCGCCGATGGTGGCGACCGCGAGGATCGCGCGCGAGAAGTACCCCGGGTACCGGCCGGTCTTCATCGGCCCGTGTCTCGCAAAGAAACTGGAATCATCGGAGGATTACCCGGATCTGAGCATTCTGGTTTTGACCTTCAGGGAACTGGATGCGATCTTCCAGCAGTTCTCCATCGGGGAGAATGCCGGTGCGCCGGATGCGGCGTTCGATGTCGCTGCGCCGGGGACGAGGATCTATCCGTTGGACGGGGGGCTCACCATCACGAGCGGCATCAGGAACATCCTGAAGGACGAGGAGATCAGCATCGTCTCCGGCTGGCAGAATCTGCCGAAGGCGCTCGAGGAGTTCGAGAAAAATCCGAAGATCCGCCTGCTGGACATTCTCTTCTGCGACGGCGGATGCATCAGCGGACCGGGCATCATGAGCAAGCTCGCTCCCGAGGAGCGGAAGAAGAAGGTACTGGAGTTTTCTGCAAGTTAACTGTTAACAGTTAACAGTTAACTGTTAAAATCGAAGCATGTCGCTCCTCTACCCTGATTCCGTCGCCGTGATCGGCGCATCCAGAGACGAACGGAAGGTCGGACATCTCATTTTCAGGAATCTGGTGACACAGGGGTACCGGGGAGGCGTGTATCCCGTGAATCCCAAGGGCGGGTCGATTTTGGACAGGGCCGTGTATCCGACGATCAGCTCTATCGGCGCACCCGTCACGCTCGCCGTCATCGTCACTCCGGCAGAGACCGTCCTGGAGCTTGCGGAAGAGTGCGGGAAGAAACGCGTCGAGTCCCTCGTCGTCATCAGTGCCGGATTCGGCGAATCGGGAGTGGAGGGCCGCAAACGGGAGGAGCAGCTGAAGGAGATCGCAGAGCGTTACCATATGAACCTTGTGGGGCCCAACTGCCTCGGCCTCATGCGTCCGAGTATCCGCATGAACGCGTCGTTCGCCAGCCGCTTGCCGCCTGCCGGGACCGTGGCGCTCCTCAGCCAATCCGGAGCGCTCGGTGACGCGTTCATTGATCGTGCGGAAAGCATCGGTCTTAAGCTCTCGCTGTTCCTCAGCATGGGGAACAAGGCCGCCATGGACGAGTGTGACTACCTGGAGCTCTGCGCGGAGGATCCGGAGACGAAGGTCATCGGCCTCTACCTCGAGAGCATCGCTGATGGTCGGCGGTTCCTCGCGCTCGCGGCGCACATCGGGCGCGTGAAACCCATCATTCTCCTCAAGGCGGGAACGAGCGAAAGAGGGCGGGCGGCGGTCGCGTCGCATACCGGCGCTCTGGCGGGTTCGGATGCCACGGCGAATGCCGTCTGCGCGCAGGCGGGTGTGCATCGCGCCGGATCCGCGGAGGAGTTTCTCGATCTCCTGCGGACACTCTCCGGGCAGCCGCCGCTCTTAACTCCGCGTGTCGCGGTCATCACGAATGCGGGGGGCCCCGGCGTGCTGGCCGCCGATGCGGCCGAACGGGAAGGTCTCGTGCTCGAGCCGCTCTCTCCGGAGCACGAAGGCGCACTCCGGTCCGTTCTGCCTCCGGCAGCGAGCACCAGGAACCCCATTGATGTCCTCGGGGACGCGCTTGCCGACCGCTACCAGCATGCGCTTAGGACAATCGCGCAGGATGCGGCCATCGACGGCGCAGCGGTGATCCTCACGCCGCAGGTGATGACGCCCTCGAAGGAGATCGCGGAGGCTGTCGTGAGCATGAATGATCGGTATCCGCTCTTCCCCTTCGTCGCCTGCTTCATGGGCGGTGAGGGGGTGCGGGATGCCGTGGCTGTCCTCCACGCGCACGGAGTTCCAAACTTCCCCTGTCCTGCTATTGCCATGCGCATGCTTGCTTCTCTCCGACGCCCGGAACGCACACTGGGGAAGGGGAGGAAAATCGTGCTCCGGAAAAAGCGTGCGACGAAGGCGAGGGAACTCCTGTCGGATGCCGGCTCCGGGCTCCTCCGCGAAGAACAGACGAAGAAGCTCTTCTCCCTCTACGGCCTCCCGCTCCCGCGGGGAAGAGTAGCGACTTCCCCGGCCGAGGCGGCCAGGATCGCGAAGGAGATCGGCTTTCCGGTGATCGCGAAGGTGAGCTCGAAGGATATCCTTCACAAGGTGGATGTCGGCGGCGTGCGCATGAACCTGACGAACGCGGAGGAGGTGCGTGAGGCCTATTCGGACATCGTCCTCCATGCGAAGGTGAAGGCGCCGAAAGCGCGCGTCGCGGGGGTCCTCATCCAGCAGTGTCTCCCGCCGGGGAACGAGTTCATCGTCGGGGCGCTTTTAGACCCGAGTGTCGGACATCTCGTCATGGCGGGTCTCGGCGGCGTCTACACGGAGCTCTTCCGTGATGTCTCCTTCCGTGTCGCGCCGATCTCCCGCGACGAGGCCTACCCGATGCTCACGCGCCTCAGGAGCTGGAAGCTCCTCCTCGGCATGCGCGGCAAGCGGCAGCTGGATATTGATGCGTTCGCCCAGCTCATCTCCACGGTCTCGATTCTCGTCACCGAGTGCCCGGGGATCAGGGAAATCGATCTGAACCCCGTCCTCCTCGCCGAGGAAGGCTTCACGATCCTCGATGCGAAGGTGGTGGTCGGGGAGAGGTAGGGATAGTCTCCCTTAATCAGTTCTTAAGTGCCGGTTCTTGGATCGGAAAAGACTGGTCTGTTCTTCTTTCCGGGGGAGATGCGGAGGGACGAAGAGAGGATTCGATGCGCTTGAGCAGCACCGCATTCGTCGCCACAATGATGGAGGAGACGGACATGAGGAGCGCCGAGAATTCCGGGCGCAGCATGATTCCCCAGGAAGGGTAGAAGACACCCGCTGCGACGGGAATGGCGAGCACGTTATAGATTGACGCCCACCAGAGGTTCTGCTTCATCTTTCGGACGGTCGCTTTGCTCAGAATGATGGCGCTGAGAATATCCACCGGATCGGACTTCATGAGCACGATATCCCCCGTTTCAACGGCGACGTCCGTCCCCGCTCCTATCGCAATCCCGATGTCCGCCTGTGCGAGTGCGGGAGCATCGTTGATGCCGTCGCCGACCATGGCGACGAACTCCCCCTCCTGCTGCAGTTTTTTCACATGATCGGCCTTGTGCTCAGGAAGTACCTGCGCAAAGACCCGTTCAATTCCGAGTTCCTTGGCAACAGCATCAGCAACGGTCTGGTGATCACCGGTCATCATTGCGACTTCGATTCCGAGTGCTCGCAAGCCCTCGATGGCCTTCTTCGCGCTCGGTCGCGGCGTATCGGCGGCTGCAATGATGCCTTTGAGCTTCCCGTCTACCGCGAGGAGGCTCAACGTCTTTCCTGCGAGCTTCGCCATGGCTTCCTTTGCGCCTTGTACATCAACTTTGTTGTCCTGCATGAGTTTCTCCGTTCCGACGAGAACAGTTTTTCCTTTCACAGTGGCCTTCAAGCCATGTCCTGCGACGGACGAGAAATTCTCGATGGGCATGGGTTTGACTTTCTTCGCTTCCGCTTCATCCACAATCGCTTTGGCAAGCGGATGGTTCGATCCGATTTCTATTCCCGCCTCGTACTCCAATACATTCGTTTCGCTGAAGTCATCCATCGCAATGACATCCGTCACCTTCGGCTTTCCCTCGGTGAGCGTGCCTGTTTTGTCGAGCACGACGGCCGTCAGTCGGGAAGTGTTCTCCAGCGTTGCCGCGTTCTTGATGAGGATATTGTGCTTCGCGCCGATCCCCGTGCCGACGGCGACGGCGGTAGGAGTCGCGAGGCCGAGGGCATCAGGACACGCGATGACGACGGCAGAGATCGCGAAGGTGAGCGCCGTAATGATCGGTGCGCCTCCGATGACGAACCAGCCGAAGAAGGTCAGGAGACCTGAACCGATCGCGACGATGACGAGGATGGCCGCCGCCTTGTCCGCGATGCGCTGGCCGGGGGCTTTGGAATTCTGCGCGGTCTCGACCAGCTTGATGATCTGCGCGAGCACCGTCTCCGATCCCACCTGGGTCGCCCTGAACTTCACGACTCCTGTCTGGTTCACGGAACCGCCGACCACCTTGCCTCCTTTCTCTTTGGAAACAGGAATGGATTCCCCCGTTACGAGCGACTCATCGATGGAGGACTGTCCCTCGACGATCTCGCCGTCCACCGGCACCTTATCTCCCGGTCTGAGGATGACGATATCATCCTTCACGATTTCCGCGCTCGGAATAGTCTGTTCCTTCCCGTCGCGGATCACCGTCGCCTGGGGCGGGATGAGGTCGAAGAGCGCACGGAGCGCTTCGGAGGTGCCCCTGCGCGATTTCATCTCCATCCAATGCCCAAACAGGACAAAGGTCACGAGCATCGCTGCGGCGTCGAAGAAGGTCTCCCCGCCGACCGTGAGCATGAGGATGACGCTCCCGACATACGCGGCCAGCACGCCCGTCGCGATGAGGACGGCCATGTTGAGTTTCCGGGCTCTGAGCGAGTAGTACGTTCCGGTGATGAAGATGGAGCCCGTCCAGAAGACGACGGGCGTTGCGAGGAGCAGGAGGAGCCCGTTGACCGGAATAGGCGTGGGAAGCGTGAGACGGAAGAGGGATTTGCCCAGCGGCGAATACAGGACGATGGGGACCGTGAGGAGGAGCGAAATCCAGAAACGTCGGCGCATGTCCGCTTCCATCTGCTTCGCCATTCGTGGATCGGTCATGGCTGCTTCGTGGTCATGGTGGCTCATGGTTTCCATGTCATGACCTTTGTGTTTCTCCTGCTTCTCATGCGATGCATGCCCCGTATGGTCGTGGACGTTGTACTCGTACTGCTTCGCCTCTACAGCGCAGCCGGACGAGACGCAGAGTTCCTCGGCGGCACAGCTCATGCATTCCTTTCCGCAAGAGCAGCGGCCCATCGAAGGAGGGTTGTCGGCGGATGCGTGATGATGATCGTGCGGAGCAGGGGACATGGAAATGAGTGGGAAATATTTTCACGATGGATCAATCGTCAGAGCGCCTGCGAAGCAGGCGGAAGAGGAAGATGCCGAGCACGGCAAGCAGCGCAAGCGCGAGGGGGCGGGAAAAGACGTCGAAACCCCCGAAGTGCAGTGCCAGAGCCGCGGCCAGGATTCCCGTCGTCGAGAGGAGAGCGAGAATCGCGACTCTCGTCCGCCGTTCCATCTCGTGTCGGACGCCGAGGAGGTCCGCGGTATCGAGACGCACCTTGAATTCCCCCGATTCCATCTGCCGGAGAATGGACTGCGTGCGCCCGGGGAGATTCTTGAGGAAGCTCAGGTAATCGAAGGCTTCCGTCTGCAGGTTCCCGAGGGCTTTCCTGGGACTCAGGTACTCCCGGAGCACGGTGCCGAGATAGGGTTCCAATTCTCTGTTGAAATCGAAACCCGGCCAGAGCATGAGGCCGATGGCTTCCGTTCCGAGCATGGATCGGGCGAAGAGGGCGAGGTCCGGCGGGACGGACACCCGGTGCGCCGCAGCGCGGTTCACGATCGTGAAGAACGCTCGCGCCATACTCTTGTTGCTTTCGGAGTAGAGGAAGGCGCTGAGCACCTCGGAGGCGTCCTTGGAAAATCCCGATTGGTCGCTCTTCGCATCGGTGATGGTGAGATGTCCGAAGTGCCGGAGGAAGGCGTCGATGTCCTTCTTCGTGAAGGCGACGAAGCAGCTCACGAGTTCCTGACGCTGTTCCTGGGTCAGGTAGCCGACCATGCCGAAGTCATGGAAGCAGAGGATGTTGCCCTTGAGTGCGAAGAAATTGCCCGGATGCGGATCGGCCTGGAAGAAACCGTCGATGTAGAATTGATGGAGCATGGCGCGCACGCCCGCGTCCGCGATCTTCTTCGGGTCGATGTGGCGCTTCTTCATTCCCTTGATGTCGTCGCCCTTCACGCCGTGCATGAAGTGCGTCGTGAGGACGCGGGCAGTCGTGAAATCCCAGTACACCGTCGGCGTGCTCACGTCGTTCATTTCCCGCAAGTTATAGCGGAACCGGTCGGCGTTGTGCCCCTCCACCCGGAAATCGAGCTCGCGCATCGTCCAGTCGGCGAATTCCTTCACGACGTTCACCGGTTGGTACGGTCTCAGTGCGGGGACATGCCGCTCGGCAAGATGCGCGAAAGCCGCAAGCAGATGAATATCCTCTTCGATGATCGTCCGGATGCCGGGCCGTTGCACTTTGATGGCAACCGCCTCGCCGTTCTGCAGGTATCCCCGGTGCACCTGCGACAGCGATGCGGCGGCGATGGGCGCGGGCTCGATGGAGCGGAAGATCCGTTCCGGTTTCCCCTGGAACTCCTCCCGGAGGATGCGCTGCACATCGTCGAAAGGGAAGGGCGGAACGTTGCTCTGGAGTTTCGTGAGTTCCGAGGCGATCTCCTCTCCGACGAGATCCGCCCGCACGCTCAGGAGCTGTCCGAGCTTCACGAACGTCGGACCCAGTTTCTCGAGCGTCTCGCGGAGAACCTTCGGCGAGATGACCGTCCGGTCGATCTGCCGGCGCACGAGGCAGACGGAGGGGGTCGGCGGATAGAGCCAGCAGTGGATTCTGCACTGCAGCGGCACGAGGTGTTTCAAACGCAGTTGCTCCAGCAGCGGCTTGCCTCCGGCCTCGAAGAGAACCTGGAGGATGAACCACAGCCGCTGGAGATCGGAAGCAGTCTTCCAGATCCGAAACACATGCATACGGTAGACGGTTAGTGCGCTCTGCCTTTCGCAGAACGACGGCGTGTCTTCGACGTGGTCATCTCCCTGCGCAACGCCTCGAACTCCTTGCGCGTCGGAATGCCCATCGTTCTCAGGGCCGACTGAACGGACTGCTCGTAGACCCGCCTCATCTTCCGGTATTCCTTCTGCCCTTTCGTCTCCAGCTGTTTCTGCAGCTTCCGGCGGTCGGTCGTGGCAGTTTTGCCTTCTTTGATGAGGTAGTCGATGAAATCCGTCAGGCGCTCCCTCGCGGTCGCGGCAGCGCCGAGGCTGAGGAAGAGCGCCTCTTCGAGCGGTGATGGTTTGGACATGACGATGGGGGGAATGAAATGCAAAGACACTATTCATGCAGCGAGCCATCCGCCATCGATGGGGAGGCAGAGGGTGAGGCGCTCAGTCCTTCTTGCAGTGATTCAGGCAAAATGCGAGCGCGCCGCCGAAGAGGAAGCCCCAGATATAACTCATCACGATGCCGAGAACGAGAGTGAGCCAGTTCATTCCGGCGCCGCTCCAGCCGAGTATGAAGGCGCGGAGAAGATTCCCATGGAGATCCTTGAGGACAGGATCGGTCTGCAGGAAGAGGTAGCCGTAGAGCATGCAGGCGGCGAAGACAACCGCAGAAACCCGGCTGAAGCCGTGTGCCCACTGGCCGGGGGCGTAGGGAGAAGTGAGAGACATAGAAAATGTGGGAAGGAAATAAAGGAAGAGAGTTATGAGAGCGCGATGTGAAGCCTGCGCACGCGATGGTTCGGAGACGAATACTGTGTCATGACTGCGAGGGTTGCCGGGAGAGCACATGCGGGAGGAACGCCGGCGTCCGTTCCCTGTACCGTTCGTACGCTTCGCCGAATTCCTTCACCATCTGTGCTTCTTCCCGGAGCGCGAGCCGCGCGTACATGATCGTGAGGATCGGGAACATGATGAGCGTGATGATGGTCGGCCACTGCAGCAGGAAGCCGAACATAATGGTGATGAAACCCAGGTACTGCGGATGGCGGATGCGGGCGTAGGGGCCAGTCGTCGCGATCGCATGTTCCTTCTGTGCCCTGAAGAGGACCTTCCATGAAGCCGAGAGGAGGATGAATCCCGCGACGATGAGGACATTACTGAGGATATGGAGCAGACTGAAGTGCGGGCTGCCGCTCCATCCGAAGATCATTTCCCAGAGATGCCCGGCATTGTGCGAGTAGAGATCGAGGCCGGGATACCTGCTGAGGAGCCATCCGGAGAGGAAGTAGATCGTGAGCGGGAAGCCATACATCTCCGCGAAGAGCGCGACGATGAATGCGGAGAACGCCCCGAATGCCCGCCAATCGCGCGGAGATGTGGGAGGCGCGAAGCTGAACGCGAAGATGAGGAAGATGGCGATGTTGGCGATCGCGATCCCCCAGAGGCCGTAGGCGGGAACGGCGTCACCCATGGTGATGGCGGGAATCGGAAGGTTCCGTCGGTTCGTTATCCTCGTCGGCGCCATGGCCTCCATGCCCGCCGTGTCCGAACAGGTGGAGGAGCGGACAGGCGAGGACGAGCAGGTAGGGGAGGTACCCGTAGAAGTGCGCCCGGTGCTCGGTAGCGAGAAAGAATCCCACGATCGCGAGGAAGCCGAGGAGGGCGATGTTTGGACGGCTCATGGTTCGTCGCTTCCGTTCGGTGGTCACGGGAAATAGTGTACTCCTCCGCCGTGCCGGTTCCACGGCTATTTGAAACAAATTGTTCTGTCGGTGCATGGCCTGGCAGCCCGAAGTATGCGAGTTGCGAACTCTGTTTTTGAGACAATGATGTTTTGGTACAAAGAACTGAGGAATACAATACTTACGTTGGGATAGCCACATTGAGCATTCTCCATCTCGCAATGGAGCACGAGGCTGGAACTGCAAGTTATTTAGCCCTTGGTTTCAGCTCTTGCCGCATCCGATTCCGCGTACGCAATCGCTTGCACGACATACGCCTGGAATGAATCTCTCACGAGGCTGGTCCTTGCGGCGTACCACTGCCTAATCTTCGCTTGTACAAGCCGGATGGAGTCGGGAAAGACTACCCTGATGAACTTCGTTGCTGCGAACAGATCGGGATACGCGATGGGGGCATCTCCGTATTCCAAGAGCAGCCTGATGTATGTTCGATCGTCCAGTGGGACAAAGGCACAGGCATTCTTGCTATTTTCTTCAAAACAGCATTCCGAGAGAAGCCTCACGACGAGGAATTGTGCGGCGAGAGAGAGATTTTCGATCCCCGGTTTCGATGCTTCCGCTGCTGCTGGTGGGGTTTTGGCTGCAGCAGGAGCGTGGGCAGGTCCCGGTTCGGCGGGAGCGGGAGTTGTCGGCGGCTGATCCGGCTCTTTCTTCTTTTTTCCCGATCCTGGCGGCCGTCCTCGTGGCTTTTTCGGCGGAGGAGTTGCGCTGTCGACTGTGGAAGGAGGTGCCCCTTCTCGCCGTCTTCTCTTCCTCGGTTTCTTCGGTTCCCCTTTTGCTGCATCTGCCGGCTGTTCGGCCGTCTCCTGTGGCGGGATGCCCGCAGATGGCTTCTCTGGTTCTTTGGGCGGCTGCGCCGGTTTCCCAGTGGTTTCGTGTCTCCTTTCGGCTGGCAATGCAGAGCGGGGTCGGACGGTTCCTGCTCTTTCAATACCGGTGGGTAGCTTCATTCCTCCTGTAGTCCACATATCCTCTGCTGTCCATCCGATGCTCACCGCGTACCGGAGCCGTCCGCGGAAGTCTGAGCCGAGTTCCCATATCCGGCATTGCGCCGGTGTCATTTCTCTCAGCTGCAGTATTTCGAGGCGCTCATCGGGCGGAAGCCCGTCGGTCTCTTCGAAGAGTGCCTGGAGATTTTCTGGACTCTGCCCCTGCAAAGTGTCGGGAAGCGGTGAGTACCTGGGATAGTGCTTCTTTTTCTCTGATGCTGCGGCGCTGTGTTGTACCTCAGATGTCATGGGAGGGGAGGGATTTCTCAGTCAAATGGTAATAAACGTCCATCGAAAGGAAGCGATTGTACATATCCCTGCCTTGGTGTTCCAGTGTTTGTTAGCCGGGGACCTCGATCTCCTCTTGTTTCTCCAGGATTCTTGCGGTGTTTGGGGCATTCCCTTCGCACACCAGAAAGCCATATTGCTGTTGAGCGTCGGAATTGTGATGAATCGTCGTCCGGTATCTTCCTCGTCCAGTACTCTGAACCCGTTTCCCTCCAGCAGCGCCCTGAGACGTGGTCTCGTGAAGAAGTTGTAGGCGCATGCCATGCTTTCGAGAGCCTCATTCGTCAGGAATTCGTTCATGCGCAGCAATGCTCCTTCGATTCTCCTCCGGAAGGAGTGGTCCGAGAGCTTATGTTCATGGACCAAGAGCCTGCCTCCCGGCTTCAGAGCGCTGCAGAGATCCTGCATGAACCTGTCTTCATCTCCGGGAGAAATATGGTGAACCACTCCACAGAGACTGATGATGTCGGGCTGCAGATTCTCCGAGGCAAGCGAAAACGGCTTGATCTGCCGGTACTCGCGATTGGGAGGGTCGGCCTCGGACCGGGCGACATGCTCCTGGATATCACAGTCGACGACGCGCGCTTCCGGGATGAGGCGGGCAATCTTCCTCGTCGTCATGGTCCCGCAGCCGACGTCCGCGATGCAGGAGGGATGCAGCCCGTCTCTCTATACGCGCTCTGCGAAATACTCCGCGCAGCGCTCATGCCCGCCGACCAGCTTCTGGGCAAGTCGCTTGCATTCAGGCACGGAGAACGGAAGCACCTTCATGATGGAAGTGTAACTCCGCAGTATGCACTTCGTGCAACTGCAGGGCATGAAGTACTTGGCTTGGTGCGAAGGAGAGTTTCGTGGCAGCCCGAAGACTCACGATAACAAACTTCGTCATGAGATTGACCGGTTCGTTCACATGCTTTAAAGGGGCTCTCCCAAAGAGAGACGTTCCTTGAAAAATGCAGCAGTCTTCTCCATGAAATCCGTCCATTTCGGACCGAATTCATGTCCTTCATCGGGGTATTCGATGTACGTGATGCTCTTTCCTTCTTCCCTCAGACGCTCGGCAAGGTGATCGGACCATTCTTTTCGAACAACTCATCGAACTACTTGATAACCTTGATCTCAATGCTTCCGGGGTAAAGCGAAAAATTAACGAGGAGTTTGAAAGGTTCTCACGATTTGCATTGGACGTGCTGGGTGCAACGGACAAGCGGAAGGCGCAGAAGATCAGCCAGAGGAAGTATGTGGAGTACCTGCTACGTAATGGGATGATTGAGGAGAAGCGGTCGTTGCTTGCGTCCTTGAACAATAAGCTGCTGTTAACAGCGGGGCATATAATGATTGATACAACACATAAAATGGTAGCTTCAGTCGAATAAGCTTCGCTGATGTATGACAGGAGGATAAAATAATCCGATAATCATAAATGATTTTCTGTGGTGCTGACTTTTTGTCGTACCGAGAAAAAAATGCAGATCGCGCTTGGTCATCCAGTGTAGTTTTTGCACCACGCTTTCTTTCGCTTTGCTCTCGCCCTTCTTTACTTTTTCGGATAGATACAGTGCATAGATTTCCCAATCCTCGATCTGCATGTCATGCCCGCTGCATTCATTCCCTCCGCAAAGGTATCGATAGCGGAAGATGTACGGAATTTTTTCCAATGGTTTTTGTTCGGGTCCGAATAGACGGGTTTGCAGGAGCGCTTGTCTCTCTTTTCCAGTCCATTCCCGTTTAGTCTTCTCCACAAGTACCCGTTCAATTTTCCGTGGCTTAATTAGGCCAAGAGAGACACCAGCTGAACATTGCCCACGCAATTCTTCGATGGAGGGCGAAAGAAGCGGCATGAGCAAACGTTTGCGCTCGGCCCAGTCTCTTGCTGCGGGAACGCTATCTACAATCGCAGTTTCTTCATCCTGATCAATCGGCGAGTAACTTTCCCGTCGTGGATCATCAGTTCTCTTACGAACATTGCATTCAATCCAGTCGAATTTTGAGTATTGTTGGCTGAAAGGCATATCCCTGAACGGCATGGGAAAGAGACGAATCCACTCGCCTTGGTCAGTGACGCCTGCTGTACAAACAAGCTCACCATACTTTTGTGATGGGCGCGGGTACGTCTTGACCGTGATGAGGACTTTCTTCTGCATCTAAGAAAGGTATCAAATATGCATTACCTGCATATCTAAGCCCTTTGAGAGCACTTCTGCAACACAAGACCTGTGACAACACTCCGGATTTTTCTCGAAGCAAAATAGGGCAATCCGCTTGCCAGCATGCAGAAGCGAGGAAATTTGCTCAATTGATTCACTAGAATTTACGAGTGTCGTCTTTCGATAGTTCCGAAAAAGGTTTTCGTAATCAGCCATTGTATTGAGTTCCGCACGCATTTCCCGCTCTACTCCCAAATCAGGAAGATGGACGTAAATGAAGCCATGCATAGAAGCATAGCGCTCCAAGCTTTTTCGACGAAAACCGTACTTCATGCTTACCGGATCTTTTCGAACATCCACAAGTACATCAATACGCTGACAAATGAGTCGATTGATGAATGTGTCCACACTCCTGTCTTCGTAATGAATTGTATTGAGTAGAGTCGGAGAGTGCGGAGGCTTAGGCAATCGGGTACTGTGTCGCAAATATTTTTCGCGCACTTCGCTACGAAGCGCAAAGTACGGATAGGTGTTGTAAACGTATGACAAGATCGATTCAAGAGATTGTCTTCGATATTTTCTTTCTATTTCCTCAACTGTTCTTAGAATTGTTTCTGGCAGTTCCTCGGAATCAAAATTAATATTATCCTTCTTGAACCAGAAAGAATCCTTAGCAACAAGATGCGAGAAAGGGCCGAATTTGTAAGGCAAAAAATCGTAAAATGGCATCAGGGTGTCGATTGGAGTCTCCATCTTTGTCAGAAATAGGAGCTTCATTAACTTTGTGTCGGCTATGTTGCCGCGACGGAGGAACCACTGAAGAATTCTCTGTCTGCCCTGCATTAAATGTATTGTATCTTACTTTCCTTATAGAATCACTTAACATTCAATCCAATTCCATGCTTAAGAATCACCGTACGTTCCCTAGGTGAAGAGTGGATTAGATGATTTCACGTCGGGCACGTTGCGGGTACGTGCCATAATTATTTCAGACGAAGAATTTTCCAATTCTCTCTATATTGCTCCATCCAGCCGGCACCGAGCCCAATTTTTGTTACTTCTGCAGTAGCTTTTTTCAGCGTCTTTGTGTAGTCGGGGAGCAGGCGACGCATGGCAGTCTCGTGGTGCTTTCTGCCTCGCTTCCCTCGTAACTTCAGCCAAATGACGTGTGATGCTTTTATCTTCTTGGCGACAACGCTGCTAGGAATTATATAGGTGATGGGGCTTTCCTCGCCGAAATCCACGAAACAATAGAAGTAGCTCTTGGATGAGATATTTTCGTGCTTCTCTCTCATGTGCCATCCTTTGTCACTCCCCTTACCACTGCGTGTTTTCACTTGGATTGCACATTGCATTTTAGCCTTAATGTCCGTGACGATGATATCTGTGTTTGGTGCTCCCTCAGGTGCGAGTGCAGCAATGAGACCGTGTCTCAACAACTGACAAAGCACGAAGTGTTGTCCTGCTGCGCCGAGAAGAGTGGATTGGGAGGGCGTGTTGTTATCGTAGCGTTCCATGTATTGCGGCTCCAGTCGTCGGGTGTTTTCCTTGCGCAAGATTTTCCTTTTTCATTCTATTCCACGGTTTCACTTGGGCTTCTCGTCTGCGAGCTTCGAGGTGTGTTGGATATTCCTCGAAGTACACAATCCGAACAGGCCTTCGATATCGCGTGTAGGCAGCACCCTTTCCCTTAGTATGCCTCGTTTCTCGTGCACGCAGATCAGAACAAGACCCCGTGTATAGAGATCCATCAGCACAACGGGCAAGATAGAAGTAATAGGACATTGGTTTAGTAGTATATCTGATCAAATGCCCCTCGGTTCCTCCTCGGTTCGCTCCGCTCACTCGGAGTCGCTCGGGGCACTCGACTCGCTTATGGAAGTAGGTCGTAGGCGCGCAGCGCCGGAGACCACGAGTGAGCGCCGAAGGCGCGAATCGAGTGGCAGCCCCACAGCCCGTCTCCGTTTTAGACTTCGCCGCGGCTTCCCACCATGCCATCGCGGCGTAGTGCCTTCGGCACGAAGCCGGATGGCAGCCCCACAGCCCGTCTCCGTTTTAGACTTCGCCGCGGCTTCCCACCATGCCATCGCGGCGTAGTGCCTTCGGCACGAAGCCGGATGGCAGCCCCACAGGGAATCGAACCCTGGTTAACGGATTGAAAACCCGCTGTCCTGACCACTAGACGATGGGGCCACACGCCCCGCTTCGCGGGGCGAATGAACAATGGAAAATGAACAATGCACAATGAACAATAGTCTATTCGTCTCTTCAGAAGACTAAGCCATTGTCAATTGTCCATTGTCCATTGTCAATTTTCGCGTTGTAAACGCGATATGCGGTATAGTTGTTTCAATTTCCCTCCCGTCCGTATGTCCCTCTCCAGCTTCTCGCTCATCATCGGCGTGTTCTTCTACGTCTACGGGTTTCCCCTCGTCTTCTCCGATGAAACGTACGTCGTCTGGTGGAAGAAGCTGACGAAAGACCAGAACATGCTCCGTATCCTTGCGACGGCGTTCATTGCGATTTCCGTCACGACGCTTAGGTACCACTGGCGCATCACGCCGGATGGCGAAGGGATCATCGTCACCGTCGCATGGATCGTGTTCCTCAAGAGCCTCTTCGTGGCCTGGTGGCCCGCGACCTTCGTGAAGCTGCACGGCCGCTCGCACGAGTATCTCCTGGCCGCGCCCTCACTGCAGGCGTTCGCAGGGTTCCTGATGGTGCTCCTCGGGGCCCTCTTCACCTACTTCGGGCTCATCCTCATCTGATGCAACAGGTTGCGTTGGTGCTTGCGGTGTTCCTCCTCGCTTTCGTGGCGGTGCTTTCCGTGCTCCTCCTCACTACGGAGATCCTGCACATCAAGTGGCGCGTGTTCTTCGTCCCCACGGCTCCTGCCGTCGTCGAAGCGATGCTCGATCTCGCGCGGATCCGTCCCGGTGACACCGTCATTGATCTCGGAGCGGGGGACGGACGGCTCCTCATCGCGGCGAAGAAACGCGAGCCGGCGATCCGCGCTCTCGGGTACGAACGCGCGCCCGCTGTCTGGATCCTCGCGAAATTCCGTTCGTGGCTCTCGCGCGTGCCAATCGACATGCGGTTTCAGAATTTCCTTGTGCAGGACCTCTCGCAGGCGGACGTGCTCCTGCTGTACCTCTCGCCGCATGTGATGGAGCAGCTCTCGAAGAAGTTTCTCCGTGAGCTCCGCCCCGGAACGCGGATCGTATCCCATGCGTTCCGTCTCCCGGGCGCAGAGCACAGAGAGGTCCGGGAAATCCCCCGCCGTTTCGGCGGCGTGCATCGTGTGTACTCGTACGTCTGGGGAGAGGGATGAGTGATCGAAAAGAATCCGAAGAAACCGAGGAGCCCGAAGAGTCCGAGGAGAGGAAGGGTTTTCCTCGGTTTCTTCGGTTTCCTCGGACTCCTCGGTTTCTTCTTAGAATGCTATCGCTGCGAACGGTAGCGCTGCGCTCCAGGTCGCAATCAGGATGATTGCCTGAAGGAATGCCCATGCCGGGTACCCTACCGCGAGCCCGAGCGGCAGCCAGAGAGCGCCGGACACCGTTGCAAGAAATCCCAGGAGCATCGCGAGGGGTATGAGGGGAGCGACCAGGATATTCGCGAGCGGGGCCACGAAGGAGAATTGCCGGAAGAGCACGATGGTTAACGGGATGGTGGCGATCTGCGCCGCGAGGGTGGCGACCAGTGCTTCCCTCAGGCTCAGGGTTTCCGGGACGTGCTTCAGCAAACGCTTGAGCGGGGCGCTCAGTTCGGTGATGCCGATGATCGCGAGGAAGGAGAGCTGGAAGCTCGCGTCATCCCAGAGAAATGCCGGTTTCCAGAGGAGCATCAGGAATGCTGTCCAGAGGATGGTGAGGCGAATGGTCGGGAGACGTCCGGTCTCGAGTGCCAGAAGCCCCAGGATTCCCATGATCGCCGCGCGGACCACGGGAGCCCCGGCGCCCACGAACAGGGTGAAGACGATGATGCCCAGAGCGAGGAAGGGGAACCGCGCGCGAACAGGGAGCCAGAAGAGGAGACCCGTGAGGAGGCTTAAGATAATCGTCACGTTGTACCCGCTGATGGCGATGATGTGCGAGAGGCCGGCGGTGCGGAATGCGATCGTCAGGCGTTCCGGTATTCCGCGGCGCGAACCGGTGAGCAGGCCGGCGAGGAGGGAGGCGTGCGGCTCGGGAAGGACGCGATTGATCCGCGCTTCCGTCTTCTCGCGGAGGAGGGAGAGTATTCGCAGAATGCGGTGGACGGGACCTGCCGGAGCGGAGGCGGCTGCCCCCGGTTCGATTTGTGCGTACTCGACGATTGCCCGGATGCCCTGGAGACGCAGGTAGGCGGGATAGTCGAACGCATCAATGATCTGAGGCTTCGTGAGTGTGCCGCGGACTATGACCGGATCGCCGTACTGGTACCGCGGCCAGCCGCTCTTGTCACTTACAAGCACTTTCCCCTGTACCTGCCGCTTCTTCCCGTTCTGTTCGATTTCCTGTACGGCGACGGTGTACTTCGTCACTGCCGGACGCCGGTCCGGCACATCCGCGACCCATCCCAAGAGGGTGGAGGAGATTCCTGTCGCATACGTTTCCACGTCGAGAAATGTGGTGACATGCGTTGTCCGTGCGACAGAGAAGAACCCCAGTGCGCTTCCGACGATGGTTGCGAGGAGAATCGTGCCCCATGCGCGCGTGTTCCGGAGGATCAAAAAAGCCGCGCCGGTTCCCGCGAGCACTGCGAACACTGTCCACAGGACGGCGGGGTAGCGGGGGAGCTGCCACCACTGCAGCCCGAAAATCGTGAGAATGAACGCCGCGAGGAAGCCGACGCTCACCCGTGCCGGTTTCATGATGCGCTGATGGGATAGAGCGCGGCTGCAAGCGCGATCCATTCCCCGACCGTGAGCGTTTCCGGTCGGCGCGTCGTTTGGATTCCCGTCATCGCCAGTGCTTCCATACCGCCCGGAGTTTTGCCGATCGAATTACTCAGCATTTTCCGGCGTTGAGTGAATGCCATTTTGGCCAGCCCCAAAATCTGTTTTGCGGTTTTCCGGTCGGTTACCGGAGATTTCGAACAATCAATATGCAGTATGGCCGAGTCCACTTCCGGCGGCGGGAGGAACGACTTTCGCGGGACGATCCGGATGAGTTTCGGGGTCCCGAAAAGTTGTACCAAAACCGCCAGTACCCCCGAGCTTCCCGGAGCACAGATGTTTTCGGCGACCTCACGTTGGATCAGCAGTGTCAGGGAAACCGGGGTGCGGTCGGATTCCAGGAGGATGTGATGCAGGAGCGGCGAGGTGATGTGATAGGGGATGTTGGCGACGACTTTGTAGGCTTCAGCGGGCATCGGTGTATGCAGAGCGTTTTCGTGGAGAGCTGTGAGCTTTGAGCTGTGAGCTTTGAGAGAGGGTGTTTGTTCCACGAATCGATGAAGAAGCGGGATGAGGCGTGGATCTATTTCGATGGCTGTAATCTGCGATACGCGCCCAAGGAGCTCGCGGGTAAGGATGCCTATTCCGGGGCCGATTTCCACGATCCGGTCGGAGGCTTGCAGGTTCGCAGCGGCACAGATATCGGCAAGGGCTTCCTCGTCCACGAGGAAATGCTGGCCGGCATCGGTATTCAGCCGGAGCTTGTGCCGCCTGAGGAAGGAGCGCACTTCGTCTCTCAGCATGTGTACAGTATGCCTCAACAGAACAGAATCCGAAGAAACTTTACTAAGGGCAAAAAGGAAAAAGGGCAAAATGTAGATGAAAAATCTTTTACCCTATTTCCCTTTTGCCTTTTCGTTTTGCCTTCTTGCCCTTTTGCCCTCTTGCCTTATCATGTCTTGGTGCGTTTCCTCGTGCCGCTCATCATCATCGGTGCTCTCCTTGCCTCACAGATTGCCTGGGCACAAGGGGGGCAGAATTCTCCTCCTCTCAAGCCCTGTCTCACGAGGGTTGCCGAGCGACGGGCGCGCCGGTTCATCGCGCGCAAGAAAGTTCCTCCCTGCGAGACCTCGAAGAAGGGGTCCTCGTCCTCGTTTTCTTCATCGTCCTCCTCTTCCGTTTCTTCTTCATCCTCTTCACTCGCCTCGGCGAAGCCGTCAGGCGAAGCCGGGTCTTCTCTTTCCTCTTCTTCGCCTTCCTCGTACGACACTATCACCGATACCGCCGTCCGTCCGCAGTTTCTCCTCCTGGGGGAGATCGGTCCCATTCTCGCCGCTGCGAAGGTATTTCTGGATGACGAGGCTCTGGACGTGACATCTCTTGCCGTGAACCTCACGACAGAAGTACGTTCCGTCGATGCTCTCCTCTTCTACGACGAGTCGAAGCGCTTCGTCGGCAGGGCGCGTCTCGATCCCTCCGCTCTCACGAACCGCAACTACAAGCTCGCGCTGACTCCCGGAACCCTCATCATCCCGCGCCGGCAGGAGACGCATTTCTACGTCCGTCCATCGCTTCTCTCCAGGGATCAGGGAGGAGTGGGGAATCAGATCATCGCCGTGGCGAATATCGTTTTCGAGGGAAACGGCGTTTGGAGCAGCCGAAAGTACATCAAGTCGACTGCCGAGACGTTCCGGCCGTTCCTCACCGCGCGTTCGACAGTCGCGAAAATTACCAATGCGCTCCAGACGACGGATGTCCTCGGCGCCGGTCCGCAGCGGACGCTCGGATCATTCATTTTCGAGGGCCGGAGGAGCGATTCCACCGCGCACATCGACATTCTCTCGCTCGCATTCCAGATCGGGCAGACCGGCGGAGTGCAGCTTACGAGCGTTCGTCTGAAGGCCGACGGTTCGGATGAGTCGCAATCGTGCGTTGCCACCGCTTCAGCCATCACCTGCGCCGTCCCCGCGTCCTTCGGTTCGCTCGATCAGGGTCCGCGCACCCTGACGCTCATCGGCGACGTGTTTATCGCGGGCACCCCGTATGCGAGTCTCCAGCTGACGCTCAATGATCCCGGTGATCTCGCTACTCCGGGGTCAGTGACGTGGAGCGACGGCACTTCCACGTTCCAGTGGGTCGCTCTCGACAGTCCTCTGGCAGCGGGCACTCTCTGGAAACAGTAACGAGCGGTAAGCGATTAGCGATTAGCGGTAAGCAGTGAAGGCCATTCAGTAGTTCTCGGTAGTGTGTTGGTACACTCATTGGTATATTCTCTCCTTTGTCCAATGGACGTTCCCGCTATTGTGGGCATCGCCGGTGGCATCGTGCTCGTTGCGGGAGCCGCATATCCCGATTACCCCGCCCTCCGGCCTGTTGCATCGCTCAAGAACTGGCTCTTCGCGGTCGGTGGTCTTTTGATGCTGGTTTATTCGGTGATGAATTATATGGCCGGTGGCACGGTGTTCTTTGTATTTCTGCAAGGGCTGGTCAATCTTTCGAGCGTGTTCATGATGCTGGATACGGATGATCGCATCGATACGCCGGTTGTCGGTGCAGTGGCTCTCGGACTGATCGTCTGGTCTCTTTGGTTGTTGCCCGGTTATTCGACCATTTTCTTCATCCTCGGTCTGGTTGGCATCGCGATAGGCTATTGTTCCAAGGGCGGAACTCTGCGTCGTGAATTGGCATTGGCTTTGGGAAGTACGCTTGTCGCGGGCTTCAGTTACCTGGAACGCAATTGGATTTTCCTCTGGCTCAATTTCTTCTTCGCGGTGTTCTCCTTCTCCCAGCTGGTGTTCCTCATGCGACCCCGCCGGCCTGCAGTACCTTGATCGGCGCGATGCCGATGGCCAGGTGTTTCTTCTTTCCATTGTTGAACAGGACTTCGATCACGTCCCCGCTCTGTCTGAGGACGGTTCCTTCTCCGAGTGTCCGGTGCAGGATCTTCGTTCCTTCGGTGAGTTCCCCCTCCACGTTCTGGAGCCACTGTTCGGATTCGGTATCCTGGTTGAACGCGTTGAAGGGTTTGGGTTTGGGTTGGGGATGGGCAGAAGAAGAACTCGTGAGCCATCCGTACTTGCTCCCCAGCATATCGCTCTTCACCGCGATCACCTCATGCGGGAGATCGTCCAAGAAACGGCTCCGTGCATTGCTCTGCGTCGAGCCCCAGAGCGTGCGCTGAACCGTGTGCAGGAGCGTCAGGTGTTCCTTCGCGCGCGTCATCCCCACGTAGAGCAGGCGGCGTTCCTCCTCCAGCTGGTTCAGATCGTCCTGCGCCGCACTGTGGGGCAGGAGACCCTCCTCGCATCCCGTGATCGTCACGGCGCGGAACTCGAGCCCCTTGCAGAGGTGGAGCGTCATGAGGGTGAGGGAGTCGCTCCGCTCCTCCGTCATCGCGTCCACCTCGGAAATGAGGGCGACTTCCTCGAGGAAACTGGTGAGCGATTCCTGCGGAGGGAGGTGATCGTACTTCCGCGTGACGGAGAGGAGCTCGAGGACGTTCTCCCATCGCGCTTCGCCTTCGTCGGTCTCGTCCCGGAGGTGCTTCTTGAGGGCGATGCGTTCGATGAGCCGGGCGGTGAGCGCACTCACGGGTTCCTCCGCGGTGCGCTGCCGAAGCTCTTCGATGAGCGAGGCGAATATACTGAGCCGTTTCTTCGTTCCTTCGTTCAGGCCTTCCACCATCTCGATGTGCCTGAGCGCCTGCCAGAGGCTCATGCTCCGTTCGTTGCAGAAGTTTAAGAGCCTGCCGATGGTCGTTTCGCCGATCTTCCTGGACGGCACGTTGATGATCCGGAGGAGCGAGACCGTGTCGTCCGGGTTCAGGATCACGTAGAGGTAGGCGATGACATCCTTCACTTCCCTGCGCGCGTAGAATTTCACCCCGCCATATATCCGATAGGGGACCGAGGCTCTCAGGCACGCTTCCTCCAGCAGGCGGGACTGCGCGTTCGTGCGGTAGAGAATGGCCTGTTCTCCGAGGGGGATGCCTTCCCGCTTGCGTTGCAGCACGGCGCGAATGCTTTCCTCGGCCTCGCGCCGTTCGTCCATCACCTCCTGCAGCTCGATCTTCGCGCCGTCTTTCCTGTCCGTCCACATCTTCTTCTTCGGCCGGTTCGGGTTCGCCGCGATGACGGCGTCCGCGGCGTCCAGGATCTGCTGCGTGGACCGGTAGTTGCGTTCGAGCTTGATGCTCACGGCATCGGCGTACTCATGCTGGAATTCCAGAATGTTGCGGATGTCCGCGCCGCGGAACGCGTAGATCGCCTGATCGGGATCGCCGATCACGCAGAGGTTCCGCTCCTTGCCGGCGAGCAGGCTGATGAAGAGGACCTGCGCGTGGTTCGTGTCCTGGTACTCGTCCACGTGGAGGAACCGCCAGGTGCGCCGGTACCGCTCGAGGATGTCCGGACATTCCCGGAGGAGGCGCACGGTTTCCAGAATGAGATCGTCGAAGTCGAGAGCGTTGGCTTCTTTCAGCGCCTGCTGATAGTGGCCGAAGATCTCCGCCATCCTGAGCGTCGTATGGGTGGTTGCCTGTGATCGTACGTCGTTCGGGGTCATCGCCTCGCACTTGAACCTGCCGATGTGCGCGCGCGCCGTGCGCGGCTTCAATTCCTCGGGGAGGATCTTCATCGTGCGGAGCACCTGCTGGATCAGCTTCTCCTGGTCGTCCGCGTCGTAGATCACGAAGTTCCGGTTCCTGCCGATGTGTTCGATGTCCCGCCGCAGGATCCGGGCGCAGATCGAATGGAAAGTGCCGCTCATCGGCAGGTGTTCGCGCCCGGTTCCCTGCGCGTGGGTGATCTTGAGGAGGGTGCGGATCCGCTCCTTCATCTCCTGTGCCGCCTTGTTCGTGAACGTAACGGCGAGGATCTGCCACGGCGGCACGCCCTGGTCAATCATGTAGGCGATGCGGTGAGTGAGCGTGCGTGTCTTGCCGCTCCCTGCTCCGGCGAGGATGAGGGAGGGGCCCTTCAGATGGAGCACGGCTTGTCTCTGCGCTTCGTTGAGGGGTCCGAGGATGGGATCTACGTCCGGCATGGGACAGCATTCTATCCTTGCGAATACTTCCCTGTCCCATGCATTCGATCAATTTCCTATTTGAACCGTCGTGACCTTTTTCCCCATTTCTTCAATGATCCTATCAATATCGGCATCCGGTGGAAGATTCCCAATCAATACGCTTGTCATGCGGTAAATATTTGCACTATTTCGTACTGTGATCCGTCCGGATCCGTGCCAGAACTCAAAGCCGTCGAGCTGAACTATTGTCACCGGAGGAGTCTCTGCAAATTTCGGCATGGCATTGATAATTTCAAGCTGCTTCTACTTGATTAAATAGAGTCTCCAACTTGTCAGCCAAATCGGTACATTGAAGTCCAACAATTCTATCAACCCCTTGATATTCTGGCATCGGGCGACCGACTTTGGGATGTTCCACCTCTGCATCCTTCTGGACTCGTCTCGCTGCCTCCTCTCGTAGATGCCGGATAAATACAGGGACATTTTTCTTTCGGAAATCCGGTCGCATCTGCCTAAGAAGATCGGCAGTCAGCTGATCAGCTGTTGCCAATTCTCCATCTCTAGCGAAAAAGCGACCGTTGAGGCGGGAACATTCACCTGTACCTGTTGCGTGAACAAATTTGCCAACGGCCATTTCGCCGGGAAAACTTTTGTCAGGCGGCAGGAGTTCCTGGGATGGTTTATCACTCATAAATATAAAGTGTGAAAGATAAACGTATTGTAAAGCAAAACTATCGGTTGTCAATAGTTGCGTTGGTAACTGCTCACTGACCTTGCACCAAAAACTCAATCTCCTCATCAGGAGCGGGTATCTACCCGCGGTTCCGAAGGGATACCTTCTGGCTGGCGGGTGTTGTTCATTCCCGAGAAACGCAGGTCGGAGACCTGCTCCCAAAAAAAGAGAACCTGGCTCCCAAGGTAAAAAAAATCTTTGGGAGCGCCTCTCCGAGGCGCGGTACTGTCGTAGGTAGACACCTGTAGATGGATTGTCACTGGAGATGAAACAAATCAGCAGAGTCGGTGAGCAGTTACTTGTGTTGCCTTCGTTTGCCAGATCGTTACAACAATTTCTGCGAAATCACCGATTGGGCCGACTCAATAAACGATTTTTTTACGGCGGCTTTCGGCGAGGCCAGCTGCGAAGCAGCAAGTTTTTGTTCGGTGATACTGGATACAAGCCGTTTTATCTCCGATGGTGGCAGTTGCATCATCTTCTTCTCGGATTGTTTTTGTTCGACCTCAAGTGCTATATCCGGATCCAAGTGCGCCGCGCGCTCGACTGTCTCTGCTCCCATCCGGGTAAGTATGAGTTCGTGTGCGTTGCGGTAGCTGATATGCGTCACGAGTTCAGCGAGGATATTGATGATATTTTCACGTTTCTGCGGATCCAGCTGCTCGGCAAGCTCATACGTCGAAATGCGCTTCAATGAGGCCAGAATCGGAGCGAGTGCTTCCCGTGAAACCACGTAAAACATCAGTTCGTCCTTGGGATAGACCACCCGTTTCAGTTCGGAGATTGCTTCGGTCGGAACTACCAGGAAAATATGCGGATATATTTTTTTATTCTTTCGAACTTTGTCAGCGGTTTTTTTCACGGCTTCATCGATATAACCCTGGAGACTCTGAGCTTTGCTGACTTTGGCATCGAATATTACGTACTGGTCTAAAAACTCAATGAGGAAATCCGGCTTCAGACTGCCGTCAAATTCCTCAGGCAGAGTTTTGTTGGTATAGCAGGTAAATTGATATTGCGGTTGTTTGCACATGTCCAGCATGTTGGAAATCACATTGTTCTCGTGCTCAGCCCAAAGTCGGTCACGTTCTTCTTCTTCCATTTGACGTTTTGCTAGTGCTTCGTCGTTGACGCGTTTTTCAGCATCTTCAAATGCCTTCCTTGAATTTTCCAGATCTCCTAATTTTTTTTCTTCCGCTTTCTTCTGTTGCTCTTCATTTGTTTCGAATTTCGTTACTTTTTTTTGAAGGTCTTTGCACTCTTTATCTTGAGCTTCAAATTTTGCCTTCAGCCGCTCGTGTTGTGCGAATAATTCTTTGTTCTTGCCAATGAGTTCGTTTTTCTCTCCCTCCGCTTTTTTTAAAGCTTCCTCCAGTTCACCGATTTTATGGTCCTTTCCTGGATCAGCAGCGTGGGGTGATGGTCGTTTCAATAGCAGTCCAATAATGATGATTATTCCTGCGACAATGATTGAGCCGATGATGATCAGGGAGATTTCCACGTGGCCATCCTACCACACGGTGTACGGTTGTCCACTGATAGGGCAAGAAGGCAAAGAAAGGCAAAAGGGCAAAAGGTTTTAAATATCACTTTTTGCCCTCTTGCCCTCTTGCCATTTTGCCCTTTGGTCGGCCTTGTACTTGACTTTGATCATAGTTTGGCTATCCTTATCCGGCTATCGCGCTTCCTGCTTGCGAGTCTGCGTTCAGGAGGCCCGAAGAACCGTTTCATATTGTGTGCACGGAGCACAGCGATTACCCCCACTACTCTATGGTTCTCAAGCGCGCTTCGAAGAAGAAGATCATCACCAAGCACTGCCTTCACGAGAAGGACACGGGCTCGCCCGCCGTCCAGGTCGCCATTCTCACGAAGGAGATCGAACAGGTGACCAAGCATCTCAAAGATCACCGGAAGGACAATTCCGCGCGTCGCGGACTCATCGCCAAGGTCGCGCGCCGCCGCAAGCTCCTCACGTACCTCCGGATGAACAAGCCGGAGGACTACCAGAAGGTGATCGACGCGCTGGATCTGAAGAAATAAGGGTAAAGCTGTGAGCTTTGAGCTTTGGGCTATGAGTAAAAACTCAAAGCTCACAGCCCACAGCTCAAAGCTTCTTCTCGGTTGCACTAGTGCACACTGAAATTTTGGCGTACGCTTCGTATACGCTCTTTCCCTTTACCATCGGATTTTTGTTGGATTTACGTACCAGGGTTTGGTTTGGTAGTTTGGTGGTTTACTGGTTTGGTGGTTTTCTTTTTTAAACCAGCAAACAAATAAACCAGTAAACCTTATAAACCGAAGTTTGGTATGTAAGTCCAAACAAACAAAAGTCCACTGGCTGAAGGGGGAGCGATATCCGTTTCCCAATTATCCTATGAAAAAAGAGTATTCACTTGTACTTGGCGACGAGCCTTTGACCATCCGTACCGGGGAACTGGCCACTCAGGCCAATGCCTCGGTGATCTGCCAGATGGGCGATACGGTTTCCCTTGGCAACTGTACCGTTAGCCTGAAGCCGCGCGAAGGCGTGGATTTTCTGCCGCTACAGGTCGTGTACCAGGAGAAGTACTACGCCGGAGGCAAGATCTCTGGCAGCCGCTTCCGGAAGCGCGAAGGGCGTCCCGCGGATCCATACGTTTTACTTGGCAGGGTAATTGATCGTGGGCTCAGGCCGATGTTCCCGAAGCACATCCGCAACGATATCCAGGTTTTTGCTACTGTCTTGAGTTATGACTTCGAGCACGAGCATGACATTACCTCGGCCAACGCCGCCAATCTGGCGGTGGCGCTGTCCGATTGTCCGGCTGATGGTCCGCTTGGTACGGTTCGCGTGGGGCTGATCGGCGGCGAACTGGTTCTGAATCCTTCAGTCGAGGCGCGAAAGAAGAGCGATCTCGACATGTTCGTGACCGCGTCGCCCGAACGGATCGTAATGATCGAAGCGGGGGCGAACCAGGTTCCGGAGGACCAGATCCTCCGTGCCATCGATTTCGGGAAAAAATGGGCGCAGAAAATCGCGCGGTTCTTTGCCGATATCCAGAAAGAAGTGGGCAAGAAGAAGCTTGAGTTCGAGCCGCCTTTTGCCCCGTCAGATGATGATTTGAAGTTGCTGAAGGATTGGGTGCTTCCGATCGTTACCAAAGCGATCCGCGATCCGCTTGAGAAACTTGCCCGCCGCAAGATCTTCAACGATCTCATGGATGCGGCTCAGGAAAAACTCGAAGCGAAGCACCGTTCGACTACGCTCGCGGCAGGCGGACCGGCTGGCGAGAATGAGGAACTTCAGGAGCTCTACGCAAAAGCTCCGGAGTTTGTCGACAAGATCATCAAGACGGAGGTCCGTCGCCTGATTCTGGAGGAAGGCGTGCGTATGAGCAGCCGCAAGATCGACGAGATCCGCCCGATTTCCTGCATTGTCGACATCCTGCCCAACCGCGTGCACGGGTCCGTGCTCTTCCAGCGCGGCGAGACGCAGGCGCTCACGACCTGCACGTTCGGCGCGCCGGGCGATCGGCAGCTCATGGAGGGGATGGAGGGCGAGAGGGAGCTGCGGTACATGCATCACTACAACTTTCCGCCCTTCTCGGTGGGGGAGACCAGTAATCGTCTCTTTGTCGGCAACCGCGAGATCGGCCACGGGAGTCTGGCGCAGCGCGCGCTGGAGCCGGTGCTTCCGCCGCTCGAAAGTTTCCCGTACACCATCCGAGTCGTTACTGAAATTCTGGAGTCAAACGGTTCTTCTTCCATGGCTGCCACCTGCGGTTCCACGCTTGCGCTGATGGCGGCCGGTGTGCCGATAACTGCGCCGGTATCCGGCATAGCACTCGGCTTGATTTCCGATGAATCCAAAGACAAGTACGTCATCCTCTCCGATCTTCAGGACGAGGAGGACTTCGGCGGCGACATGGACTTCAAGGTTGCCGGCACGGCGAAGGGGATCACCGCTATCCAGATGGACATCAAGATCAAGGGTCTGCCGGATCATGTTTTTGCCGAGGCCCTGGAGCGGTCAAAAATCGGCCGCCAATTTATTTTGGAAATAATGCTGAAAGCGATTCCCGAGCCGAGAAAAGAGATGAGCCCGTATGCGCCGCGCATCGAGACGCTCCAGATCAATCCGGAGGATATTCGCCTGGTGATCGGCAAGGGCGGCGAAACGATCCAGAAGATCACGAAGGATCTGGGCGTGGAGATCGACATCGAAGACAGTGGGCTGATCTTCATTACGTCCGTGAACGGCGAAATGATGCAGAAAGCGAAGGAATGGGTCCTCGGCATCGTCGAAAAGCCGGAAGTCGGCAAAGTCTACGACGCAAAAGTCGCGCGGATCATTGACGGAGTCGGAGTGATCGTGGAATTCGGCCACGGCAAGGATGCCATGATCCACATCTCCGAGCTCCAGTGGGCGCGAACGGAGAAGGTTGAAGACATCCTCAAGGTCGGTGCCGTCGTCAAGGCGAAGTGCGTTGAGTTCGATCCGATCGAAGGCAAGACCCGGTTTTCATTGAAGCAGATGACGCCACCGCCGGCCGGATGGATACCGCCGCCGCCGCGGCCAAGCGGACCGCCGCACGGCAGGCCGGGAGGGGGAGGTGGTGGTCGTGGAGGGTTTCGAAGATAATACGGGTACCGAGGGGACCGAAGGAACCGACGAGACCGAAGTACTGGCGAAATGCGAAGGTACCTCGGTCACCTCGGTCACCTCGGCAACGTCGGTTCCCCTCGTATACTGAGGATTGCTTCTAGCACTTTGTGCAGTTCCCCGAATTCCTCGACTGCCCGGTGAGGGGACTGGGTCTGCCAGTGCGCGGTCGTCCGTTTCGCGAGTGCGAGGAGTTCGTCGAAACGTTCCGTGTGCTTGACATCTTCCCGCCAGGGAATGCCGAATGTGTCGAATGTCCGAAGCAGCGTACAGAGCCGTTCCATCGTGCGTTCCACTGATTCTATCAAAAGCTGCTCCCGATGCGTATCGATCACGTAGAGCCGCCGTTCGGTGTCGTAGAACTTCGGGATCTCCTCGAACAGCACTTCACCCTGACGGTAGGCGGTGAGCAGGTTTTCCCAAGAATTTTCCTGGAGTTTCTTCGCAGAGCGCGCTTCCGAGATGAGTTCGTCGAAATCCTTCCGCATGATGAAGAATCCCTCGCGTACCGACGTGAAGACGTCGTCGAATGTCAGCTGGTGCATCTGGTAGAGCGCGGCTTCCTGCCGGTGCGAGATCGACTTGCTGACGAGCACGGCGAAGACAAAGAGCGCGGTGATACTCTGTAGCCCCGCGAGAATTTTGGAGATGCCGTGTGGAACGATGTCCCCGTATCCGACGGTCGTTGCCGTGATCGTGCTGTAGTACAAACTGTCGAGGAAGCGCAGCCACCCTGCGGCACCGGGCGGAATGGACGGGCCATGCGCCGGCGCGAACGTGGCGAGGAGGTAGTACAAAATGCCGAAGCCCACGATGAGGCCGACGTACAGGAGCAGAAGCGACTGGTACGTGAGTGACGTGAGTTTCGCCACCCACGGTTCATTGTTGGGCACGGCGCGCGATTTGCGTTTGCTCATGTCGGCGGAGCGGGAGTTGTCGGTTTCTTGACGGTGTCGGGCTTTTTGATTTCGGCGCCGCTCTGCGGCTTCGCTATCCCGTCCCCTTTCTTCCGGGTGCTATCGGTCTTGTAGAAACCGCTGCCCTTGAAGTGGATCATGGGAGGCTTGATGAGCTTGCGCGTGACACCGCCACAGGCTGGACACAGAGGAAGATCCTTCGATCCGAAGGGAAGGACCTTCGGAAAGGTGGTTTGGCACTCGCCACACTGGAACTCATAGTTCGGCATGCAGAGATGATTGTAATGGGCTTTCCATGGGCTGCAATGTTAGTTGCTTTTGAGCGGGTTCTTTCCGGTGATGATTGTTTTCATTCCTTGCCACATCAAATATAGGGCCCCGAAGGTGAGAAATGCGGGGACGATTCCTCCGAAGGCTTTGAAAACGTTTCCGAAGGAGTTTGCGATGGTATTCACCCGGCTGGCCGCGAACTGCTCGGGGGTCGGCATCGCCTTTGGCACATCCGGCGGTAACAAAGCCGCTTTCGGTAGCTCGGCGCCCGGGATCGGTCCTGGTAGCTGTTGCATGGGTATTTGTGGTCTTATTGTAGCAGAAAATCGTCGGTTTTTCTACTTGTGTTCTTTTGGGACTACACCAGTAGTGTGTGGGATTTTCGAGAGAGCAGGGCTGAGAGTACGTTCAGACGAGTCTGGTAGCAACGAATGTTGTAGCGAAACATGAATTCCGAGAGGTATGCACAGAGATTCTGACGTGGAAAGCCCCGG
>ORJL010079861.1_pt1 | contig 39090 bp, 53 predicted proteins | sample 1779941 | NCBI WGS metagenome assembly ORJL01 (sample SAMEA104232317, study PRJEB22302) | groundwater metagenome | biome: forest; feature: aquifer; material: groundwater | place: USA | collected 2011-08-07 | depth 5.8 m | reverse complement strand
TTGAGACGCTTGTCCCGCAAGACCATGTACGGCAATGCTGCGAACCCGGCCCGCAGCATCTCATTCTCGATGATGATGGTTTCGTAGCGCTCCTCAACGGAGCGTCCAATCTGTTGCATAGGCTATTGGCCCTCATGGTGGCACGCCACCATGACACCACGCTATCGCGGTGTCATGCGTTCAACCGTTCCAGCACCCGGGCCAGGATGCTGTCGTTCTTATGCAATCGGTAATCTTCCAGCAGGTAGTTCAAGCCGATGCGGATTATCTCGTTGCCGCTGGTGTGGATGCCTTTGCGGTGATACTCGAACACCAGCTCTTCCAGCGCCTGCTTCTCTGCTCCGGTATAGCGGTGGGTGCCCGCTTCCCTGCCGAGCTCTTTGAGAGCGAGCCGCACAGTCTCCAAGAGCACTTCCTCAGTGTCCCCGCCTGCGGTGTCATGGTTGCTTGGTTGCAAGGCGTCACGGTTACTTGGCTGCTTGGATTCAGTCTTGGTTGCCTGGTTTCCGGCAACCTTGGTGTCCACCTGGACCTCAACCGGCGTCTTGAAAAACGCTGATCCAGAAAGTTCATTAGTCATACCACGTTCATCCAGCTTCTTGGTCATGGGTAGAGTTCCTCCAAGAGCCGTTGGTACGCCTCCGCTGCCTTGGAGCGGGGAGCATACGAAAAGATGTCCTGCTTGTTGAAGCTGGCGTCTTTGAGGTCAACGTTACGGGGGATCACCGTCTGAAGCACCAATTCGGGGTATGCCTGCCGCAACAGTTTGAGCGACGTCCGGCTGTTGACCGTGGGGTCTGACATGGTGAATAAGAACCCCCGCGTCAGCAGGGTAGGGTTGAAGTCCACCTGCACCTGCCGGATGGTCTTGCCCATCTGCACCGTCGACTCAAGCTCAAAGTAACCTGGGCTTATCACCACGATGACCTCATCGGAGGCGGTGAAAGCGTTGATGGAGAGCCAGCCAAGTGCCGGCGGGCAGTCAATGAAAACATAATCGTAGTCGTGTTTGGTCTTGTCCAGCTGTTCGCGCAGGCGAGCTTCGCGATGGTCGATGGCTGTGGTGAGCACCACGTCCGTATCTGACAGGAGTATGTGAGAAGGAACGATGTCCAATCCGGGGACGGTGGTGTGATGAACGGGGAGCGCCTGGCGCTCAATGATGGTGCGGTAAAGGGTGTCGTCACGCCTTACGGCGTCCTGGTAGTGGGGGAGCAGCACCTTACTGGCGTTTGCCTGTGAATCAATGTCGATGAGGAGAACGTGCTTGCCCTTGCGCGCAAGCCCTGCGGCTATTGAGATTGAGGAACTGGTCTTGCCAGTGCCTCCCTTCTGTGATGCTATGGAGATTACCTTGGTCATAGGTGTTCAACTGGCCGGAATCCCTTCGGGTTATTCCAGCTTGTTGGGTAACTCCTCACTATAAACACAACGCCATAGTTATTGTCAACTAGCATGTTATACTGAACTGATGCTGACGATACCACCGCGTTGGGTTGACTGGGCCATCGAAGTTCTCTTGGAGGTTGCATCTCGACTTGGGCCGAAAGTCAGGAAACGTCTCGACCGGCTGATTGCTCGCCTAGATGACCTTCGGCCTCTCTACGAGGTCAAGGACTATCAGGCCGGTTTAGAAGTGCTCGATGACAAAGGAAGGCGAGCAGTCTACACAAAGAGGGAGAGACTAAGATTCCTGCGGAGCAACGTCACTGCTTTCTACAACTATGGATGGGGTGGTGGACAGAGCTTTGCCAGCCACAGGGTTCATCCCGGTCGCATAGTGGAGCGGGAAGTAATAGGATCCCGCCATCGTAGTCTGGTACTCTTGCCCCAGCCCAAGCATGCAGGCGAGGAAATGACCTTTTCCGTTCGCCGTTTGTGGAAAAACGTACTCAAGGGTCATCAAGGCTATCTTGAGATGGAACTTTATCATCCGACCCGCAGAGCCGCATTAAAGGTCATCCTGCCACGAACGCGTCCCGCAACCAGCGCATGGCTTGCTGACGCCAGGCATCAATCCTCGATACACGTGCGGCCAACAACCATGAGCGATGGGCGCCAGAAGTTGCAGTGGGCGACGACAGGGGTTCAGGTAGGGGACAGGTACACGCTGGAATGGGTCTGGTGAAAGACAAAAGAATGGCGGGCTGCGCATGCCCGCCATCTTCCTGCTCACTTGGAGGGTTCGTGGCTGCCGCCACCGCCTCCATTGCCATTCCCGTTGCCTTTGCCGGTCTTCTCGTCATTCGGTCCCATGTGCCATCTCCTTCACCCCAGAACGCCCTCGCGGGCAACCGCACGGCCACCAATTGGTGGTCTAACTATACGGTTAATGCCGTATAGTTTCAAGTGCGCTTGTTCTTCAAAGGATCGCGGCTCCTTTTCGTTGCGTCCGCAAGATACTCAGCGACAGCCGACTCTGTCGTGACCCAGTAGCGCCCTATTTTTTGTGACCGAAGCAATCCCCTGCGAGCCAGGAGATTTAGGTGCTTCTGACTGAGTCCTGAAAGAGCCGCCGCCTCGCTGAGCGAGATGAACTGCTCTTCTGCCAACGGCCCCCTTCTTTATGAAGGACTGGCTTGATTATAGCGGAATTCTACCACTCCATTTTAAAAGAGAGCGCGTGTCGTCTTCTGGTATAATGCTCGCTCATGGTGGAAACGCCTGTTGAAAACGATGCGAATGAAGTCCTGCGCGGGTTCGTCACCTCGGAAGAGGGGGCCTCTGACTGGCCCCACAAGCAGATAGCCGTCTGGCTGTACCGGATGAGCCAACACATTGGCTTCTCCTTCTACTCGCCCAAGACGGAAGCCGATCCTCCCCTTCCTCCCATCCTCATCGGCATCGGCCCCATGAACGTCAATACCTACGCAGGCTACTATCTGGACAGGAATGACCTGGGCCTGCGCTTGATGATCAAATGCAACGTCTTACATCTCGGAAGATCCAAATGGTCTCTGGCGGAGACCCTCACCCACGAGATGGGCCACGTCTACCAGGAGGAGATATTACAGAACGGCGCAAAGCCGCCCTACCACAACAAGGTGTTTGTGGACATGATGGAGGAGCTGGGCATCCATGCCAAGCTCGGAGAAGGCTACCATTACCAGCCCGCTGACCTCGATGGTCAGTTTGGCCGGCTGATGGACAAGTTGTGCATTGCACCACCGCCACCGCGTCTTTTGACCAAGCCCAACGGCAATGGCCGGATTCGCCCCTGGTGGGAGGGCTATGACAAGCCCAAAGGGGGATCGACGCTGACTCTCTACACCGCCGAAGGATGTGTGCGGTCGCCCATCTGCAAAGTCCGTGCGGGCAGAAAAGACCTGCACCTCCGCTGCGACGACTGCGTCGGCGTCTTCACCCCCACCTGAGTGATAGGAAGGGAGAGCTGTCCTCTTTAAAAGAGAAGCCGCAATTGGCCCTTGCCTTTCGGCGTGCTCATTGCATCATCCTCGCCGCTCACATCACCCCGTCTCCCGTTCCTCTGGGTCTTGGGCGCTACCACGCGACAGGCCACCTTTCTCCCCAGCTGATGCGCAGCCAACAGCTTGGTTTCGAGGCTGGCCCTGGGCACCTTTGTCAGCTCCCAATCAAGCTCATAAACCTGGTCGTAGACCTGATAGACGTAGATGCTCCCCAAATCCGTTGCTGCCTGTTCTTTCAGGCGGGCTGTGGTCAGGGGAGTAGCCCGTTCCATGCGTAGTAGCTGAACGCTGTCCAGCAGCAACTCAGGGGCAAGGAACAGGACACTGCTTTTCACCTGCTTCGGCTTCTCTCGCTTGGAGGTTCCCACCGTGTAGATACCGCAGTCCCGTAACACGACCACCGTGACTCCTTGCTGAGCGAGTGCCTCAGCATACCCGTAAACGGCTGATGGTTCAAAACCGACTCTCGGCCCCTCACAACGGAGTCCTACCAGACGCTTGAAGTCACTCAAGTCATTCCCTTCTATCCACCATAGGCCGTCACCGTGCTCCTCGAAAAGAATGCGCTCCGTCTGTACCGAGGATGTGTGACCACTGTGTTGCTTCCTCATGTCCGTGTCTCCTTCCCAAAGTAAAGATGCCTCAGCTCTCCAGCTGAGGACACTCTGAGTCCGCGACACAGGTGAATGGAGTCAAGGGATAGAAGGCGATCTAGGAGGAGGGATAAATGGGAGGGCACCCTTCAGGGAGGGAAACCGTTTATGCTCATGCTTGTTCGCCGCCCTTGACGCCAGAGGGCGAAGCCTTAGAGAAAAGTTGTGGTTTGCAAAGAATTGGCCAGCAGTATGGCTTCTGGGCCTTGCTGCTGGCTGAGGTGGTATCAGCGGCGCTGGTGTTGTCGATGCTTTGGGTGGCGATGCCTGTTTATTACGGGTCGACCTTGAAACCCGGTCGATAATGAGCCTCAACCCAGGAACCCTGCTGCATGGCTGCGAAACGACGCTCCCACAGAGTCTGGATGATGTGAGGGGGTAATTCTGTCCGGCTGCCCTGCTTTAGGATGGCTCTCAGGCGCTGGACGACTGTTTCCGGCGGCTCCTCCCCCAGAACTGCAACATGAGGCACCCGTCCCAACAAGAAGCGCAGCACTGAGAGGTTGTACTCGGAGTCACGAATAGCGTCCTCGACCCGGAAGTAGGCCCTGCGAGCCGACCTATCGGTACGATAGGTATAAGCCTCAAAGAAGGGGCCGCTGTGGTCTGCTGCGTTATGTAGGATCTCCTCTGGTTGTTCAAGTGACATAAAAAGTCCCTGGGTCCGGGGGACCACAGGGATGAATGCTGCGCCAAGCAGCGTATGCGTTGGGGCGGTGTTTCATGGGCTGGAATCCCCCATGTCCTCCCGGGGCTCCACCCTGGTGATGCCGTCCACCTTATCGAAGTCCGTGTCGAAACTGTAGATCTCAGGGATGCCCTGCTCCTGCATGGCTATCACGTTATAGGCATCAGCAAAAGACAGGAAGGGCTGCTCTGCGTACAGAGCCAGGGCCCGGAGGTAGAGCCGCTTGCCGGGAAGCTGCACGCCGGAAAGCGATACCACGTCGGTCACCATCGCGCGTATATCCGCCTTAGGTACCCGGTAGGTTTTTTGCAGCGTGAAGACGGTCTCGAAGAGGACCATAACGGAGGTCGCGACCTTTTCCTCACCCCGTTCCACCCGCTGCAACAACCACTTCGCGCCGGCCGCCTGCTCCGGCGGGTTGCCGGTGAAATAACGCAGCAGGATGTTAGTGTCGAGAAAGCGTGGCATAGTTGGCTTAGCCCTCAGCGGCTACCTCCTCAGCCACGCCCTGTTCGAAAGCTTCTCGCTCCTGCCGCCAGTCCAACGCTTTGGGCACGCGCACGGCGCCGAAGTGCCGCTCGATGCGGGAGACTGATTTCCTCAGGATCACGGCATCGTCTTCCAGCTCGAACTGGACCTTGTCTCTGGGTTTCAATCCCAGTTTTGCCCTGATTTCAGCCGGTATGGTGACCTGGCCTTTGATGGTGATGGTAGTTTCTCGTTCCATAACAGTAACCCCTAATTGCATGGTATTACCATCATACCAAGTAATACCTGAAAGTCAAGGGGGAATCTCCGGCTATCGTTGGGGTAGCGGATAACTGCACCAACTCCCATCCGGATTCTTCTCATTGTGCCGGTCAGTTCATGATTGGTAGGTTTGAAGGTCAGGGATACGAGAGAGAATACGGATATTAAAGGTGAGAGCTGTAGCGACCCAATCAGCGTCAAGCAGATACAGCATTAAGGTCGTGACGCCGGCCTGGAACCTTCTTCCCGGGCACGGTGAATATCAGCGATGAGTGCATCGGCGTCCAGGTCTGCCCAACTGCCAGCAGTTGCGGCTATGGCTTCCTTGGCCTTTGCAGGGTCGTATCCTTCCCATATGTCTTTTGGTTCATGTTCCATAAGAGCTCTTCCCGTTTTGTTATGCCAATGCCTGCTCCGGCTGCTTCTCCTGAGATAGGTGTCGTACCTTCACTTCCAGTGCAAACTCATCACCCAATGCCTGGACATACCGACGGAGAGTGGTGAGAGTGTAGGCGTCGTAGCCGCGTTTCTCAATACGGGCGACCTGTGCCTGAGAGACCCCTATTTTCTTGGCCATCTGTTCCTGGGTCAGCCCCGCGGTTGTGCGCGCTTCAACCATTTGCAGCCACAACTCTTTTTTGGCGGCTTCTTCCGTGTAGACACGCTGATACTCAGGGTCTGCCTTAAGTTCATCTTTCCAGCGGCTGTAGCTGGCCGCACCTTCAGCAATCAAGTCACGTTTGCGTTCCATAGTAGTTATGTTTCACCTCCTTCCTGTGTAAGGTAATCATTCATCCGGCGCCGCGCTATCTCAATCTCGCGCCGGGGAGTGCGCTGTGTCTTCTTTTGAAACCCGTGCAGGAAGATGATGCGTCGACCGGTGAAGAAAAAATAAATCAAACGATAGATATTTGTCGTGCTCTCCTCACGCAGTTCCCACAATCTGCCTTCCAACTGTCTGACCAGTGGCTCCCGGGCCCTGATGTTGCGCATCTGCAACTGCTCGATAGACCAGTCAAACCGCGCCTTGGTCTTGAGGTCAAGGCCATTTAGGAACTCTCGAACCGGCTCATTCCCCTGCTCATTCGTGTAAAAGACCACCGTCCATTCTTGATCTTGCATTATACGAATTTTAGTATACTCTTTGCCAGCTGTCAAGAACCGGCATAACTGGGATGGTAAGAACACCAACTCCCATCTTGATTCTTCTCATGGCAGCTCCAGAATGGACCTTTTCTCCCGTTCATATAGGCCATCGGAAGCCGGTGGAATGCACAGACAGGGGCGTCATCAAAGCCGTTGCCAGTGTCCGTCGGGTTGGCCTCTGATTTCATCAGCTTGGAGTGAGTGGCCCTAGCCCATGCCAAAGCCGCATCGATTCCTCCCGGGTCTTCAATGCGAACGGTCACCTTGTGAGCGCCATCGGTGCTCATCGTCACTTCATACAACGTACGATTCATTTCGCCATCACCCCCTCTCGATCTGTTTTGATGTATCTATAAAGGGTGGCTCTGGAGACGCGCAGCGTGTCGCATATTTCGTGGATGGATGTTTCCTTGTTGTCGTAAAGCGCCTGGGCGATCGCGACTTTCTGCGGCGTATTGAGAGTTGCAGCCCGCGGATGTCCGCCGACTCTACCACGCGCTCGTGCCGCAGCTAGTCCGGCGAAGGTTCTCTCGCGAATGAGATCCCGCTCGAACTCAGCAAGAGCCCCGAAGAGATGAAACACGAGTTTGCCGCCGCTGGTGGTGGTGTCTATATTCTCGGTGAGGCTCTTGAAGCTGACCTGGCGCTGTTCAAGGTCGCGGATGGTCTCGATGAGGTGTTGAAGCGACCGGCCAAGGCGGTCCAATTTCCAGACCACAAGGATGTCGCCTGAACGGACGAATTTAAGGGCTTCAGCTAGTCCCGGACGTTCGGTGTTTGCCCCGCTGGCTACGTCAGAAAAGATGCGGGAGCAGTCTGCTGCGGTGAGCGCATCCTTCTGCAATTCAAGAGTCTGTTCATCTGTGGAGACACGGGCATATCCAATTTGCATGAGTCAGGAGATTGTCTCACAACAGAACTCCTGTTTCAATAGCGAGATTTTGATTGTAAGATAGGTTGTGAGATAAGGTGAGGCGGCTACGAGCCCACTGAATCCGGTCCGCGGGACGTTGCCTTAGTAACGGGGGTTTGTGAGAATCACCTTCCGTCAAGGCCGTTTCTGCGGCATATGAAAGCCAGTGCTCACATTTTGTATTAGCCAGACGTTTCAACCATGCTAATTATGGCGCAGGTAAATCAAAATACTCGCGTTCTAGAGGTTGTTGCAATTCTGACACGGCGGTTTGACCTATATGCACGGGAGCGCGACTATTACACTGATCGAAGCAGAATCTTCCAGGGTAGCGTACAGAGATAGGGGGACTCATGCCAGTCACTATTTCTCAGCATGTTGGAGTTTCGGCAAAGGTCTTTGCTGAAACCGGAGCCTTCGACTCTGTTCTAGACTTCGATTCGAAGCTGTTCATACACCCTCAACTGCTAAAAGCAACCAAAACTCAGGAACTCAATGGCGCTTACCCAAGGTTAACCAACGCATTTCGCGATGTAATGCACGTCCTAAAAGCTTCCAAGAATCGGAATGATGCCTTGTGGCGTGAGGCAGACAGGCGGCTTACCTTCCCCGAACTTCAAGGATTGTGCATTGGGTACTCTAGGCACGGAACCGCTGGCGCAGGGATGGGGCCGAAACTACGTAAACAGGTTCTCCAGACTGCAAAAGAGATTATTGAAGCGGGCATTGATGATCCGGCGATATTTGAACTAATGGGGCTCTTAGAGGAGGGGATCGGTGCCGATCGTATCAGTGATATGGTGGGTAGGATCATCGTGCCGGATTTGTACGCATTTTCCTCTCAGATTTTCAAGAAGTTAGACGCGCCGACCGAGCAAGTTGAATATCAAGACAAAAAGTATGACCTCGTGCGTAACCCCTATAACGGTCAGCCTGTAACGCTCGTGCCACGGGATGTCCTAATGGATCTGCCGGTAGCAAATTCCTGGGACGAGATTGACACCGTGGTCTCTTTCAATCGGAAACTTCGAGAGGAATTCAACCGTCTCGTTCGACAAGCATGGCGTCAAAGGACGCGGCCTCCGAAGTCTGTCATCAGGGACGTCTTGATGCAGAACCCTAAGGTTCTTCGGCAGTTCGTAGATACCTACCAAGAAGCCAAGCCCGATGCCTACGATTTTGAAATTGACCCAAGCGGCTATGTTGCCCCCATTTATGCGAGTTCACAGCTTATCCAAGACTTTCCCAACCAGCTCGTCTTGCCGAATCAGCCAACAGTGGATGACGTGCTCAATGTCGTCATTAAAATAGCTGAGCATTTTCGAGATCTCGTGGAAAACAATAGTCAGAACTCACTTCTTTATAATGATGCTCCCCACGGGACTCGCGGAAGGATCGTACGACAACCTAAACACGAGGAAGCCAGTCAAAATGTGTTCTTCGTTATTGCAGATGCGTATTGCAAGGCAAACAATCTAGATTTAAGTCCAGAGGTAGACAGCGGGCGCGGACCGGTGGATTTCAAGGTTAGCCACGGGTACAAGGGTAGGGTGCTTGTGGAAGTCAAGCTCACGACCAATTCTCAACTGATTCACGGATTCGAAAAGCAGCTTGTTGAGTATCAGAAGGCGGAAAAGACTCAGCATTCGATTTATCTTGTAATAGACGTTGAGGGTGGCTCACGTGTTCGGCTTCAACGCCTACGTGAACTTGCTAAGAGCCAGACTTCGTCTGGTGGGCGGATTCCACTTGTTATCGAAGTGGATGCTCGGTTCAAAGCATCGGCCAGTAAGTACTAAAGCAGATTGGCAAAACCGGCAATTGACCGATTTCCCCTGTGTATCTTGGTTCCTGTTCGGTGTCGGAATGACAATGACAATGACAATAGTAGTGGCAAAAAGGAAGGAGGTGGGCTTGCTATAGCGAGGCAGTTTCGACCCCAATGGAGCCCTCTTCGACAGCGTCCATACCTCATGGCATAATGTACTACATGGAATTCTCTCCTGTAAGCCTTGAAATTCTGCAACGCGTTGAAGAGGTCACGGGCGCGCCCGTTGAGGTCATCTTCGACGGAACGCTCCAAGTCTTGGCCAAAATCAGGATGGCAAGATCGGGACAGCCAAGCCATTTGCTGCGGGTTCAGCTAAACCGACCGACCCCGCCAGACTATTTCATCGCTTATGAATGTGGGTTCATCCTGCGACTGTACGAGAATCCGCCGGGTGAACGCTTCGAATTCGGGGCTAGCGAGGCTGGCCGAGCAGAAGTCCTGCGGTTGTTGAAGATCCCGGGTGGGCTTGCCCAGAAGCTCCGCCTGCCTGACCCTGCGCTTGTCCAGCACGCGGGCATGCTCTGCGGCGGCCTTGGCACTCAGTTGTGTTCCATTCCGATAGGCATGCGCATCGACCGTTGGATTTACGACACATATCCTAGCCTCCGCCAAGCGCAGTCCTCTGCCATCAATGAACAGCAGCGAAACAATATGCAGGTGCTTAGCCCGCAGATTCGGGCGATGAGCCCAACCAAAGTTTACACCGCCAGCGTCTCGATGAACGCGGCTTACGCTCTTTTCTGCGACGAGCTCTATGGCGAAGGCGGGTACTCTGTAGCTTATCGGACTGCGGGCTTTGCGACGCAAGGAGCGCAATTGCTTGAACGATGGCGTGAGATCTTGCCAGCGCCCGCTCATGATCGGCAGCTCGTCGATGCGTGGGCAGGAGCCCTAGGCCTTGCCACCTGGTATCAGTGGGTGCCATTACCCGCTGCGAGTGGGAAGCCATGACTGCCGAAGGCCACTTCAGCGACCAAAGCGGAAATCCGCTTTCCCTGGAAGAACTCTCTTCGACAGCCTTAGTGAGGCGATTCTTGCGAACGTCATCGCATGCGAAGTCGCCGGTATCCCGCGTGCTCAAATCAAGATGATCGTTGGTCCCGATGGCGGTACCGTAATTGGTGAAGGGATGGTCTTTCAAACTCCAGTGACCACTCGCTTGACCGAGGAGCATGGACGGCTCCTATTCCAGACGTTTGGTAAGCTGCACGCGGAGTACGAGGGGAATCGACTTTCGGCGGCGCGCCTTGCCCAAATTCGGGCGCGCCATAACGTTGACCACAAGCTCCAAGCTATTCGCAATGCGAGGAATCCGTGATGAGCGGCCTGCAACGCGTGCCTTCCGTACTCCACCGCATCCAACAGACGTCTCGTCGCGACACCGGATATCGCTTATGAGCAGCCTAGGACCGGATCCGGTTAGCCGAGCGTTCGCCATGCTGCAATCCGGGCAACTTGCGCAAGCGGTGCCCATCCTCAAAAGTTACCTTGCATCCCATCCCAATGATTTCGATGTGCTCTACAATCTTGGAATGGCGCTTAGTGATCTCGGGGATCTTGATGAAGCCAAAGGCTATTTGCTCAAAGCGTTGGCGCTCTCCCCCCGAAGCGCCAATGTGTTGGTGGCCCTCGGCGTCGCCTATCAGCGGGGCAACCAACCGGAAGCCGCACGAAGCTATCTGGTACAGGCGGTCAATCAGGACCCGAAGAATCCTTATGCGCATCGCAACTTGGGGGCAGTCTTGGGGAAGCTGGGCCGGTACGATGAGGCAGAGCCTCACTTCCGCGCTGCATACGAACTCATGCCCACTGACCAGACGAACGTGTATGCCTTGGCGCTGGGGCTAACCGAGCTTGGAGGCGAGGAGCGGCTCCAAGACGCTGACGGACTCTATCAGAACGTCATCGCTCTCAATCCCCAGTCGCAACTGGCAGAACTGGCTCGGCAGGCGCGGAGTAAGATAGCGCAACACAACTTTCGCCAGGCGCAAAGCGGGGAGCGCCTTGATGCAGTGATGTACTGCCTGAGCGCCCTCGAACAGTTCGAGAAGATGTCCTCCGAGCGAGTCGGGGCAATCGCTCTCGAGATCGGTCTTCTCGGTCGGAGTGGGCTTAACGTCAACAACCCCGACACCCGCTACCGACTGCAAAACATGTCAGGCGACTTCAGCGGCCTCCAGCTCATGTCCCTGATGTATGTCGCGTTCAAGCAGATCGCGCCCGAAGTGGACATTCAGTTCGATTTGGCGAAAGAATATGAGGCCGCACTCGCCATGCACGGGCAGAGACGAAGACCATGAGCAGCATAACGCTGGACGAGCTCACCCAGTTGGTGGTCGCGTTCAGGAACGAGCGTGAATGGCAGCAATTCCATAACCCGAAAGACGTTGCGATTTCGCTCAGCCTCGAGGCAGCGGAACTCCTCGAACTTGTGCAGTGGCGCACAGGGTCGGAGCTCGCAGCCCACCTCCAGGAGTCCAAACAGCAGGTTGGTGAGGAGCTCTCTGACGTCTTGTATTGGGTAGTCCTTCTCGCCCACGACCTTCAGATCGATTTAGCAACGGCGTTTCGTGACAAGCTTGCGCTGAATGACAAGAAATACCCTGTCGAGAAGTCGCGTGGGTCGAGTCGCAAATACACCGAGTTATAGGGGGACAGCATGCAGCTTTACGCAGGAAGCTCACAGCAGTTCATCGACGACACGGTCCAGCATCGGATAGCCGAAAAGCTGCGCGTCGCCTTCTATGATCATTTCCGCTTTAATCCGTCTGATGGCGAAGTACGTTCCTGGCAGAATAGCTTGCAAGCAATGTGCAATTTCCTCCTTTATGCGTCTCTCCGTGACCACGGCATTATCTTAGAGTATCAGCTTCCATTATCGTCTAAGCGTCTCGATTTGATGATCACTGGCCGAAACGACCTGGCCGCACCAAACGCCGTGATCATAGAGCTCAAGCAGTGGGACGTGGTTGAGCCGAGTAACATCGACGGCTGTGTCGCTACGTTCGTCGGACAGCGAGTCCGCGATATGCTCCATCCCTCCGTCCAGGTCGGCCAGTACGCACAGTACCTTGACGATTGTCAGACAGTCTTTAGTTCTGGTGCGGTTGCCCTCGCAGCCTGTAGCTTCGCCCACAATGTACAATTCGAGCCGACAAGTGAGCTGTTTAGCGCGAAGCATACAGCAGCGCTCGACCGCTACCCACTCTTCACGGGAGATCAAACCCCAGAGCTCGCTGCCTTTCTCGGGGAGCGCATTGGTCAGGGTGACGGCCAAGAGGTGCTCGCTCAGGTCCTCCAGAGTAGCTATCGAGCGAGCAAGAAACTCCTTGAGCATACCAGCGCCATGATTGCCGGTCAGCAGGAGTACGTCTTACTCGATGAGCAGCTCGTGGTGTTCAATGCTGTGCTAGCGCAGGCAAAGGCAGGATTCCGCGAGAAGCAGAAGGCGGTGATCCTGGTTCAGGGTGGGCCTGGAACCGGAAAGAGTGTGATTGCACTCAATCTGGTTGGCGAGCTGTCCCGAGCCGGATTCAACGCGCAGCACGCTACCGGCTCCCGAGCGTTTACGGGGAATGTGCGGCGAGTTGTAGGCAGCCGCGCCGGTGTCCAATTCAAGTACTGGAACATTTACGGGAATGCGGAGAGCAATGAGATAGATGTGCTGGTGTTAGACGAGGCACATCGGTTGCGGGACATCGGCGATAATCGTTTCACCCCAGGCGCCCAGCGCTCCGGCCTTCCTCAGGTTGACGAGATCATCCGCGCGGCTAAAGTCTGCGTGTTCTTCATCGACGATCTCCAGGTCGTGCGTCCGAAAGAAGTGGGAAGCTCCGAGTTGATTCGCCAGGCGGCTAAACGAAACGGGGCAACACTGCGCGAATTCGAACTTGAGACTCAATTCCGCTGTAACGGATCAAACGAATTTATCGACTGGGTCGACAATACCCTGGACATTCGTCGCACGCCGAACATTCTATGGGACAAAACGGACTCGTTCGCGTTCGAGATCATGGATTCGGTGTATGACCTCGAGGCTGCAATCCGCAGCCGCGCAGCCGAAGGGTTTACGGCGCGCCTGAGTGCGGGCTTCTGTTGGCGATGGTCGGACCCGCTTCCTGACGGTACTCTGGTCCACGACGTGCAGGTGGGTGAATGGTCCATGCCTTGGAATGCCAAGGCGGGTTCTGGGCGGCTAGCTGCAGGCATTCCGAAGTCGGATTTCTGGGCCTCAGACCCCATGGGGGTCAATCAAGTCGGCTGTATCTACACAGCCCAAGGATTTGAATACGATTACGCGGGCGTAATCTTTGGCAGAGACCTTCGCTATGATCCTGCGACCGGCAGTTGGATTGGCGATCCCAGCAATTCCCAGGACGGGCAAGTCAAACGATCAGGCGACCGCTTCTTAGGGTTGGTGAAGAGCGTCTACCGCGTGCTACTCACGCGCGGGATGAAGGGATGCTACGTCCACTTCCAGGATAAGGCGACGCGCGACTTCGTCCGGAGCCGCATGGAGTAGAAACTGGAGCCAGACTGCATCTTTTGTTTTCTAACAGCCTGGTAAACAACTCGAATTGGGGCTGGTTCCCAGGTTCCACCAGGCACAAAACTAAGCGAGATTCTACACATGGAAGGATTTTGCGCACCCTGCTAATGCTCCCCCACTCACGAAATCACCCTTCAATTAGCGGCCGCTGACATTACGGCAGCGACCGTGACGCCATTCTCGAATAATCCAGTCGGTCAAGGGTCTTCGATGAACGACTTCGCCGCCCTTGACCTTGCCCTGAACATAGCCGTTACCCTCGTGGTTGTACTGTGGCGCCGTAAATCTCTTCAACCTCTCGCTTGCCGCCGTCTTTGGCCTTCACCTCACGCATGTGCCGATAGCCGATGACATTGACCAGCGCCCCTTTGTGGACACTCTCCACCACTTTCTTGCCCAAGTCGTCGAAGAAGACAAGCTGATGCCACTTGGTCTCCTCACCTTCATGAACCGCCAGCGGCACTCGAACAACCAAGCGTCCGTTGGGAGTGGTCCTGGAAGTAGGCTCACGTCCTACTCTGCCGGTGAGCGTCACGCGGTCTTTCTCCGCTTCCGGCTCTTTCTCGGCGATTCTGGCTGTGTCAGTAGCCGCGACACCCTGACTTGGTGCTTCCGCGGGTGTCGACGGCTGTTCTGTTGCCACTTGTGTTCGTGGTGGGGCGGCTTTTTTCACTGCGACGGTCACGCTTCCATCAGGTCGTAAGGTGAAGATTGTAGGAGTATCCGATTGGCCAGCGCTTATCTGGAGACCGTGTTTCGTCGCCGACAAACCAATGACATCAGTCATGTCCAGCCGGAGATGTCCGACCCGAAACCGCATCGCAAACTTCTCCGGATACAGTTCCAACCTGGCATCATTGGAAGGATACGAGAGGACTACCCCATCTCCTCTCATGAAGTCACTGACCGGTTCTCCGGAGATTTTCAGGGTTTCTGTTATGCTTTTGATGTCCCACTCACGTTCGCTCATAGTACAAGTGTTCTCCATTATACCATACCCCTTTATGGCTCCAATTTGACGCTTCGGCTAGTGCGCGTCTGCTCGGTTTGCTCCTGATGCACCAGCTTGATGTCTGCTATTGGCCTCATGAGCAATTCACGGTACTTTGCCTTCACCTCTTCCACCTCCTCTCTGTCCACCTGGAACGTTGGCCAGCTCAAGGTCTTGATGTGCACCGCTGGCTTTGTACGGGCCCGCACAATAGCGTGCTGTTTGGGAAGGTCAATCAACTGCTGGATCTGTTCCTCCCACTGCATGTTCACTTCCTTGAAGACGGGCTGGGTGTACTCCGTCTTGGCATCACTCTTGAGTGCCTCCACGTCTATCCGCCCAATGGCCCTGCTCATCCCTTCTGCATCCTCACGGCCAATGCCGAACGCAACTTCGAGCTGTGCGTTCTGCAGAGCGCCCCGTAGCCTGGCAGTGGTCTGAGACCACGTTTGATGGGCCAGAATGGTGAAGAGGTTGTACTTACGTGTCTGACTGAGCATCCTGCTCAACCCTTGCTCGCTGTTGGCAACGAACTCTCCCATTTCGTCGATAATCAGGTGGTGCTGTGTTCTCGGTCTAATGCTGGCTTCACGCGATAGGGCGGCCTGTTCGTATCCTATGGTCAGCAAACACCCCAACAAGCGCCGGGCCTCCTGGTCTTGGACACCACCCAGGTTGATAAGTACCGACGTGCCCTCGTCCAGAATACGGGCCAGGTCTAATCGGTTTTCCTGCTGACCCAAGCTGTAGCGAAGCGCTGGGTTAAAGGTGAGCAAGTGCGCTCTGCGCAACGCGGCTCCTGCGGCGTCAACCTGGTCCCTCTGACTCATTCGGTCAAACTGATTCCGGAAGAACGTCACCACCTCGATATCCTCTTCCTGCTCAAGGAGTTGGTCGCGGTATGCCTTATCCGTAAGCAGCCGGTATAAGCACGTTACGGGCAGCTCGTTTGAGATGAGGACTTTCACGCCGTCCTGCACCAGGGTATCGAACATTGGGGCCGCACCGCCGGACAGTGCAGGCCACGCCCTGTGAAGTGCTTCTCTGAAATTCCCTGCGACGGTATGGGGCAGCGCTTTCTGACGCAGGATATTGAGCGGCAGGAACCAGTCCTCTTCTCGAAACTTGATATAGAGCAATCGCTTAAAGGCCCCGGGTTTCTTGAAGTATCCCCGATGCGTGAGATAGTCCATTAGGTAATCCGCCGAGTCCCCGTGCGGGTCAATAAAAGTGGTACCTGCTTGCTGCAAGAAAAGCTGCATCCAAATGGACTCCAGGAATTTGCTCTTACCAGTGCCGCTGACTCCGAGGACGTGCATGTGCGCGGCCAGTTGGTCAGCCTTGAGCGTGACCTTGCCCGGCCATAGCGGAAAGCCTTCAGCCAGATGGCCCAGCGTGACCTTAGGCCCCGCCATTGTCCTCACCTATCAGGGGCACGGGGCTAAGATCGAACGGTCGCCGCCAGAAAGCCCCGAAGAAAGCACGGCCAGGCTCTATTTCCGCAGGGTCAAAGGCAGCAAAACGGAACAGGTCTGCGTCATGGGTTGTCCCCGCACTACGCAGGACTTCTTCACTCCAACGCACCAGCTCCTCGACCCGTCCGTCACCGCCTTGAGCGACCACCCAAGCCACAGTGAGGCTTGTCGTTCCAAAAGCCAGTTGATAAGGTGCTCCACTACATTCAAGAAGGTGCTTCACTTTGCTCTGAATCTTGTTCTTGCGCTCAGTCCCCCGGTCCAATTCAAAGGCCACGCAGTGCTGCAATCCTCCAAGACGCAGATCAACCCAACCGTCAGGAACCACCCGCACTCGACTCGTCCCAGAACCTAGAAGAATGGGATCTTGTCTAAGCTGACGCTCCGTCCTCATCCTCGCCAGAGAAACCTCCCGATATCTCTGTGCCAGGCGCTCAGCGAGCACCAAAAGGTCAATGGCTTGAAGATGATGTCTCAAGAAGGCAAACTCCCGCTGCACCAACTCGCTGGCCCTAAACCTGCCTGATGGCTCCATGCCCGTATGGGCGAGGTATTGATAGCCTTGATTGTCCAGACAGTAGATTGCCATCGAAGATCCCATTGGCGTGATGGTGGGCAACCACAAACGCTGGACGTATCCAGCGTGAAATAGGAGCTTGAGGTGCTCTTGCGTTGATGTCAAGGATGCCGGACTGCGGCCAAGTAAGGAATTGATCTGGCGCGACACCAGATGGTCATAGCGTCCTAAAGCGGCAAGGATGCTATGCCTTGCCGGTGAGATGCGCAGCTCTAAAGCACTATCCACTCTCCGATACCGGGGCAGACGCGTGAGCGTCTTAGTCAGGGCAGAATTAGACATAAGTTCTAATTATACTACCTGCCTTTTTCCCCGAGTCAGAATGAGCCGAACGGGTCTCCCTGGCTTTCGCGCCAGCGGTGAAACAGCACCACGCCGCCCACCGTGAGGGCGAGGACGGCAATTACCAACAGCACAGGCCCTGCCCACGAGCTGAAAAGGGTTATAACCGCCCGGGAGATGCCATCCACGATGGCTGCCAGCGTGATGTAGGCGGCTATCCCTGCCGCCATGCTGACGTACATGTTGTGAGGGAAAGGCACCCTCATGCCATTGGCACGATTCAGGGTGATTGTCATGACGCTTAAACTTGCGACCATGAGAAGCATGTCCAGCATGTTGTCCTCCTAGTTTCCGTTCCTTGAAAACCCGCGGCTTGCCCTGCCACCAAACCCCATGCGGTCCACCGGCGAGAAGCTGTGGTCTTTGGTCATCTCTTCCAGACGAACCATATCCACATAGCGCCGTGTCATCTCCAACGTCTCGTGGCCCAAAAGCCGTTGCAGTGTGAAGGGGTCCCGGCTCACCCGAAGGAAGTTGGTGGCGAAAGTGTGCCGCAAGAGATGGATGTGTAACCTTGGTATTCCCGTGGCTTTAGACAAGCGGGAAAACATCATCTGGATTGCGGGGACGGTCATGGCGCGTCCGTCGACGTTCAGGAAAACATGTTCTATGCTCGCTGTGTTGGACCACAACACCATCTGCTGCGACCGCAACGTCATGTATCGCATCAGGGCGCGGGCTGTCTGGTCTCCAAAGGGAACAACCCTTTCCTTCTGCCCTTTGCCCATGACTTTGAGACAGCGGTCGTTTATATGAAGGTCATCGGCGCGAAGCGTGAGAAGCTCTGAGCACCGTAGTCCGGTGTCCAGGAAAACCAGCAGGATGGCTCTATCTCTGCTGCCTACCAATGAGGTGGGATTAAGATAGGCAAACAGCCGGTCAACCTCTTCATTGGACAGGGTCTGCATGAGCTTTCTGGGGGCCTTGGGGGGCTTGAAACGGGTCAAAACATTGGCGGTAGTATAGGATTCTTCAAAGAGCCAGGTGGCAAGGCCTTTCAGGACCACTGCGCGGCCTTTGAGAGTCTGCGCTGAAATCACCGTACCCTGCGGGTCATGAAAAGGGTGGTTCAGGTACTTGGGCTGGCCCTGCTGGGACTCGATATAAGCACGGGCACTCTGAAGGTTCAAATCTCCCAGTGGTGCATCTTCCCCAAGCCAGCGATTGAAGCGCAGCAACTCCATCTTATAGCCGCGCAATGTGGAGGGCGTCTTGCCCTCCGTCCGGCAAACAGCCAGATATTCGTCAATGACCGCCTTCAGCGGTATGCACGTCTTGTCCATCTTGTCCCAGCGAGGTCTCCTTGATACCATGGTGCCACTCCTTCTTCGGCCAAGTCCAAAAAGCTTGACCTTTGTGTGATGTGGCGATGACCTCAAGCGGGACTGCAAGTGACCCGGACAAAACCGCGAAACTGCATAACGTCGACAGCGGCGCGGCCATCCTCTAGTATGTAAACGTGCCCCAGTAGCTCAGGAGGAAAGAGCAGCGGTTTCCTAAACCGCGTGTCGACGGTTCGAGTCCGCCCTGGGGCACCAAATTTAGGCACAAATTAGGGCGGCAATAGCCGCCCTACGTCTTTGTTTGCACATTTGACCACAATGTTGACCACAACGAGAGGTGGGTATAAAATGTCTTCAATGCGTCGCAAGGAGCCAGCCATGGGCAAACGGGGCAACGGTGAAGGCACGATTAGAAAGCGGGAATCAGATGGCCGCTGGGAAGGCCGTTTGTTCTTGGGCTTTGAGAACGGCAAGCGGAAGGTCCGATACTTCTACGGCAAGACCCGGCGGGAAGTGCAAGAACAATTGGTGCAGGGTCAACATGACCTGCAACAAGGCATGCCCGTAGAGAGTTCCAAATGGAATGTTGAAGCGTATCTACGCCATTGGCTGGAAAACGTCGTTAAACCAAGAGTGAAGGTACGAACTTGGCTTGGCTACGAACAATACGTACGCCTTTATCTAATTCCTCAGCTTGGCTCGCTTCGCCTTACCAAACTGAGTGCTCAGCACATTCAGGCCATGAACGCCAGCCTCCTTGAGCGTTTGTCTCCCCGAACAGTTCGTCATGTAGACACGATTCTTAAGAACGTCCTTAACGAGGCAGTTAAGGCCAACTTGGTTGGCCGTAATGTGGGGGCTTTGGTTGACAGCCCAAGGGTTAAACGCGTCGAGATCACACCTTTGAATGCCACTCAAGTGCGAACCCTCTTGGCCGTTGCTAAAGGAGATCAACTGGAGTGCCTCTATGTTTTGGCGGTATGCACTGGTTTGAGGGCCGGGGAACTCTTCGGTCTGAGATGGGCCGATGTGGACTTGGAGAAGAGGCGAATTCAAGTTAGGAACGCCTTGACCCGTCGGAAAGGTCCTTGGCAGCTCACCGAACCGAAATCCGCTACTAGCCGCCGCTCCATTTCACTTCCTTTGCAAGCCATCGCGACGCTAAGAGAACATCGCAAACGCCAATTAGAGGATAGACTCGCAGCGGACCGTTGGGAAGATAATGACCTGGTCTTTTGCACGAGGCTGGGAACTCCGTTGCTGCTAGCGAATGTACACCGGCGGTCCTTCAAGCCCCTGCTTGAAAAGGCTGGTCTGCCCAACATCCGATTCCATGACCTGCGCCACACTGCCGCCTCTCTGCTATTGTGGCAAGGAGAACATCCCAAAGTAGTGCAGGAAATGCTTGGCCATTCCAGCATCGCTTTGACCATGGACACCTATTCCCACCTGATTGAAGGTATGCAACGAAGCGTGGCCGACAAAATGGAGCGTGTTCTGGCCGGTACACCAGATGCCTAGTTCCGGTACAGCGTCGGCCTGAGGTATTCCAGGCTGGCAACATAAGCATCTAAATCCTGGCTGCGGACCAAGATTTTCGAGCCGATGCGAACTGCAGGCAGTTGGCCTGCCGCAATCAGTTCGTAAGCCTTGGTTTTGCCGATGCCCAATGTCAGAGCCACTGTCTTAACTGGCAGGAGTTTGACAGTCATCGTTTCGTTCATCGCTCCCACTTCCGTTCAGACCGGTGTGCATTATTGGTTATCCCACCGGCTTTCCCGTTACCGGGTTCACTTCTGTCCAAATTCTGACTTTGCCCTTCCCGTGACAGACGGCACATTTGCCGCTCTCGCAGCTGCGACAGCCCTTTCCAGTTCCTGAACAGTTCCAGCAGCGGCCTGTGCCCCTACACTTTAAGCAGTCGACATCCTGCCAAACCTTCATCTAATTCCCCTTCAGTCCTTTGATGATTTCTCCGTCTCTGACTCCTTGCCTTAAGGCCATGTAGTGAATCGCGTCTCCGGTCTTTCGGCAACCAAAGCAGAAAAACGTTCCAGTTTCGGGATAAAGGACGAGACTGGGTTCAGTATCATCGTGAAACGGGCAAAGAGCCCGATAATACTTTCCGACCCGCTTAACTGCCAGGTCTTGGCTGACGACTGTCAGAATCTCCGGTTTGTCTCTAAGTGACCCGGAGAACTGTGGTCTTGCAGGTTTGTCTGCTTCAGCCAGCACCGAGGCCAAAGCATTAGCCATCGTTTCCGCGCTGGGGCGTTTCACAGAAGATAAGAACCGTAGTTGGCCTTCCAGGGTGCCTGCGACCGGTTGCAAGGTGTCTAGATGTAGCAGCGGATAACGTTCCCAGGTCTTTGGATGGACTGAAAAAGGCGCCCGAACAGCCGAGAGGCCTTTGCCCCTCGGAAAAATGTCAGCTTCAATGCTAAAGAGCGCGGCGCTTTTGTGTAAGAGTAGCGTGGTCACTGCGGGAGAGATTGGCTGATGGAAAATCCGCAGATGGCCTCCCCGCCTCGAAGCCTCGAGAATCGGATTGAGTCCAAACTCGCGTAACTTATGGCCAAGTCGTTGGAGGTCAACAAGACCCTCTTCCTTGTCCGAATCAACCACGCCCTGGATGGCATGTCCATGAGGAGTAAGCATATACAGTGCGACACTCAGCTGACCCTGGAGCATTTGGTCACGCACTTGCGCTGTGAATGGCCTTTTAAGCCTAATGTACCGGCCACCCTTGCGGCCCAGGGCCCACTGACTCGGATCCGCTACTAGCAACTGGTAGTACCTGTCCAAAACTTCGTCTTCGCCATGCCGTTCTTGCTTGGTCATGTTTAATTCCCCCTTACCGATGGGTCCCAGGCGGTGTGGGCGGCTGATGATGGGGCAACACGATCTCGCTCTTGTGCTTCATCAGCCTGCGTTCGTACTCCTTTTTTATTTCAGCAACTTCCCCCTCATCCGCGTGAGAGTCAGGAACCGTTACGGTCACGATCTCCACCGCTTTGCGGCCCGCGATCTTTACCAGCGCATGGCGCGGAGGAAGTTCAGTGAGATAGCCCTTGAATAATTCCCGTTGCTCACTGGGGGTGACGAATGATGCTAAAGGTCTGGCGGCTCCTTCTGACTCTTTAACAGCCGCAGGCTCAATGGTGGCGAACCATTTCGCCATGATTTCGGCGTCGTCCGGTCCTATCTGGAAGCTGATGTCAACTCCACAGTTTTGGAGCGCACCTTGAAGTTCTCGCCCTAGCTGCCCCCAACTTTGATGGGCCATAACGGAGAAGAGGCCAAACTTTCTCGTCTGTGAGAGCATTGTTCCCAGGGCCTCCTCGCTTTTGGCGGAGAAGCTGGCGAACTCATCAATAACCAACTGATGGATTGGCCTGGTGGCCGGGTTATCACGGGCCAGAGCCGCCCGTTCATATCCCTTGGTAATGAGGCAGCCCAAAAGCACCTTTGCCTGGTCATCATGAAGTTTGCCCAGGTTGTAGATGACGAACAGGTTGTCGTCCATGAAGCGACGGAAGTCGAGGTAGTTCTCGGATTGTCCCAGCGAATACTCAAGGACCGGAGCAAAGGTCAACCGGAAAATCCGCCGTTCTGCGCTTTGAACCTGTTCAGCTTGGTCTCTTGGCGAGAGCCTATCAAAGTGGTCGTGCCAATAAGATAAAACCCCATAATCTGTAACGTTGGCTAGCAGTTGGTTCCTGTAGTCTCTATCCATTAGCACGCGCTGGAGAGCTGGTAGAGGCAGGCCGTTGTCTATCAACATCTTGGCAACCGACAGGATAACTACATCAAACTGCGGCGCTGAACCGCCTGCTAGGGCTGGCCACGCCCGATGCATAGAATCCAAGACATCAGCGGCGATAGTGTGGGGCAAGTTGTACGGCTGTCGGAGCACGTTAAAAGGAATGTAGGGCCCCTCGTCCTTAATCTCGATGTAGAGGAGGCGGTCGAAGGCGTCCGGCCTTTTGAAGAACCCTATGCTGACTAAGCTGCGCAGGATTGCTTCTGCAGAGTCTCCATGAGGATCCAAGAACGAGAATCCCAATCCGAAGCGCACGCATTGCAGACAATAGTTCTCCAGAGTCTTTGATTTCCCGGTCCCGGCCTTGCCCATGATATGCTTGTGCGTCCGTATCAGCCGTTCATCAAGACCTACGCGGGTCGGCAGCAAGGGGAATGAGCCGCTCACTTTCCCAAGAATGATCCTTGGCTTCGCCATGCTACCCTCCTTGGATGAGTGGAACGAGCTGCTGCTCAAAGGGCCTTTTCCAGATAGGCCGAAAGAAAACCTGCTCAGGGTTGGCCGTCGCCGGGTCAAATGCCGCGAAACGGAACAAGTCAGCTGATAGCTGACGTCCGGTCTCCCGGAGTACGTTTTCTGTCCAATTCAACAGTTGTGTGACCCTCCGTTCACCCCCCTGGGTGACCACAAACGCCACCGTAAGTCTATCGGCACCTGCCCAATCCTGGTACGGCCCTCTCTCAGCTTCAAGCCAACCTTCCACCTTGGCGCATATCGGGTCTCGGAATGCTGTGTCCCTATCGAGCTCAAACGCAACGCAATGCTGCTCAGGAGTGCGAAGGTCTATAAACGCGTCAGCTATGACTGCCTGTTTGTGGCTGTTACTCGCTACATAAATTGGAATGCGCTTGAGCTGATACTCGGTGAAGACGCGGGCCAGGTGGAAGCCCGGACTGGCTTGGGTCAACTTCCGAGCCAGTACCAACAGCTCGTTTGCCTCCAGCGTGTGCCGCATAAACAGTTGACTACGATAATGATGATTACGAGGCTTCAGACTATGAACGGTAGTAGGGGAACCGCGTGGCTGTTCAATCAGAAATTGCCGGTGCAGCTCTCGGGCGTCGAACAACTTACGTACTCGCTCTCGGAGGTACGGCAGGGCTGTAAGGCTTCCAAATACCCATGAGCACAACTGGATCGTGCTGAGAAAACCGAAGTCGCGCAGTGCCGCGCAGATTTCCTCGTCGCGGCGGGTTCGATTTAGCGGTATCGGGCTAGCCGCGCGTTCGTATCTGGAGCGGCGGAGTCTTGGTTTTGGGGCAGTTACCATATGAGTCCTCAGTCTAGCAAATGCCAGTGCATTATGGTCAAGTAGCGAATTGATGGATTCGGTACCACGATGGAATGGTCCTTTGGTCACAAATAAGACGATTTTGACGCATTTATGCGGCTCAAAGCCCCTCCCTAGATGGGCTTTCACCAAATGTCTTCCTTTGGCCAGAGCCATCGGCCTGCCACCACACCCAGACCGAATATCACAACCGCCAGCACAACAGCTCCAACGGTTGCGATTAAGCCCAAATCAGTCATGAGTCGCCACCAGATACCGAGTACCTCTGCGACTGCGCCGGAAAGGAGAAAGGCCAACACTATCGCTACCCCCACACTCCATGCATTTGATAAGCCCGCACTGGTAAACAGCCTGAGGACCAGAACAAAGATGGCAACAAATAGGCCCATTCCAATCAAAGCCAGTCGCTCCTATTCGCGTAGAGTGTCCAGGGTGGCAGAACTGCGGTTACCATGGACCGAGCACAACATTCGCTGGGGCTGAAAACCCCGTTATGGGAATGCCATTCATTAGGCGCACACGCCAGGAGCTATAGATAGGAACAGACCAGTTTATCTGGCTTCCAGGGGCAAGCGTGGCCTGGATAATCTCAGCACCTGTTTCCGGCATGACTAATATCAGGTTGCAGAACTGGTTTAGTCTGTTGTAGACGATGATTTGGCCTAGCTGGACAGGTCTTGGTGTCGGGGTTGGCACGTAAGTCGGTGTCCTCGTCGCGGTAAGCGTGGCCGTGGCAGTTGCTGGCGCTGTCGGAGTGAGCGTTGGTTTAGGCGTTGGCGTGCCCGTCGATGTAATTGTGGGTATAGCGGTGGACGGGGGTACGTACGCAGCATTTCCAGCTTTTCCCCCTACCACTGGGAGTGTTGGCGCTGGACGGACGACATTCGGCACAACAACTGGCTTGCGTGGTGGTTCTTCAGTTGGTGTTGGAACCGGTGTATCTGTTTCAGTGGGAGTTGGAGTCGGGCTGGGAGGCACTTGAGTAGGAGTAGCTGATTCTGTGGGGGTGGGAGTACGCGTTGTCATTTCCTGAGCCAAGATGTCATGGCCGGTTATTTGTATCGCAAAGACCAGTCCGGTCAGGAATCCGAGACTGATGAGCAACATCACGAACAAGGTAATAAGTACCGGAAATCGGATGTTGGGAATCTGAATCTGCGGGAAGCGCGGCCGGGGCAGCCGCACCCGAAGGTGCGGCCACCGAGACCGGAGCCTGACCCAGAAGGAACGTCGACGCTGGTTGTCAGCGACTCTCCGTGCTCCATCTAATGGGCTGCCTCCTGGATGGAAGGTCATCTTAGCCGGGTAGCGTTCGCACGATGGGGTGGTCCCATCGCACTAAGATGATTTCACACGCCAACTCGTCAGTCTCGCCGATTGAAGCAACGATGGCCGGGTCGCCGGATGCCAGCCCTGCGGCTCCTGCCAGGAGGACCAAAGGCAAAGCCACGACCGCCAAGGCTGCAACTCCCAAGCTAATCCCGACTGCTTGACCGATTGTGCGGTATGTCGAAGCGTTGGCTCGGAAGTATTGCTCAACCTTTGGAGCGGTGACTTCAATAGTATTTCTTACCTTGTCCTCGACATCGTGCAGGCCCGCTTTGAATTCCTGGATGGCCTGTTGTCTAGCTTGAGCGGCTGCGATTGCGCGTTGATCTTGGCCAACGATAGCGGGCAATCGGTTGTGCTGTTGCACGTACTGAGCAAGTCCCTTAGGGCCCTCTTCGTACACCGCCAAAGCTCGTACTGGCACCTTGAACTGTTCGAGGTAATCCAGCGCTGACTCAAATTGCAAGAGTTTCTCTTTAGGTATCCAGTTTGGGTCGCTGTTGATGACTTGGGGATGCATTTCGAAAGGTATCTTCAATGTGTCGTAGGTTTCACCTGCCCAACATTCGAGGCCCCGGTTGACAGGACTCCAACGGATGACTGAGGCATCCTCCACACCTACGCTTCGTAACGCTTCCTCGACGCTGGATGCCTCTGCGAGTTGCCGCTGAGTGGGCTGTACTAATAGTGCTGTTGCCACTTGTAACCACCTCCATCGGAATAATGTATACTCAGGACCGCTCCTGCGCGTTCCATCTGATGTGCACCGCGAATTTGCACTGCGCTGACGGCTTTCTCCTCCTCATCACTAGCTACACGTTTGCCGCGTCCATTTTGTGACACCGTGGCTATCGTCGAACTTTTCTACAGCCCATGTCACAAATTAGGTTGACGAAACGTGTATCTGTGTAGGACTGTTAAAAGTAAGCGAGGAGTCGAAGCCAATGAAGAACTTCCATGAGTCCACAGAAGCCCAAGTCAACTGGAACGGGCGGATAGAGGCTTTAAAGTGGGACCCTGACTTGGCACCCCTTTTTAAGCGCCACAGTCTCATTGATACGGACGCTGGGGCGCTGTTCGATGCCATCGGCCATGATCTTGCGGGCTCGGATCATCAAAAGCGGGAAGAAGCTTTTTGGGTTTTGGTAGGGGCAATGCCAGAGCTCGGCGATATTATTTATGAGCGGGAGAGTCGTCAACCAGGTTGGCGGAACGGCAAGAAAGACAGTCAAAAGATGTTGAATAAGGGCGTTGACATTGTCACGCGCCTACACAGTTACCTAGTGGAACAAAAAAGATTCCAATTAGAATCGGGTAGAGATCCGAGGCCACTTGTCAAGACAGTAGCGGCAAGGTGGATACTTGGTGAAAAGAAAAGAAGGGCGCTAGAGGTTCCTCTTTTTGAAGACGGGTCAAGAGAGTCACTTAGCGTTGTCAATCGCCAACCCCTGATGGACGATGAGGTAATAGATAAGATCTCAGCCCAGGAGGGGCGAACTGAGATAAAAGCTTGGGGATTTACGAACGAAAACGAACTCGAATGGTACTACAGCATTTATGTTGATGGTCATACTTACGAAGAGATCGCACCTCGGGTCGGCCTTAAAGCGGACGCGATGCGCAAACGATTTTCCAGGGTAAGAGCAAAGGCCATCACCTTCCGGGACGCACTCATAGATTACGCATGTGATACTGGCATGACTTTCATGTTTAGCGATGACCCTCCCTGGAATACAAGCGAACGCTGGGCTGCTATCAATCTTATGGAAAAGTGGGGTTGGGCTCCAAGGGCTCAAGACTCCGTAAGTGATCGTAATTGGCAGGAATGTGCGATGGCTGAGGAAGGTAACCAAGTATTAATTCGCCCTGTTACTCGCAGCCTCGGCTCGAGTCAGGGACATCTCAGGCTGGTCGCGTTCCGTAGTTCCTCGGGCGGTCATTTTGATACCAGCGACGAGGCGCGATCTGTTGTGCGGTCCGAGTTGCCGGGATACTGCAAGGCACTAGCGGTTCACAGCGGATCGTCCGGTTTGCACAGGTTAGATAAGGTCGTAACAGAAAAGCTCGCGGAAGGCTTTACTATTCATTTTGTTACGGATATCGACAAGTTGGAGGACGTGCCAGGCTTCACTGATTTGACTGGATATGTATCTTATTCAAAATGGGCCAAAACGCATCTATAAGTGGCCGATAAGCATATCTCTTTCAAGAATTGCAGATGACTCTCTTTTGAAGCCAATAGGGATAATTCCGCTATCTCGTTCGCCGCGGTAGAACTCGGGTGGTCGTTCAGCCAGTCTGCTGCCAACCAGGCGACCATCTCAAACGCGATAGTTTCGCGGTCATCTTGTACCGCTGGAACTGTGCAACTCAGCGCCCGGAAAGGATCGATACCAAGTACGTAATGCTTGACCATTAAATCGAGGTAGATACCGAGAGCTAAGTTATGTTTTTTCTTGCCAGTGTCAGGTTCCATGCGAGAGTCACGAATGAGGTGTTCCGCTCGCCGCAGGAGATGCGGAGCCGCCTCAGATAGTTTGTTTCGAAAGATTGCAATTGGATCAGCGTTGATCCCTTCTTCGCCGAATGGTTCAAATGTCTGGTGATCGCGATCAGAATCTTTTCCCTGTTCCTGCATGGTAGCCCGCTCTCATGATGAAGAGTCGGCCTCCTTGAGCGTATGATACTACACGCTTCCGTGTAAGACGGCAGAATGGTGAAATTCGTTCCTAACTTGGGTCTTGACAGAGTCCTGGTCTCTGCCCTCGGTTACGAAGTAACCTTCCTCTGGGGGTGGGTGGGACGCCGCCATCACCTTACGAAATAAGGCACCTTGAGAGGGCCAGTCAACCTGGCCCTCTCTGCACTTGCCCTTAACGGGCATCCGCTCGGTAGTTGCACCAAGAACCGTCAGGGTTCTTCTCGTGGCAGCTCCAAAAGTCGCCCTTGCGTCCATTGACGAGCGTCATCTGGACATGGTGTACCCCGCAAACGGGCAGGTTCTCATGTCCGTTGCCATGTCCGTTGGCCTTTTGATAGAGGTCGGCCTTGGTGCCGTACACCTCGACCACCCGGTCGTACGTGGCTTTTGCCCATCCAAAGACAGACTTGGCCATCGCCTGATCGTCGGTCGTGCCGATGATAGTCATCTTGCCGTCGGTGCTTAATATCACCTGATACGTAGTTTGAGCCATATTTCTTCACCTCCTTTCTTGTTTGAGCTTAGTAGGCTCATTGCCTACTTACCTGCTGCGCTTCACGTAGCGGAGCGCTGTCAAGAGTGCGAAGCACCGCACGGCTAGCTCTTGACAGCAATAGCGACGCTGCGTGACACCTGGAAAGCGTCGGGGTGAGATCAAGCGCATCCTGGAGGATGCATACACCGAGGAGTCCCGCTAAAATAATGGCGGCGGGGGTATGATAAGGGTAGCTTTCGTCGGCGTGGATAGGTTCTGCGCGGAGTTTGTAGTGGAAGATCTCAAAGAATATCTAGCCGAATGGGTGCAAGAGGCACTCCAAACGCTCAGTCAATTCGCGTTTCCCTTCGCACAATATGAGGATACGAGAATCACTCTGAACCCAGATGGCGGTTGGAGTAGTTTTCCTATGCCGCGCCTCGATTTTGACTTCCACCTCGCCATGGGTAGAGAAACCCTCCTTGGCATCCCATCGGCACAAGCGGTAAGGGGCGCTGCATCGCAAGCCTCGGAATTTGCTGACGCCTTCAAAACAGGTCCCTCAAATGGTGCGGACTCGTTGAATAATCAGGAAACGCCAATCGCAAGCATTTTGATTCGAATGCTTGCTGCCTATCTCGATGGAGCTCACAACGTCTCCTGGTCGCCAGAGCGCTTTGATCTGCTTTTCAATGACTTAATGAGATATCTCCGGGGCGAAAGCGCAGTTGGGAAGTGGACTATCGAATTTATCAATGGGGGACTCGACGCTGAAGTTATTGATATGGAACCAGGAGTGTCTCTGCGGCATTGTTCCGACAGTGAGAAAAGTGAGTCACTTCGGAGACAGCTTGGCTATCCTCGCAAAGCTTTTGACGACCTTTTCGCACGACCAACCGCAGTTATGATTCCTGAAGTCCCAACGGATGTCCTGAGTATAGAGCAGTCTATAGATCCCCGAGAGCAGCCCCGGATAGAAGAAGCCCGCATTATCGCTTCAAGCACCGTACTTACCTTGCGGCTTCTCGCTCCTGACGAGCTGTACTTCGGACCGATGGTCTACCACGTTCAAGATCAACCGTTTTCGAAATTTCGCAATTTGACGGTACACCTTGAGGGCTCCGCGCCTGCTCTAAAAGCGAAAAGATTCCACCTAGGACAAAGAGGCGCCCAGAGCCTCCCCGGATTGTACAGTTCGGTGCGCCGGCGAATCTCAGACCCGGACATCTCAACATCAGTCAGTCGATTCACGGAGTCTTACTTTAAGGCCAAATTAGAGGATCAACTTATTGACTACTGGATTGCGCTTGAGGCTCTGTTCTTGCCGGAAGACTATCTTAGAGACATGGCTGAAACAATAGCCCTGGCAGCATCTTACTATGTGGGTCAAAGTGACAGGCAAAGGAAGTCACTGTACCAGCTAGTGAAACGTTCTCATTCGCTTCGCTCATTTATCATCCATGGAAGCCGAGGGACGGCGAAGCAGAGTCTCGACGAAATTGTGCCCAAGACTGGAGATTTGTTGAGGGAGTCCCTCCGTCGCAGAATACTTGAGCCGCGTAGTTAAGAGGTGTTTTCCCTATGGGCTTTTGGGCGTGGGTCAGTTGGTGTTCCCAGACTTCGGGTCTTGAGTTCTCTGCTTGTGTTGTAACCTGTCAATCCCCCAAAAGTCTTGCCGCAATGATCCAATCGTCGGGTCGCAACAGATGGTCTTGCTATACTGGCTCATATGCCCCAACAACAGGAGAGCGAGCCGGTGCCCCTAACTGCCATTCACATCAATTTCGAAGAACATCGCATTGAACTGGAGGATTCTCACGGCACAGTAACTTCTCTGAGCTTCCCTCCTTTGGGGACCATTTCCTATCATCCAGGGTCATCTTCACCATCTGAAGGCCCGGACGACGCTCCTCCGGGAGAGCCTGAAAGAGAACGAACAGTTACTTTGTCAGGCCGTCTGACAACGAAACCCCGTCAAGGCCGACAAGACCGAAGTGGCAATCCGACGGCTTATGCGCGCTTCGCAGCGCATGACCCAGAGCGCCAGGGGTCGCATGATTACGTAGCGACATTTCACAGGCATACCGTAAAGATTGCTCTCGATCTGCCCAAGGACGCGCAGATTACAGTTGAAGGGTATCCGCATCAGAGTGGGTCGGAGAAACGCATGGACACGTTTTCGGTGATTAACATCGTGAACTGGCCGGGTAAGGCGAAGAGCTGAGCGATGTTTTGCTCCTCGCTGAACCAACAATGGCCGCTAAGTCAATTTGTCCAGGGGCGCATAACTTAGGAGAAGTCTCTTGGTACCTACAGCTCCTTTGAAGGCCACGGTGACTACCGGGTCGCCGCGGTCCGTGTCAGTGCTGACAACGATACCTTCGCCAAACTGCTTATGCCGGACATGGTCGCCGGACTTGAAGGGCGAATCGACAAGTTGGTCGCTTTGAGTCCGCTGGCCAAAAGAGGTCAATTCACTTCCAAACGCCCATAATGACGCAGTAGTACTTAGCGAGCCAATCACTCTGGACTGCTGTCGGACCAATTCGAGAATTTCAGCGAGAATGTCGGCCTCGGACCGCATTGGCTCTGGGGATTCAATTGCAGGAACTGAGGACAAAGCAGCCTCTAGGTCGGGCCAGCCGCGTTGGAACGCGGTTTCAAGAATATTTGTAGTTAAGGCGTTCTCTCCAAAAGCGCTGTTGATACTTTTGAGTAGTTTTAGGGTATCGGGCTGATTGGTTCGAACCGCTTGGAAGCGGCTCAGGGGACCTGTAATTTGTGAAGGGTTGATGTCAAATAAGTACGGGCAAACAAATGCTGTTTCGACCGTCTTGGATAGGGCTCCTGCCTCAAACAGCACCCAGGGTGCGCTGAGATTCTCCGGCGTCAGGCATATTATCCCGAACCTTGTTTCCGCTAATTGGCTCTCGAGTTCCCTGTTCCAGAGGGCACCGGGATCGATATCCGAATCCGACATCCAAGGTTCAGCTTGCTGGATAACTGTCGGCAGCCAATCGCGGAGTGCAAGCGCCACACTTTTACTTCGGTCCCCTGACCAACTTATGAATACTCGCATTACCTCATCCCCAAGTGTCGCTCTATTTCCGTACCCACGGCTGACAAGGGTCAAGGGGAAGGTCAGCCGCTTCCTTATTTTCCAGGGGCTGCCACCCTCCCCGTCAGGGAGGGGGTCTTCACCATGTGCTGCTTTGGTATGAGTATATCTATTGTTTGTTCAAAAGTGTTACTCAAAAACGAAGACCTGCGGTCTTGGCCGGCACATGGTGAGGGGTGGGGTAGTCGGGGTGCAACGACCACCAGGAAGTTGAGCGGAAGCGTCAGTCCGACTACCCCACCCCCAGGCAGCCCTCTTCCTAATTCCCCTTCCCCTTGCTTCCTTTGCCCCGGCGTAACAGGACTGCTTTTCAGAAAGCAGCTTCTAAAGCAGTCCTATTTTGAGCAAGATCTGACTCTCTGAGAAAACAATGTCCTCATGATTTTGCGATTCTGTGCCTTGTTTTCCACAAATTGCAAAATCTCGTCTTGATACTGTGTATTGTTCTTCTGTGTATTCTTAACTACTTATTCTTGGAGACGGGAAAACCGCACAATCGGCCTGTCATGGCGCTCCAAACTCAGAATGTCTGAAATGCACCCGTGGATAACCAGTCATTCACCAGTGAATATCCTGTTATTCATATATGAATAACAGCTTCAAGTCTACGGTCGTCGTTGCTTGACAGTGTATTTGAGGATGTACAGGTTCGTTCTCCCCTGTCCCCTGCGCTGGATTTCCAACCAGCCTCGCTGCTGTAGCTCACGGATAGCTCTTGTGACCGTCGGTTGCGAGGTCCCGATGTCCTTAGCCATCCGCTCTTGGCCGGGAAAGACCAGGTGGTTGTGCCAGGCGTAGCTTAAGAGCTTGCCATACACCACCTTCGCTGAGAATCCCAGCGCGGGATCGTTGAGTAAGACGTTGGGCACCTGCGTGAAGCCGTTGGCCGATACCGGGTCGAAACCCTTGAGGATGATATTCTGTGTTGCACCAAAAGCGCTTGTTTCTCCGATTCTCTGCATAATTTCCTTCTCAGTGCTAGCACGCTAGCATGCGAGCTTGCTCTCACGCTTGCAAAGCTGCCAGCACGCGAGCCAGCACGCTCCCAGAGCCATTGGCCCGGTGATCCGCAAGCATGAAGTTCAAGGCCACGCGATTGATCTCGTTTTCTGATGTCTTTAGACCGTGGCGCTTGAATTGATAAAGCAAGTCGTCCAGTTCCGCCTTCTCTTCCTTACTCAGACGCACATAAGAGACTTCTTTCCCATAGCTCTTGACCACGCGGCGAATGGCTTCTACCAGGCTATCAGGGTATGGCGCTAGCACGCTAGCATGCGAGCTTGCATGCTTGCTCGCATTGGTGCTAGCAAGCATTGGGGGAGCAGAAGTGGTGGACGAGTCTTCTTGCGACTCTACGCTTGGAAAAGATTCTAGGAGAGCAGCGGGCGCCGCAGGGGTTTCAACTGGCTGCTCAGCAGGTTGCGGGGGAGGAGAGGGCCTGAAGAAGGCAGAACCTGCCAGCTCGTTCGCCATGGTTGTCTCATCCAATTGCTTCTTCACGGAAACTCCTCCTCGATGAGTCGGGAGTACGCCTCTGCCGCTTTGGAGTGGGGAGCGTAGGTGAAGATGTCTTGTTTATTAAAGCTGGCGTCCTTTAGGTCCACGTTCTTGGGAATGACAGTCTGAAAGACAAAGTCTGCGTAGGTCTGGCGCAACAGTTTGAGCGAGGTCCGGCTGTTGTGTGTCGGGTCGGACATGGTGAACAGAAAACCGCGCATTGCCAGGCCCGGGTTAAAATCTTCCTTGACCTCATGAATGGTCTTGCCTATCTGGATGGTGGACTCCAGCTCGAAATAACCGGGACTGATGACCACCATGACTTCATCGGAAGCTGTGAAAGCGTTGATGGATAGCCAGCCCAGCGCCGGTGGGCAGTCGATGAAGACGTAATCATAGTCGCCCTTGATCTTATCCAGTTCGGTTTTGAGACGAGCCTCGCGATGGTCTAAGGCCGTGGTGAGGACCACGTCGGTATCGGACAGCAGGATGTGCGATGGCACAATATCGAGGTTGGGAACAGTGGTGGGGTGAACGGGGAGAGTCTTGCGCTCGATGACCGTGCGATAGATGGTGTCGTCTTTCTTGATGGTCTGTTGGTAATCGGGGAGTAGCACCTTGCTGGCGTTGGCCTGAGAGTCGATATCAACCAGCAGCACCTTTTTGCCTTTGCGAGCGAGGCCTCCAGCCAGCGAAATCGCGGTGCTGGTTTTGCCGGTGCCTCCTTTTTGGGAGGCGATGGAGATGACTTTTCCCATAGGTTGTTAATCTGCCGAAAGCCCTTCGGGTTATTTCAGCAAATTGGTAACCATTTCATATAGACACATCGGATGAGGGATTTCAAGAGGGCAAAATAGTGACTGAGAGCACCTTCATGTTTGTGAAAGAGCTCACTTCAAACATTTGCCGGGTCGATAATGGCGCTCTAACCAAGGGCTCACTTTCGTGGCCTGGGCGCGCCGTTCTTGCAGCACTTTTATGATCTGGGCGGGGAGAGAGAAAACGCCCCCGCCACTCAGGATGTTTGCCAGCCTATGGTGAAGCTCGTCTGGGGGTTGTTCACCCAGAACCGCGACATGATAGATGCTTTGAAGTTGGAAACGATAGGAGGAAAGGTCACAATCGGCTTGGTAGATGAGCCGCTGAGCTAGGAAATAAGCCTTGCCAGCAACCTGCTCACTGGAGAAGCGAGCCGCTTGGTAGTAGGGCTGTGGTTCGTGCTCTTTACTTGGTTCTTCTCCGGTTCTTTCTGGTGACATAGAAAATCCCTGCCGGCGAGGCCGACAGGGACGACAGGCTTGGGAGGAAGGGCTAAATAGCCAAACGGCCTTCTTCAACCTCAATCCTCGACCGTAACTTTCGACGAGGCTTGTCTAACTCTTCCAATACTCGTTCGATGGGACGGACCGGAATCAAATAAACGGGTAGCGCTTCGTCTACCTGTATTTCCAGCAATCGATCAATCACCTTGTCCATCACCTCGTCCGTGTCCTCGATGTCAACGGTCGCCCTGAGATAGGTTCCTTCAGGGTCTTCTCCTTGGTACACGTCAAACGTCGCATTGGGATAGGACTGCTTAACTAGGCCTTGTAACTCGTTTACTGCTGCTTCAACTTTTGGATCTGGTTGGTGCTCTCTCATTACTCTAACCACCTCCCTTCGTCTGTATTGCCTCTAACAATGCCCGGGCCCTTCTGAGAGCTCGGGAAGCCTGCACGTGAGTGATGTTCGTTCCTTCATAATCGGCAGTTTCGCGCAGCTCCTGATTCCTTGCGAGAACGTCCCGCAAGTCCGATGAGTACAGATGACGCCTGTTGATCAATTCGCCGACGAACTGCCCTTGGACGAATTCGTGCCGCCACTCCCGACTCCCACTTAGCGGCGTAATCCCTTGACTCAACAAGGCCGCGATTGCCGCTTGGAAAGCTCCGTAGTAGCAGCGATTCGCACAGTTATTGTAGCGACCATTGACCAGCTCGCTATCCGCTCCACTCAGGCTTTCTTCGGATTTGGTGAGGTAGACATCTCTTATTTCTGCCATATGTGCTGATAATTATATCACGGCGGGCAAGTCAACACGGGCAAGTCAACTAGTTGACAATAATGCACACCGGTGGTATAAACGCACTTATGCCAGCGGCTATCTCAGCTAGAATCGCTCCCGTGCCAGCGATGTACCAATTACTCATGGGCTCTCAGAAGTGGGGGAAAGCGCTGCTCCCGCAAGGATTGATTAGCAGCCCATATGAAGTCTTGGATTACGACGCAACGCTGACTATTTTCGACGCTCACGGTTGCAAAGCAACATTCAACCGCACGCAGCAGGTTCGCTTTCTACAGCAAGGTGTAGAAGCCATCATGGATCACGCCTGGGGTGATGGGGTACTCGTAACTAATTATCATCATAGCGCCGGGCTGGTCAAAGACTCGTTCAAGGACCAGGGATACCGGCACCTCATCGTGGGGTTAAAAAGGCCCATGAGCAAAGGAGAAATCTTGAAGTTCTCTGTAGAACGCAAGGCGATGGTAGGATTCTTGAAGAGCGAAGAATGGCTAGAAACCCGGGTTGATCATCCCATTGATCGCCTCCGTCGCACCATTCTCTTTCCTAAAGATCGGCCTTGTCAAAGAGCCGTTCTGGAAATTGGCGCTGCCGAACTGGTCATGCCAATCATACAACTACTTAATGGGCAAACATTGGTCCGTTTTACTATCGTTCCGCCCACTCCAGGTACTCCGTATATCATTCGTTGGTCATGGTAACGAAAAAAGCGGCGGGACGGGAAACGTCCGCCGCTTTTCGCACTATAGAGGACTATCCGCCTTCGCCACCACCGAACATGTGGCACCTCCCTCAGCTAGATTCTCTTCCCTTGGCCAATTGGCAGATTTACTGTATGCGGATTCGCTGATAGTGTCAACTGCGTTTATACTTGTACGGGTCTTTGCTCCGTAACTCTGAATTCCTGAGGTATTCTGCGACCGCCTCTGGCGTTGTTACCCAACTCTTGCCCACCTTGGTAGCGTGGAGCCTGCCCTTCTTGGCTAGAAGTCTGAGTTGGGAAGCACTGAGTCCAGAGAGGGTCGCGGCTTCACTGAGCGAGATAAGTCGCGCTTCTGCCAACGGCCCCCTTCTTCATGAAGGACTGGCTTGATTATAACGGTATTCCACCCCGATGTGGCCTTGCTTCGGATACTAGGGTGTGGCTCACTTGCTGCGCAGTCACTCCTTTTTAAAAGAGAGTGCGTGTCATCTTCTGGTATAATCATCGCTCATGGTGGAAACGCCTGTAGAAAACGATGCGAATGAAGTCCTGCGCGGGTTCGTCACCTCGGAAGAGGGAGCCTCAGACTGGCCCCACAAGCAGATAGCCGTCTGGCTGTACCGGATGAGCCAGCACATCGGCTTCTCCTTCTACTCGCCCAAGACGGAAGCCGATCCTCCCCTTCCTCCCATCCTCATCGGCATCGGCCCCATGAACGTCAACACCTACGCAGGGTACTACCTGGACCGAAATGACCTGGGCCTGCGCTGGATGATCAAGTGCAACGTCCTGCATCTCGGACGGTCACGCTGGTCTCTGGCGGAGACCCTCACCCACGAGATGGGCCACGTCTACCAGGAGGAGGTATTACAGAACGGCGCAAAGCCACCCTACCATAACAAGGTGTTCGTGGACATGATGGAGGAGCTTGGCATCCACGCCAAGCTCGGAGAAGGCTACCATTACCAGCCCGCTGACCTCGATGGTCAGTTTGGCCGGCTGATGGACAAGCTGTGCATTGCTCCACCGCCACCCCTACGGCCTGAGACAAAGTCCAACGGCAATGGTCGGGTTCGTCCCTGGTGGGAAGGCTATGACAAACCCAAAGGTGGCTCGACATTGACCCTCTACACCGCCGAGGGATGTGTGCGTTCGCCCATCTGCAAGGTTCGTGCGGGCCGGAAAGACCTACATCTCCGCTGCGATGACTGCGCCAGCGTCTTCACCCCCAACTGAGTGATGGAAGGGGATGGCTGTCCTTTTTAAAAGAGAAGTTTTATTTGTCCTGTTCCGAGTAATGTTCCAGAAGGGTTATCCTGCGTTTTGCCAATAGCCATCTTGCCGTTCCTCTGGGTCTTCGGCGCTACCACTCGACAGGCTACCTTTTTCCCCAGCTTGTGTGCCGCATAGAGGATGGTTTCAAGATTGGCCCTGGGCACTCTCGTCAGCTCCCAATCAATCTCGTACACCTCGTCGTACACCTGGTAGACGTAGATGCTCCCCAGGTCTGCTGCTGCCTGTTCTTTCAGGCGGGCTTTGGTCAGGGGAGTAGCCCGTTCCATTCGTAGTAGCTGCACGCTGTCCAGCAACAATTCAGGGGCGAGAAACAGGACGCTGCTTTTCACCTGCATGGGCTTGGCCTTCTTGGATGTTCCCACCGTGTAGATGCCGCAGTCTCGCAACACTACCAGTGTGACTCCCTGCTGAGCAAGTTCCTCGGCGTACCCGTAGACTGCCGATGGTTCAAAACCGACCCGTTGTCCCTCATAACGAAGTCCTACCAGACGTGTGAACTCGCTCAGGTCGTTCCCTTCCAGCCACCACAGGCCATCGCTGTGTTCCTCGAAAAGAATGCGCTCCGTCTGCACCGAGGATGTCCGACCGTTCTGTTGCTTCCTCATGTCCGTGTCTCCTTCCCAAAGTAAAGATGCCTCAGCTTTCCAGAGCTGAGGACACTCTGGGTCCGAGAAGCAGGTGAATGGAGTCAAGGGAGCAAGGCGATCTAGTGCGAGGGATATATGGGAGGGACCCTTCAGGGAGGGAGACCGTTTATGCTCGCGCTTGTTCGCCGACCCTTGACACCAGAGGGCGCCGCCCTGGTTGGCGGATGAGTGGAGGGAAAGCAAAGACCAGCGGGATGGCTTCTGGCCTTCCGGCTGGTCTCTAAGAACGAAGTTATGGAAACACCTGTGCTATAATGAGCGCACTAATCCTATGGAGCGTATACCTGACTTTGAAGATGACAAAGTCCGAATGTGGCGACAGCCGTTACCCGGCAGCAACCCACAGGAAGACCCGACAGTCCTGCGGGTCCAAGTGGAGCTTGGTGAGGAACCCTTTGAAAGCAGAACCTATCTAGTTCGGCCCACCGCAGATATCGTCGAAGAGTTGGCGCAGATGGTGGTGAATGCTAGCCAAGAAAACGGCTACGCACCACGACCACTCTTGGAAGGGTTAGCGCAGGAGTTTGTGCGCAGCGCGTTGCTCAAGTTTCTCGCCAAGAGGAACACGAGTACGGGCGAGATCTCTTTCTTGATCGTGGGTATGGTCTTTGGCCGCCGCTCGCTGGTGCGGCCACTACGGACGCTATCGCTGGAAGGATACCGGACTAAAGTGGAGGATTATGAGAAGGAGTGGGTTACTGGTGGGCCATTGGAGCTCGGCACCATCGTCACTGCTGAGGACTGGATCAAGTATCAACATGAGCAGCAATGAATCCGGATGATTAGGGATGTACAATAACTCTTACACCGTGGTCTAGGGTGAGCATCAATCCGGTGATGGCACGGCGACCAACCAGTGGCTCATCGCCCAGGGCCGTCACTGCTACTGGGATGAGTGGGAAGCCGTCGAATGAAAGGGTTCCCGAAAAGATGGGGGCTACCACTTCTGAGCCGTCAGCCAAAGCCCACGTCACATACGCTTCAGGAGGGTGTCCATTGCTGTGGAAGTTGGCGGGAACTACAACGTCGCCGTCAAAGCCGGTATCAAGGAGAGCTTCTAGGTCTCGCTCAATGTTGGTGATTTGGGTTACGCGAACCGTGAGGTGGATTGGTAGGTAGGGAAAATGAGAGCTGATAAGTTCAGGGCTTATCGCCATTTGCCGACAACCTTCTCTCCTACCCTGTAGATGAAGTTCCCTGGCCCGAAGGCGCGGCTGGCCTGTTCCATTGCCTCAAGCAGCGAAGGGGCAAGGAGCACCTTTCCTGCTGGGGAGATTGCTAAGAACTCGCCCTTGTGCTCGCCCTCCAGAGGTTTCCCGTACTGTTCGTACCGTCTATTAGATTGGTCTAATCGTTCTTTGTTGTTGCTCGTCATACTAATTATTTTAACACCCCTGTCAAAAAGTCTTAGCCCATCGGGTCAGCAGCAGCCCCTATTCTATGATTTCGCTGGTATTGGATGACTCGCTGGATGAAGGTATAAGTCCAAGTTCGAATAGGATACTCGCCGCTTTCAATTGCT